>Ga0315298_1000086_pt1 | contig 172772 bp, 134 predicted proteins | sample WHS_1_MG_FD_203077 | JGI IMG/M metagenome (GOLD analysis project Ga0315298, IMG submission 203077) | Extremophilic microbial mat communities from Washburn Hot Springs, YNP, Wyoming, USA - WHS_1_MG | ecosystem: Environmental > Aquatic > Thermal springs > Hot (42-90C) | place: USA: Wyoming...
TAATGTCCAATGTTTCGTCAGGTGCGGATATATCAAGCATAACAGCGTCGAGCATTCGCCTTCGCGCAACGCTCACCACCACAAACCCATCAAACCTCCCGAGCCTCCTCGACTGGACGCTTAGCTTCTATGGCGTAAGGTGAACCCCGCAAGAGACTTGTGGTTCGTGGCTTGTGACTCAAGGATTGAAGGCTTGCAATGACGGGAAAAGAGTGAGCGGACCTGATTGCCCGATCGCATAATCGCTAATTGCTCTCTCCCGATAAATTCTGTGAATCAGGGGTTGTACTTTTCCAGCCCACCCTTAAAATCCTCTTGACATTACATGATAACTTTATTATTATAATTTTTTAAGGGGTTTGTATGAAAAGGATAATAGTCATAGGTGGTGGTCCGGGCGGATATACCGCAGCACTGAAAGCAGCAAAGCTTGGCGCACAGGTTATGCTCGTCGAACGAGAGGAAATAGGGGGGCTCTGCACTAACTGGGGATGTATCCCAACAAAGATATACAAGAATGTTGCACATATAATTGAACTTGAACGACTTGCCCCTACATTCGGTCTTGAATTGACAATAAAAAAACTTGACTTCCACCACCTTCAGGCTTTTAAAGACAGAATCGTTGACCAGCTCAGACGAGGCATAAAGGTCCTGCTCGAAAAAAACGGCGTGAATATAGTAAAGGGACAGGCGAGATTTTTGTCAGAAAACAAGATCGAAATTGAGAATGGCGAGGAACGAATTGAGGTTGAGGGTGATGGTTTTATAGTCGCAACCGGGAGTGTTCCTAAAGAACTGAATATCCCCGGTGGCGCGATGGATGGGCTCTGGACAAGCCGTGAACTTGTGGAGGCGGAGGATCTCCCTCAAAGCATAGCAATTATTGGCGGTGGGGTTGTTGGTATTGAGTTCGCTTTCATTCTGGCTGCTTTTGGTCTTGAGGTATCCGTAATTGAACTTTTACCACATATCCTTCCCGGCGTCGATACCGAAATTGTTGAATACCTTGAAAATACGCTTGCAAGAAAAATCGGCGTGAACCTTTATCTGGGGCGACGGCTCGAAAGCATAACCTATTCGGACGATAAGTTTCATCTTTACATCGGAAAAAGCGAGACCATAAGCGTGGATCGCGTGCTTGTCGCGATCGGAAGAGAACCCGCTGATACAACAGGACTTTACGCTCTTGGCGCTAAATTTAAGGGGAGACATCCGGTGCGAGACGAGTTTCTAAAAACCTCTATTCCCAATATATATGCTATAGGCGATTTTGCAGGGGAACCACTCCTTGCGCATAAAGCCTCATTTGAGGGAGAAATTGCCGCATTAAACCTTGTTGAGGGCGATAAGGTTACTTTTAAAGTGGAGCATATACCTAAAGCAATATTTTCTACTCCGGAGGTTGGAAGTGTCGGGCTAAATGAGGATGAGGCAAGAGAGCGCGGATATGATATTAAAATTGGGAGGTTTCAGTTTTCCGCTTTGGGAAGAGCGTCTGCCAATGCAAGACGCGAAGGATTTATTAAAGTCATAGCGGAGGTGAAAAGCGAAAAATTGCTTGGTATTCATATACTTGGAGAGGGTGCTTCGGAAATCCTTGCTGCTGCAACCGTAGCGGTTGCCAAAGGGCTTACGGTGAAAGATTTTAATGATTTCGTTTTTTCTCATCCAACACTCTCCGAGGGGCTAAGAGAAGCTGTTTTACTTGTTTCTGGCGAGCCCGTAGTCGTATAAATGGGCATGTCAGGCGATGCAGATGAACCAAAGCGTAAGATGAAAAACAAAGGGCTTAAAAAGAAGGAGGCTGAAATGAACCGGGGGATCCTTATATTGACCATCATCTGTGGAATGATGATAGCCGGCGCATTCGCGCAGGAAGGGGCAAAAGTGACCCCGTTGCCAATTCAACAGCCACAACAAGAGCAACCGCAGTTATCCGATAAGGCGAAGATAGTTTTGTCTGAGGAATCGTTTGATTTTGGTTATGTTTATCCTGGAGCTCGTGTTAGCCATACTATTCAGATAAAGAACGCGGGTACGGACACACTGAGGCTTGAACGCCCGCGCCCTTCTTGTGGTTGCACTACTGCACCATTAAAGAAGCAGGTTCTTGCGCCCGGCGAATCCGAGGATCTCGAAATTGTTTTCAACAGTATGGGGTATAATAGGCCAACGACAAAGACTGTCGCGGTGATCTCAAATGATGCTCAGCGTCCGAGCGCGATCGTTACTTTCAAAGCCAATATGGACACTACAAGTTTCCCGAAGATAATTTTTGAGCCTCGCGATATTAACTTTGGGCAGGGCAAAGGTTTCAAGCAAAGTCTTGAAATAGCAATAAAGAACGGCACAGAGGAGACATTGAAACTGAAACTTGGTCCAAAGCCACAGGAGTTTGCGACTTGGAGCCTTGCTTCTGACGAAATTAAGCCCGGGAAGAGCACGAAATTAACGATAAAGCTCTCGCCCACGCTAAACGCAGAAAATTATTTTTCAGGCTCTTTTTATCTTGCGTTTTCTGGAAAAGAGAATACATTTAATATTCATCTCCCGTTCAGTGGTGGGGGACAAATCCAGCAACCGAAACCAGAGCCATCGCCAAAGAAATAACCTCTTTGGAAGGTTGTAAAAATAAAACCCTGTCCCTTGAAGGAGGGCGATAGTTTATGGTCTTTTAAACCTTAGCATCCCCGGGTCTGCGGAGGTTCTCCCATAGGGGATGTGAGCAACTGGTGGGTGATTGTCCACCAGCGAGAAAGGAGTAAGAAATGACGAACCTCCATTACCTCGTTGACATGTATGGATGTGCGAGGGAGAAGCTTGCCTATGTTGAGGATGCAAGAAAGGCTTTGAATCTTGCGGTAGAAAGGGGGCGGATTACGAAAATCGGGGAAAGCTACAAGCAGTTTGAACCCTACGGTGCTTCCGGAGTTATTCTTGTTGCGGAAAGCCATCTCTCGCTTCATACATGGGTTGATGAGGGAATAGTTCTCGCGGATGTCTTCACCTGCGGGAGCGATGTCTTTCCGGAGAACGCTGTTCGGGCTCTTATTGATTATTTCGAGCCTGAACGGACAGTTGTACGCAAGGTCTACCGAGGACGGGATGGGGAAAAGGTGGAGGAGGAAATTCAAGAGGTCTTGTATGAAAAAGGATAACCCGAAAGAACCCTATCCCTTTCCCCTAAAACGCACTTTCTTTTTCGTGCCACTTAAAATGCCGATATGTTTTTCCTCATAATAGTGTTTTATCTATTTTGCAAAATTATTCTTTTATAAAAATAGTTTGTCCGAATTCTTCAGAAACTGAATATAGCAAGAAAAATTAGAAACGCGTTTCTCGTGGCCGTTTCTTTGTATTTCGTGAATTCTATACCCCCATTGGCTAATTCTTTATTTCTTCAGGGATTCGTATTTTTCCTGCTCGTAGGCGCTTTATAATCCGGGCGTCAGTTTTGGTCTTAATCTCACCGGATTTTTATTTATGAGAAAGGGATTCCTTTTCGAACGCCCGAGATTGTTGCCCTGTTATAAACGCTTATTATTGTTCGCCAATAACTATGAACTCGATCCGTCTATTAAGGGCGCGACCATCCTCGGTGTCGTTTGAGGCTATAGGCTCCTTTTCGCCCTTACCGAGCGATTCTATTCTGCCCGGGTCAATCCCGCCTTGCTTAACAAGATAATTCTTAACCGCATCAGCCCGAGCCTGCGATAATTTAAGGTTATATTCGTCGCTACCCACAGAGTCTGTATGCCCCTCAATCCTGACCCTGAGCCTCGGGTTGTCCTTAAGTATTTTTACTGCTTCGTTAAGTGTTGGATAACTCTCTGGCTTAATCGTTGCCTTATTGAAATCAAAATAGATCCCGCGTAGCGTTATCTTTTCGCCCATCCTGATTAACTCAAAATTCTGCACAGTAGTTTTACCATCCTCAATCACTACAGGAAATGCCTGCGTAACAAATTCCGGGTATTCGGCTTTAACAGTATATGTTCCAGGCGGAAGAGTTGTTTGGAATATCCCGTTTTCATCAGCCGTAACCGCAGCAAAATCTGTTCCGGGGAAGGAAATATTCGCTCTGAGCGGTAATTTATCCTTCGTATTTATCACCTTTCCCGTAAGGGTTCCCATCGGGATAGGACGAAGCACGAACTCCTGGATCGTGGTCTCCTTCTCCTTAACAACGACAGTTTGAGTTGTGGGAAGATACCCCTGCCTTTCCACCTTGATGGTGTATGTGCCACTCGGAAGGTCTAACAAATAATCGCCTGTCTCAGGCGATGACTTGATAGGACCAGCACCACCCTCAACAACGGTGATTTGCGCCTCAAGGGGTGCGCCTGTATTCTTGTCCTTCACAGTCCCCTTAATTTTTCCGCCAACAAGTTTTTCAATCGGTTTAATCGGCAAATCCACCTTGGTCGTTTGCCCTTTGTTTATCACCACAACCTCGGTCCTTTTGTTATAGCCAGGGCTTTCAATCTCAATGGTGTACGAACCCGATGGAAGCGTTGCCTTGTATGTTCCTGTTTGTGGGTCAACCTGAATTGGTTTGATATCGGTTCGCCCGGGGAATCTAATTACACCTCCAAGAGCCTGTCCAGTAGCCTGGTCGGAGACCTTGCCCGTAAGTACCCCCTCGTCCTTCTCTACTGGCTTGAGTGCCAGATCTTTTTGTGTTGTCTGATTCTTGCTAACTACAACCGCTTCTGTCTGTTTGTAGTAGCCCGGAATTTCAAGTTCCATCGTGTAATTGCCTACAGGAAGTTTGGCACTATAAACCCCGGTTGCGGGGTCAACCTCAACCGGCGGGAGGCTGGTTTGCGGGAATGTTATTTTTCCGCTAAGTGGCTCTCCTGTTGCCGAATTGAATACCTTTCCCGTGATTATCCCATAAGAAACAATCGGCTCAAGCGCAATATCAAGCGCAATCCCAAGCGAATCCTTAACCTCTATCGATTTTGTCATCTCTTTGTATCCCTCAGCAGAAAATGTAAGGCTATGCGGACCTGCGGGAAGTCTTAGTTTGTAATGCCCATTTTCGTCGCTCATCGTTGGCTGTATTGTAGTATCTCCAACCGATTTCACTATTGCTTTTATCGGCGCTTTCGTGTCGGCATCAGTAACTGTTCCGCTAACTATTGAATATATCTTGGGCTGAACTATCCGCCCAATAAACGATACCCCAAAAAGCACTCGCCAGCTCATCCTATCAGTTTTATTCGGGATAGCCTCCACACCGACTTTGCCAAGCCCTATTTCGACCCCAAGGTCAAGCACTGATCCGGGCGAATAAAAACGAACACCAGGCGTGATTCTCATCGGATTGTCGCGGAAGCGTAAATCCTTATTATTTATCGCCTGCTCGGTTGAGAAATCCGCGAAAAGGTCAAATGCGCCTGCGGGGATTTCAATCCCACCGCGTAGAAGTAAAAGGTCATTTATGTTCTTGTTTTGATTGTTAGACTCAAAAAGCGAATCGTTCTTATCTATGAGGTACCCGCCATTTAGATGGAATCTGAGCGGAATGGGAATGGTTGCTTTTTCGCTCAGGAAATCAAATGTTATGCAGGCAATCCCACCGAAAGTTTCCTTACGACTTGTATATCCCTTATCCTTTAGAACAGAACTGCCGGTTGGTAAGGTGTAAAAACCATAGCCGCCGAATTTCAACCACCAGACTGGGGCAAAAGATAATTTGACGCCCATATATGTATCGCCGAATCCGAACTTTGTTGGCGACTTTTCCTGTGCGTAAACAGTTTTATCGGATGCAAGAGCGCTTCCAATACCGCCGGAAAATTCGAGATAATCCATCAGTGCGAATGCCCCCGAGAGATACCCGTGCGCATTTCTCAATGTATATGCTTGAAGATTTTCTGAGATCTGGCTCACAGCCTCCTGATAGTAGTTCCCGTGAAAGGTGAGTGTCAAAAAGCTCTTCCCCTGATTATCAGCCGAGATTGTCCGCATAAGCCCGCGAGTCCCGTAATATGTTGGCTGTGCGAAAGTCAGACTGAAAAAAAGGATCACCACAACTAAAGAAAGCCTTGCCCTTTTCATTTTGCCTCCTTTTTGCTCTTAATAAGATATAAAGCGTTTCCGATTGGCGCAAGTGCTTTTTTTATCCCTTGATTTTTGGAGAGGGTTTGGTATATTTTAAATAAAAACTGGAGGTTTCGTGTTTAAAAGGTTTTTTGTCCTGGCGATATTAGTTGGTGTCAATTTACTCTATGCGGGCGCGGAAGTTGAGCCCGAACTACAGAAATTGATGAACCAATCAAAAGGGAACGAAACGATAAGATGTGGAATTGTGGTTAAGGATTTGCCCTGGAAGGATGGCTATGCGAAATATGTCCGCGGGCTTCCGATGCCCCAGCGAAAGCTTGAGGCAATCGCTTTTCTTCGCGCTCATGCCGAAGAGGCTCAAAGAGACATTCTTCACTTCCTTGAAAGCGAGAACGCGAAAAATATACGGAAGGTCTGGCTTGGCAATATGATTTTCTGCGAGGCTGATCTCTCAACAATTCGCAAACTTGCCCAAAGGAACGATGTTACAGCGCTTTTCCACGACCGTAAATACCAGCTTATAAAATTCTATTCCTTCCATTTTTCACAAGCGTTACTTGATACGACCTGGGGTGTAAAGAAAATCGGTGCACCATCTGTTTGGTCTTCTGGCTACACAGGCGCGGGTGTGGTTGTGGGATGTCTTGATAGCGGCGTCAGATATACGCATCGTGACCTGAGCGATCATATGTGGCATAATCCAGGCGAGGTTCCATCAAATGGGCGGGATGATGATGGCAACGGATATGTGGATGATTACTACGGGTATGATTTTGTCAACAACGATGGCGACCCAATGGATGATAATGTGGGGGTGTATCATGGGACTCATACTGCAGGAAGTGTTGCCGGGGATGGCACAAGCGGGCTTAAAACCGGGGTCGCGCCTGACGCACAGATTATGGCGCTGAAGGTTATTGACGCATCCGGAAGTGGATATCCGAGCGATATGATTTCTGCTCTCGAGTATGGTCTTGCTATGGGCGCTATGACCTTCAATATGAGCCTCGGTTTTTCCTCAGCTTCAGATGCCCTCCGGGATGGGTTCAGGAGCGAATTTGAGGACCTTCTGACCGCAGGGGTAACAGTTGCGGTTGCCGCAGGAAATGGGAATGATAGCGGCGGGCACTACTCTGTGCCTTACGATATCTCTACACCAGCGGATGCTCCTCCGCCATGGTATGGAAGCGGAGGACATTCAGCCGCTATTGCTGTTGGCGCAACCAATTCTTCTGATAATATCGCAAGTTTCTCAAGCTACGGTCCCACGGTCTGGAATGATGCTGTATACTCCGATTATCCGTATCCGCCGGGACTTAAGAAACCCGATATATCCGCGCCTGGTGTGAATATCTACTCCCTTGATGGTAGCACGAACGATAATTACTATTCGGCGGATGGAACAAGTATGGCGTCCCCCCATATTGCCGGGGTTATCGCTTTGATGCTTTCTAAGAATCCCGATTTGACTCCCGAGATGATTGATTCGATTCTTGAAACCACCGCGCTTGATAGGGGAACAAGCGGACGCGATAACTATTATGGTGCTGGACGAGTTAGAGCATCCCTTGCTGTTGCTGCCACCCCGGAGGTAACATCTCCAAATATAAAATACTACTCATCAGCAGTTGACCCATCCCCGGGCAACTCGGTTCTTGATCCGGGCGAAACGGTAAGTTTGCTTGTAACACTCAAAAATCAGGGGCTTGATGCTAATAATGTTTCTGCCACGCTATCCGAATCCTCGCCTTACATAACCATTGTTGATAATTCGAGCAATTACGGGACAATCGCAAGGGGCTTTACCGCTTCCAATACCTCTGACCCGTTCAGGGTTCAAGCTTCATCATCTACCCCGCGCGGACATAAGGTCTGGTTTAGATTGAACATATCAGCTTCCGGCGGCTATACCAGCGTGGATTCTTTCGCCCTTGTTGTAGGCGCTTACCCAAGAACATATGCCAATTTAAATATCGGCAATATTCTCTATACCATAACCAATTTTGGCTATTCCGGGTATTTTGACCCGACATCGAATAATCCGCTTGGCAGCGGTTTTAGATACCCCTCAACAGACACTTTGAGCTATATGTTTGGCGGGGAGTTTCTGCTTGGGCTCGATTATACGAATGTGGTAACGGGTGAATTCGGGGTGAATTCTGAGTGGATCCCGACCTCCCAGATTACCGAGGCTCGCCCGGGAAGGTTTGCTGACCAGGAGCTATCTTATAGTTTTGTTGACCCCACAAGCCTCATTGAGGTAACCTCTACCGCCTATGCCTGGCGCAACGCACCGAGAAATGACTTCGCAATCCTTGAGTTCACCTTACGAAATAATGGCTCTTCAACCGTATCCAATTTCTACACCGCATATTATATAGATTGGGATATAGATTATAATAGTTCAACACGGAGCTGGTATGATAAAGGCGCGTATGTGAGCTCGGGCTATTTTGCTTATATGTATGATTCAAAAACCCCGCCTGTAATGCCCGCTTATGTTGGCATTGCAGGACTTTCTCCGGTGCTCCGCGGGTCAATGGTTGATAACGAAATATATGTTTACCCGGACAGTATGGGATGGGCTGACAGCGTTAAATACGGTTTTATGACCGGACATTTCAGTATTGCTAACGCCTCAACGGCTAAGGATTGGTCAATGATACTCGTGAATGGCCCTTTTACACTTCCGGCGGGCTCAAGCTTGAAAGTCGCTTATGTTGTTCTTGCCGGCGATAACCTTACAGATTTTCAGAACAATGTCAATCAGGCAAGGCAGGCTTACGCAATTATTGCTGATATCCCTTCTTCTGAGGCTCATACTCCAGTATTTAAATTGTCCGGGGGCTATCCTAATCCGTTCAACTCCACTTGCAGATTTGATATTGAGCTTCCCCAAAATGGGGACCTGAAGGTTTCGGTGTACGACATAATGGGCAGGGAAATTGTGGTTCTTTTAGATGGTAGGGGTGAGGCTGGAAAGCGGATGATTGCTTGGGATGGGCGAGATTCTCGCGGGAATATCGTCCCGACAGGTTTATATTTTGTTAAGGCAGAATTCGCAGGCGAGACACATAATGTAAGGGTTTTGTTCCTTAAGTAGTGGCTGTCAACCCCTTGCATAGACTGAAAGTTCCGTAAGGTTGCGTGGAATATGAATTCGTAAAAGGAGGTATTATGCGCGTGGCAGTTTTTCTTTTGTTGGGTTTTGGCGTGGCTTTTTGTGAGGTTGATTCGCTTGTTTATGATGATGGGGTGCCGGTGGGTTATTTCACCTCCCTTCGTGCCGGCGATATCGAGGCGGTCAGATTTACCCCGCTTCATCCCTGCTCGCTTAAAGGTTTTTCGGTATTAGTAAGGAACTACAGTAGCGCACCTTCTGGCTACGAATTTCATATATGGTGGGATAATGGCGGGCAGATGCCGGACACTGCGCGAGATATAATTGCTCCCATATCAGGCATAACCTCTGGCGGTAGTGTCAGGGAATGGGTTCGGATTGACCTTTCAGATTATAATATCGTCATTCCACCGCTTGTGGACTTCCACATCGGGCACAAGGTTCAAACGAACGGGGTTCAATTTTTCGTCGATAATTCAGCCCCCACAGTCCAGAGGAGCACGCTCAGGATTGGAACTAACTGGTATGTTTCCGGCGATGGCGATTATATTCTGCGAGCCTACATCGTCTACTTTGATAGCATCAGAAGCGAAGCAAGGATGTTTGAAGATGTCACTGCTCGTGCGGGGCTTACCCGTGGTGGGAGCAGGGTTGCCTGGGGTGACTACAACAACGACGGCTACGATGACCTTCTTGTGGATGGGCATACGCTCTGGCGAAACAATGGCGATGGAACTTTTACTGATGTGACTTTGCTTTCGGGGATCGACTCAAGTTTTACTAATGGCGGAATCTGGGCTGATTATAACAACGACGGTTATCTGGATTTTTACGCGCACACCTGGCCACCCCATATGGATATTCTCTGGCGGAATAATGGGGATGGCACATTTACTGATGCTACCGGGGAAGCTAATTTCCCGGGCGACAGTTACCCTACAGAGGCGGTTGCCTGGGTAGATATTGATAATGATGGCTTTGTTGACCTTTATGTTGCTAATTATGAGCGCCCGGATAGTATGGCGGTTGGAACTCCCGATTATCTGTGGCGCAATAATGGGGATGGGACTTTCAGCGATGTTTCTGTGAGCTCAGGGATTCGTTCGGTGGCTACACGATGCGGGCGCGGAGTTAATCCCTGCGATTTCAATATGGATGGCTATATGGATATTTATGTTTCCAACTACAGGCTTAACCCGAACTTCTTGTGGGTAAATGACGGGACAGGGCATTTTACAAATTACGCCCGCGATTATGGGGTTGAGGGAATAAGAAGGTATTCGGGTGGAGTGCCATACTGGGGACACACTATTGGGAGTGAATGGGCAGATTTTGATAACGACCTTGATTTTGACCTTTTCACCGCAAACCTTGCTCACCCACGCTTTCTCGCATTTTCCGATATTAGTAAACTTTACCGGAATGATGGTCCACCAGATTATACATTTCACGATATGTTCGACTCATCCGGAATTATATATCAGGAGACCCATTCTGACCCCGCCTGGGGTGATATTGATAATGACGGTGATTTGGACCTTTTCATTACTTGCGTTTATAGCGGAAGACGCTCGTTTTTCTACAGAAATGATGGTGGGGGGAGATTTACCGAAATTAGTTATGAGACAGGGGTAGTGGTTGATGGTGGGTGGGGGTGTGCTTTTTCCGACTACGACAGAGATGGATTTCTTGACCTCGTTGCCGGCGGCGGATTTTCACTCTGGCACAACAGGGGAAACCCCAATCATTTTGTGGAAATCAAGCTTGAGGGGAGGCTCGCCAATAGGTCCGCAATAGGCTCCATTGTTAAGCTTTATGCTGGAGAGTTAAAGCAGATGCGCCAGGTTGAAGGTGGAAAGGGAACCTCAAGCCAGAATTCTTTGACGCTCCATTTTGGGCTTGCTTCTCATACCTCAATCGATTCTATCGTGATTCTCTGGCAGGGTAGTGGAACCGTCGATAGATACAGGGATTTGCAAGCGGACAATTTCTACACCGCGGTTGAGGGAACAGGGATATCAATTACGGGCGTCAAAAATGTTAGCGAAGTGATTCCCGCATTTGAAATTTTCCCGCCTTATCCTAATCCTTTCAACTCAAGGGCGCAAATTGATTATTATCTCGGCGCTAATTCCAAACTAAAAATAGAACTCTTTGATATCCTTGGCAGAAAAATTAGGACCCTCTTTGAGGGACCCTGTGAGAAGGGCAAACACCGCCTTGTCCTTGATACACACATTTGTTATGGCTTAACTTCCGGCGTGTATTTCATCTATTTCAATGCTAACGGGCAAAAACGGTACGAAAGGCTTGTTATTTTAAAATAGCGGGGTTAGTTGTCGAATATCGCTGTTTCTTAAATTGGTTCGCGTGAAAAGTGTTCCCTATAAACTATGAAACAAGTTGGTTTAAGGGTTTGTTCTCTACCGGATACTTTAGCCTTTCACCCGGATCCTGGTTCTTGTCCTGCTAAATCCCTCCATATATCTTTCCGTTAGTCAGGAAGAATTCATATTGACAAAGTTAATTTGAAGCCGTATATTTTAAAAAAACCAGAAAAGGAGGAAAAAATGTTGAAAAAAGCCTTTTCAGTCGCATTTATATTATTAGTTCCAGCGATTCTTCTTGCCGATTTTGACTATTCGGCTTACTCAGCACACAAAGCCTCGCTTGCTCCACCGGATGCCTCAAAGGTGATATTGCGCATACAGAATCGCTATGTTGCGGTCCAGTGCGATACAGATGACGGGCAGTTCAATATTGGGACAAGGGATGATGTTACGCTTTTGTATGCTTTCCCCTCTGCGCCCTGGAGTTCGCACACGATTGTTATGATTGACGGTGTTCAGTATTGTAACAATGATGCTGTTACCTCACCTACAGTACTACTTTTGTCAGTGACAGACCCTTTCAGAATTATCCCGGTTAGCGGGGATACCTCAATGATATATGGTGGCTGGACTGCTATGGGTGTGGACATTAAACAAACACTTATGCCGGTGTATCTCATATACCCAAGCGATACAACGGGAACAATTCTTATTCGTTATGATATAACTAACAGGGATACGGTTCCGCACAATGTTGGGGTAATGCTTGAGATGGATACAATGGTTGGACCTAATGATGCTGCGCCACTTGCGACTGCCTTTGGATATAGCGCCATTGAACGGGACTTCTTTGCGCCCGATAGTATGCCAGCCTATTGGTTCGCCTATGAGATTGGCCCGGATGTTCCGGCAAGTGAACAGCATGTGGCGTTTGGGATTATTAACGGCTATGACGCTGTTCCGCCAGATAGATTTGCTGTTGGTGCCTGGTATCGCTTTTATCGTGCAGAATGGTCTTACAGAATAACGAGGGATACCTATGGGGATTCCGCAGTTTTGTACTGGTGGAACCCCATACGGCTTGGTCCCGGAGAATCAAGGACTGTCGCGACCTACTACGGGTTAGGGCATCCTATGGGGCGTCCGGGTCTTAATATTGGAGTGCCGCCGAGGCTTGAGGTTAGAAGATGTGCATATTATCCCAATCCTTTTGATATTACAGCGCTTGTGACGAATTTAGGGATGTCCACACTTAGGAATGTTCAGGTTGTTCTTAGGCTGTCTCGCGGGCTTGTATTCAATCCTGGTGAGGATTCGGTAAAAACGGTTGTGCCAAGCGATCTTAGGGCACGAGAAAGCGGTACCGCAGGCTGGAGCGTTGTTGCTACCGGTGAGGTTACAGGTGTGATTAATTTCCAGGTGTGTATGCACGCTGCTGGCGGCGAAAGCCTTTGCGCTGATGCTGGAATAATCGTCCCTGTTATTGGCGATAGACCTACAGCGAGCATTTTGCACCCCGCTCCTAATACAAGAACAACTTTACCCAATCAGGAGATCCAGGTTCAACTGACAACATATAATGGCTTCCTTGACGCCATAATGCATGTGAATGGGCGAGAATACTCGGTTGTTCGTGATAGCACCGTTTTGAGGTATGATGGGCGAAATATCATATTTACTCCGTCAACACCCTGGCACGATAATGACACGGTTACTTATGAGCTTGTTGATGCATCTGATACTGTCGGATGCACCCTCACAGAGCCGGTAGGCGCAACTTTCCGGGTGGATTTAACAGGTCCGGTTGCTTCCAGCGAGTTCCCACCAAATGGCACAGTTTTAGGCACAACTACCCTCCCGCCTGTAACTATTCGCCTTACTGATTCTAATGATGAGGTTGATCCGCGAAGCATCAGGTTCACATTTAACGGGGTGACATATACTATTAATAGTCCCGCACTAACATATGCCGATGGTATTCTTACATTTAACCCGTCTGTTGCAGGAATTGTTGCGGAGGACGGAGATACATTTATTGCTTCTCTTGATTCAGCCACTGACACACGCCCTGATTACGGCGAACCGAACCCTCTTGCACATCCGTACAGCTGGAGATTCTCCGTAAATATCCTCGACCTTGCCCTCGTTGATACCTCTGCATTCCCTGGCGAAACCCTTCTCATCCCGATTAATTGCGAGGACCTTTCAAACTATGGTATAACGAACTTTGAGATAAGGATAAGTTATAACGATGAGGTTATTCGTCCGATTGGACTTGTTAATACAGGCACGGCGACGGCGTCTGGATGGCGAACTAATTTAACGAGTAGCGCTGGCTTGATGACAATTACAGGCTCTGGCAGTCGGCTCTCATCTGCGGGTGTTCTTGTGTATGTTAGGGTACTGGTGCTCCCGGCAGCCCCAGAGGGGGCTTTTAGCCGGATAAACTTTGAGAGTCTCAGCTTTAATGGTGGAGCACTTTTTGCGCGAGGGGTTGATGGTATCATTATTACATTGTGGACTTATCCCGAGTGGCTGATGGAACTCGTGCTTGAGGCACCCTCAATTCCGGATTCGCGAGTAAGATTGACATTCGGCGCATCATCATCAGGAACGGACGCTTTTGATTCCGGGCTTGATATTATCTCCCTCCCGCCAACACCGGGAAAACCATCCTTCTACTTCATCCTGAACGATCCCGCTCATCCTTATATAACAGGGCTTTCAAGAGATATAAGGAACAATGAGACATTGCCAGTAATTTGGCAGATACAAACGCGCTCCGTATCGGATGGGGTTATGAGATGGGATCCATCAATGCTTCCTGAGGGGAACTTTATTCTGAACGGCTATATTGATATGCATCGAGATTCGGTTTATCACTTTGGGCTTGACGAGGTTCTCACAATTGAGTATTCGCGTGCTACGCCTGAAGTTGTGAGGTCAATTTTGAAGCGCGGGTGGAATCTTGTTTCTCTCCCGGTAAGGGTTACGACGAGGTTCAGGCTAAACGATATTTATCCGACTGCTGTCGGTCCTGCTTACTGGTTTGACCCGAACGCACGAATTTATAGCGCAACAAACATACCCGAACCTGGCCGCGGGTATTGGCTTTTGCTTTATGGTGATGATACTGTGAGATATGCTGGTAGTGTGGTAAGGTCTTTGACAATCCCGTTGCGCCGTGGCTGGAATCTGATTGGCGGTCCATTTAGCACATCCCCTATCCCGCTTTCATCGCTCAGAACCGAGCCCGATGGGATTATTCTTCCAGGCTCGTTTTATCGGTATGATGCGGTGCGTGAGATGTATGCGAGCGCGGAGAATCTTGAAAGCGGTGTTGGATACTGGGTCCTTGCAGTGGCAAATGGTTTCCTTTATATAGATAGCACAGGTTTGGCAAAATCTGTAATTAGTCGTGAGCCATCGCTTGTCGTTCCGATTTATACAGACGACGGGGTATTTGAGTTTGGCTTTGACAGTGAGGCTTCCGAGGGGATGGACAGATTTGATGCATTTATTCCGCCAGCGCCTCCGGAGGGCAAGTCCGATATGTGCGGGTTTGAGGTAGAAGGATTTATGGCTTCTCGTGATATTCGTCCCTGGGGCGAAAGTGTCTGGGAGCTCACGATTGGTTCGTGCAAAGCCGTAGAATGGAACTCATCCGTGTTGCCAGACCTTTACGAGTTCACTATTACGGACGGAAAGATTTCTGTGGATATGAGGGAAAATAGTTCGTTTGTGCCGACATCTACACATCTTAAGTTAGTTGCGCGTTCTGCGGTACCGAAAGCACTTGACCTCTTTGCTTATCCGAACCCGTTCAATTCGAGCGTCTCAATAGAGGTTGAAATGCCAGAAAAAGGCAGGCTTGATCTTTCCATTTATAATATACTCGGGGAGAAGCTTGTTTCGGTTGCTTCTGGCGAATATAATTCGGGCAGGATTAAGTTTATCTGGGATGGTCGCGACGCTAAAGGGCAAGCTCTTCCATCGGGCGTTTATTTCGTCTCGCTGCGGGCGGGCGAAAGATTGATAATCAAGCGAATTGCCCTGATGAAATAAACCAGAACGCAAAACCGCTCATTTTACTTATGCCGTGTGTGGTTTTAACAGAAGGCTAAACCCGAAACGAAAGCCTGTGTTCCAGGGGATGAGAGGGATTCTCATCCCCTTATTATTTTTATTCGTTTTGGGGTTTTTGTGGGAAAGCCAGCACCAGATTGATAATGAGCGATTTAAGGATGTTTCGCCTCCGCGTGAGAGACGCTTCGCCAGGGTTATGCGACGCCCATCAATGCTTACGAAGTTTGTTTACGGATTTTATCCATATTGGGTTTACAGCTGGGAGTATACAATTCCGAGGTGGGATCTTGTTTCGCGGATAGCGTATTTTTCTGCGGTTGCGGACAGCGAGGGGAATATTACAAATACTCGTGGTTGGCCTGTAACCTCGCTCATAAATGAGGCGCGGGCGCACGGGGTTTCAGTTGACCTCGTATGCACATTGTTTGATAACGATGGAAGCCGAATACATTACCTGCTCACCAATCCTTCAGCACGAGCGCGGCTTGCTCATAATCTCGCGAATTTGCTCCGCCTTGGCGGTGAGGGTATAAATCTTGATTTTGAATTCCCCACCTCCGCAGATAGCCTTCTTTTCCCGGAGTTCGTCCAGGAATTGAGAGAAACCTTGCGGGCGGTGAATCCTGACTTTTATATCTCTGTGGACATTCCGCCGGTAGATTGGCGTGGCTCATTTAAATTGTCCGAACTCAACCAGGTCTGCGATTTTATATTTGTTATGGCTTACAACTACTATTATGGCGGTTCCTCAATCACGGGTCCTATCGCGCCGTTTGATGACCCAACGGAAAGTTATGATGTTGTTTGGACCTGCAATCGGTATCTTGGCGAACTTGGCGGAGACGGAAGCAAGCTTGTGCTTGGGCTCCCCCTATATGGTTATGACTGGCAGTGTGATGGACCGAATAGGGGGGCAAGAACCACCTCAACTGGCAGTCCAATTTTTTATTATGAGGCTGTGGAATCCGCGCGGGTGTATGGCAGGCTCTGGGATTCAAACGCCTCATCTCCCTGGTACAGGCTTGATAGTTGGCGTCAGGGATGGTATGAGGATGCTCAGGCGCTTGATTATTGCTACAACTTTGTTTTGACTCAAAACCTCAAGGGTGTTGGATTTTGGGCTCTGGGATATGACGGTGGACGGTCTGAATTTTGGGCAGGCATTGAACACGCCTTCACGCCATTTTCAGGCTCAATTGATACAATCATCGTTGATGATGGGGACCCCGAGTTTCACCTGTTCGGGAGCTGGGCTTATGCGACAGGTTCTGGTGGGTGGAACGGTGACTACTATTGGACCTCAACCACATACCAGGGAGATTCAGCTGTTTACTCACCAGCGCTTCCTTATGCGGGGCTCTGGCGGGTCTACATATGGTATCGCTCGGGGTCTAATCGAGCACCTGATGCTAAAGTGAAAATTCGCGCAATCGACGGCGAGACAACATTAACTATTGACCAGACCACGAACGGCTCTGTGTGGAACCTGCTCGGGAGTTATAATTTTCCCTCCGGTGTGATGTCGCGGGTTGTGGTTTCGGATGCAGGCTCAACAACTGGCAGGGTTGTCGTTGCGGATGCGATTATGTTCGTTTCAGCGGGTCCGCTTGAAATTGACCAGAGCCTGAGCATTCGCCCGAATAGGTTTGAACTCCTGGTTTATCCCAATCCCGCGAATAGCGAGTTCCATATCAGGATCCCCCAAAATGTTAGTGGGACTGCGCGAATAGAATTATACAATCTTAGGGGACAACTCCTCAAAACATTATTTGATGGAACAATTGATGATTATGATATGAGATTTTGCCCCGAGAATTTGCCCTCCGGGTCATATATTGTTCTTTTCCGTTCGGAGCAGGTAATTAGTAGCGCAAATCTAATTATTCTTAAATAGTGCTAAAAGAGGTTAAGATTTGAGGGGATACCCACGGCACAGGGATTAAAACATTGTTGTTAGTGAGGCCTCAATACCCTTGTATGGGGATATATACCTGCAGATGCCACCCGAGCAAATTGTGCCACCGAGGGATTTCCCGAAAGAGATTCTCAAGCAATGGTTGGGTGAGGGATTTAGTGTTATTTCGCCAAGAAGACCATTTTCGGAGCCCGCTTTGCCAAAGGAAACACCTAAAGAGGCGAAACTTTTGTATCCCATTTCTATTTGTGCATAATGATTAATCCCTGGGTTTTCTTTTATCCTTTGCGCCTCAAGATCAAAGTTCAGTGAGAACGAGGTGGAAAGCGAGATTGTCCCCTCAAGAATCCCGGTGAAAGCGGTAAATTCGCGCTTCTGATAGTCTCCTGCTAACTGGATCTTTCCAGGTCCTTTTTCCGTTAGCACCTTAAAATAGAACTCATCAATCTTTTTTGTCCTGGGGGTATTTGAGGAGCGAGCAAAATCAAGTTCCGCCTGTATATCGCCCGGGAAGGAGAGGGTAACAAGTGTCCTGTAACCCTGCTCATCGTCATAATCAATGACATATAACTCCCGTGCGAGCAGAAACCATTCGGGCTCGCGCAACCCCCATGGCGGGTTATTGTATTGTGCCCGCGCTGTCCTGAAAAGGAATCGAGTGTATTTTTTCCATTCAAAAAACAGGCTCTGATTCCAAATCGTAATCGTTGCGCCGGCATATCTCGCAAAGCCCGGGATACCCTGATGTGGGTGCTTTTCCGCGTATTCACCGAAGAGATTCACATTTCTAAAATTTAGTTCGGCATTGAAACCGTTCACCTCGCAGGTTCCGAGCTCAAGCGTGTATTTAAGATACTCTCCTGTTGCCATAAGAACACTCGGTCCAACTTTTATTTCGCACCCCTTAAGAAGGGCTTCACGGTCCCAGTGGTTCCGACCCGAGAGAAGATTAATCGTGAGATATTTTGTCCTCCAGTCGAGATGAACACCCTCAAGGGATTTATCAATTTTCAATTCCTTTCGCTCGTATGCGTCAAGGATTAGCCCATTTCCGAAACTGGTGTTGAAATCCCCAAGTTCAAGCGTGAGATTATCGCTAAGGTAAGATATGTATTTCTTCGTTATTCCCTGTGCTGTTGAGTCAAGATTTGTGATGGGATTTAGATCTGACGGATGCGCAACATCATACCGCAATCCAAGATATATCGGCAAAAAGTTTATACGAAGTTCAAGCCTGTTTTCAAGGTATTCCTTCCCGAATTTTACCAATCGTCCCTCAAGCTTGTTTGAGCCCATCACCTCAAGGGAAAAAATCAGGTGTGGTGTCAGTAGAGTGAGGATTATAATTGGGATTGAGGCTTTCACTTTTTTTCTATTAGTTCTAAGATTTTATTTTTTAATTCCTTTTCGTCGCCAGCTTTGTAACCTGTGTGGCGATAAACAATTTTGCCGTTTTTATCCAGTATGAAACTTGTTGGGAGTTCTGCAACCGCCGCCTGCTTTTTGAGCACCCCGCCTTTATCCCACAGAATGTTAAATGTGTAGCCCCTGTTTTTTATAAATGCTTGCAGTTGATGCCTTGTGCGGACACCATCCTCATTTACCGCAATGACCACAAACCCGCTATCCTTGTAGGTTCTGTATAGTTTCTCAATCTCGTCCAATTCCTTCAGGCAGGGTTTGCACCAGGTCGCCCAGAACGATATAAATGTCGGACCCTGCCCTATTAGTTCGGACGATTTGACCAGCCTGCCATCAACATCCTCAAGCGCGAACGGTGGGAAACCCGTCTCTTTTTCGCTCGCTATCAGAAATAAAAGCATGCTCAGCATTATAACCCTCAACGAGCGCATTTTTGTCCTCCTATTTCAAAAGTATAGCCTTTTTTATTATTCTTGTGTTTTCAGCCTCGAATGTAATAAGATACAAACCAGAAGGGATATTTTTAGCATCCCAGACGCGTATATGCCTGCCAGATGTGAGGTTATCGTCTGTAAGATTAGCAATCAGTTCCCCGAGTATATTCCGAACAGAAAGGTTTGCCTTTGTATCTTTCGGGAGCAACATAGTAATTGTAGTGGCATAGTTGAACGGATTGGGTGAGATTGTGAGCTCAAATTTTTCTGGTTTTTTGCTCGCCTCTTCAACATCCGTATACCAAAGTAGCCAGGAGATGATTCTGTTCAAAAGCTCGGTGCGCGCGGTGGTTGGTGCCAGATCCTGAAGGTTTATCGGGAGATAAACAAAGCCGTTTCTGCCACCGCGAATCCCTGCGCACTCACCATCGGCATAGCGAAGGATTGCGGTATTATATGGCGCAGGATTTGCATATTCAGCGTATCGTGTTTCGAAATTGAACTCAAGCCCGTCAGTAAGGGGATCGTCCTCAATCCCGTAAATCCGAATAAGTCCGCTGTATGTTCCAATGAATGTGGCACCAAGGAAAACCCTGTAGAATGCGTCCTCACCAAGTTCAGCACCAATCCCCGAACCCGCAAGAAGCAATGACCCTCGCGAGTTCAGATGTGCCCGCAAATAGTTTTCCTGTTCGGGTAAAAGCGTTATGTTCCGTGATTCCCCGCAATCCCATAAAATAGCGTGGTAGCTAATCCCAGCGGGGTTTGCCTCACCATCAACATAACTTTGCCACAACTGGTACTGCTCGCCCATAGAATCAAGCAAAGAGGTTATTACATCGCTTCCTGATGGTGTGTCGTCCACAACAAGAATCTCGTCGTTCGATAAGCTCTGAAATATTAGCTCCTGTGAATTGCTCGGGTCGCTTTCGGGTATTATTGATATTCTTATTGTCCCTCTTCCCCCTCTTGCCGGGGCGCGGAATTTTACATAGAAAACCGGTTCTAATTCGTGTGTTATTGTTGAATCAAGCTCGCTTCCACCATTGTCAGTAAGCCGTATATCCCATCCTGTGCCCGTTCTTTCGATAGTCCTTATGATATATCCATCAATGGAACTGCCAGTATTCATTATCGAAAAGACAAAAGAACTCGTATCGTTTGGCGCGACAAATGCCTTTCTCCTTTCGCAATTGAGGTAGTACCCGTAAGTTGGTCTTGGTGGGAGCTCCCCAACCGCTGACTGGAAGACTACCTTTGAGAACTCGTTCTGAACAAAAACAACAGCGCGAAGATGCTCAATCTGCCATTCTGGGTTGATGTAGTAAGGGATTTCAACATTTGTAGTTTCTCCAGCCTCGATAAAGACCTGCTTTCCCTGCGCGTTCGGGAATATCTTCCGCATTACCTGGTAAAAGATTCTTTGCCCATTTGGTGCGTTATAGTGGATGCTATCCTCCACTATGACAAGGAATATTCTTTCGGTGCCGGTGGGGAAATCCTCCTCTGCATGGAGAGTAATTCTTGCGATCCCAAATGTGCCCATATCAAGCTCAATCTCAAGCGGAGAATACACGCTTGCCCTGTTTGTAAGAATGCTTCGCCATCGCGTATAATTTTCGCTTTGCACATTTCCATCCACAACGATTGTCGGAACTGCGTCAATATTGTAATAATTGACCCTTGCCTCATTTTGTGATGGATTGGCAAGATAAAACGGGTCGTTCCCAGGCGAGGGCCACCAGGTATGATAGCGTATGAGGGATGTTGTTTCGGCGTAGTAGTGAAATGTAGAATCAAGATAAGTATTTGCGCTATAGCAGGGTCCACAGGTTGTGCTCGTGAATAGTTCAGCAAGAACCCGCCTTTGTGCACCCTGGACCAATGCAGGGAACAAAGTTATCAAAAGCAATATTGACCACCTTTTCATCTTCTGTGCCCCTTTTATTTAAGGTAAAATTTAACCGGTTCCGTTGACCCGCGAAACGAGATTTATTGATGCAAGTCCATTTTTCTTTTTCATTTTGTTTTTATAATGCTCATTTTAACAGGAGCAGTTTTGCGGTTTCGGTCTCGTTTTTGAAGCTCAGGCGAAGGAAATATATTCCCGATGGAAGTGGAATGCCATTATCAGATTTGCCGTTCCATCTTTCCGTTTTCTTGCCCCTTGTAGCATTCTCGCTTTTTGCCCAGAGACGGTTTCCAAGAACATCAAATATCTCTAACATAATTGTACCATTTTCGGGGGATTCAAAGGTAAATATTACCTCGGAATTGAACGGGTTAGGGTGAACACTGTCGAGCGACAATTTTTGGGGTTTTGCGGGAGGATTATACTCGGCGGTTGCGGACTCTATCCCGAGATAGTTCATCACTCGTCGCATGAGGAGGGCTCGTGAAGCGGGATTATCTATAGCCTCAAAGCCGAACCCGAGATAAACAACCTTATATGTTCCTGTAGCAATCCTCAGTCCTGCGCAACTATCGAGGCTTGTGCCATATGTGAATATCGGTGTTGCATAAGCATCCCGTGGCTGGATTATATCTGGATACCGCTGATTATTTGCGCCATCCCCGCCGGCAATCCTGAACGACATACCATCCGAGATCGGGTCGCCGGTTATACCATACACATTGAGGTTCCATGCGCTATCAGCAACATAATGGGCGTGGAGGAAGTTTCTATAAAACGCGCTGGTATCGGTTAGTGCCCAGCCAATCTCCGAGCCTGTGATAAAGAGTTTGCCGCCATTTGTTAGATAAGTTTGAAGGGCAATCTTGTCGGATGCGCTAAGAACATCGGTAAATGGTGTTCCCGTGAACCACACGACCGCCCTGAAGCGTATCAGCGTTGATGAACTTATTGGACCATCCTGACGCGAGATTGTAAAATGGTCAAGGTGGGCTGAGTCAAGAGCGGCTTGATAGTACCGTTCAAAATTGTCCCCCTGGTCGTCATCAATGATAAGTACAGACCCACCAGTTGTTGCCTCAAACGTTATCGTATCACTAAGTAAAGGCGACCCCAACGAGGAAACAATCAGTATGTCTTTCCCTCTGCCCTCATAGCCCATAGGATAAATATCAACCTTGAGCGTTTCTTGTGCTAAGGAGGCAAGGCTAACAGTGGCTGAATCGTTGTAACATCCGCTACTCGTACAGAAGCTTGAACTCCATTCCCGCGGAATGTTCTTGATAAGCCTTATTTTATAGCTATCAGCGAGGGTCCCCATATTTTTGAGCAGAACTTTAAATTCAACCCCCTCGGTTGAAAGCGGGTCAACAAGACTTTGTGTTGGTGTTAGTGAGGTCAATCCGAAGTAATATCCGGGCGCAGGGATATCAACAAACGCGGTTTGATATACCTCCTTTGTTGAGCGGTTCTGCACAAAGAAAATCATTTTCAGATTTGCTGGGTTCCAGCTCGGTGCAAGCGTATAGTCGTATTCAAGCACGACCGAGTCCCCCGATGTCAGATTAACAGGAACCCCATTGGCATTGGGGATAAGATCTCGCATAACACCGTTAAATATATTTCTTCCGTTGGGCGCTCTATAGTTTATGTTTGATTCTGTTATCGCGAAAAATGCCCGTATATCGCCAGATATTGAACTTGAGCGCCTTATGACTCCACGAACCCGATATCCCTCCAATAAAGTAACAGTGAGTTGCAAAGGGGAAGAAACCGAAAGCCTTGATGTGACCGCCGAGGAAAGAGAACTCTGCTCAGTGCCATCAACAAAGCCTGTCGGTGTTCCCGTGACATTATAGTAACTTACCCTCGCATCGCTTTCCGATGGATTTGCGTGATAGAACGGATCATTCCCCGGTGCTGGCCAACCAACATGATACGCGAGTTCTACTACACGCCCACCATGTGCAGCAACAATATTATCAAGTTCTTGTTCGGCTGCAGGACAATACCCGCAGGTCGTTGAGGTGAAAAGCTCAACAAGAACCGTGCGCTCGTAAGCCCCCCCAATATTTAAAAGCGCCATACTGATCACTAAGACTAAAACATTCCGCATCCTTCCTCCTTTTTTGAGTAAAAATCTATGTTACTTTTGTTAGAAGTCAAGATTATATTTTTAAGCCCGGATTTTTAGTTCTTGAAATCCTCATGCGTGGTTTTATATTTTAACCCTATGGAAAGGGTAGCAAAACGCGAGAACTGGGAAGAGTTCTGGGAAGAGAAGTCCAATGTGGAAGAGGTTTATTCCAATTCTGAGCGACTGATCCGTGCTTTCAGGAGGCTTGGTGACCTGCGGGGTAAAAAGGTGCTTGAGGTTGGAGCAGGAACAGGACGGGACAGCCTTACTCTTGCGGGTCTGGGGGCTGAACTTTATGTTCTTGATTATGCCACAAGCGCAATAAAGATAATTGATAAACTCAACAAACAATCGCAAGCTCGGGTGATACCCGTTCAGGGTGATGCTTTCAGGTTGCCGTTCCGTGACGAATCTTTCGATATCGTTTTTCATCAGGGGCTTATTGAACATTTTCGTGAGCCTCGTCCTATCCTTGCTGAGAACTACCGTGTGCTGAAACATGGCGGGATTGTTATTGTTGATGTTCCCCAGAGATGGCATATTTATACGGTGATGAAGCATATCCTGATTTTCCTGGATAAATGGTTTGCTGGATGGGAAACAGAATTTTCTCCTGGCGAACTAAAACGCCTTGTTGAGAGCCAGGGTTTCAAGTTCTTATTTGCATTTGGCGAGTGGATGTATCCGAGCCTGTTTTACAGGGTTTTTCGCGAGGCTGCCCGAAAATTTGGTATCAGGCTTCCGCTGTACCCACCAAAAGTGCCCGGGGTTTGGCGCATACGGAAATTTCTGCGTGAATCTTTGCGCGACACTTCATTTGCCTTAAATACTGCTGTGGCTATCGGGGTTGTGGCAAAAAAGGAATAAGTGAGTATATTCTGCGCATTTAATTGATCTACCAATCCCCAAGACATTACTTATATGCTAACGGGTAGGGTTATTTTTGCGAAGGATTTCGCCGCATTTTTTTGTCTAAATAAAAAAGAAAGGCGTATATGCGAAATGGCACGGCTTTTATCTCCATATGTGTAACATTATTATTTTCGTTTGTCTTTTTGTCCGGGGCTGAACCACTCACACTTGCGCAATGTTTGGAGTTCGCCCGTGAAAATAGCCCTGATTTGATCCAGGCAAGGATTGCTATTGAAAGGGCTCATCTTGGCGTTATTTCTGCGGAATCCAGGAATTATCCGGAGATTAGGGTTTCAACAGGCGCCAGCAGGTTCGGAAACGAATCAAGAAGCAATAACAGCTATTCCTCCAATCTCGTTCTTAATTATTCCATCTTCAGGGGTGGGTATGACAAAGCGAATATTGAGATCGCCAGGCTAAACGAGAAGATCAGCAAGGAAAACTACAGGGCAAATGAGCAACAGGTTTTTTTGTCAATCAAGGAGGTGTTTTACAAGATCCTTCAAAAGGAGGAACAATTAAAGCTTATTGGAAGGATACTTGAACGTAGAAGGGCTGACCATATTTTGATTAAACTTAAATATCAATCGGGACGCGAGAGTGCGCCTGCGGTTAAGGAGGCGGAACTGAATGTTATTAACGCTGAATATGACAGCATATCTGCTGAAAGCGAGCTCAGGCTTGCCAGGATGGAATTGAACCTTTTGCTGGGGCGACCTAAAGATGCGGAGCTAATAATTACCCACGAGGACGAAGAGTTTGAATTATTGCCTGTTGAGGCTTTGATTGAAACAGCAAAAGTTTCACGACCGGAAAAAATTATTGAATTGTTCAACTATGAAATAAAGAAACACCTGCTTGCGCAGGCGAAAAGCGAGTATGCGCCTGAGGTTGCACTTTCTTTTTCGTATGGCTGGGCAGGCAATAAATTCTTTGACCAGAGCCGAGCTTGGTCCATCGGTGCAAATTTGTCATTGAACCTGTTCGATGGTTTCCTTAGGCAGACAAAAGTTAAGGACTCAAAAAGTGCTATTTTGCAAGAGGAGTTTAAATTGAAAAGCGTTGACCAGCAGATTGTGAATGATGTTGAGTCCGCTTATTCCAATCTGGTGCTCGCTAAAAAGAAATTTGAGATAGCACAAAAATCCGTTGAGGTTGCCCGGGAGGTGTACGAACTAACGAAACTTCAATACGAAGAAGGCATAACCTCCTACTTCTTTTTGCAGCAGAAAGAATCGGAACTAACCCAGGCAGAATATAGCAATATAAATGCATTATACAACCTTCGCCTGACAGGAGCAAGACTCCAGAATGCCATAGGAAAGTAAATGTCCGCTTTTTATCTTTCCATAAATAAGTTTCCGTTTTTGCGGGCGAAAGGAGAAATGTGAGAAGAATAATCGTGGTGATAATCATCCTGGCGATGGGGTTTTCCGGATACTATTTCTTGTTGCGTAAGAGAAAGAGCCCTGAAGTTAAACAAACAAAAGGGGAAAAAATCGCTGTAGTGAAAAGGGGGAGTATAGAGTTGAAGGTGCTTGCGACCGGGACAATCCAGCCTTATACTCGGATAGAGATACGTCCTCCAATGAGCGGGCGGATTGAAAAAGTCCTTGTTCGAGAACGCGATACTGTCAAAGAGGGTGATATTCTTGCGTGGCTTTCAAGCGAGGAGAGGATTTCGCTTATTGATGCGGCTCGTTCGCTTTTGCAGGAAGCGCAACAAAAGCGTGATAGCGCCGCAATTGAGCAGGCAAAAAGGGCGCTGAAAATCGCAGAAAATGCCTATAGACCATTGGCAATCACCTCTACTATTACGGGTGAAGTTATCAAGCGGAACTGCGAGCCCGGGCAAAATGTGTATATGACGGATATCCTTTTTGTCATTGCCGATAGATTGGTTGCAAGTGTCCAGGTTGACGAGGCAGATATCGGAAAGATCAGTATAGGGGAGGAAGCGGTAATAACCCTTGATGCTTACCCACAGGAGTCCCTCAGGGGCAAGCTCGTGAAGATCTCTCGCGAGGGCAGAGTTTCCGCAGGAGTTGTGGTTTATGATGTGCTTGTGGAGGTTCCCAAAGTTCCCCCTTACTGGTCTTCTGGTATGACTGCGAATGTGGAATTTTTGGTCCAAAAAAAGGATAGCATCCTTGTTCTTCCAAAAAGCGCAATAATTTATCGTGGGGACAGAAAGTTTGTTGCACTGGGCTCTGATTCCACTAAATTTGTAATGGTTGAAACGGGCATAACGGATGGTAAACTTGTTGAAATATTGACCGGCCTTCAGGAGGGCGACACTGTAAAACTTGGCGAGGCAGTTGATATCCCCGGTACAAGCAGGAACGCAATTCGTGGAGGATTTATCCCGCCCATTGCTCCACGAGGAAGATGAATTATGATTGAACTTAAAAATATCTCAAAGGTATACAGGATTGATAGCGTCCGGGTTGAGGCGCTCAAGAACATAAACCTGAGGATTGAGGATGGCGAATTTGTTGCTATTATGGGTCCATCTGGCTCGGGAAAGTCAACCCTTATGAATATCATCGGCTGTCTTGATGTTCCCACATCCGGGGAATATTATCTTGATTATGTCAATGTTAGCGAATATTCGGAATCCCGGCTTGCAGATATAAGAAACAAAAAAATCGGGTTTGTGTTTCAGTCTTTTAATCTTTTGCCACGCCTTAATGCTTTCAGTAATGTTGAACTTCCGCTGATTTATTCGGGCAACACGAAGAATCGTAAAGAACGCGTGATTTCTGCGCTAAAAGCTGTTAATATCCTTGATAGAGCAAATCACCGTCCAAGCGAGCTCTCCGGCGGACAGCAGCAGAAAGTTGCCATTGCAAGGGCTTTGGTTAATGAACCCTCAATTATTCTTGCGGATGAGCCCACGGGAAATCTTGACTCAAAGGCTGGTGAAGAAATAATGAACATCCTCACAGGGCTCAATGAAAAGGGGATAACTGTTGTCCTTGTTACTCACGAAGATTCTATAGCTCGTTATGCGAGAAGAATTGTGCGGCTCAGGGATGGCGAGATTGTTGATGATAGGCGAATAAAGGAAGAGCCCGGAGATAGAACCGTGAAGAATAAAGAGGTGAAGGGCAGGAAGCAATTTCTGCTTTCGTTTGGCGAACTTGTGCAGAGTATGAAGATGGCGATATTTTCTATATTCGCAAATAAGCTCAGGAGTTTTCTAACGATGCTCGGGATTATTGTCGGGGTAGCGGCAGTGATTATTATGCTCGCGCTTGGAAGTGGTGCACAAAGCCAGATTACCTCAAATATAAGTAAAATGGGTGTCAATCTTCTAATGGTTCGTCCTGGTGGGCAGTTGCGCGGTCCTATGCGTGGGATTGACGCTTCAAATATCAAGATGCTCACTACGGATGATGCTGAGGCAATAAAAAGGGAGGTGGCTGAAATTGACGAGGTTTGCCCATCTGTTGCTCGGGGCTACGAGGTCGTTTACGGAAACAAAAACACAACTACCACAGTTAACGCTGTTACCCCTAATTTCATACTAATTCGCGATTTCCCTGTCCAATACGGTGAGTTCATAAGTGATGAGGACGAGCGGTATTTGCGGCGTGTGGTGGTGTTAGGGAAAACGGTTAAAGATGCTCTTTTTGGTGATGAAGACCCGATAGGACAGTATGTAAAGATAAATCGCCAGACATTCCAGGTGATTGGGGTTATGAGTGAGAAGGGTGTTGTCGGTTTTGGCGGGAATATTGACGATGCTGTGTATATACCGCTCAGGACGGGGCAGAAAAGATTGTTCGGGATTGACTATATTACCACACTATTTATTAAGGCTAAGTCCCAGGATGTTATGGACAGAGCCATTGCCAAAATAACAAAATTGCTTCGTGAAAGGCATAGACTTCGCGACACAGACCCTAACGATTTTAACATAACCTCACAGAAGGACATCCTTGAAACTGTCCAATCAACGACAAAAACATTTACCCTTCTGCTTGCAGGGATTGCTATTGTTAGCCTTATTGTGGGCGGTATCGGGATTATGAATATTATGTTTGTGTCAGTGACCGAGCGAACCCGCGAAATCGGCATTCGTAAGGCTATTGGCGGAAAACAAATAGATATACTCTCTCAATTTTTGATTGAATCTATTATCGTTTCTTTGAGCGGTGGTTTGCTCGGGATCCTTGTTGGAGTTACGCTTTCAAAAACCGCCGGCAATCTTATATTTCAATGGCAAACGCTCGTGACCCCAAAATCCATATTGATGTCGTTCGGTTTCGCTTTCGCTGTCGGGCTATTTTTCGGTTTCTATCCGGCTCTTAAAGCCTCTAATTTAAACCCCATTGAGGCGCTACGATACGAGTAAACCGCATTACTGGCTCTTCCGCCTCATTACATTCATCACTAATCCTGTTATCAGTTTAGGGTAGAAGTCGGTTGATTTCTGTGGCATTCGCTCGCCTGCAAGTGCAACCTCTTTTACCTCGTTTATTTTCGTCGGGTTCAAAAGGAATACCGCCTGAACATTCGCCTCTTTTTCCAGCATTTCGTACCCTTCCTCAGGTTCCCGAACATATTTCACATTCGTGTAAGCCTCAAGTGCTTTTGCGTCTATGCCCAAGAATTTCTCGAGCAATGCGTGAAGGATAGTAACATCAAGGCTTTTCCATGCCTTTGAGTGTTCGCCTCCGACCAGACTTTCAATCAGATTGTCCGATTTCAGCGTGAATATGTAACAACTTTTTGCCCCTTTTGCCACAAGCCCGAACGCGTGTCTTGTGATTCGCTCGTTGAGCCTCAATGGCAGTTTGTCTCGTTCTTCAACGGGGAATTCCTCTACTGTGCAGAATTCGCTGAAATCCCCTATTAACCTATCGAGATCAAACCCCTTGACCGAGTGAATGACACGGTGTGTTGGCAAAATTATAAGCCCTTCCTGTTCCATTGGCACAAGTGTAAGTTGCCGATTGTTCGGGGCTTCAGGCTGTTCGAACTGGTCAAGGTATGGGAGCATCTCGCGCATATAGTTGACAGATGTCTCGTATCTGTGGTGCCCATCAGCAATGAACAATGTTTTGGATTCAACGATGTGTTTGAGCTCTTCAATTATTTTGGGGTCCCGAATTGTCCACAGCATATGACGAGCGCCGTATTCGTCTACCGCCTCGTAATCCGGATCTCGCCCCGCAGTTGCCCTGTCAAGAATATTTATTGACTTTTGCTCGGGGTCGGAGTAAAGCATAAATATATGTTCAAAGTGAGATTCTGTTGCTCGCATAAGGTTAAGTCTGTCAGCTTTGGGATCTGCAAGCGTTTTCTCGTGAGCCTTGACACCAGCCCCTGTTTCCTCAAGTTCAAGCAGAGCCACAAACCCCTTGCGGATATACTTTTTTTTGCCAGCCTCGTATTCCTGGTATGAAGCGTAAAGTGCAGGGGTTTCATCCCTCACAAGAATCCCTTCTTTCATCCACTGGCGAAGGTATTCTCTTGCCCTGGTATATTGATTGTTCCTCTCGTTGTCGCTGGCTTCCTTTTTCCCGAGAATGAGCCTAACAATATTATACGGAGATTTCCTGTAATACTCCTCCTGCATCTCGGGCGTGATTTTGTCAGGCTGGGTGACAACGAGCGATAAATCCCTTATCTTTTCCTTATTATAGTGAACCCCTCTATATGGATGAATCTTTCCCACAGGACCTCCTTTTGTTTTTTTCGTTTTGCATAGGATAAAAAGTTATTTTTTATTTTTTGGTAAGTCAACAGGAATCTCGCCAGTTTTCCAGTAATTTAGCCTGAAGACGCCATTTTCAATGCTTGCGTAGCTCATTGAGTCAATCCAGTTGCCGGTGTTTATGTAGTATCTTTCGCCAAAGGCTTTTATTTGTGGAATGTGCGTGTGTCCCATTATTACCGCATCAAATCCCTCGGCAAGTTTTTTCTCGGCGAATTCCTCATATTCGGGAAGCATTTTTGCCTTTTTTGTGATTGTGCCTCGCGATTTTTTTGATACCAGTCGAGCAATTTCCCTTGCTAAATCCGGATGAACCAGTCGCATCGCAAGGGCACTTGCTGGGTGACGAATTACCTTTCGGAATGCACGATAGCTCCAGTCTCCCTTTGCTATCCCGTCTCCGTGGTGAAGGTAAACCCGTTTGCCATCTATTAGTGTTTCGTAGGGCGATGGAACTACGCTTGCGCCAATATATTTCTTGAAAAAATCAATATGCCACCAGTCGTGATTCCCCCCCATAAAATAGACCTCAACACCGCAGAGAGAAAGTTTTGCCAGTTTACACAGGACTGGAAAATGTTCTTTGTATATTACGGTTCGGAATTCAAAGAAGAAGTCAAATAGGTCGCCGAGGATGTATAAGGCTTTGCCCTCCTGCAGAACATAGTCAAGAAACTCCAGAAGCAACTGAGTGCGATCCTTTTCCTTTTCGGGCGTATCCTGCCCGAGATGCGCATCGGAAATAAAAAATGTTACTCCTTTTGATGGCATATATTTAATATACTTATAATTTCAGGGTTTGGGAATAGTTATCAGTATTTTGTTTTCTGTTTTGGATAGATTTACATCGCTAACTATTCTGCTTTTCTAATATAGTCTTTTTTTCTTTTTTAAGATTCGGATTTCGTTTTAAAATATCAGCATCAATGAAACCACGCATATTATTTGAATTGAACCAGCAATCCTGTAAAATAAAAAAGGGGTAGACATAAATCTACCCCTTTTGCGCTTTTGCCGTTTTCTCTATGGATTATTTCATAAACAGCATTCGTTCAACCTGTTTGAATTTGTTGGCTGTCATCGTGTAGAAGTATATGCCAGATGGCACAGCATTCCCGGTATCGTCCTTGCCATCCCAGATCACACTGTGATAACCTGCGCTAACCTTGTCATTCACAAGCGTGCGCACCTTCTGACCAACGATATTGTAAACCTCAATGGCAACCTGTGTTTCGTTTGGCACAGCGTAATCTATCACAGTTCCTGTATTGAACGGGTTCGGATAATTCTTGCCGAGAGCAAAGGATTCCGGCTTTTTCTGCACCTGAACATCAAGCGGGCTTGCCGGTGCCAGTAGCGCAAAGTATCCGGAATTTGAGCTAATGTCATAGGCATAGGCTCTATTCGCTTTAATATCAATGCGCGCATTTGAAATATTCTTCCAGCTTCCGCTGAGATTATCGTAGAAGTATAACCCGATGTTCGTCTCACGGATATTAAGCCCATCAATAATGCCATCATTGTCCACATCATCATACGGCAACTCAATTGAGAGATGCGCATTTTCAGAAACTGCCTCCCTCAGCGAGGAGACGAACTCAACCTTTAGAGCTTTTCCTGCCAGTACGAATCCACAAGCCTCTACTTCGGGCGTGCAGATGGAGATATTAGCTTTTGCCGACATCCCAAACCCATCTGACGGTATGAGGATTCTTGTATAGTTATTTGCGCCAACACTTGCGGTGATTATATCCTTTGTGCCAGCAGGTCTTATGCGCGTTAAGTAATTGTGGGCTTTTGTTGATGCCGATTTCCCTGCGCCCGTAGCCCCTTCAGATTCTACATAATCCGGGTGGTGATGGTCGATTATAACGGAGATATATGATGGTGTCGGGTCAGGCACGCCAGCCCTGTTATACGCTACCGCACGAATATCGTAAATCCCCTCGTCAAGCATTGTAACATCCCAGTGGACAAAGAACGGTGGGACTGAGTCGGGATTAGATTCATATGTTGGTAATCTCCCGCCATGTGTGCCCGCAGGGATGGGGAGCCAGCTTGCACTACCGTGCAACCTGTACTCGAACAAGACTGCGCTTATATCTGCGTATCTGTCGCCAATCCCGCCATGCCCGCCTGACGGGTCACAATTTGTCTCCGCCATAACAAGGACCGAGTTGCCATCTATTCGCTTGCCAGGATGTGGGATCTTGATAAACACCTTCTCGCATTCAACCGCGTTTGGATTTGGAAGCGGGACTACACCGATAATTGTCCCCTCGCTTGTGTCCATATACCCACATTTGGCAAGCACGCGGATCGCGAAGTTGTAACTGTGATATGCCTCAAGCATATTGTTGGGCGTTGTCCAGGTTGAATCCGGCGCGTAGATTATCGCAACCGGTGATGAGTAATCTATTGGCTCATCCCCCTCGGAATAGTAGATGAAATATATGCTATCTATCGCTGTTCGGCTCCAGTAGAACCTAACCTTGGCATTGCCAAGAAGCCTGAACGAGAAGTAATCAACCTTGACCTCATATGTATATGCGCTATCCTCGTTGGAATAATCGCTCTCGTTGCCAAGCGTATCCAGGGCGGTGACAACATAGAAGAATGTCGTATCAAACGGCAGGTTGAGGTCTTGATAATAGTTCGTTGTTACTATTGAGGTGTTTATTCTTGTATAAGAGGTTTCACCGAGATAGCGACGATAGACATTGTACCCCGCAAGGTCGCCAACTACTACGGGATCCCAGTTAAGCGTGACATCTCGCCCACACACCGAAGCGTCAAGGTGGTTCGGTGCGTTTGGTGGTATGTTCTCAAGAATTATGATATCCTTAAATGCAAGATTAGACCAGTTCCCGCCGGCATCGCGCCCGCGAACGAAGATCCTATACTTGCCAGCCGAATAATCCGTTGTGCTGATAATCGCGCAGACATCAAGATCAGAACTGGCATAAGTGATCATAAATTCGGTCCCTGTGCCAGGGGTTGGTTCGGTAACTGTCCTTGTAATATGGTATTCCGCATAAACGATATTGGAGTTTCCGGTAAGTTCATCGTTGATATTGGCGCAGAGCGTGAAGTTTAAGCCCCAGGTCACTGTGTCGGGCGCCTCGGTTATTGTCGCAACAGGATTACTGCATTTAACCTGAATAGTTAGCGTATCAGTGTCGCTTAGCCCCTCAGGATCAGTTACTGTGAGGATAATATTCTCGCTCCCACCGCAGAAACCATCACGGGTTGAGAATGTGATTGTTCGCGTGTCCGGGTCTATGGTATAATCAATTGAGTGTGTCGGCATAACGCTCCAGGTAAGTTCGGCATCGGAATTGTCAACATCCATCACATATTCATCTAAGGTGATGCTCGGGTGCTCCTCCGTCCACATTACGATATCCGGAAGCGGTGGCGTGATTATTGGCGCATCGTTAACACGACGAACCGTAAATAGCACTGTAGTCTCGTCCGAAAGCCCACCTGGGTCAGTCGCTGTAAATACAAGCGCCTCTGTGCCATTCCATTCGCTATCCGGAACCGCAATATTCAAAATATGACCACTAAGCGTTACCAAAAGATGCTCTGCACCTGTAATTGTCCAGGTCAGCTCAGAATCACTATTGTCAATATCGTAGACAAAGTCATCGAGGTTAATAGGTGCGAAAGTTTCGCCTTCATTTATTGTCTGGTCGGGGATAGCCGAGACAACTGGAGCATCATTGACAGCGTTAACCGTGAATGTCGCGGTTGTAGAGGCGGTCAGCCCTTCGGGATCTCGCGCGGTGAATGTCAATGTTTCAGCGCCATGATATTCGCTATCGGGCACAGCAATATGGACTATGTGCCCTGATACAGTCACAATTAAACTGGTATAACCCGATACTGTCCAAACAATTTCATCATCGGGATTATCGGGGTCGCTTACATAGTCATCAAGATTTATATCAGCAAAACTTTCGCCCTCGTTTATGGTTTGGTCGGGGATGCGAGAAACAACTGGTGGGTCGTTAACTGGTAGCACAGTGAATGTTACAAGCTGGGAATCAGCGGCGCCAAGTGGGTCTGAGACAATAAACCAGATGCTTTCGCTTCCGTTCCACTCTCCCCCTGGGTAATTGATTGTAGCAGTACAACCCGAGATAGTAACCGTTACCGCCGAACCACCGTGCGTTGTCCACGAAAGCTCAGAACTTGCATTATCCGGGTCAGCCGCATAATTGCATAGATTGATATTCCTGAAGCTTTCGCCCTCATATATGGTCTGGCTCGGGATTGCAGGGCTTATAATTGGGCAATCGTTCCTTGGACGAACTGTCATTGTGACCGTCTCAGTGCAATACAAACCGGAAGCATCGGTCGCCCTGAATGTGAATGTCTCGCTGCCACTCCAGTTATCATCAAGCACCGTAAAGCAAGCGCGCCTGTCCCTGTCAATCACAACACGGATATTCCCTCCCCCACTAACTGACCAGCGAATATTTGCATCGGGCGTCTCGTAATCGCTCACATAGTCATCAAGGTTTATGCAACTAAACTCGGTGGTTGCCCCCATATCCCTGCAAACCTCGGGGAAAACCCCATATGTAAGCCCGGGACAGGTAAACACAAATCCGCTTTGAACAGTGTGGCGCTCGGCAAAGTAGATGTGCAGTGTATGGTATCCCTTGGTAAGCGTTGTGCTCCAACTGCAGGATGTCATCGGGTGAATCCCGCCGTTATCCGCAACCATCCTCCCATCTATATACACCCAGGCATCATCATCGGAGATTAACTGGAAATTATATGTTCTGGTTTCCGGTGCAAAAAGTGTAGCCACCCAGTGTACAGCAAAGTAATATGGGTCTCCAGGGAGCCCTGTATTCACGGGCCACCAGCTTGAGCCGAAATTGAGATTTGTATCAAGCCTCTGGAATACGAAATACCGCGGGCTATACCAATCGTGATTGAAAGGATTATCGCCGCGAACAACGCCCGTTATCGGACCCTCAACCTCGGGATGATTGTTTGGCAAATTGTAGTAATATCCAATGGCGCCAGGTATGAGCCCGCAATCCTCACCGCAATTGACCTTCTCATCAATTGTCTGGTCGGGTATATCATAGCAGATCGGCGCGCGATTTATTATCTGGATGTGTTCAATATAAGTTGCGGATGTCGCGGAATTTGTGGCGTTATCCCGCGCAATGCATCGCAGATAAAGATACCTGTTCCCATATGTATTCCATGCAAGATTGAGCGAACCGCTCGTGCCGGTTGCAAATGTTGTCCAGCCAACTATATCGGGATTACTCGCGGTGTTTGAGGAGCCTATTCCGTACTGGAGGATCGTATTTCCAGGGTCAACGCCAGAAAGGGCGTCATTAACTACGACAGATATATTCACAGCTCCGCGGGTTGTGTCCGCAATATCCGGCACTGTCCAGGGACCGAATGTCGGCGCAATTTTGTCAATATATGCGTTCTTTGTGTGGATTGCCTCAACATTGCCAACATCATCAACAGAATAATACTTAATCGTGTATACCCTGCTTTCTGTGAGGGTGAATGTCGTTCCAACTATTGTTGGTGTGCTTCCATCGGTTGAATAATATGTTCTACCGGAAACATCAAACCCGCTCCCAAGAGGACCATCATCACGCGTAAGAACAACATTGATATCCCTGTTTTGCCAGCCAGCGGGGATATTGTCCGTTGTTACCGGCGGGAGATTATCGACAATGAAGTAATTGCCAGTGTACCAGTCGCCCCATATTCCGCAGTTATCCTGAGCCCTTGCGCGAAGCCTTATTCGTGCGTTCGTGATACCAGAGTTCCAGTTGTACGGGGTTGATGGTGTATTGTCGTTGCCGATCTCGTTGTATGCGGATCCACCCTCAATTTGGTATTGATACTGGATTTGTGTTATTCCGCCGGGATCAGAAGCATTTGCGCTTAATGTTAGCGGGTCACGATATTCCCCGCCATTTGGACTAATTGATGTTACCACTGGCGCGGTATTACCCCTGACCCTCATTTTGAGAAGATAAACATTAAAGCCCGTTCCGCGGATGACTATGTCGGCTGATGGCAATGTATTATTGAATATGTATGTTCCGCAATTTTCGCCACAGGAACCGAGGTTGTAATACCATCGCGGTCCACCAGTGCCAAGGTCCGGGACAGATACGGAATCGTTGCCAACGATAATGCGCCGTGTTGACCATGTTTCGGGTGAATTGTATTCAAGAAAACTGACATCGTATCTTCCGGGCGGCAGGTTCAGGTCAACATTTATTGGCGGTTGATACTGGCAGGTGACCCTGTATCCCATATAGAATTCGCCGCCAGTTACGCGCGGGTCGGTGAGAAGGTTAATCTCGCCGGAATCGTAGTCGTAGCAGGCAGATGGTGGTGTTGAGGCTATTGTGAACCAATCCCCAACGAACCACTCAGACCATTGATAGTTATCATAGGCACGGGCACGAATCCTTATAACCACACCATCCATACCAGAGTTCCAGATATACGGGTCGTTGGGTGTGTTATCTATGCCAATTGAATGCCAGGTCGTTTCGCCTTGAATTTGATATTGATATTCCTCTCGCGAGACAACTTCTCTATCGTAGCTTGTGCAGGTTAAAGTGATTGGATTCGTTACTGTCCCGCCACTTGGGGATACCGCAGAAACAATCGGACGAACATTTCCGCGAATCCTCGCTCTCAATAAATAGAGGTTATATCCTGTTCCATGAATAATAACATCAGCGTTTCCACCATAGGCGGTGAACTGGAATAACCCGCAGTTATAACCGCATGCCCCGATTTGATTTGTCCACAGAGGACCCCCAGAGCCAAGGTCGGGCACCGCAACAGAATCGTCCCCAACAGTAACTACCATTGTTGACCAGTTCGCATTACTCAAATACTGATATAGTGAAACATCGTACATACCCGGTGGAAGATTGAGGTCAATTACAACCGGTGGCTGGTACATACAGGTACAAAGATACCCTGCGTATGGCTCACCCCCTGAAACCCGGGGATCAGTGGGCCAAAGGCTTATTTCCCCGGAATCGTAATCGTAGCACGCGTAGAGAGGGATAGCCAATAATAATAGGTAAACAACACTTTGCTTTTTCATTTTGCCCCCTTTGCTTTAAAAGTTTAAAACTATTTACGCCTTACATTATTATTATAGGAATTATTCCCTAAAATTTCAAGTGGTATTTTTAAAAAACGAAAAATTTTTTATAAAAATTTTTGTTCAAAAATTTTTTTACCGCGAGCTTGAGGAAAGAATATTTTTGTGGCTTGACCGATTGTATAATTTCGTATTTTTTGTATTCTGGGTTAGCGTATGGGGGTTTATCCTCTTATGTTTTTTGTGGTTGGGGTTTTGTTTGCCGGTAATTTTAGCCATCAGCCGAGAAATGCGCCGTACAGGGATGGGAGATTTGAGAACTATGAGCCAAAGGAAGTTGGCTTTGGGGATTTTCTTAGGTGGATTTTGAACAGGGAGAAATCAGAATGGCCCTCTTTTGTTGAGGCTAAACCCGGGGAAATATGTATGGTGAGACAGGTTAATGAGGGTATCAGGATAACCTTTGTAAATCACTCAACATTTCTTATCCAGGTTAACGGGCTAAATATCCTTACAGACCCGGTTTGGTCTGAGCGTGTAGGGGCATTTTCTTTTGTTGGACCGAGGCGAGTTTGTCCGCCAGGCATAGATTTTAAAATTCTCCCACCAATTGATGTTGTCCTTGTGAGTCATAACCATTACGACCATATGGATTTACCGACGCTCAAGATGCTCGAGAAAAAATTCCATCCTTTGTTTATTACGGGCTTGGGGAACCAATCTTTTCTTGAGGGCAAGGGAATTGTCCCTGTTGAGGAACTTGATTGGTGGGAGGAGGTGAAGGTAAAGCAGGGGGTTAGTATATGTTTTGTTCCCGCTCGTCATTTTTCAGGGCGGTTTTTGTGGGATATGAACGAAACCTTATGGGGTGGTTTCGTCATAAGGACTTCCGATGGGGCTATTTATTTTGCTGGTGACACTGGTTTTGGAAATTTTCTTGAGGAGATCGCAGGAAGATTTTCTGATGTGCGGGTGGCATTATTGCCCATTGGAGCTTATAAGCCGAAATGGTTTATGTCTTCTGTGCATATGAGTCCCGAGGATGCAGTTCGGGCACATCTTGTTTTGAAACCAGAGATAAGTATTGCGATGCATTTCGGAACATTTAAACTCGCTGATGACGGTTACAATGAGCCAGTTGAAGAACTTAAAAAGGCTTTGCAATCTTTTAATGTGAGTTCGGGGGAATTTATTGTGCCCTTGCCTGGCGAAACGATAACTTTGGATTAGGGGAGGTCATTAGTTTCCGATGTCAGTTTTAGTCGCTAAGTCTCAATCTTGGCTTATAGTGTTCTTCGCATATTTACGCTCTACAAACCATTGAATACTAAACCAAATTAGCGTGTGGTTGTGTTTTGTGCCCGGTTTTTATGTAAAAACTTATCGTTGACTTTTGATCTTCGGAGATTAAATTTATAGATATGGAAAAGCTTTGGGCACCCTGGCGGATGGTTTATATAGAGAGGGGTTCAAAGTCTGGGGGATGCTTCATTTGCGAGAAATTAAAAGAAAAAGATGATGCCGGTAATTTTATACTACAGCGAACAAAGTTTTCGGTTGCACTTATGAATACATATCCCTATACAAGCGGGCATCTTATGGTTGCACCGGTTAGACATATCGGCAATCCAACCTCCCTTACCGATGAGGAACTTCTTGACAAGGAAAGACTTGTTAATCTTTGTATTGAGGCGCTTACGCAAGCACTGACACCTGAGGGATTCAATGTTGGTGCCAATATTGGCGATGTAGCGGGGGCTGGACTTGTTGACCACTTCCACATTCATATCGTCCCGCGCTGGAAAGGCGACACAAATTTTATGCCCGTCATTTCTGAAACGCGTGTCATAAACGAAGCCCTATCAAAGACCTACGAAAAACTTCTGCCATTTTTCAAAAAGCATTGAGCGGATGAAAAAGTTCGTGCGAAATATGGTCTTCCTCCCCGCTTTTTTCATTATGATGATACTTTCGCTCCCACTATTGGTAATCCTTCAGCCAGCAAAACTTTTTATGAGCAGAATTGAGAAGGAAAGGAGGGTCGCGCGATTCCTTTCAAGATGGGCTAAGGTTTGCCTTTTTATTGCAGGGGTGAATGTTGAACTAAAAGGACATATGCCGCAAGGAGATGGGATTGTAATATTTTCAAATCACCAGAGCTATTTTGATATTCTTGTGCTCCTCGCAGGGCTTACGAAACCAGTTGCTTTTGTTGCAAAGCGGTCACTTAAAAATGTGCCTATCCTTGGACAATGGATAAGCGAATCGGGCGGGGTTTTTGTGTCAAGGCAAAAAACGAAAAACGAGCTTAAAAATGTTCAGCAAATTGTGAGGAAACTCAAAGAGGGTACAAACTTTGTGATATTCCCCGAGGGAACAAGAAGTAAAAATGGACATCTCGGGCATTTTCGCAGAGGCTCGTTTAAGATCCCGGTTATGGCAAATTCAAAATCTGTTGTGGTCGCAATAAAAGGGAGCTATATTATAAATCCAAAAGGAAGCTGGCTTATTACCCCAGGGAAGGTTGAGGTATCAATAAGTGGGGCATTAGAACCCCAAGAAGAGATTGGCGAAAAGGTCAGAGGTTTTATAGAAAAAGAAACTGAAGGGATTGAACCCGAAAGACCTTTAAGGAGGCTGGAGTATGCCCCAAAAGGGTAGGACATTAACGGAAAGGATACTCGCAAAAAAGATAGGGAAAAGCTATGTTGAGCCGGGCGAGATTATAACAGTGCAACCGGACTATGTTTTGTCCCACGACAATTCATCAGCCATAATCAAGAACTTCAAGAAAATAGGCGTTGAAAAGGTCTTCGACCCAGAAAAGATAGTGATAGTCCTTGATCATATAGTTCCGGCAGCTGCAGAAACACACGCAACCGGCCATAAAGAGATTCGCGAATTTGTGAAGGAACAGGGGATAAAGCATTTCTACGACATAAACCGGGGTATATGCCATCAGGTATTCGTAGAGGAGGGATTTGCACGCCCGGGCTATGTTATTCTTGGGTCCGACTCGCACACGACAACCTACGGCGCGATGGGCGCATTTTCCGCGGGCATAGGAAGAAGCGAAACTGCAGCAATATGGGCAACAGGCGAGATGTGGCTCAGGGTCCCCGAAAGTTTTAAATTCACGCTTACAGGGAAATTTCCAAAATGGACTGGAGCAAAGGATCTGGCATTATTTATCCTCGGCAAAATAGGAGCAGACGGCGCTATATACAAAGCAATTGAATTTGTCGGACCCCTTGCCGAGGAAATGCCCGTTTCCGATAGATTGGTACTCGCCAACCTTGCCGCTGAAATGGGCGCAAAAAACGGAATATTCTACCCAAATAAAGCAGTAAAAGACTTTCTCGCCGAACGAGGTATCACCAATATTGAGGATTTCAAACCTGACCCCGAAGCACAATACGAACTGGAATTAACCTTCGATGTCTCAAATTTGGAGCCGCTCGTCGCAGCACCTCACTCTGTTGACAATATAAAAACAGTCAAAGAGGTTCATGGCACAAAAATACACCAGGTCCTCATCGGAACCTGCACAAACGGCAGAATAGAGGACCTCGCAATCGCGGCTGAAATACTCAAAGGAAAACGGGTATCAAAGGATGTAAGAACCCTGATTTTCCCGGCAAGCTACCCAATATACCTTGAGGCGCTCAAAAAAGGATATATCCAAATATTCATAGAAGCAAACGCGGTCGTTATGAACCCCGGCTGCGGACCCTGCCTCGGCGGACACGAAGGAGTACTGGCAGACGGGGAGGTCTGCCTGTCAACAGCTAATAGGAATTTCAAAGGAAGAATGGGCTGCAACACCGCCGAAATATACCTGTCAAATCCGGCAGTTGCTGCTGCATCAGCAATAACCGGATACATAACCCACCCTGAAGAAGTAAGCAGCTAAAAACGTGAACGGAATCTGTCCGTGAATCGTGAACGTGAACGAAGAAAAATGCGGAACCAAGATAATCCTAAAATACGGGGGCATGCACAAAAAAGCCCGAAGGTGCTGCGCGGGAGAGGGTTTTTCGTATACGACAGATTTTCGTTCACGAGGTTTTTTCGTTCACGAGGTTTTTTCGTTCACGCTCTTTTTTTATTTTTACTGGATTGGAGGTAGGCTTTTATGTTGATTAAAGGTCGTGTATGGAAGTATGGTGATAATGTTAATACTGACCAGATATTTCCCGGGAAGTATACTTATACGATAACTGATCCGGTTGAGATGGCTGCTCATGCGATGGAGGATATTGATCCGGAGTTTGCCAAAGGTGTTCGGAAGGGGGATATTGTGGTTGCAGGGAGGAATTTTGGTTGTGGTAGTTCCAGGGAGCAGGCTGTAACGGCGTTGAAATATGCGGGGATTGCGGCGGTTGTCGCGGAGTCTTTTGCGAGGATTTATTATCGTAATCTTATAAATTCCGGTTTACCGGCTATTATTTGTCCAGGGGTTTCAAAAGAGGTGGTGAAGGGTGATGAAATTGTAATTGACTTTAATGAGGGGACGATTAAATTTAAGGATAGGGTTTTTGTTTTCCCGCCTTTGCTTCCTAAGATGCAGGAGATTTTGCAGGCTGGCGGGCTTATACCTTATATAAAAGCGCAGTTGAAGAAGGGATAATGCGGATAGAGAAGATAAGGGAACTGATAAAACTCGTTGAGCAGAGCAATATAAGCGAGCTTGAGCTTAGGACATTTTGGGGAAGGAAGATACGAATTAGCAAGTACATTGAGGATTCTCGGGCTCAGAATAACAGGGTGTCTTTTGTGGGGGTTAAGGAGGGTGGGGATACGGTTGTGGAATTGCCGGTGCAGAGGGAAGGGGGTGAGGCAAGGGTAGTATTGGAGAAGCGAGAGGAGCCTGAAGAGAAGCTGTATGAGATTAAAGCCCCGCTTGTCGGGACATTTTATCGCTCGCCGAAGCCAGGGGCTCCGCCTTTTGTTGAGGTTGGCGACCATATTACTGCAGGTCAGGTTGTCTGTTTGATTGAGGCTATGAAACTTTTCAATGAAATAAAGTCCGAAATATCCGGCACTGTTGTTAAGGTGCTGGTGGAGGATGGAAAACCTGTTCAGCATGGGCAGGTGATTTTTCTTGTTAAGCCTGATTAGGGGGAAAATATGGCTAACATCGTATCGTTGTTGAGAACAATGGTGGAGAAAGATGCTTCTGATTTACATCTTCGTGTTGGAACGCCACCTGTTCTCAGGGTTAATGGTGCGTTAGTGCCTCTCAACAACGAACCTCTGACAAAAGAGGATATGATTCAACTTGCTCGTCAATGCCTTACTGACCGCCAGAAGAGGGAGTTCGATGAAAGATGGGAACTGGATTTTGCCCTTTCGCTTTCCAAAGTTGGAAGGTTCCGCGTTAATATGTTCAAGCAGCGCGGAAGTATTGCCTTTGCTATAAGGCGGGTGCATTTTACCATTCCTACATTTGAGGAACTTAATCTCCCACCGGTGCTTGCTGAGATAAGCGATGCCAGACGTGGTATGGTTTTGGTTACAGGTATTACTGGAAGCGGAAAGTCCACTACCCTTGCCGCGATGATTTCATATATCAATAAAACCCGCTCCGAAAACATAATTACCATAGAGGACCCAATAGAGTTTGTTCATGCAAACGATAAATCAATTATAGCACAGAGGGAGGTCGGGGGCGATACTACCTCTTATGCTTTGGCACTTCGCCAGGCACTTCGCCAGGACCCGGATGTCATCCTTTTGGGCGAGATTCGAGATATGGAAACAATGTCCCTCACGATCCAAGCAGCAGATACAGGACACCTTATCTTTTCAACGCTTCACACGATGGATGCTGTTCAGACAATAAATCGGATCATTTCATTTTACCCACCACATCAGCACCAGGAGATTCGTCTTTTACTGGCAAGCAACCTGCGCGCTATTGTTTCACAGCGACTCCTTCCGAGAGCCGATGTTCCGGGCAGAATACCCGCGGTAGAGATCCTCATCGGCACAGCCACAGTTAGAGAATACATTATTGACCCTTTGAAGACCCCTATGATTAGGGACCTTATTGCAGAGGGCTCTATCCAGTATGGAATGCAAACATTTGACCAATCACTTATGAAACTTCTTAAGGAGGGTAAGATTTCGCTTGACACTGCCCTTGCTAATGCTTCTAATCCAGATGATTTTAGGTTGAGGCTTGCTGGTATTGTGGGGACAGCAGACAGGGGTTGGCAGGAGTTCCAGATGCGCGAGGGGCTTGTGGAGAAAGAGCAGGAGAAATTCACCCCACCCACTAAACCGGAGGCTAAGAAACCCGATGCCGGCGGAAAAGCTCCTGATAGCAAACCGAGGTGAAATCGCGATACGGATAATACGGGCGGCTAAGGAACTTGGGCTTAAGACTGTCGCTGTTTATTCCGAGGCCGATAAAGACTCGCTTCATGTGCTCCTTGCTGATGAACAGATTTGTATAGGTGGGCCACGATCTTCCGAGAGCTATCTTGATATGAAACAGATTATCAGCGCAGCAATAATTTCTAATTGTGACCTCATTCATCCGGGTTATGGTTTTCTTGCTGAAAACCCCGATTTTGCTGAGATGTGCCAGAGCCATAATATAAAATTAATCGGTCCAACCCCGGAGCAGATTCGCAGTATGGGGGACAAGGCTAAGGCAAAGGAACTTATGAGGAGGGCTGGAGTGCCGGTTATCCCCGGCAGCAGGGGAGCTGTGGCTGATGTTAATGAGGGGCTTGAGGTAGCCAGGGAAGTGGGTTTTCCGGTTATGATTAAGGCTGTGGCTGGTGGTGGCGGGAAGGGCATGCGGGTCGCAGTTGATGAGGGAAGCTTTATTAAAAATTTTGAACTCGCTTCAGTTGAGGCTAAAGCAGCTTTCGGTGACCCATCCCTTTATATCGAAAAACTTATTGAATCCCCACGACATATTGAGATCCAGATTCTCGGCGATGAGCACAACAATCTGATTCATCTTGGCGAGCGTGAATGTTCAATCCAGAGGCGCCATCAAAAACTAATAGAGGAATCCCCCTCCCCTGCGGTAACCCCCGAGATCCGCAAAAAAATGGGTGAGGCAGCTCTTCTTGGCGCAAAAAAGATGGGCTACCAGAGCGCAGGAACCATCGAATTCCTTCTGGATAAAAATGGTAATTTCTACTTTATGGAGATGAACACTCGTATTCAGGTGGAGCATCCGGTAACTGAGATGGTTTCCGGTATTGACATCGTGAAGGAGCAGATTAAAATCGCTCTCGGTGAAAGGTTGGCATACAGGCAGGATGATGTTGTACTTCGTGGGCATGCGATTGAATGCAGGATAAACGCCGAGGATATTTATAATAATTTTGCCCCTTGTCCGGGAAAGATTGAGTTCTTCCACCCGCCCGGCGGACCCGGTGTAAGACTTGATACCCACATTTACGCCCAATATGTTGTTCCGCCTTATTACGATTCATTGCTCGGCAAACTTATCACTCACGGCAGGGATAGGGCTGAGGCTATTGCCAGAGCGCGTCGGGCCTTAGATGAAATCGTCATTGAGGGCGTTAAAAATACTATCCCACTCCACAAAAAGATAATGTCTGACAAACGATTCATTGCCGGCGACTTTGACACTCACTTCCTTGACAACTTCAAAATAGAAGATTAGGTGAAAAAGGCACAAATGTTTAACGCGGGATTTAAAAAGAAGATCTTGCCAGTGCGGGTGAATCTTAAATTGCCTGATTTCATAGCCACTCAATTACCGGCACAGGTCAGTGAAAATCAGCCGCAAAATATATGGACAGCAAGAAAACGGTAAACCTTTTCAAAGGGAGGAGATATGGTTCCTGATGGACTTTACTACACGAAGGAACATGAATGGGTCAAACTTGATGGCGAAATTGGAATTGTTGGTATAACAGACTATGCGCAGGGAGAGCTGGGTGATATTGTAATGCTTGACCTTCCAAAGGTAGGAACAAAAGTCGTTCAGATGAGATCGCTCGGCACGATTGAGGCGGTGAAAGCTGTTAGCGATATTTATTCGCCCATTTCCGGCGAGGTTGTTGAGGTTAATGAGGCAGCAATTTCCAATCCCGCACTGGTTAATCAAGACCCTTACAATGCCGGTTGGCTTGTTAAAATCAGGATTGAGAAACCTGAAGAGCTGAAGAATCTACTTTCAGCCGAGGATTACAGGAAGCTCATCGGGGAGGCTTGATATGCCAGTTGTTAACCAGTTTTTGAGCTCCTCGCCCAATGATGAGCGCGAAATGCTTGTTTCCCTTGGTTTTGAAAGCGTATCAGAACTTATAAATACAGCAATTCCTGAACATCTTCAGACAAAGCGCCCGCTTGACCTTCCTCCAGCACTTTCGGAAATTGAACTAACAAAACTTTTGAATGCTCTCGCTCAAAAGAATGCCGATTCGAACAGTTTCGTTTCCTTTCTTGGTGCGGGTATTTATGACCACTTCGTCCCGGCAATTGTAGATGATATTATCTCGCGTCCTGAATTCTACACCGCTTATACCCCGTATCAGGCTGAGGCAAGTCAGGGAACGCTTCAGGCTATCTTTGAGTTCCAGAGCCTTATCACAAGACTTACCGCTATGGAGATTGCAAATGCATCAATGTATGATGGTGCTTCCGCTACCGCCGAGGCTGCGTTATTTTCAATACGTGTTACCGGAAGAAAGCGAATCCTTTATGCTGAAACGCTCAACCCGCTTTATCTTGAGGTTTTAAGAACATATCTTCGCCCGCACGATGTTGAACTTATACCTGTGAGATCTGAAAATGGGCGAATAGTTTCGCAAAATCTCGCCTCTTTGGCTGATGATAAAGCAGCGTCGTTTATACTGCAAAATCCTAATTTCTTCGGTATAGTAGAGAATCCCTTGGGCTTCGGGGACCTGATTCATAGTGCTGGTGGATTATTCATCGTCGTTGTTGACCCGATTTCGCTTGGGCTTTTGCTTCCGCCGGGAGATTACGGTGCTGATGTTGTTACAGGCGAGGGTCAGTCGCTCGGGCTACATCAGAATTTCGGCGGACCCCTACTTGGGATTTTTGCCACGAAAAAGGAGTTCATTCGATTTCTCCCGGGAAGGTTATCCGGCGAGACTGTCGATCTTGAGGGTAAACGGGGATTTGTTCTTACACTTCAAACACGGGAACAGCATATAAAGCGTGAAAGGGCTACAAGTAACATCTGCACAAACCAGGCTTTATGTGCGCTTGCCGCGACAGTTTATCTTTCGGCGCTCGGCGAAAACGGGCTTAAACAGGTTGCTAATCTTTGCCTCCAGAAGGCACATTATCTTGCTGGCGAACTTACAAAGATAAGCGGGGTGTGCTTGAGGTATTCTGCACCATTTTTCAAAGAGTTCGCTGTAGAGTTGCCTTGTAGTGCAGAATCAGTGGTTGAGGCTTTTGCAAAAAAGGGTATTCTTGCTGGTGTCCCGCTTTCAAGATTCTTGCCAGACCAAAAAAATACCCTTCTTGTGGCAGTTACAGAAAAAAGAACAAAGGAGGAAATGGACAGATTTGCTTGTCTCTTAAGAGAAAATGTTGAGGCGTAAGACCACAAACCGAAATGGCGACCTGTATGAAAAAGAAAAATTTTTCGCTTATTTTGTTCTTATTTTTCCTTTCTTTTTCCGGAAGTATCCGCTCCGAGGAGAAGGCGTGGAAAGTTCAACTAACCTCAAATGATACCGTCTTATTAACAGTGGACCAGGTTATACCCGATGCCTTTCCGAAAATATCCGTGATATTTTTGGCTGAAACTCAAAAGGGCATTCCATTGTGGAATATTGACATAACGGAGATGAAGGTTTATGAGGATTCTGTTGAATGTGAAATAAAAAATCTACAGCGAATTTCAAAGGAGAAGCCGGTTAATCTGGCATTAGTTGTTGACCATTCAGGCTCAATGGCTATTGGTAATGCTTTTTCTAATGCAAAACGGGCAATATTTAGATTCCTGACCGCATTGAATACGCAAAAGGATTCGGTTATGGTTGTTGGATTCTCAACGAAGGTTGACGGAATAACACCATTGAGTTCGGATACCGTTATGGTGAAGAAAGAGTTGAATCGTTATTTTGAGGATGGGACTACAGCCTTTTATGATGCTATTTCTTTGGCGCTGGATTCGCTAAAAAACCATTCGGGTCTGAAAGCGGTTGTCGCCCTCACAGACGGGAATGATAATTCTTCCCTTAGCTCTATTGAGGCGATAACCAAAAAAGCCCAAGAAAATAGTATCCCCCTTTATATTATCGGGTTGGGAATTGATGTTCAAACAGCGGCGCTCGTGTATTATCTTTATGGCATACCCATTGATTATGTTGACAGGGACAAACTTTCCAACCTCGCAAAACTCACAGGTGGCAACTTTTATTTCACAAAATCCTCAAAGAAACTTACCGAAATTTATACGGGCATCAGCAGGCGAATTAAGGCGCTTTACGAACTTGTCTATTTTTCGCCCAATAAATCATACAGGGACACAATAAGAACTATTGGCTTAAATTATACGAATGATAAAATATCCTTTTCTAAGCCACAGTATGCTTCTTATGCGTTGTCTTGCGAGATCGTGAGAGTTTTGAAGAACCGTTATAAAAGAACAAGAATTATGATTACCGGTGGGTTAGCGTTAGCAGGTTTGGGGTCCGGGCTTGTTTCAATATGGCTCATTTTCCGCAGAAAAAGGAAGGATGAAAAGGAACCCGAAAAACTGGACGAAGGTTTAACATAAAGTATAAAAGGAGTTCTTATGCCCGAGAAATTTATATTTGAATACTCTGGCAAAGGGAAAACAGGCGTGTGTCTGCCGGAAAACGATTGCCCTGAAACCTCGCCTGAAAATGTAATAGAGCAAGACCTTCTCCGCAAACACCCAATCGGGCTTCCCGAGGTTTCCGAACTTGATATAACACGACATTTCAACCACCTTGCCGGGATGAATTTCAGCATTGATAAGGGGTTTTATCCGCTCGGGAGCTGTACGATGAAATACAATCCGCGGATAAACGAAAAGTTGTCAAAACTTCCAGGGTTTGCGGATTTGCACCCGTTGACACCCTCACAATATGTTCAGGGGGCGCTACAGATTATGTATGAACTCGGTGTTTATCTTGCGGAGATTGGCGGTGTTGAGGCTGTTACTCTGCAGCCTGCGGCGGGGGCTCATGGCGAACTTACCGGACTTTTGATTATGCGCGCTTATCACGAGCATAACGGCAACCCGCGAAAGTATGTGGTGATCCCGGATTCTGCTCACGGCACAAATCCCGCAAGCATCATTATGGCTGGGTATGAGGTCATTCAGATTCAATCGGGTCACGACGGTCTTGTTGATATAGAAAAACTTAAACCATACATAACAAGCGACCTTTCAGCTGTTATGATTACGAATCCCAATACGCTTGGCTTATTTGAAAAAAGGATAGATAAAATTGCCGAGCTGGTACATTCGGTGGGCGCGCTTTTGTATATGGATGGGGCAAATCTGAATGCGCTTATGGGCTATGTTCGTCCGGGGGAAATAGGGTTTGATGTTCTGCATTTTAACCTGCATAAAACATTCTCAACGCCTCATGGTGGCGGTGGTCCTGGTGCTGGACCAGTGGGGGTAAAGAGTAACCTTATACCATTTTTGCCAAAGCCCGCAGTGAAGAAGTTGGATGAAAAATTTGAACTTGATTTTGGCGATGATACTTCTGTTGGCAGGGTTCAGGCTTTTTGGGGAGCGTTCGGGGTTATGGTGAAGGCTTATTGTTATATAAGGATGCTTGGCGCTGAGGGGTTAAAACTTGCAACCGAAAGGGCTGTGTTAAATTCAAATTACCTCTTTAACCGGGTCAAAGACATTTATCAGCCATCGTTCGGCGGGACGCCAATGCACGAGTTTGTGGTGTCGGGAAAGTTTTTGAAACCTTACGGTTTGCGAACGCTTGATGTAGCAAAGAGGCTTTTGGATTATGGCTTTCATCCGCCGACAGTATATTTCCCGCTTATTGTTCCTGAGGCTTTGATGGTGGAACCGACCGAAAACGAAAGCAAGCAGACGCTCGATGATTTTGCGGATGCGCTTTTGAAAATAGCGGAAGAAGCAAAAAGTAAGCCCGAACTACTGAAAGAGGCGCCTCATAATACACCCGTGCGAAGGCTTGATGAGGCAAAAGCAAGCAGAGAACTGAAAGTTACATACAAGGGGTAAGTCTTGAGGGTATCGTGTTTTGTGGCTCCTTGTTCAAGGCGCAAATCCAGCCCTGCAAACTGATATAGTGAGGAACTAATCGTAAATTTTCATTATTCACTTATAAGCCGTCAATTGTAAATTTTTCATTGAGGCAAGCTTGTCCCCTGTTCACCATAGATTCAGTTGGAATTAAAACCCATTTCGAATTTCGAAATTCGGATCTCGGATTTTCAATCTTAAAGTTCTACTTCGTCCGGGATGTGATTGTCAGAATTCACCGTGTATTCCGAAGATCGGGAATAAGGGTAGTCCCTTCATAGGTTCGTCGTATCGGAGCGGTTTGCTTGAAAAATTGCCCTTGTTGAAAAGGTTCAAGATTTGCATGTAGAGTTCAAGCCTCAATCTGGTGATATTGAAGCCGAACCTGAGGTCAAGGTCAAATCGGCTGTAGTAGGGCAGGGTTGCAGAATTTTTTGCCGATGAGCCCGGTGGTGTGTATGGTGTGCCGCTTGCGAGATACCAAATACCGCAAAGCCCGAACCATTTTGCCACCCATACTCGTGAGGCTAACTTGAGCGTATGCCGTCGCAAAAACCCGGGCGGATAACTCAAACTATTGAATTCCCGCCTTGCATCAAGCAGTGTGTACGATATGTAGCCGTTAAATCGTCCCCCGCTTTTTTTAGCGAAAAATTCGACCCCTGCAGATGACCCGTTGCCGGTAATAAAATAATCGCCCTTGCCCCAGCTCTCTTCGTTGAAATCTGTGAGATTTTGCTCGTTTTTATAAAAAGCTTCCGCACTCAAAGTGTACCTGTCGCCAAGCCATTGTTCTATGCCTGCCGTAATATCGTACGAGGTTAATGGGGGCACATCCTTGCCAGGGAAATACAGATTCATCGGCAGCGCGTACTCCTCGGAATTGAGCGTCCTTATATACTGATTCGCAATCCCCGCATATGCCTTAGCTGCAAGATTTTTGTTCAGAAAATATCGTGCCTTGATCCTCGGCTGGAATGTAAGCCTATCACCAAGCGAGAAATAGCTCGTTCTCGCCCCATATTCTATCATAAACCTTTCGTTTACACGGGTGCGCACCTCACAGTACAGGTTCGGAATATAAACCTGATGCCTCTCCACAAAGGAGGTTTCGCCATTATCAAGGGCGTGATAATTGAAATATAGGTCTGTGAAACCAAGCCCTAATTTGATCCTGTGGGATTCGCTCTGGAAAATCGTAAGATCAATTCCTCCGCCCTGGTCGGTGAATATGTCAAAGAATCCGTTTTTGTTTTGGTCAAATATATCGACAAGGTTTAGTTTGAACCGGGAGTAACTGTACGACAGGCGCAAAATTATCTTGCTGCCGAGGATATGCCTCGAACGGATGCCAAAAGCGTTGTTTCCCCAGCTTATCGCTGGCTCTTTTGCTGTATCGCTTTCGGAAAATGAGTCAAGCGAATGATAATAGATAATGGAAATTGAGTTTTTTGTGTTCGGGTCAATTGATGCGCGAAGGGTGTAGTCGTTGAAATTTATGTTAATCAATTTGCTTATGAGTGCACCGCGATAACCGCAATAAAGCCCGAGTTCCTTAACTATAGGGATTCCTAAATCCGTGCTCCACCAGAAGGGCTGGATGTTGAAACTGCCGAAAGGTTCGTGGATATTTCTTGGTGTGAGTTCAATAATCCCGCCGGTTCTGTCCGGTGCTGAAGGCGATAAGGCGCCGGAGTTGATGCGCAAAGAGCGAAGCCCGTTCGTGTTGAATGCCGAGAGCAAACCGGCAAGATGATATGGGTTATACACCGGGATGCCATCATAAATAACCCCAATCTGTTCAAAGCTGGTGCCACGGATGTAGAACTGACCGAAAATGTCCGAAAGAATCGTGAGCCCGGGCAAGCGCTCCGACGAACGAATTGGGTCATCAATCCACCCGCTTGAGTATCCTTGAAGCTCATTTCGCAAAAGATTATACTGGCTCAATGTTATTTCCTGCTCAAATATTTCTCGCGCGGGTGTTTTTTGTTCTGTTCTGGTTTTGAATGCCTGCGGAACCATAGTTATCGTTAAAAATAAAGTCGAGTCTTCCGGAACATAGATATAAATTGTTTTTTCACTATACCCTATTGACCTTATAAGTAGTGATTCCTCACCCGACACAACCTTATCCATTATGAAAAAACCGTCAAAATCCGTATATGCCTGGCGTTCCCAGCCGATTAGTTTGACAAAAGCGTAAGGGATGGGTTCTTTGTTCGTAGAATCCACGACAACCCCTTGAATCCTGCCCGTCCCGGAGAATAGGTTAACGAACCCAAGAAAAAGAACCCAGAATGGTAGTTGAGATTGTTTCATCGTTGTTGCGGGGTGAGATCATTGGTAATTTTTTGGTCTCGTTTTAGTTTGCCAGAATTGATCTTTATAGCTCTCCCTTTTTGTTGCTTTGAGTTTTTCCATTTCATAACTTTTGGCATAGTAGTTATTAAAAATAGGAATGGTTCAGGTTGTGTTTTCCAGGATCCAGTTGAGATATTCCTCGTTGCCGGTCTTGATTGCAACCGCGATAATCTCCGGGACCTCGTACGGGTGAATTGATTTCACAAGTTCTTTTAGGGGGTCGAAAAGTTCCGCTCGCGTTTTTATTATAAGGAGGTCTTCTGGTTCGGATTCAAGCTTGCCTTTCCAAAAGTATATGGATTTAACCGGGACGATATTCACGCAGGCGGCAAGATGATGGTTCAAGAGTTCTTGTGCTATGCGATAGCTTTCGGACTGTGGCGCTGTGATCAGGGCTAAAAGGAATTCCTTTTTGTTGTTCATTCCTCCCCTTTTTATCTCAGCCCCAGAATCTTCACCCGCGTGCTAAGCGCCTCGTACGAAACCCCGAATAGTTCTGCCAGTATCCTTATCCTGTGTTCCGGGTTGCTTTTGTATTCCTCCCAGAGGCGCTTGAGCGTTGGCTGTGGCATAAGAAGTTCTGCCGCAAAACGATTCGCGGATTGCTCCATAAGTTTATTCTGCCCTATAAGACAGATGTTCGGGCTCCCTTTGTGCGGCATTACTATGTGTCCTATTTCGTGCGCAAGCGTAAATAATTTCTGGGTTGATGGAAGATTCTTATTGAGCACAATGAGGTTGACATTCTTCGATTTGAACGAAACGCCGAGTATCCCCGTAAAACTTTCCTCTTTTACCTCTATGTTGTAGTGCTTCAAGATTGGTGTTATGTCTATTGGCAGTTTTGTTATATCTATCAGTTTAAAAAGCCGACGCGCATAATCCTCAGCTCTCACTTTTTTCCCCTTCAAGCTTTTGGCGGAAGTATGCGTACCAGGTCAAAATCTTTTCCCTTTCCTCGTCCGAGATCTGCGAGCGCCGAAACAAAACAGAAAGCCTTTGTTCAAACTTTGGCTCTTTTGGATTTTCACTTTCTTTTTTCACCCCGATGCTCCTTTCAGCGGGTTTCCACTACTTCTTTTCCTCCTGGAATTTTGGAAGATATTGGTCCAGGAACTTTTTTCTTATTCGTTTTAATTCAATTCGCGGGAAGACAGAAAGGAGTTTCCATCCGAGATCAAGGGTTTCATCGATTGAACGGTTTGTGTATTCGCCCTGCCCAACATAAATGCGCTCAAATTCGTCTGCAAACCTCAGATACATCCTGTCCATATCGGTAAGTGCTGATTCGCCAAGAATTACTGATAGTTCCTCTGCTTGTTTGCCACGAGCGTAAGCCGCATATAACTGATTAAATATATCATCGTGATCCTCGCGTGTTCTGCCTGGTCCAATCCCTTTCTGGCGCAATCTTGACAGCGACGGCAAAACATCAATCGGGGGCATTATCCCCTTCTTATACAACTGACGCGAGAGTATTATTTGCCCCTCAGTTATATAGCCTGTGAGGTCGGGCACCGGGTGTGTTTTGTCGTCCTCGGGCATTGTGAGGACAGGTATAAATGTTATTGATCCCTCGCGTCCTTTGATTCGTCCCGCGCGCTCATAGATGGTTGCGAGGTCTGTGTAAAGATACCCCGGGTATCCGCGTCGGCCTGGGATTTCTTTTCTCGCAGCGGACACCTCACGCAATGCCTCGCAATAATTAGTTATATCTGTTAGGATAACAAGCACATGCATGCCCTGGTCAAATGCGAGGTATTCGGCAACTGTGAGTGCAACCCGTGGCGTTGAGATGCGCTCGATGGATGGGTCATCAGCGAGGTTGAGGAAAAGCACCGAGCGTTCAAGGGCACCCGTTTTTTGGAATTCCTCCTGGAAGTATGAAGCCTCATCAAAACTGATCCCCATAGCGCCGAACACCACCGCGAACTTCTCCTCCTTACCAAGCACTTTTGCCTGACGGGCTATCTGTGTTGCAAGCCTGTTATGGGGTAAGCCAGAGCCCGAGAATATCGGGAGTTTCTGCCCGCGAACGAGCGTATTCAGACCATCAATTGCGGAGATCCCTGTTTGGATGAATTCTCGTGGGAATTCACGGGCTGTAGGATTTATTGGGCTACCGTTTATATCAACTCGCTTTTCAGGGATGATTTTCGGACCGCCATCAATGGGTTCGCCAATCCCGTTAAAAACCCTTCCGAGGAGGTCGAGTGAGACGCCAAACTCTATTCCGCGCCCCAGAAATCGGACAGAGGAGCCCTCAACATCAACCCCGGTTGTCCCCTCAAAGAGTTGCACAAGCGCTTTGTCCCTGTCAACCTCGAGAACCTTGCCGTGGCGTCTCTCGCCGTTCGCAAGGATAATTTCAACAAGTTCACCATATGTTGCACCCTCAACCCCCTCAACGAGCAAAAGCGGACCCGTAATTTCTTTGATAGTTTTGTATTCTTTCAGCATATAAACGCTCCTTTATTTTTATGTAGGACGCGGAATTATCATAATATTTTATCCCCTTTGCTTTTATTACATCTTGAACATACTAATTGTGCGTTTTCTAATTCTGTTGGACCACCTTCACTATGTGGATACTTATGGTCAACTTGAGCATCATCATAATCGAGAATTTTTCCGCATATCGGACATTTCGGTTTTTTGTTATTTTCAGTTAATTTATTCCAAAGAAAATCTTTATAATCTTTACTAAAATTTCGCCGGTTATCTTTTATCGGCACATCAATTTCACTTAATAATGAATATATATAGTTATGCCTTATTTCTCTATTCGATTTTTTATCTGTAGATTGTCTTGTTGCAACAATATACTTATAATATTCTTGTTCTTCTCGTGATAATTTTGGGGAACCGTAAGGTTTTATTTTTGGTGATAATTTTTGAATATTATGTGAAAATTCTGTAAGCTTTCTTGAAAATTTTTTGTTTACTTCCTTATCATTTATCACATAACCTTTATTTAAGAAATTTAATAATACAACAAATAAAGAATAAAAATCAGATTTGTTTCGGAACCTTGTATGTCTAATTGGTTTATCTTGAAAAATATTTTTTATCCATCCAATTACCTTGTCAAAAGTTTTTCTTAATTCCTCAATTTCTTTTCCTGTCCATTTATATTGATAAGTCAATTCATCTAATTTTTTCTTTTTATCTGTATAATTCTCAAAATGAATTGCTGTACACAATTCCAAAATATATTCATGGAGTTGATATCTTGATGCGTCCTGTTCGGAAAATATTTTCCAATTATTTACAAATAGTTGTTTGTATTTTTTTTCTAAGTTTACCCCCAGAGTAAAAAACTTATTTGAAGATTCAGATTTAGCATGCCTTATTTCATTCGGTTTAAGCACTGAACCAGTTGAATTTATCCGCACAAAAATATCAGTTGGGGAGACAGAGTTTCCAAAAACATTTAAGGATTCTTCATCATACACAATAGTTGGCAATTCATATGTCCAAAATTTTTTCTTTAATTCTGGATATTTTTGTTCTAATTTCCCTTTATCAAGATCTTTAAATGAAATTAAATCTTTTTCATTTGAATCAGGGTGAATCAATTCTGCACACAAAACCTTTTCACCTGGTATTTTTAATAGTCCAACGAAATGTAATATCGTCTCAATTCTTTGTTTGCCATCCAGAACATCAAGAATATCTATATTCTTATAATTATCAAAACGCTTATAAAATATCAACGCAGGGATAGGAATGCCATTAAAAATTGAAGATAATAACAATTTTCTTTGTTTTGTCTTCCAAGCGGCTCTTCTTTGATATGGTGGGTTTAAATTAATTTGTCCATTTTCAAATTTAAAACACAAATCACGAATTGTGATTGAACCACATTTCATTTTTTGCCTCCTTCATTTCAACCAGCAAATTAAACGCATTCTCTTCATCCTTCCCCAATTTATTTGATTATCCAAAATATATTTTCTAATCTCTAATAATTCTTTTTCGTTGCGGATAATATGTTCGTAATAATTTCGTTGCCGGACAGGGATGCCAGGTGAATTACGCAATTTATTTGTTTTATTTTTCACCGGAGATTTAAACGAACCAATTATTGTTGATAATAAACCGGGAATTGGTTTGCCATATTTTCTCGGCAAATTCGTAAGGATCTGGCATGCCAAACCCCTACGGTTTTGCAAATTGTTTTTTGTGATAATTATTATCCCGTGTATATGATTTGGCATAATAACAAATTGGTCCAATTTAACATCGGCAAAATGGTCAATTCTTAAGGATTTATGATAAAACATTTATCCTGCCAATCCCCGTATCTCCTTCCTCACCTTTTCCTCTAATTCCTCAAACATCTTCTCAAATTTCGTATATTCATCTTTTTTATCTCTCGGTGGTTCTGGAATATACTTGGCACGGGCAATATCCTCGCGAACCGGCAGTGTTGCTAACTTGTTAAAATCTATATCCTTATCAATTACCTCTTTCGCTGCATAGTAGAAACTCATAACGAGGCGCAAAAGCAAGAATTGCTTGTGCAAGGAGCAATATGTATCAACCTCATCGAAGGCGTTCTGCTGGAGAAAATCCTCGCGGATTGAGCGAGCAGTTTCAAGGATTAATCGGTCATGGTACGAAAGGGATTCTGCACCGACGAGTCGCACGATTTCCTGAAGTTCGGCTTCTTGCTGTAAGATGCGCATCGCTTCCCTGCGAAGCTCGTTGAATTGCGGGGAAACGAAGTTGTCAAAATAGTTGCGTATGTTTTCCTCGTAAAGCGTATAGCTGTTGAGCCATGAAATAGCAGGGAAATGCCGTGAGTAAGCGAGAGAGTCCTCAAGCGACCAGAACACTCGAACGACTCGCAAGGTGGATTGAACAACTGGGTCACCAAGGTCTCCCCCGGGGGGCGAAACCGCACCAATAACAGTTAGAGCACCGATCCTCTCATCGTTTGTACCGCTGAGACAGATGACCTTCCCTGCCCTTTCGTAGAATTCAGCGATGCGCCTCCCGAGATATGCCGGGTATCCCTCTTCGCCAGGCATCTCCTCAAGCCTGCCCGAGATTTCTCGCATTGCCTCCGCCCATCGTGAGGTAGAGTCCGCCATAAGCGCAACCGAATATCCCATATCCCGAAAATACTCCGCAATAGTTATCCCGGTATATACCGACGCCTCCCGCGCAGCAACCGGCATATTTGATGTGTTTGCAATAAGAACGGTCCGGAGCATCAGGGGTTTCCCTGTGCGCGGGTCTTTCAACTCGGGAAATTCCGTGAGAACATCTGTCATCTCGTTTCCTCGCTCGCCGCATCCAACATAAACAATAACCTGTGCGTCCGCGTATTTTGCAAGCTGATGCTGGATAACTGTCTTCCCGCTTCCAAAGGGTCCTGGCACGCAGGCTGTCCCGCCCTTAACCACAGGGAAAAATGTATCAAGCACCCGCTGTCCCGACTCCAGGGGCTCGCTTGAAACAAGTTTTTTCTTTATAGGTCTTGGAATCCTTACAGGCCATCTGTGCGCAAGCCTCAGCGGAACCTCGCTACCGTGAGGTTCTCGTAGTCTACCGATCTCCTCTTCTACTGTGTACTCCCCGTCTTTTATCTCAATTATTGTGCCCTTCAAGTATGGTGGGACAAGAATTCTATGGACTATGAGGTCGGTTTCCTGGACCTCACCAATAATATCGCCGCCAGAAACATAATCCCCATTTTTAACAAGAGCCCTGAAGCGCCACTTTCGTTTGAGGTCAAGCGGGTGAGCTTTAACACCTCTGCCGATAAAATCGCCAGTTTTTTCTCTTATCACCGAAAGCGGGCGCTGGATACCATCGTATATGGATTCAAGTAACCCGGGACCGAGCCAGACTGATAAAGGCTCGCCTGTGGGGTAAACGGGTGCACCGGGTCCTATTCCCTGAGTTTCCTCGTAGACCTGGATGCTCGCATAATCCCCGCGAAGCTCTATTATTTCGCCTATTAGCCGCATATCGCTGACCTCAACAACATCATACATTGCGCACCCGCTCATACCAGAGGCAACAACAAGCGGCCCCGAGATTTTTTCAACCCTGCATATTTTTCCCTCGGCCATATTTCCCCTTTAGTTTAATGTAGGATTAACAATGCGTAATTATGAAACCCCACCCAAAGTGTTAGCCATTTGGGGTTGTGTTTAGGGCACATTTTGCGTTGTCTCATTTCTCGCTCATCAGGTCGACGCCTGCCGCTTTTTTCATTGTCTCGCGAAGGATTGTCATAGCCAGTCCGATGCTTCCGGAGAGTGCCGGAAGCAACACTACTGATGGCAGCGGATTTTTCGCTATTTTCTTTATTTCGTTTTCAAGCAGGGTGTAGAGTGGCTCGGAGATAAAGATGATGTCGTATTCGCTCGAGTTCACGATTTCCCTAAATTTCTCTTTTGCGTCATTTTCGGTCACGGGAAAGACCTCAATGCCAATCGATGCAAAAGGTAGACATGAGGGCTCATCACCGATGAAAGCTATTTTATGCATATCCATAGGGCAGAGCCTTTTTTATTATTTCCTGTGGGATACCGAAAATCTTACCTCTCGCTATTGCACGAAGGACTCCAAGTTCTCGCTCTTTTCTTATATAGTACGCGAACAAGAGTTCAAGCCCGAACGGACAATACTTTGCACCCGAAAGATACTCAAGGAGGGATTTGTCTTTAAATTCCTGAAGGGGCGCGAAGTTGTTTTGCTGGAGGGCGCTCTGGATAGCGTCTCCAAGCGGTCTTCCGAATTCTGTCGCAATAAACCGTGCAGGGAGCTGTTCATGCGGCAGTTCAAAGATTGATTTGTAAAAGTCAAATCCGAACGAACCACCATCAATATAAAGCGTAGCAAAAAATCGCAAACCCTTGTCCCATACCTTTGACCGGACAAAATTTATCACATTTACGAGGTCAAAATATAGTTCATAATAGCTGTGAATAAAGGGAATATTCGGGAGTTTTTGTTTCAGGTAGACAAGATATTTGCCCTCAAGGGATGAATCAATTGATGATGGCGAACCCGATTCTGCAAACGATTTTTGCGCAAGCTTTATACCCTGAGCGAGTTCTTCCGGGAGTTTATCCCATCTCTCTTCCTCAAAAATTCTCCGGAGCTCCTGAATGCTTATTGTGCCCCAGGGAGGTAGTTCAGCGATTTTCCCGCCAGCCTTTTCTTTCAACAAAAATGCCGCAGAAAGGAAATCGTATCGGACTCTTATAAGACGCGGGAAATTTTTATCAACGGAAAGATTTTCCATAAGCTTTATAAGGTTCCACATCTCATTCGTCAGGAGTTGTTCAAGGTCACTCGCGGATCTTATATCGGAGGGGAAAGAATAGCCGAACTCAGCAAGGATGCGCGGGAAGTCCTCAAGATTAGCCTCGAGAAGCTTTGTGACGCCTGCTTTATTAAGGAGGCGGAGTTCAAGCGAACGAATTCGTCCAGCCGCAAACGCATAACGAGTATCCCCCTGCATTATCAGGATCGGCCTCATCTATCCCCTTTGTTTAAACGCAATTTTTGATGCTCCGGAAAAGCCCGTTTATCTTGCAATCTTTGCGCTTTCCCTGTTATTATTTTTGAGATTTCCTCATCCATCTTTAAGCCTTGGAGTATTCCCCCGACATTATCCAAAAAGGAGCCTTGCAATCCTGTCCTCAAGCCTTTCGCGCAGTTCCTCAAAGATTCGGTCTAAACGAAAGTCATACTGAATTTTTCCCGTTCGGAGGATAAACCCACGAGAAAAGGATTTGTCCATTTTTACGGTGAAAGATTGGTTGCCGAAATGTTCCAGTAGAGCTTTCGCGAATCGCTCATAATCCTCGTGCCCGACAATAAACTCGCCACTGTTAAAATTGAGCTGCTCCAAACGGGAAAAAAAGAGCCCGAGGTATTCTTTTTCTGGCAAAGCTTTTATGTTTTCAAAAGCCTCCGCAAACACGGAGTTCAGGATTTTCCGCTTTTCCTCAAGAAGTTTAAGCCTCAGTTCCATTCTCGCTTTTGACAGAAGATTCTCCTTTATCGCCGATTTATGAGCCTCAGCCTGTGCTTTGTTCTCGCTCTGGATCCGTTTAAGGGTTTCTGAATACTCCTTTTCAAGAGCCTTTAGCTTTGCCTCATAGTCGGCGCGCAGTTCGGCAATTTTCTCCGCGCCCTCGTCATCCATCTTCTTGAGTATATCCTCAATAGCCATATCTCTCACTTTATATTTAAAAGGATCAGGATGCTTGCAAGAAGACCGAGAATAGCGTAGAATTCGACATAAGCCCCGAGTGTCATACCGCGGGCGACATTTGACCTATCCTTAACCGTAATAGCCACTCCTGCTGCACAGACCTTACCCTGGTAGATCGCCGATATCAGCCCGGCAACGCCAACCGGAATTCCTGCCACAAGGAACCACCATCCACGCTCGGCTGTTAGCGGGACCGCTCCCCCGCCCATTATACCACTCCACAGAAGGATCAAAAACCCGACCACGAACCCGTAAATCCCCTGTGTTCCTGGAAGTGCCGAAAGAATCAACACCTGTGGGAACATATCCGGGTTATCCTGCATAGCGCCCATTCCCATATTAGCGGCAATAGTAATTCCAACCGCGCTCCCGATACCCGAAAGTACAACCGCTATTGCAATCCCAGCGATCGCTAACACTTTGCCATCCGATTCAGTATGAGGAACACTTGTCGGTGTGGCAGTCTCAGGTGTTTGGGCAAGCCCCGCAGGCGCAAAGAAAAGGAGTATAAGAAAGCCCAGTATATATGCCTTTGCAATCTCCCGCGAGTTGCGAACAAGCCTTTTACCCATAACTCCTCCTTCTAATTTGCTCTATTTTATGTTTTTCAAGGGGAGGGTTCTCGAAAGCGGTCTGAAGGGTTTTCCGCCGCCCTCGTAGAACTTGGTGAAGAATTCAACAAATTGAAGCCTTGCGGGGTGAACAAATGCGCCGAGAGCCGAAATAAGGGAAAGTCCTATATGCCCCAGCGCAAAAACGAGAACGACCAGAACCAGCCCCAAAACTGGGATCCCTTTTAACTGTTTTACTATGATATTTATTACGCCGGCAATGACGCCGGAGGATAAACCGAGGGCGAGTATACGCGAGAAGCTCAGTAGGTCGCCCATAACCCCGATAATACCGTAAAGCCCATCAAACCCGACCCCCTGCCATAGCGCCTTGAACAAGCTTTCACCCTCAAGAAGCCCAAATATAAGGCTGCCGAAAAGAATTCCACATGCACCAGAAAGGAGTCCAAGTTGGGCAAGCGGAATGAGCGGGTTAAAGATAGAGGGTCTAATGTACGAACCCATAAATGATCCACCTGAAAGGACAATCATTGCCCAGGAGACGGCAAGCACAACTGCTTTTGCTTTGGCGGGGATCCCGCGAAATTCACGGAATTGAATGTAGCCACGAAGAATAAATCCAAGAGCCACCTGGATCGAGCCGAAGATTATGGTAAGAGCGAAAAAGAAAAGCGCGTCCCGCAATGGGTCAAAGAGTTTCAATCTAACAAGGGTTTTGGCAAGAGCGGAATTTGAGGATTCAATGTCAAGCCCGAAATACCCGCCCATAATTATTCCTGCGCCGATTGAGGCAAACCCCATCAGCAAAAGGAACCTCGCTATTTTTCGTAAGCCCTCGTTTTTTATCTTCCACAGGATAAGCGAAGCAATCGCCGCTATAATAAGCCCGTAGCCGGCATCAGATAGGCAGAATGCAAAATATGTCGCATAGAACGGGGCAATAATAGGTGTTGGATCTATCATCCCTTTTCTTGGTCTACCGTACAAATCTGTTATTATTTCTATTGGTTTAATGGGTTTGATATTATCAAGGGCAACGGGTGGGGTTTCGTTTTCTTCCTGTTCAAGTTCAAACACCGCAACCGCGCCGAATTTTTTCTCAAGCGAATTCTTTAGTTGTTTGTAATCCTTCTCTATTATCCATCCCTGCAAAAATCTTGTTGAGCCAATTTCCTTGCCGCTTAAAAGTGCCTCCTCTCGCTCTTTCAGGAAAGTATAATACTCCTCGAGGGTTAACAGAACATCGAACTCATTTTTGGCTACCTCGCATAGCCGGTTTATGAGCTTTCGTTTTTTGTTTTCAAGAATTTCCATTTCAGCGCGGATCTTCGCGCTCTCTTCTGGAAATGTCCCATCAAATGCAGGCTCAAATTTTGAGAATTCAAATTTTGCGAGGATTTCCTCAAGGTTGTTTTTCGCGCTTTTGTGATAAAAGATTATTAAGTAGGAGGTTCCGCCTTCCCGTTTAACTTCCTCGTAATGTATGAGCGGTTCGGATGACAACGCCTCTGTTAAAGCCCTGAACAGATTTTGTGGAACGCTGCCAAGCACGATACCCGTTTGTCCTTTTGTCTTGAACTTCGACAGCGGGGTTTGAATTTCCCCCCAGGGCTCGTAGCTCTTGAGGTTGCTTTCACATATTTTTATCTCTGCCTCAATAGATTCAAGCTCTTTACGGTTCTTCTCGATCTCGGCGACGAGTTTTTCGCCTGTTTCCTCAAGAAGGAATGGGCAGGCTCCCGCAATTGGTCTTCCTCCTTCTTTTTCCTCTTTTTCGCTTTTGAAGGTTTTGAGATATGCGATGCTATCTTTAATTCGCTCCAATTTTTCCTCTAATTTTGAGCCCCTGAGTTCCGGTGAAAGTTCCCCTGTAAACGGACGGATCTCAAGCACGCCGAGTTCGAACAATTCGTTCAATACCGATTCCTGTAGCTCACGGTGAAATATGAGCCCGACCTTTTTCATCCGGGCTACGCCCACCTTTTTGCCTCCTCTATTATAATTTCAATAGCCTTTCTTATTGCTTTCCTGCTTTTCTCCTCAATTCTTTCTACTTCTTCTTTAAAAAGCCTTTGCAGATTCATTAGTTCAAGTGATACCTCTTTATTTGCTTCTTCCTCTGCTTGTTTCAGCAAATTCGTCCTTTTGGCTTCCAGTTCCTTTATTTTTCTCTTCCACTCTTCTGTTGCTGTGGCTATTAAATTCTCGCCGTAGGATTTTTCTTTCTCAAGCCTCTCGTTTATCTCTTTTTCCTTGTCGCCTATTATTGTTATATAATCATCGATGCCCATTTTTTTCCTCCTCTGTTATTTCGTAGTAATCATTGAATTTGTGGAGGAGATTATGAGTTCTAAAGACATTTCGTGAAAAGAGGCATAGAAAGGATTTACCATTTGCTTATTGAACTCGGTTTAAGGTCGGGAGCGAGAAGGTCAGGGCAGAACGGATGTTCCCTGGAACTTTGCGCCTTCATCTATAACAAGGGTTTTGGTTTTTATTGTGCCCGTGAATTTTGCTGTGGATCTGAGATGTACCTTTTCTGGTGCAAGAAGAAGTTGGGCTTCAACGATGCCGCCAATAACAGCAGAGCTCGCCTCTATTTTTGGTGCAACAATATTTCCGCTTTCGCCGACAAGCAATATTCCCTTCATCTGGATTGGACCTTTAACTATGCCATCAATCCTTGCGCCTCCCGCTATAATGAACTCGCCAGCGAAAACCGAACCCGGACCGACTATCGTATTTAGAGTTTCCTCATTCTTTTCCTTTTTTTCCGACACTTGTTCCTCCTTCGCTCAGTGGATCAACAGGTGTGCCCTCAAAAAGAACCTCATAATGCAGGTGCGGTCCAAAGCTTTTGCCGGTGCTTCCGGATAGCCCGATGATTTTACCCTTTATGATTTCATCTCCTTGACTAACGAGCGCTTTTTCAAGATGGCAATAGCGAGAAACATAACCGTTTTTGTGGTCAATTTCAACCGTGTTTCCAAGCGATGGGTCGTAATAGACCTTAGAGACTCGTCCACCAGCTGTTGAGCGCACAAAACTTCCCCTCGGTAGCACAATGTCCACCCCGGTGTGCGGATACTTGAAAAATGGCGTAATATCACCGAATTTTGTGCTCACAAAGCCTTTTGCTGGAAGCCCGCTCGGGATAGACTCTTTGTCGGTCTCTTTGTTGAAAAATACGGATGTTAACGGAAGTATCGGTTCCTGCGCGTTTTCACTTTTGTTTTTGAGACCCATAAGGATTGCGAGTTTGCGCTTCAATTCGCGGAGGTCATTGAGTTCACCCTCAAGCGAACTCATCTTTGCGCGAACAATTTTCAGTTGGGCAACATTCCCGCCAAGCGATGAGATCCGTTTTATGAAGTACGGATAAACGAAGAACTGCGAGAAAAAGAAAGCCACAAGGAAGGCGAAAATCCCAAAGACCCAGCCAATGTATGCCCTTTTGATACGGAATGTTCGCATCCGCTCGGAACCCTCAGGAACAACAAGGACCGTTATATACTTGCTACTTCCCGGGAATAAGGATTTCAAGTATTCTTTGAAGTTCTTCATCTGAGTAAAAGCTTATTATTATTCTGCCTTCTCGTCCGCGTTTGTCAACCACGACCTTCGTTCCAAGTTCAAGTGTAAGTTCCTGTTCAAGTGCAACAAGTTCGGGCGTTTTGGTCTTCTTGAGTTTGCTCTTTTTTCTTTCTTTCGCAATACTGCTCGCGAGAATTTCCGTTCTTTCTACCGTTAGCCCCCTTTTGACGACAAGGTTCGCAAGATGCACCTGGAGATTCGGGTCATTTGCTGAAAGCAGCGCCCTTGCATGTCCCTCGGTTAGTTTGCCCTCTCTAAGGAGATTTTTCACCTCCTCAGGTAGTTTCAAAAGGCGCATCGTATTTGTTATTGCTACACGGCTCTTGCCAACAAGACGGGCTATTTCATCCTGTGTCAGCCCGAAACTCTCCGACATCGTTTTGAACGATTCCGCCTGCTCTATGGGATTGAGATCTTCGCGCTGGAGGTTTTCAATAAGAGCAAGAGCAAGCACCTCGGTGGGATTTTTAGCCTCAATGAGGATGGCGGGGATAGTCTTTAATCCCGCAATTTTTGCGGCACGAACTCGCCTTTCACCGGCGATAAGTTCATATTCGCCGACCGCTTTCTCACAGACAAGCACGGGCTGTAAAACCCCGCGTGCCTTAATCGATTCCGCAAGCTCAGTAAGTTCACCTTCCGAAAACTCTTTCCTTGGCTGGTAAGGATTGGGCTTTATTGATTCAAGCGGAAGTTCAAGAAATCGGCTCTCATCCTGAGCGCTTCTCAGGAGTGCTTCAAGCCCTTTGCCTAATGCTTGACGCTTTGTCATTTTCCGTTATCTCCTCGGCGAGTAAAAGGTAATCCTCTGCCCCGTGAGATTCAATAGCATACAGAATTATTGGAAGCCCATGACTCGGTGCTTCCGCAAGCTTAACATTCCGACGAATTATTGTATTAAAGACCTTTCCCCTGAACATCTCCCTTACATTTTCCGCTACCATCCTTGAAAGGCTTAACCTGCTGTCATACATCGTGAGCAAAACCCCCTCAAGTCGAAGATGGGGGTTTATATGCTGCTGAACCCGTCTCAGGGTATCAACGAGCTGAACTAAACCGTCAATCGGCAGGAACTCGCACTGGACTGGTATTAGCACAGTATCCGATGCTGTTAGGGCATTTACAACAAGAATATTTAAAGCCGGCGGACAATCTATGAAGATGTAATCGTATTCCTTCTTTAGCGGGTCAATCGCGTTTTTAAGGCTATATTCTTTTGCCGGAAGTTCAAGGGGGCTTATTGATAATGCCTGCATCTTCTTGTGTGATGGCAAAAAGTACATCCCCGGTAGCAAAGAATTTGCCAGCTTGATGGATGATCTCGGATTGGCTTTCCCGAGCAAAACCTCGTATACTGATGGCTCATTTATTGGCGGGCTGAGGTCAAGGCTTGTGGTCGCATTCGCTTGGGGGTCTATGTCTATAAGGAGAACCTTATGCTCTTTTAGTGCAAGGCAGGCCGAAAGGTTTATTGCCGTCGTGGTTTTTCCCACGCCGCCTTTCTGATTTACGATTGAGATTATTTTCCCCATATTCTCTTATTTCTTAAATATACCCTTCTATTCAATCCAAGACAAGACGAAATTTTTTCTTTGACATCGCCAAAGTTTGAGAAAGGATAATTCCTGCCTCGTGCCCTTTTTGCCCTTTGAATCCGAGAGCCTTTCGCTTGAGTTTGATGCTCCTGCGTGTCTGAGCTATGTTCTCACATTTCCGAAATATCTATCGCCTGCGTCGCCAAGTCCCGGGTATATATAGCCATTTTCAGTGAGCCCGGCATCAAGGCTTGCTGCGTATATTTGCATATCTGGGGCTTCTTTTTCAAGAATATGTGCACCCTCGGGCGAGATAATTGCACATAGCGTAGTAATGGTTCTCGGGTTGAACGCTTTTACCATCTCGTGACATTTTGCAACGCTTCCCGCGGTAGCAACCATCGGATCAAGAATAAAAACATCCTTCCCGCTTATGGAACTGCTCAGGTTTGAGTAATACACAATAGGCTTGAGTGTCTTTTCGTCCCTGTAAATTCCCACATGGTATATTTCGGCGTTCGGCACGATCCGTAAGATTAGTTCAAGCATTCCAAGCCCTGCTCGCAGGATTGGCACCAATACTATTTTTTTGTCGTCAAATATTGTTCTTGTTGTCCAGCCAAGCGGGGTCACAACATCCGCCTCTCGCAGATGCGAACACTCCCTGCTCGCCTCGTAGAAGAGAAAAAAACCAAGCTGTTGCAACAAATCCCTGAATTGCGGTGGGGTTGTGGATTTGTCCCGAAGGTATCCAAGCCTGTCGGCTACAAGCGGATGGCTTACTAATTTTAAAGGCATATTTACCCCTTTCCTTAATCTAAAGAATGTATATAATTTATAGTAATATGTTTTTTTACACAAACAACTTTTTGATCTTTCCTGTATGAGAATGCGAATATCTTTGCTTACTCAAATTGTTGTTTTTGGGTTAGTTTATGCGGTTTCAAACGAGGAGCTTTTCCCGATTCGCCAGGGTTCGCGGTGGATTTTTAGCGGAACAAGGATTACCGCTGACCGCTCAGAGACCACGCATTATAACTATGTTGAAGAAATTGTTGGCAGGAAGAAAATAGACCAGCACGAATATTTCGTCCTGCGAAGCGGGTCAGACGAGTCGGAGAGCGATATACGGTTCACTTATCTAAGGGTGGATTCTACCGGTCTTTTTGCCCGCGTTGATATACCGGAATTTAAGGATTTTGAGCTTTTATATTTTGCCCCGCCACTTAAGGAGGGGAATATGTGGCATATTACTAAAGATACGACATTTTTATGGAGGGAGGGCGATAATCAGTATCGACTGCGCTTTTGTACGCTTGGGGTTTTGGGGGGAAAAGCAAAAGTAGAAACACGGCTCGGCTCATTTGAATCCTATGTGATTGACAACATATATTCGCAGGAACTTATCATAACCGATGCTAAGGGAGATACGGTATTCTGGGACAATAAGGAAGAACTTCACAGGCTCTATGTTGCACCTGATATTGGTCCAGTTAAGAATGTGGAGATTGACGCTATCGGCAATACACGGACAGAATTGCTTGAAAACTATTATTTGCCGAAAAAATAATTGCGACAAGTTTCTTATTTTCGGGTTGCGGGAATTTGTTAGTTATGCTGCTTTAAATTGCCTCAACTATTGCGGGATCAAGACCAGCAAATTGCTTTAGCCACTCTCGCCTTTCCGTGCGGAGTTTTTCCACAAGCTCTTTATATTTTTGGTCCGAGTAGAACTTCGTGAAATCAAATCGCGATAGTTCGATTCCCGGGACATATCCTCCTACCTCATAGCCCCAGACCTCGTCTTTTTTCCATTCTATACTATCCCTTGCTATTTCGCGTATAATTGTTGCTGAATCAATAACCGTGATTTTTTCGGTGCCGACAGAGCCCGAATTGAGAAGGTAGCATCGGGTTTTCGGGTTGTTCTTGAGATAATTATAAAACCAGTTTCCTTCCTTGTGGAAGGGTCCTATGATGAAGGGATTGGTTCCAACAACCCTTATGGATTTCCCTGCCTGGGTGGGATCCCCTGCGGAGGTCTCGATGGATTCTCCGAGCATAAAGAACGCCGCGCCCTGTTCTGGTGTAAGGCGGGCAATTGGCGGGACAACATCGTTCCGCCTCGTTATGAAAATTATTATATTTGCCTCAGGGAGGTCAATTTCTTCATCCGTGTAGCCGACCTCGCTTCGGCGTACAAGAGCCCGTCCATTTGAGGTTAACGAGGAATTAAAAAAGTCAACCCTGCCCTGTTCATCCACGAAGACATTTTCAAGATAGGCATTTGGGGATGTTGCAGCTTTGTAAAGAAGCGGTTGACCTTTAGGCTCAAGACCCTCGGTTTTGATATAGTAGTTTTGTTCGGTTCCCACGCAATAGCCGTCGGGCTGAATAAGATTGACATCGTCCTGCCGGATGGCAATTCCCTCGGGTTCGTTGAGCCAGTGGTGATGGCAGGTGAGCGTGGTCTTTCCTGTGCCAGATAATCCGAAAAGAAGCACTCCTTTTTCAACAAGCCTGCCCCGAGTGTCCTTTACCCGTAGAAGCTTGCTTCCTGCGTGAAGTCCCAGTCCGCCTCGATTTTTCGCTATCCACATCGCAAGACGAAGATTGGCTTTCTTTATTTCGCCCATATAATCTGTGCCAAGAACATATGTTGTGAGAGTTCTTGCATCCACAAGAACCTTTCGCTCCTCCCATTCCGGAACATCAATTACAAGTATATCGGGCTTGCTTTCCGGTTCCTCAATATCAAAGAGCGATTCGCCCCACATAAGGGCGATTCGTGCGTAATCAACCGTAACATAGAATCTGCAGTGAAGCCTGAACCCCTGTGTTTTGCACATCTGGCGGTCAAGTCTGATAAGGCTTTTTCCTCGAAGATACTCGTGAACCCTTTCAATTGTCGCTCTTTGCGTCTCGTTTGGTTCGTCATAGATTATCTCGGTAAACTTAGCCGAACGATTGCGAATCCTCGTTATATACGATGGCGACCCGAATTCAGTTGTTCGCTCGTCCTTTCGCGCGAGCTCCCGAAGCTCCCGGAACGACGGGTTTACTATCAGCTCTTTTGGGGATGGTTCAATTCTTGTATTAAACATACCACTTCCTTTCAGTTCTGAAAAATCTAATAGTAAATGTTGAAAAAGTCAATGTGCGATATTTTCGCAGTGGCTCTATGTTAGGAGGCGTCGCAGGGTTTCCTTACCACGCTGGACAAGGCTTTCTATTGCCTTGATTGATTTCCCCATTATCCGCGAGGCTTCTTTATAACTGTAATTTTCGATTTGTGTAAGGATTATTGCGATTCGTTGTTTCTCGGGAAGCTTTCTTAGCGCAAGAGCAATTATTTCCTGGTCCGTCCCTGATGTGTTTTCGTTTTGTGTAGAAATAATTTCTTCATCAATTTCAACCTCTTCCGGCTTTCTTTTCCTTTTATATTCAAGCGCCGTGTTCACAGTTATTCGGTATATCCAGGTTGAAACCTTCGAGTTGCCCCTGAACTTTTTTGCGTTTTGCCACACCTTAACAAAGACATCTGTGGTGATTTCTTCCGCGTCCTCGCGAACCCCGGAATACCGAAACGCAAGCGAATATACCTTACTACTGTATAGATTATACAATTCCTCAAAAGCCTTCTTTGAGCCGTTTGCAACCTCAATGAGAAGTTTGTCATCGGACATATATTTAATATAATTAATTTCTTACAAAAAGCAGGCTTAAATAAAATTTATGGTTTAGGGTTTAGAATTTACATAACGAGTTGTGGTTACCAGTTTTACGCTATCAATTTTTGAGGCGAAGCGACTTTCTGTTTGCGGGCAATTAACCATGACCCCACAATTTTCCTATATCTATTTGTCTTGATTTCAAAATTTGAATATTCGGATTTTTTAAATAAATATTGCTTGTCCTATGGGGCAAGTTAATTTATAATCTAATTATGAAAAAGGGGTTTGCAGTTTTTGCTATTTTTCTCCTGTATGGGGTTTGTGTGGCAGGTTCCCGTTCTTCTCGGCGGGATGGCATTACGGATGAGGCATTTGAGAATTTTTATCAGGGACTTTTTGATGAGGTTTATTTCGAAAATCTTTTGCCATCACAATACTATGACCCAACAGGATATTATATCAAAGCGTTTGAAAGCGACACAACATTGGTGGAGCTTCTTCCGAGGATTCTGTCGGGTCTTTACCTAAACGAGGCGCTGGACAGGGTTGCAGTTTTTGGCGAAAGATATTTTGACAGATTACCGGATAGGGAATCCAAAAGGTTGGTTGTTCATGCCGAAATGAGGCTTGGAAGGATAGAAATAGCCAATAGAATTTTGGAGAGACTTTACAAAGAGAATCCGCAAGATGTCACAACCGGACTTGACCTTGTGGAAACTTATTACCTGCTCGGGAGATATGAGAAGGGATTCAAACTGGTAAAATCTATTAAGGCACAGGCACCAGATACCGCAAGGGTCCACGAATTATTGGGCAGATACTATATTTACAAAAAAGATTGGGGAAAAGCGATAGAAAACTATAAGCGTGCTGAAAAATGTTTGCCATTTTTGTCTTTTGATCCGGAGATTTACCAAATACTTGGCTTTCTTTACGAACTTCAGGGACAGGATTCGCTTGCCATAACTTATCTGGAACGATCCGATTTCCAATTTGGGCTGCGGGGGTTGCGCCCGTGCAACACGGAGACCAAAAAGGCTCTTTTGCGGTTATACCTGAAAAATGATAAGCTGAAAGAGGCAAAAGGCCTACTTTTGAATAATATTGAGTGTTTTCCGGATTACGCTGATGCGAGCATTTTGCTCGGATGGATTGAATTGAATATGGGGAATTATAAAAACACTGTTGAGTACCTTGAGAAGGTTATTGACCTTGGCAAGGGGAATACCACTGTTTATGCGAACCTTTCTCGTGCGTACGCTAATCTTGGCGATAGTTTAAAGGCTGAGTATTGCGCTAAACTTGCTATATGGTCCAATCCGAAAGAAATTGACGGCTATCTTGCGCTTGTGAGCCTCTATATGAAAGCTAAGCAATACGATAAGGCTTTTCGGGTTATGGATGATGCGGAATTTTTTCACCCGGGCAAAAAGGTAATTTACATAACTAAGGCTCAAATCCTTTTTTCCGCTGCAAGGTATGAGGATTGCGTTGAGGTATTAAATGCAGGGCTAAAGAAATATCCGAAGGATGAGGATTTGCTGGAATTTGCCGGGGAGGTTTATTTCAAGCTAAAAGATGTGGATAAGGCTATATTGATGTATGAGAGGCTTATAAAGCTTGCGCCACGCAATGCGAGGTATTTAAATAATTTGGGTTATCATCTTGCCGAGCTTGGCGTAAGACTTGACAGGGCATTAGCCTGCACCGAGCAAGCGATAAAGCTTGTACCTAACTCGGCAGATTTCATAGACAGCTATGGATGGGTGCTTTTCAAACTCGGTCGATTGAAGGAGGCGGAATATCAGATAAGGCGGGCAATAATAATTGATAGCACGATCGCAGAAATATGGGAACATCTCGGCGATATATACTGGGCTTCTGGCAAAAAAAGGGAGGCTAAACGGGTTTGGAAAAAGGCATTGGATATGGGGGGTGTGGAGGACGAAGCGGAATTGCGAGAAAAATTAAATCGTTCGGACTGATCCTTCTTGTTTTATCTTGTGCAAAAATCAGCCCACCACCGGGTGCCCCACCTGATGTCACACCACCACAATTGGTTATGTCTATCCCGCCACCTTACTCCAAAAATGTGCCCTTAAATAGCAAAATAGTTTTCCAGTTTGACGAACCCATAAGGATTGAGGAGGGGGCAATTTATATATCCCCAATGGTGAGGGGGTTTAGATGGAATGTCAAAGGAAAAACGCTTACTGTTACGCCGGTATCCTGGGAGGAGAACAAAACCTACTTTATAACTATTGGCACCGGCTTATCTGACAGGATGATGAACCGAATAAGTAAGCCAATTGAATTCTTATTCTCTACTGGCGCGACCATTGATACCGGCTCTATTTGTGGCTATGTATTTGAGCCAGATTTTTCGCCTTCATCCGGCGCAATTGTTGGTTTATACCCGACCGATACCCTTAATCCTGTTGATTCTATTCCGCCACTTTATTTCACTATCACAAACACACGGGGGTATTTCAGGTTAAGCGGGATACCACAAAAGAGCTTCGTTGCTTTTGCCTTTAAGGATGCCAATCGCTCGGGGCGGCCAGAATTCTCAAGCGAATTGATCGGTTATCCCTCAAGGATGATATCCGCGGGCGAAAATATGAATTTTGTTCTTGAGCCGAGAAATTATAATAGTGTCAAATCCGGAGCGTGGATAGACCGCTTTGAGGCTGAACTTGAACTTGAAAATCCGGTTATTTTTGTTCCCTTCAAATCTCCGGATAGTCGAGCCTATCTTTATATTTCCCCTGAAAGTAACAAAAAGATCCGTGTAGCGCTAAAAGATTCCGTCCAGGATACACTCTACGAGGTAAATGTTTATGGCATAATAAATGAGAATTTTACAAGGCAAAACCTGTTTTACAAATTGACTCGGGAAAACAATGAGAAGATAAAGGATCAACGATTATTTTCTGTTGCGCCTGAGTATACTTCGCGTGGGATTGCATTGCGCGTTAGTTTTTTCCATCCTGTAAGACACCCGCGCTTTGAATTGCGTAAGGGCACAAAGAACATAGCAATAACGAAGATTGACACATTAGATTTTGTAAGATTTATCCTCTGGGCAGAACATGAGATTAGTCCCGGCGATTCCCTTGTCGTTAGGGCTACGCCAGAAAGATTCCCTTTTGAAATGGATAGCGTAGGTAGCGAGGAAGCTATTTTTATTCCAGATGAAACTCAGTTTGGGGAATTGAGGATTACATTTCAAAAGCCCCTTTCGGAACCCAATATTTTCCTTTTGCTTGTTGGGACGGGGAAAAAAGAGGCTGCCAGGGTGGAAAAAGCGAGAATGAATTTTAAATATTTTCCAGTTGGAAGATATAAGATTTTTGGTTTTATTGATATGGACGGCTCGGGATGCTATAGTGCGGGAGGTGAGGGTTGGTGGGCTGAGGAGTTGTTTTATCAGGAAGGCGATATAGTGGTGAAATATGGCTGGGCGACGGAAATTACGATTAACTTTGCCCCGTACGAGGATAAGTGAGAGAAGAATCTGCAGTTGGGTTTTGTTCGTCGTTTTTATGCTCGTTGTATTCTGGACGAGGAAGCATCACAAGTTCCTTGTTGTCGGATGGGAAAACGACTGGGAAACCTACGGCGAACTCGCGAAAAGTTTTAAGTCGGCGTTTACATTTAATGGTTTCAATACGATTGGCTTCCCGCTTATCGTGAACCTGTTTTTGCCGCTCACAAAAAACCTCATAGAGGCTGGGAAATTTGCCGTTTCTTTTGCGGGTTTGATTTTAATTTTTGGGGTCTTTTTTCTCTCTGCTCAGTTCCTGCCACAGAGGAAAGCATTTTTTGTAACCCTGCTTTTTACGGTTAACTGGTATTTTGCTATTCATACGACGCTTTTGGCTGGAACTGATATATGGTGGTCAAGTATGACAATTTGGGCTTTAGTCTTTGCTGTGCTTTATCTTCGCACCGAGGAAAAAGTATTTGCTGGCGTTGCAGGTGGATTTGCGGGGCTTGCCTATATTTTCAGGTATACCGGCATAATTCTTCCCCTCACGGTTATCCTCTTATTTGTTTCGTTATGGATAACGCGAAGAAGCGAAATTAGAAGGCATTTTATGCCGCTTCTCGTATTTCTTGGCGCATATCTTTTGGTGGCTTTGCCCCAGTTGATTGTAAACTCGCGTGGCGGAGGAAGCCCATTCGCAAATTATCATGCTAAAAATGTCTGGTTCGGGCTTTATGGCGATCTTAATTGGGTGGAAAACTGGAATGCCGCTCCGGATAACATAAGTCTTTTTTCCGTTATAGCCTCTTCTCCGAAATTGTTTTTCAAACACATTGTGTATGAGTTTGCTAAATCTATGGTTCGGGTGGGCTTTATGCTTTTCGGTATTGATGTTAAAATGAGCCTGTATCTCATACCGCGATGGCTTCTTGTTGTATTTTCCTTTATGTTTATAGCCGGGGTTTTGCTCCTTTTTGTTGTTTCTTCGCTCAAAGGGAAAATTGTCTCCCTCTGGAATGCTGAAAGAGCCATTCTTATTCTTATCTTAAGTTTTTTTCTGATTTATACGCTTGCTACCTCAATGGTTTTCAGCATTTACAGGCTTTTCATACCTTTTATCCCGATTTTCTATATTTTCATTGCACGGATATTCACGCTTGATAAGAAAAGCAGATTGCTTCGGGCACTTGCGGTTGCTTTCCTTCTTTGTGGAATGATTTTGGGATTTATTGCCCACATTGAGGCATTTGATAGGGGATATTCGTTCCCGGTTGAAAGGTTCTTGTCCGAGATGGAAAGCCCCGGGGGAATCCTTCTTTACGGGCCTTATACACACCTTCGCTACTACACAGATCGCCCTGTAACAGTGCTTCGTAGTGATATGGACACAGCCGATATCCTGAACAGGTTTTTTGAAAATAGGTCCAGGTATCTTGTTGTTATGACAAGCCTTCCATTTACTAAAGAGACCCCCCAAAAGTTTCCTGATGGGCTCAAGAAACTCGGGCTTTACAATTTTCGTCTCGTTGACTTTATTCAGAAACCGCGCTCAATTTATTTGTGGGAGTATAATGAGCCATTTTTGGATTAGAGGGATATATGCTTGTGCCTTTTTCTTTTCAGCCATAAGAAAGATAATAATGGTTGCGGGAAAGGGGTCATATGCTTAAGATTCATTTTCTTGGCGGCGTGAGAAGTGTAACTGGATCAAGGCACATAATTGAGACCGAAAATACCCGTCTCCTTGTTGATTGCGGGCTTTTTCAGGGGCACAGAAGGGAAGCCTATGAGCGAAATGTCGCTTTGCCATTTGATACAAAGAGCATAACAGCGATGACACTCGGGCATGCGCACATTGACCATTCGGGAAATATCCCAAATCTTGTTCGACTTGGCTACAGGGGACCTATATACGCGACTGTCGCAACTGTTGACCTTTGCAGATATATGCTTCTTGATTCCGCATACCTTCAGGAAAGGGATGTGGAGTTCGTGAACAAGAGGAACCGGAAAAAGGGGCTCCCGCTTGTTGATCCAATTTATACAATCCAGGACGCGCTTGAATCATTGAGGTATTTTGTTCCGCGCTATTATAATCGCCCTTTTTTTGTTTCGCCCGAACTTTCGGTTAGGTTTGTTGAGGCGGGGCATGTTTTGGGTTCCGCGCTCACCATTATCACATATCACAAAAACTCAAGCGAGATCAGGATAGGATATATCGTTGACCTCGGGAGAAAAAACCTGCCGCTTCTTCGCCCCCCTTTCCAGGCTAAGGACCTGGATTATATGATAATAGAGTCCACATATGGGGGAAGGATTCATAGCCCGATTTCAGGCGCAAAAGAAAAACTGAAGGAGACAATAGTGAGGACATACGAAAGGGGCGGAAAGGTTATTATCCCGAGTTTTGCGCTTGAAAGGACCCAGGAACTTCTTTTTTATCTTCGGGAACTTTACGAGGAAAAGGGAATACCCCCTATTCCTATTTATGTGGACTCTCCGCTCGCTGTGAATCTCACGGGTATTTTCATTGAACATACCGATTGCCTTGACAAGAAAAGCAGGAGACTTCTTCAAAAGGATTCAAATATATTTGAGTTTGAGCTTGTAAGATATCTGCGCACGACCGATGAGTCGAAAGCACTGAACAACGACCCAAGAAGTTGCATTATTATCTCGGCGTCCGGGATGGCTGAGGGTGGAAGGATTCTTCACCATCTGCGAGCAAATATCGGGGACGAGAGAAGCACAATTTTGATAGTTGGATTTATGGCTGAAAACACACTCGGACGAAAGCTCGTTGAAAAGGAGAGATTTGTAAAAATATTCGGCGAGGAGTACGAGCGAAAGGCGGAAGTTGTTGTTGCAAACGAGTTTTCGGCACATGCCGACCAGAAAGACCTTGTTGAATACATCAAAAGGGCGCAGGAATCCGGAAGGCTCAAGCACACATTTTTGGTTCACGGTGAGCAAGCTCAATCCCAAAAATTGCTTGAGGTTTTGAATTCAATCGGAATAAACAATGTCTCAATGCCACAAGAAGGCGATGTGGTGGAAATTTAATCCTGTTGAAATCGGGAATAATAAGCTTATATTAGTAAACCTATGAGTTTATTAACCCCACAGGAGCGAAGGGTGATTTACTTCTTGCTTACCGGGATTCTTGTGGGAAGCGCTGTTCTTGTTCTCAAAAAGTACACGCCTTATAATATAGCGCCCGAGTTAAAAATTAGTTCAAACTCGGCATTTCCGCGTGGCGAGAGAAAACTTATCTCTTACCCGATTCCAAACACGCCCGACATCACAAAGCCTAAACCCAATGTTGCGACGCCTAAACCCCCTTCAAAACCGCAGGGGGTTCAGAGAAAGAGAGAGATTGCCCAACCTGACATTGAAAGAAAAATTGTGGTGTCGCCAACCCCCCAGGAACTGCAAAGCCCTACAGATAAGAAAGAGGAAGAAGAAAAAGTAGTTGTTGAAAATGACCCTGTGGTTAATTATATTAATGAGGCAGATAAAGAGGGTTTGATGGAACTCCCGGGTATAGGTAAGGTTCTTGCCGATAGAATAATTGAATACCGTGAGCGACATGGTAAATTCAAACGCCTTGAGGAACTGAAGGCTGTGAACGGGATCGGTGATAAAACGATAGAGAAAATAAAATCAGCCTTTTGAGAGAAAAATTAAAGGAGGAGCTGTGAAGAACGAGAAGGGATTGGAGTTGCTGGATGTTCTCATAATCATTTTGATTGGGGCTGTTATCGCGGCCATAATGGTACCGAAGATAAAGGGCGAAAAGAAAAAGAAAATTATGGATAGGTGCAGGACACAAATTAGGGCGTTGAGCGAGGCTGAATTCAGGTATTATAAGGATGCCTGGCGCAGCTCGTTGCCCTCGCCGGATTCCCTTGCAAAGCTGGATTCTCTTGCTACAGCCGCAAAGAAGGCGAGAAAGAAAGTTAGTTTTACTTTGCCTGATACAATAAATGTCGTGCGGGTATTTACAGATGACATAAACAAACTTAAAGAATATCTTCCGAGTTGGGCAGAAACGCTCGCAATTGATGGCAAATGTCCGCTTGACGGAAAGAATTATATTTTCGTGGTGCGGGATTCACTTTTCTTTTCTATAACCTGTCCTAACGGGCACGGCGAATCCGTTAAGGGGATTTTGTCGTGGGAGAAAAAATGAAAGATGGCTAAGAGCAAAGCCTCAAACTTTAGCCAGAATCTCGGAATTGTTGTAAGCGACCGCGAGATAGTACTTCTTGAGGGGAAGATCAAGGGCGAGAAATTTTATATTCTCAAAGCAGCACGAGAACTTGTAAAAGAAAAAAATTTTGTCGAGAACGGGCGAATAAAAGACCATCAGGCAGTTATACTGAAAATTCGCGAAATTTTGGACAAACTAAAACCTGCCGCAACTTGTGCGAGCATAAATATCCCTGCACATCTTGCGCTTATAAAAAATATCCCGCTTGATAGCGATATTATTGAGAAATTCCCTGACTGGATTGAGTGGGAGGTGTCAAACTATATATTGCGTGAGACAAGGGATTTTGAGATAAGTTATGTTCCTTTGAATGCTCAAACACCGAATGGGGAACTGATGCTTATTGCTGCTACGCCGAAGGATGTTATCAGGGAAAGGATAAGGATTTTAGAGGCGCTTGATTTTTGCCCTGTTGCCGCAGATCCTGACCCGGTCGCAGCATACAACGCCTTTATATCCTTTTCCCCGGAGGCTGAAAGCGGGAATTACCTTATAATTGATATATCGCTCCCGAATTATTTTTGTTTTGCCACATTCAACGGGAAGTTCATATATGGTGGGGTAAAGTACACGAGTTTGGACTACAGGGAACTTGAATCTGGGCAGGCACCAGGAGCGCTTTACGATTCCCTTGCTAAAGAGCTTCACTCCGCTGCGCTCGAATTTTTTAGTTCCTATGGCGATTTTCCGCAAAATGCCGATGGCATTATACTTATTGGCTATTTCGCCCCTTCCGAGCCTCTTAAACGCTCGTTAAAGAACTTTTTTCTCCCGCCAGTTTTAAATAATCTTCCGTTCAATAAGAAGAGATTGAAATTCAAGGTTGGTGAGGGTTTTGCCGATGTTTGGGCTTCGTATATCGTTGCCAGTGGGTTAGCACTCCGGAGATTGGATGAATGACATTATAAGGTTAAGGTTATACAGACCACCTGAGGGCAAATTTGTCATACCCAAAAGGGTGGTTCGCAAAAGCCGATTACCGCAGATTCTTGTCGCGGTCGCATTTATTGTCGGGTTCGGGTTAGGTCTTTTGATCTATTTCAAGCCATCAATCCCGCTTCCCGGTTTCCTTCAGCCACAAAAACTGCCAATAAGGTATTTGTGGAAATATAAGTACACACCGCCGCCAGTGGACACAGTAAAACAAAGAATGATTGCCGACAGCCTTGCAAAGCTTCACCAGCCGGTTTTCACGAAGCAGGAAAAAATTGTGGATTCGCTTAAACTTTCTATGCGCTACAAGCGAGGTTTGATTGATTTTCTTTCTTATGCTCATCCTGCGCTCGGGATTACCGGCGTTGTTTCTATGGATGATGAATATCTTTTCGTTGAGGGCAAAACTAAAAGCGTGGAATATCTTGATTCTCTTATCATAATTTCGCTTATGAACGGGGCTGGTGCTTATGCAAATATTATAGATACAGTGGAGGAGCGAACAGGGATAAGGTATGTTTTGAAGGTGAAGAAAAAAGAGGTAGAGCGCGTGTGGGATGATAATTATGTATCAATACCGCCATATAGGAGAGCAAAAGCCGTAGAAACGCTTGATTCTTTGAGAAAATTATCCGGTGTAGGTGGTAGACTTATCCCGTTAGACGAGGAAAATCATGAGGTTTTTACAAGATATGTCGTTTGTCTTTACGGGAGCGGTTCACAAAAAGCCACGCTCAATTTTCTCAGGGCGATTGATACGCTCAACTTTTACGCCCAGATTCTTTCTTTCGGTGCAAATTTTGGTCAAAAAAATATTTTGACAATTTCTTTGGGTCTTAATTATATTCCACCGAAAAGTGATGTTAATAAACCTGAATCATTACAGACGGGCGTTCAGTAGAGCTTTTCAATTGCTTACCCTTTTTGCGTTTGCTGGGAGCCTGTATGGGAAGGGAAGCGAAGAGTTTTTGAGAACCCCGTTCCCGAACGCATATCTTGTGGCTTCGCTCAGGCAGGGGCTATTTTCCCTCGAATTGGAGAGGTTGTACTGGGGCATTGACGCTGATCTATACAAAAGCGCGCTGACTCTTGTATTGCCTTTCAATTCTTGCGGGGTGGGATTCAAATTCGAGTTTGAAAATCTTGACCTTTTGAGATACGAAAAGGCAAAGATAATGTTCGGTTCACGACTATTCGGGGCAAAAAGCATTGTTGAAGAGGAGAACGGCGAGGGCTATTTTTTGGGCTTTGAGGCAAATCTTTCAAGGCTTGAATATAATACCTCAAAATTTCATCTCGGCGAAACCGACCCGCTTTTTGAGAAATATGGAAAATCAAAGAATTCTTTCGGTTTTGGTTTGGGATTTTCTCGGCGCTCAAGAAGGGAAAGAGTTGGTATTTCAATTAATGAGATTATGCTGGGCAACCCGAACCTTGAGCCAGGCACAAAGCAAGTTCTTTTACCACAAATATCTCTGGAAAGCGAATACCAGATTCTACCCGGAGTGTTTTTGAACGGGATTATAAGCTATCAGGATGAACTCAACTTAACACTGCAGGGCGAAAGCTGGATGGCATCGAAGGGGGTAGGGGTCTTTGGCGGAGCAAATAGATACGGCGTAGATTTTGGAGCGGGTTTTCGCCCGGGCACAAAAAGGGGGCTCGAGATACGCTACAGATTTGATTATCCTTTTCAGGTTGGAAAAACGACATCGCATTATTTCACAATAGTATATAAGCCGGAGCCCCTGAAGCCCCTTTTCCCTGATATTGTGCCTGATGGTCTGAAACTTGCCTTACCACCTGTAGCAACGCTACCCAATACCCTTGAGATTCAAATAAAAAATAACGGGCAAAGGGCTTCCTCATCGTTTTGGGTTATAGTGTTTGAAAACGGGGCGCCTGTAAGTGAGAATGAGTGTGCCTCAATTGGTCCGCAAGGCGAGAAAATCATCAGAATCCCCTATAAACCCGTTACTTCTGGCAACTCAAATTTCAGGATTATTGTTGACAGCAAGAACGATGTTCTCGAACTGGACGAAACAAACAACACATTTGAAAAGGTAGTGGAAATTTATCCATATCCCAGGATTGCTCTTGAATCAATAGGGGATACCCTTATTCTTGTCCAGAAGACCGAGATATATCAAAATGAGCCGATCGTTCCGATTGTCTTTTTTGCGCCTAAAAGTGCAAGGGTGGACTCGATTTATAGAGGTATGATAAACGAGATTTCAAGGAGGCTTGAGCGAAACCCGGATGTTTTCCTTGAACTTCGCGGGTTTGTGGACACAGATAGCGATAGTATCGGTGGTGGGGCTGATGGTTTCAGGCTTGCGGTGGAAAGGGCAGAATCGGTTGAGGCAGTGTTCAAAAAAATGTCTCCTGCGATTTCCCAAAGGATAGTTGTTGTGCGAGATGGATATGACCATTTCAGGAAGAGGGCAAGGAAACAGGACTTTGAGGGCACGCGAAGGGGCGCGAGGCTTGTAAGCGAGGAAAATCGCCGTGTTGAACTCGGTGTTAGCTTGAGGGATGGGTTTGCCCCTGTAATTCTTGAGGATAATAATCTTGGCGACAAACTTACACAATCGCTTGATTTGGTTGAAGAACTTCTCAATAATAATAAGGATATAATATTAATGGTAAGCGCTATTGGTGGCAAAATACCTGCAAGCGATTTCAATCCGCACCTTCGCTCAGCACGGATAGTAGCGGATTCTATAAAGAAATTGCTGCCCGCGGGTCTTTCATCAAGGGTTCACTTTGAGCATATACCAACCGGGGATCCTGTTCCGCATATAAGGATTTCCATTTTTGCTTCCCCTATTATCTTTGACCCGATCCGTATCACGAGAACATCGAAAGCCTATTATCCTTTGCTACAAACAAGCGTTGTTAAATTTGTGCCGGTATTTGATTTTCCTCAGCGGATTAGCTATTATCAGCTCAGGATTGAAACAGGCGATGGCGAATTGTTCAAATTTTTTGGCGGCGATGAGCTCCCGGACACAATTGTATGGGATTGGCTAAATCCCAGGGGTGAGTATCCCTCTTTGTGGGGAAATTATAGCGCGAGGATTTACATTAGGGATGAATTCGGCGATTCAGCGGTTTCGCCCCCGATTCCTTTGACTTTGATGCTTCAGAACTTAGAGAATCTTCGTGAAAGCCTTATCTTGACCGAGTTCGTGTTTGGCGAACTCGAAAGCGAACTTCAGCATCAAAACGCAAGGCTGGAATATATTGCGAGGCAAATTTTGAGACGGATTGAGCATAGCGAGAAAGGAATGCGGATTGAACTTGGCGGGCATACCGATAATGTTGGCGTGAAAGAGGGGAATATGCGTCTTTCAATCTCCCGCGCTAAAACAAAACTTGACCAACTTCGTATGTACCTTTTCGAACTCCTTAATCTGCAGAACCCGGGCGAGCTTGACAGCTTTTTGATACGCAAAGGCATTACCCTCTCTTACAGAGGATATGGTGATACTCAGCCCTGCAGGGTGGTCAGGCTTGAGGATGATACTCCTGTGGAGCATTTGCTTGGTGATAATCGTCATCCGCTTGGCAGGATTATAAACAGGCGAGTTGAGATTACATTTAAATGAGATCATTTAAGGATAGAAAAAAGCTCTCTTTTGCTCCCCAAAATTGATGGCTCACAACTGATAACTACTGGGGAAACGCGAAAAATCAACAATAAAACGCAAGCCACAAATTCATTCTAACTATTTCAGGCTCTTCAGCGCCTTTCTGGCAGGATTAAAAGTCGGGTCAATCTCAAGCGACTTTTGCAGTTCCTCACGAGCCCTTTCTGGATTCCCAAGCCGGATATATACAAGCGCTATGTTATAGCGCAGTGCCGAGGAATCCTTGCCAAGTTCAATCGCGCGCATATACGACAAAAGGGACTTTTCGCTTTCGCCCTTCAAGTAATATGCCGTTCCAAGCTGAAGGTATATATCGGGAAGCTCGGGGTACAATTTTTTTGCGCGTTCAAGATGATCTATGCCCTGGTCGTAATTGCCCAACTTTGCGATAAGCGAGCCAAGGTTGTATTCCGCTATCCCCAGAATTTTGTTCTCGTCAAATGCTATTCCGCTTTCTTCCTCATAAATACTGCCTAATTCATAACTTGAAACAAGCTCTCGTCCACGGGCTCCAATCGCATTTCTATAAGCACGCTCTGCCTCAGCATATTCCCCCTTAAGTTCAAGGATGTTCCCGTAAAGAAGATAAAGCCTTCTGTTCTGCGGGAATTTTTCTATCCCAAGCCTTAACACTGATAACGCTGAATCCTCAAGCCCAAGCCCGTGATAACTCTGCGCAAGCATATAATAACCATCAATGTAAAACGGGTTGAGTTCAATAGCCTTTCGCCCAAATTCGATCGCCTTTTCCCTTTTCCCGAGAAGTCTGTATGTCACGCCCAAATTTGCAAATGCTGGCGCGCTTTTCGGGTCAACGATGAGTTCTTGAAGAAATTCCTGTTCGGCTTTCTCAAGCTTGCGCATCCTGAAATAGACCACCCCACGATTAAGATGTGCCCGCTTGAAATTCGGATCCTTCAGTATAGCGGATTCGTAGCTTTTCAATGCGTCGTCAAGCCTTCCCTGGCGAAGATATATGTTCCCCAGCGAAAAATAGGAATAAGCAAAGTAATTTGAGGGTATATGAGCCCAGTTGGTCCAGCTTATTACTATCATCGCAAGGATCGCTATGTATCTTTTCAGGAACTCCATAAATTGATTGCTCGCCGATTTTAGTGTTGCAAACAGGAAATCAACGCCGAGGATGACAAGCGGGACAACGATTGGAAGGCGAAGCCTTGCTGTTATGAAAAACGGAATAAGGGTTAGGGAGTAGGCGACAACGAATATTGCAAGAAGTATTTGGTTTTTATCTTTTACGAAAACGAGCGAGGCGAACCCAAGAGGAGCAATAAGCCAGAACCCTATGGGTATCCTCAATACCCAGGAATATCTCTTGTGGAAACCCATATTTTGATTGTCGCTTATTTCAAATTTGTTCAAAAGCAAGTAAATCTTTCGCAGGTATAATTTTAGCGCGGATATGGGCTCGTTTAATATGAAATTGAGCCCTTTTTTGTAATAGAAGCGTGATACCTCGCTCGGTTTAAGTTTTTTGCCGGTCTCCTCTTCTGCAAGATACCTGCACTGGATATATTGCCAATCTGTGCCGAGTTCTGGCACACACGACGATGCACCATCTGAGGCAGCGTTATTCCCAATGTAAAAATTTATCCCGCCCTGCGAGGCGATGAGAACAAAATCTTTGCCGTAAATTATGTTGTGTGCGGAGACCGGTATAATCGGGATGAGAACACCAATGAAGAAGAGAACAGCACCTTTGAGCCATTTTTTTCTTCGTTCTGCGTCGCCCGCAAAAACCCACCACAGGAAAAGAAGAAGGAGCACGGGCAAAATGTTTGGGCGAGTTATGGCGGATAACCCACCGACAACGCCCGAAAGGAAAAGCCAAAAAAGATTATTTTTTCGGTCCGAACGCACAAGAAGGATAAGAATGAGGGTGTCAAGAAACACGAGGAGCCAGTCCAGAAGGAAGCGCGCCTCAAAGTATATAAATGCGGGATAAATTGCACAAACAAGCCCAACTACAAGGGATTTTATGCGGCTTTTTGTTATCTGAAGCGCGAGACGCCATACGAGGTAAAGTGCCACAACCCCGATTATCATCTGGATAAGTCTCGGGTAAAGGAAGGGATTCTTGAATATCTTGAAAGTCGCGGAAAGGAAATACGGGTAGAAAGGCGCCCTGAAAAATGGACCATCGCCCAAAATATTCCCGTTTGCTATATCTTTTGCCCAGAGGTAATGGTAAAGTTCGTCAACTGCGGGATACTCAAAAAACGGGCTTTTCCTCCATTGAAACAAATGGGCTAATCTTAAAACGAACCCGATACCAATAATTAAAACCCATTCATAATTTCTGCCACGCAGTCTCATACGATAAAATTAACCCGATTATGAAGATTTTCCAAGCGAATAGTGAGCGAGTAAAAAGGATTCTTGTAAAACCTTTTATTTGTACGAATTTATAATTTAATGATTTTACAGCGATAGGCGGCTTCCGGATTCGAACCGGAGAATCGGAGTTTTGCAGACTCCTGCCTTACCACTTGGCTAAGCCGCCGAAAAAAAGCGGGAGACGGGACTCGAACCCGCGACGACTACCTTGGCAAGGTAGCGCTCTACCACCTGAGCTACTCCCGCACACAAATAAATTTAAAATTTATCTTTTAATTGTCAATACCCTTATTGTGGCTCGGTGTTCGTAAATCTTAGCTAAATCTGAAGTAGTCGCATAACTGCTCAATTGCCCGCTCGCATAATGATGAAATAAAAAATATCTTGCGTTAGACTTTTTTTATTTTATCATTATATACAGGAAGGCTGAAAGGAGGTAGGTATGCGAGCAAGAAATGTGGCAAGGTTTTTGATTATTCCAGGGGTACTCGCAATTATTCTGGCAATCCCCCGGGCATTTAACTACCAGGGGAAACTCGTTGATTTATCGGGCGTGGGCGTGAACGACACATTGCCACTAACATTTCGTCTGTACACCAGCGAAACCGGCGGAAGCCCCATCTACGAGCAAACGATCCCGAATGTGGTCATCCGTCAGGGGCTATTTTCGGTTGAATTATCAGATTTCCCTGACACGGTGGATTTTTCGCAGCAGTACTGGCTTGAGGTTGTGGTTGATGGCGAACCAATGAGCCCACGAGAAAAACTGGCATCCTCGCCTTACAGTATCCGCGCCGGTGTTTCAGAAACTGGGTTCAATCCTGTATACTCAGATTCGAATGCCACAAGAAGACGAGGGAGTTTCGTTTTTCGCGCGGGAGAAAGGGCAACCCTTTCTGATGATGGTAGCACGATAAATATCACCCTTGGGGCTGCAATACCCAATCTTTATCAGGTGCTTGTTGCAGGCAACGACGCAAGGGATGAACGGATAGTGAACCTTGGCGAGCCGATTGACCCCCAGGATGCGGCTACTAAAAGTTATGTTGATGGTCGCACTGCGAACCCGAACTGGCTTGCCATGATAAACCGCGAAAGAGGCGCGGGTCTGGCTTTATCTTTCGCGGGGGACTCTTTTTCGGTGAATGTCGATAATTCAACGCTTGAGGTATTTCACGATACACTTCGGGTAAGGGCTGGTGGAATAACGGATAACGAACTCGCAATAAATTCCGTTGGTCCCGACCAGCTTCAATCTACGGGGGTTACTCCCGGCTCTTATACCGCCGCAAATATCACCGTGGATGAGGATGGGCGAATCCTTTCGGCGTCAAATGGAACAGCAGGTGTGAGCGGAAGCGGAACCAATAACTACCTCGCAAAGTGGACTGGCTCTACCATTTTGGGCTCAAGCATTGTTTTTGACAACGGAACCAATGTCGGGATTGCCACTTCAACGCCCTCGGCAAGGCTCGATGTCAATGGGAATTTGAATGTCTCAGGAAGCTATTTCAATGGTAAGACTCTGGTTGGATATATTCAGCCACCAAATTGGTCTTATTCTGCGTCAGGCAATGTCTCAGGATGGGTTACCCTTTGGAGCGGGACAATTAATGTTCCACAAAATTCCGTCCTTTATGTATCGTTGATTGGGCACTGGGAAGTGACTTCAAACTGGTGTTACGCCACGGTGCTTGTTGATGGCACGCCAATTGCCGCTAACTGTAACACTTCAAATAGCAGCTGCTGGGGTGCTTCTCATACATATTCCACAACATGGGAAAATCTTGCCTTCGTTGGATATGTGTATATTACTGCTGGAACTCACACGCTTGCAGCGGCAGTCGTTCCTGGAAATTCTACTTGTTATGTAAATGGTGCGCGACTTTACTACGCTGCAATACCGCAGTAAATCTTATTCGTCCTTTTCAAGCTCTACATAGCCGACATAGGGTAGCCCGCGGTACATATCGCGCCAGTCAAGCCCGTATCCGACAAGGAATTTTGGCGGGATTTTGAACCCGATATATTTTAGGGGCAGGTCAAATGAGCGCGGGATTTGTTTGTCAAGTAGCGCGACAATAGCAAGGGAGCGGGGCTTGCGAAGTCGTAGCATATCGCAGATATATTTGAGCGTCATCCCGGAATCCACCACATCCTCAACAATGAGAATGTCCTCCCCCTCAATGCAGGTATCAAGGTCCTTTAAAACCTTTACAACCCCTGTATGCTGTGTAAACATACCGTAACTTGAGGTCGCAAGAAAGTCAATTTTGTATCGTATCGTAAGCTTTCTTATTAAGTCCGCAGCGAAGATGAAACTTCCCTTGAGTATAGAAACGATTACAGGAATTTTGTCCCTGTAGTCCTCCGAGATCTCCTTTGCAAGTTCAGCGATTCGTCTCTGGATTTCCTCCTCAGGTATGAGCACCTTGAAGGTCATTTCCTCCATAGTTCCTTCCTCCTCATAAACTCGGCAATATCGCCGGTCCAGCGAATCTTGATTATCTTTTCATTTGCGTTGTTGACCCTGAAAAGTTGTGAAATACCGAGCCCGCCTGCCCACGCAATCGTGTTGTCAACAAGCACGAGCGGTATATAATGGCGAAGGAGTTTCGGGACGCCCTTTTCAAGCATTGCCCTGAATAGTTTAATCTCTCCGCCCGAAGCCCCGAACGGTATAAATCTATCCCCCTCGCGCGGGAAACGGATTTTAAGTTTATCCTTATTCCCTCGTATATATCCGATTGTTTCGTCGCTGTGCTTTAATTCTTCAAGCGGGATCTGGCAAATTTTAACCTCAATCTGTCCGAGTTTATCTGGCAATTCCAGTGAATCTGTTGAAAGTTCCATCTCGTAAGGGATCGGGCTGAATGTATGCGAAAAAAATAGCCAGATATCTTTTTGTTTCTCCGCGAGGATCTTCTTATCTTTATGATTGGCGAGCTTGTAGATTCCTTTTGTTGCTCCTTTCAGGCGCGAGACAAGCCCGAAATTGAACCCCTTTTCTGGAAAGCCGAACGAAATTATCACACGCCTCACAAGCCCACCGAAAAGAAGATACGAGAGCTTATTTATATCGCCTTTCAGCACAATAATTTTGGGGTTTTCAAGGAGGCATTTTTCAGCCCAGAGTTTGTCAATCTCCTTTTCGACTATCTCTTCTATTCCCTCAAATATTTCGGTCAAATGATATATATGCTCGCGGATATGCGGGTTGAACTGCTCGAGGTTTGGGATTAGTGTTCTTCTGATCTGGTTTCTGGTATAGAATAGAGAGAGGTTAGAACTGTCGCGGACGAAATCAATTTTATGTTTTTTGAGGTAGTCCCAGATTTCTCTTCTGAATATGCGCAAGAGCGGGCGAACGATAAAATCCCGTGAATGCGGGATGCTTCTAAGCCCGCTAACCCCGGTCCCTCTGATCAGGTGGAAAAGGAATGTCTCTACCCTGTCGTCGGCAGTGTGTCCGAGAGCGACCTTTGCCCCAAGCCGTTTTGCCTCCAATCTGTAAATGCAGTATCTCAGATTTCTTGAGGCTTCCTCTGTACCAATCTTCCGTGCCTTAGCGTAGGGCTCAACTTTTATCCTGAAAACTCGTATCGGGAGACCCCATCTTTGCGCGAGTTCTATGCAGAATTTTTCGTCTCGCTCGGATTCCTCACCACGAAGTTGATGGTTAATGTGGAGGATGTAAATCTGGAGTTTGAACTCCTCCTTAAGTAGCATAAGGGAATGGAGAAGGAATACCGAATCCGGCCCGCCCGAAAGCCCAACAACCACCCGTTGCGTATCATCCAGAAGTTTGTTTTGGATAATATATTCGCGGACTTTTTTGATCAGGGGTTCCATATCAAAAATTTAAAAACAATGCAGAATAAGTCAAGAACCCACGGAAAAAGTAAAAAGGGAAATTGAAAATACACCCTCTAAAAGGGAATTTATAACTCGCAACTGGAAACTTAAAAAATTTGGTTGGAAATGCGAAAAATATCGTTGACAAACCTGAATGAGAAAACTATTTTTAACTTTGTATGGCGGGAGTGAAAAAATGTGTTGAAAAAGGGAGTTAATATAATTATAATATAAGTGGACAATAAAAGGAGGCTTTATGAATAAGTTGGGGTTAGTTGTAGTGCTTATAAGCTTTCCTGTATTACTTGCGGCGCAGGGGGACATAGGCGCTCGTCCGCTTGGTATGGGAAGGGCGTTTGTGGCAATAGGGGATGATGGGAATGCGCCAGCCTGGAACCCCGCAGGGATGAGCCTTTATAACGAAAGAATCCTTTCCGGGATGTTTTCGCGGTTGTATATGGGGATCCACGGGGACGCTCTGGGAGAAGCTTATATTAACTACATTCACCATTTCAAAATGGGTTCAGTTGGGATTTCATTCAACCAATTTTTTTCAAACCTGTGGCGTGAGACAAGGCTCTCTCTTTCTTACAGCCGGCTTCTTCCACAGACATTATTTAGAAACAAATTCGGGCTTGGCGTTACTGTTCATTTTCTGCGGAACGAGGTCGTAAGAGGTAATATCACATACACGCCCCAGATTGGGGACGCCGAAAACGGGATTGCTGACCCATTGAACGACCCGTATTTCGCCAAGCACGGATGGGATAAGATAGGGTTTACAGGCGATATCGGAATGTTCTACCAGGCTACGCCTGAATTAACCTTCGGCGCGCAGGTGGCAAATCTCAATCAACCCAATATGACGCTCGGAAATATCGGCGGTGAGGTGCTACCGCTAACAGCAAGGATTGGAGCCGCATATAGATTCAGGGAATTCCTTATCCCTACGCTTGAGTTTGTCTACGAAAACAGGGATATAAACGGCAAGAAGAGATTTGAGCCACATATAGGTGTTGAATGGTGGTTTATGAACAACTTATGGGCGCTGAGGACCGGGTTCAATCCCGAGGAATATGCATTTGGTTTCACATATCGCACAAAAAAGGCGCTTGACCTTCAAATAGACTATGCCTTTGTATATCCGCTTTCAACATTGAGGGAAACGGGGGCAACCACGCATAAATTTTCAGCATCCCTTCGTTTCCTTCCGCCACCACCGCCACTTATTGATTTATCCCTTCGCTCGCAGGATTTGTCAGTATACCCAAAAAACGCTATACTCAACGAGCCCGTCACTATAACAGCGTTTGTTGAAAACCTTGGCGAACGCTCAGTGAAGGATGTAAAGGTTAGCCTTTCGTATGAGGACCCGCAAACCGGATGGACACAAGCTATTCCAGTGACCGTTGTTGACGAGATCGGTGCAGGGGAGAAAAAAGAACTCACATTTAAGTGGACACCGCCGGGAAAAGGGCATTACCAGGTATTTGCTGCGGTAGATGATGACGGGACTATGTTGCCGAATCTTCATGGTGAAATTCCGGAACTTGATGAGGAGAATAATCGTGGCGCGGTTGAGTTTGATGTTTTTCCGCTGCCAAAGGGCGAGGTAAAACCGCAACAGCAGGTTCTCGAGATCTCCCGTGTGACACTTATTCGTGAGGAAGAACCCATTGTACCGATTGTTTTCTTCGACCCGATGGATACGAGGGTTGATGATAGATTTTTGGGGATGCTCGAAACAATTTCACGCCGCCTTGAGGAAAACCCGGACCTTCAAGTCGTGCTTTATGGTTATTATAATCCTGCATCAGAGGCTGTTGGTAGCGAGGCATATGGTGAAAAACTTGCGACTGAAAGGGCGAAATCTGTTCGCTCAATAATGACGAGGTTCTCGCCCGGTGTCAGGGATAGAATAGTGATCGCACCAATCGAGAGTTACGACCCATCGCGCTGGCGTGTCGGACATCCGGAGGAGATTCTGCCAGAGGATGTTGACAGGGTAAACGCCGAAAATCGCCGTGTGGAAATAAAAGCATCGCTCAAGGGATTTGAGGATTGGAAATATGTTATCAACTTTGATAGGAATTCTAAAACATTTAACCCGCAAACGCTGGAAGAGATAAAGCCGGAAGCCACAAAACTAAAGACTCTTCTTGAGCGCAACAGGGAACTGATCCTTTTGTTTGAGGGGTTCAATTCAAAGGATGAGGGTCCAAATGAGGAACTTGCATTTGCAAGGGCTTTCAATGTGAAGAAGGCGTTTGAGGATGCTTTTGGGGCGGATTTTGTCCGTATGTATGGGGATAGGCTTTTTGTGAGGGGCAATACTGCACGGCTTGTGGACAGGGGCAAGGTTGAGCTCGGGCTTTCGGGCGAGAGTATGATATACCGTCCGCGGGAAGGTTCTATGGCTGCAAGCGGTTATGAACTTGACGAAAATCAGACAAACTTCTTGCGAATCACCTCTGAGGTTGAGGCTGGGGTTGATAGTTTCAGGGTTTCAATCGTGGATAGCAAGGGGAACACATTTAGGGTGCTTGCGGAGGGTGTGGGTGAGATCCCGACAGGCATTCCATGGGACTGGAAAGATGCCGAGGGGAATCTGATAAATCCGAACGAGGTCTATTTCTGCAAGCTGGAAATAAAGGACAGGCTTGGTCAAAGGGCTGTCGCATATTCCGATACGATAAAGGTTGAGGTAACCAAACGACAGCAACAGGTAGAAACCCTTATTATAGTCCAGTTCACATTTGACGAGGAGATTTCGGAGTCCAAATTCCTTGAGAGCAGGATTGAATATATTGCCCGCAAGTTCATAGAGAAGGCGATGGAACCGAAAAAATCTCTCACCGCTGTTGTTAGCGGGCATACCGATGTTATAGGCTTTGATTACAGGAACAGGGAACTTTCAATTGAAAGGGCTAAGAAAGAGGAAAGCAACCTGAGGCGATACCTCATTTACCTTCTCGGGCTTAAGGACAACGCGGAGCTTAACCTCTGGCTAAAAAGGCACAATACAACACTTACCTATAAGGGGTACGCTGATACAAAGCCTTATGTAATCACCAAGTGGCAGAATAACCAGATGGAGGAAGTGCAAATAGGGAACGACGAACTGCCAGAGGGGCGAACTATAAATAGGCGCGTCGTTATAGAGTTCTATATGGAAAAAGAAGGTCCTGAAAAAGCCCAGCCCCAGCCAACACCATAAACCCGAGAGCCAGATTGTAATACGGGTAAACAAGGAAATAACAAAGGGATATAGAAACTTGAAAACGGGTTCTCGTAATGCCAGGAATTTGTTTTGAGGTAGATTGAGCACAGGTAGGTGTGGAAAAAGGGAAAAGGGGATTAAGTGTTAGTTGTTTTTAAATGGGCGTATGAGGAAAGGTTATAGTTTAGTTTTTTTTCTTTTTTTGTTGATGGGTGAAAGTATGGCACAAAGCGGAGAGGAGTGGGATCTCGTTTTGTCGGTGCAGTCTACAGATACATCTGTCTACAGAGATTTGTATAACAAAGCCGGGGTGAAGCCCGAATACTGCAGTTTTCAGTGCGATATGTGGGATGTTGTGGAGCTTATCCCTCCAACATCTGAATATCTAATTCTTTATTTTCCGCACAACGATATAACCGACCCCGAGCATTACTGGTCACCGCCCTGCACAGGAATATATACCTACGATAGGCGCCCGCCCACTTTTACCAGTTCGGTCTGGCGCTTTAAAATACAGAGCACATATTATAGAAACCTTGAGGTAAAATTATCCTGGCAGGGACTTGAAACCACAACAATCCCGCCATATCACAGTTTCTGGATGCACAACCTTCAAAACGATTCAGTATGGAACCTGAGGTCAATAAGGGATGCTCAGTATATATTCACGCTCTCGCGAGCCAGTTTTGCCAAATTTGACCTTGAGGTTCGCAGAAATGTTATCTATCGCTTTACAATATCGCCGAGCGAGGTATTTTTGAGAATAGGTGAACTTGTCAATTTTTCGACTTATCTGCACGAAACCACGGGGGATTCGTTTCCGGTACCGGTTTCTTATACGCTTCACGGGGATAACGGCGCGATATTCCCTGACGGCACCTTTATTTCGTCCGCAGCTGGAAACGCCTATCTTATCGCCACATATCAGATATGGAGCGATACAGCCCGTATATATGTTTCGGATACGCCGATTACACGAACCGTCACCTTTGAGCCCGGCTGGAATATGTTCTCCCTCCCGTTAAATGCCCCGGATAGAAGGTTATCTGTTATATTTCCAGGCTTGGTTTATGCCTTTGCATGGGACCCCGCTTCAATTCGCTATAATAGTATTGGGCTTCTTGACACTTTGAATCTGGGCAATGGTTACTTTGTGCTTGCGCTTAACGACACCGCTTACAATATATCAGGTTTCCCTATATCTATGATAGAGAGGACACTTTTGCCGGGTTGGAATATGCTTGGTTCTCTTGTGGATACAATACCCGCTGATAGTGTGAAATTTACTCCGCGGGATAATTTTGTCCCGCCATTTTACATTTATAACCCTTCCCTTAAAAGATATGAAGCATCAAGAATATTTGTGCCCGGCAAATCATACTGGGGGCTTGTAATAGATACAACTCAGGTTATGTACAGAAAAACAAGGAGGTAATATGAAACCAGTAGGCGTTTCCAGGATAGTGGTCTTATTTTTGTTTGTAGCGCTATCTCTATGGGGAGCGGAATATTATATTGAACGGTTTGGCAACCTTAACAAGTGCGACATAGTAAAGACCACAGGCGATTGGCACCTGTTTAAAGACTATTGGGGTGTCGACGATTCGACTTACGGAAGCGGTGGTGGAAAGACGCTTCCAGAAACAGTTTTCGTTTCTGTTGCGGGAATACCGGTATCTTTTGCTCAAAGAGGACCGTTCGCTTATATCTGTGGATATGGTGGCAACTTTATGATTTATCGCGTTGATAGTATGCGGGTTACCGGTCAAATTACCTGCGATGCGCGGGATGTCGCTGTGCAGGGGAATTTCGCTTATGTCTGCGATGGTGGGACCAATTTCAGGGTTCTTTCAATTTATGATCCGTATGATATCCAGACGAGGGCTAATCTATCGCTCACATGTAAGGCTGTGGCTGTCAGCGGGAAATATGCGTTTGTCGCCGGTGGAAGCGTTGGGCTAATTTCGGTGGATATATCGGATACCTCCAATCCAGTGCCAAAAGATACCGCAAGCTGGATGTCAACAAGGGATGCGATAGACATTGATGTCTTTGGTGATTATGCCTTTGTTCTTGATGGCACGAATAAGACCCTTGTAACGGTGAATATCTCTGACCCAACGAATCTCGGGACACCAAACATAATGTCACCACCATATGGCACAGCACCTCGTCGCCTTTTTGTCAGTGGGTATAAAGCCTATATTACATTGCAAGATGTTGTCTCGGTTGTAAACATAAAAAATCCAGCCTCGCCCTCAAGGAATTCCTCCGAACAACCGGTTCTGAAATTGGGTGGGGCATCCTATGGTGGAAGTGGGGTATATAAGTGGGGGCAGTGGCTATTTGTCGCCAATAATGATAGTGGGATAATAGTTTACGAATGCGCTGGGGGTGACTCGTTTTTGCACATACGCTCAACCACACCCATTTATACCGGTACGCCTCCCACATTACAACCCGCTTTTGACCAGATCGTCGTTAAAAATTACCTCGTTACATCCGATTCAGCGGATGTGACGATACGGAAACTTTTTACTATTGACCCAGCCACAAGCTTTGATGACAGTGCGGTTATAGGCGAGGTTGCTGTTGACTTTGTGATTATAAACAATCGCGTCTATGTTACTGATCAATTTCTCGGTATTGTTACGATTGATATCGCAAATCCGCACGATTTGCGCGTGTTAGACACATTAAGGATAACTGCCCCTAATCACGCCACGGTTGGGATATGCAACTGGGGGACCGATTTGTATATTGCCGCTGGTGCTGCGGGGGTTATTAAGGCGAGTGCCGCAAATCCAGATAGTCCATCTTATGTATGGCAGGAGGATCTTGGCGAAACTGAGGTGTATGATGTAGCGACCGATGGGAAATACATTTATGCGGGCTGTATGTCCGGGACGCGTGGAATTATTAAGATAAGGGCTTCTGACCATACCCCTGTGGATACCCTGCACTTGAGCGAACCAGTTTTTGGCGTCGTTTATGATAATGGTTATTTATTTATAGCAGCAAATGAGCTTGGACTTATAAGTGCTGTGGCATCTCAGGGTCCTGGCGATACGATGGCGATCTTGGACACAATCCCTGCTACGGGGACTGCGCGAGCCTGGGATGTCGGGATTGAATGGCCTATTGTTGCTGTTGCTATGGAACGGGGCGGACTTAAGATAGTTGATGTTAAGAATCCTGCTAATATGACAGAATTGGCGACAATATCGGCTTCCTCAATCGGGCGGACATTTGGGGTTACTGTTTCCAGTAACTATGCCTTTGTTGCATCAACCGATAGGGTGCGCGTGGTTGACCTTCGCAATGCCACAAACCCAACTATTGTTGCTACAAGCCCCGAGCCCACTCTACCGGAGTTTGCGCGCCAGTATGGCGAATATGTTATATTCAGCGATTATTCGAGCGGTATAAAGAGCTGGCGTTTTGCACTGCCCATACATCAAAAATTCAAATCCTCAAGCCTCCTTTATTCTAAAGAACTTGCCGGCGGAACTCAATACAACAGGATAAACTGGATGGCGCTGGAGAGTGTGGCTGATGGCGATACCACCGATTATTATCTCCTTTTTGGCAATACAGCAACTGGTCCCACAGATTCTTTCCAGATCATAAACCACGCACAGGAACCGCCCCCACCCCCTGGTGGTGGCGAGAGCTGGTACGAAATAGAGGCAACATACCAGTATCTATGGTGGGATGGTAAATTCACGATTTCTAATGAGACCGCACCGCCACTAACAAGGGTTGATACGATTAGGATAGGCTGGGATTATATGGCTAAAAAAGCCTTCGTTGTGCCAATAAATGTTGAGTTCCCGAGCGAAACCATAACCGTTTATTTCGGTGTGGATTCGCTTGCGAGCGCCGGGTATGATCCCGAGCTTGATATACCTTATAACCCTAGCGCATATCCCGAGGCATATTTCAGGATTAGCGACCCGAGTAATCCGAGTATACTCTATTTGAGCAGGAATATCGTTAACTGGAAGGACCAAAGCCGTAATTTTGAACTTGTCATAAATGGTCCGCGATGCGTGCTAAGCTGGGAACCAGATTCCCTTCCTCAGGGCGAGTTTGTTCTCGATGGTGTTAATATGAGACTTGCGCGAAGAATGGAGCACAGCGGACATGGAGCACTTTCGTTTGAATACCGCTCATATGATGCGCCATGGTTTATAAAGAATATCTATGCGGGCTGGAATATGGTATCAATAAGCGCGGGGGATGAGCTAAGCTGGAGCACTGTTTTCCCACGAATTATCGGCTATCCTTATGAATATAATTCTGCTCTAAGGCGCTTTGAGAGGGCAGAAAGAATAAAACCGGGGCGTGGTTATTTTGTCCTCTCAAGGGGGTTTGCGAGTTACAGGTGGCGCGGGAATCCGGCTCTGCGGTTACAAACCGAGCTAAATCAGGGCTGGAACATTATAGGCGCTATCCATAAGAATGGCTATGATTGGCGCAATCTTGAGGTAGACCCGCCGGGCTCAATACTGCCGACAATTTATACTTACGACCCGGTAAGCAGAAGTTATGTTGAGTCGGCATACGGAGAATACGGAAAGGCATACTGGGTATTTGCAGTGGCACCTTGCAGGATAACGATGGACTTTAGAAGCGAAGGAACACGAAAGGGCGATAGATATCTTAGCCCCAATGCCCCTGAGTACTACCTTATCCTTTTGGGGAGCAATGGCGACAAACTTATAGCGGGATTTGACAGGTCGGCAACTTGTGGCTTTGACCCATCGCTTGACTTTCCGGCGCTCCCGGGGCTTCCCGATAATGAAAGGTCGGCTTATTTTGAAACTAATGAGACTGGATTAGGGCTCACAAGGGATATTAAGCCGATTGGCGCAGAAGAATGGTACCTGGTTGTTGAAAAGCCGACGCGGTTCAATTTCAATATGGCGAGCCTGCCTTATGGTGCATCAGTTTATATCGAGCAGGGCGAGACACGACAGGTGATCAACCCGAATGAGGGTGTTGAACTTTTGCCCGGGCGATACAGGTTAGTTATTGAGGCGAACTTCTCACTCCCAAAGAATCTTATGCTCGGTAGGAACTATCCCAATCCGTTTAATGCGTCCACACGCATTAGCTTCGCAATTCCAGAGGATGGCAAAGCAACCCTCGTTATCACCAACCTGCTCGGGCATAAGGTAAGGACGCTTGTCGACGAGAATATGCGCGCGGGACACTACAAAGTCACCTGGGATGGAAAATCTGACGATGGACTGGAAATGCCATCGGGGGTTTATTTCTATTCTCTTCAGTTCAAGTCGGAAAGAAAGACCGAGAGGATGATACTCATAAAGTAGGGATAGCGCCACTATCCCTGCTTTACAATTATTAACATAAAAACCCTTTTGATTTAGCCGAACAATACTTGTTGTATTATAGGCGGATTTTTAGAGTTTGTGTATCTCGTGTTGTAGTGAGAAATGAAGAGTAAAAAGCGAACCGGTTTGTGGCGAGAAAGTAGCCCACAAATAATAGATATGATGATATTGTTTTTGTTGATAAGTACCAGCTTTTTGTGGGCAGAGAATCTCTGCTACGAAAACGGTAAGGTTGAACTCCTTTTGGATTATGAGGCGCTGAAAAGGACCCTCGTTTTTACCACATACGAAGGTTTGTCCAGTGTGGATTCAGCCTTCATAGCGAGGCACGAGCCGAAATGGTCGTTCAGGCGGGGGGACAAAATTTTGCTTGACGATGTCGGGTTTTTGAATTATGTTGGTATGACGAGGGAAGCAGGGATATTCTCTGCTGAGCGCGAACGAGAAATTAAAAGAAAAAGAGTCCAGTTATTTATGGGGTTGCCAGCAGGGGCAGTGTTAGTTGGAGCGGGTGGATGGTGGCTGAACACAGCAAGAGAAAATCGCTCAAGCGAACTTCTGGACTATGGTGCCAGCGCGGTTATGGTGTTGAGCGGAATTGGTATTATGTATGCGGTCATTAAGGGTTATCTTGACTCAATTGAAACAAACTATACCGAGCATAAAATCACATATCAGCAGGCATTAAGCACTGTTGATAGATTCAACAAGTTATTAAAAGTTCGTTGCAGAGAATAGTAAAACGAGAGAGGAAAATGGTTTTCGAGGAACTTCAAAAAAGGGTCTTGTCCTCGCCCTCTTTTACAAGGGTATTTGAAAGAATTGATATTGGTGGGTCATTTACACTTTCGGGGTTAGAGGGCGCGCTTCTATCCATTTTTCTTGTTGGGGTTGTAAAGGAGAAGAAACGGAAAGTACTATTTATTTTGCCCGATGAGGACATCTCGTACTGGGAGGAGCTTTACCCGCAATTAGGCTCGTCCCTTCTGGTTTTTCCGCCATGGGGGACATATCCGTACGAACACAAACTCCCTGCATTACACCGGATGGCACTACGACTGCGAAGTCTCGCTTTGCTTGATCATAGTAACTCAACGGGGCAACTAATCCTTGCAACACCGCGCGCAATTATGGAGCCGACTTACCCGAAGAAATCGCTTGACTCATATTCGGTTACGCTTCGGTGCGGGGATGAGGTTCCGATTGAGGAACTTAAAAGTATGCTTTTGAATCTTGGCTATTCTAATGCCGGAGTGGTTGAATTCTTGGGTGATTTTTCAAGCCGTGGCGGGGTTGTGGATTTCTTCAGCTGTGCCCACGATGACCCGATAAGGGTCGAGTTTTTTGGCGACACTATTGAGTCAATTCGGACTTTTTCGGCTATGACTCAGCGAAGCCTTGAGAAGATTGATTCCGCAAGGATTCTACCTGTGCACGAGTTCGTGAGGGATTTCTGGTTCGCAAACCTCGAAAACAGCGATCCCCTTGAAAAATCAATAATCCCCAGGCTAAAAGAAAAATTCAAGCAATCTTGTATTGAGGAGCTTTTTGCTCGGATCCAGATTGACCGGGAGTTCCCCGGCTTCAACTGGTTTTCGTTCCTTTTTTATCCCACTCCCGCCTCGCTTTTTGACCATCTCCCCTCAGATACCCTTATAATCACAGGTTCACTTGACGAACTCAAGCGCGAGTTTGAGGCTTATATTGCAGAGGCTGAAAACTACTACAAACTTGAGGATAGAACAAGCCTTCCATATCCTCATCCAGAGGATATATATATCAATGGCGAAAAACTTTTGCTTGAGATTGAGCGTTTCCAAAAAATTGAGCTGGTGGAGGGTGGAGAGGGTGAGCTCAGGGTTAATGGAAAAAGCGTGCCATACCTGCCACAGGATAGTTACCTTCTGAAGAGCGAGATAGAATCGCGAAAGGCGAAAGGCGAAAGAATTTATCTCGGGCTCAGGACGAAAACGAGGCTTGATGCGCTTGAGGAGGCTTACCCTGACATCCCCGCCTTTGTGACCCGTTTTCGGAGTGGTTTTGAACTTCCAGAAATTGGCATTTCCCTTCTTGTTAGTCCCCCGTTCAAGCGGTCGGTCCTTACCGCGCTTCCACGACCATTTAAAGAGGGCAACGCAGATTACTACTCGCTAACCCTTGAAAAGGGGGATCTTGTGATACATTCCGACTACGGGCTTGGGAAGTTTATAGGGCTTGAGACAATAGAGGCTGATGGCAAACTCACCGAGTGCCTTATCCTTGAATATGCTGATAAGGAGAAACTTTTTGTCCCGGTAGAGGATTTTCACAAGGTTAGCAAATATCTTGGTGGCAAGGAGGATGTCAAACTCGCGAGCCTAAAGAAGATGACATTCAGGAAGGTTCGCGAGCGTGCGCGAGAAAGAATAAGAGAATATGCAGGCGAGCTCCTTCAACTTTATATTTTGCGAAAGAGTATTAAGGGGTTTTCGTTCAAGGAGGATTCGGGATTGCTTGAGGAGTTTATTGAGGCTTTCCCATACGAGGAGACCGAGGATCAGGCGAAATGTTGGCAGGAAATCAAGCGGGATATGGAGTCTTATGTTCCTATGGACAGGCTCGTTACGGGTGAGGTTGGATTTGGCAAAACCGAGATGGCTATGCGCGCAGCATTTAAGGCAGTGTTGTGTAAAAAGCAGGTAGCGGTGCTTGCTCCGACGACTGTGCTCGCAAATCAGCATTACCAAACATTTTCGGAGAGATTCAAGAATTACCCGGTAAACATTGAACTAATCTCTCGTGTTCGGACCCCCGGGGAGCAAAAGGAAATTCTGAAAAGGCTTGCGGAGGGCAAGATTGATATAGTCATCGGAACGCATCGCTTGCTTTCGCAGGATGTCAAATTTCACGACCTTGGGCTTCTTATCATTGACGAGGAGCAGAAATTTGGCGTGGCGCAGAAGGAAAAGCTCAAGATGTGGCAACAGGGGGTTGATGTTCTGACGATAACCGCAACCCCGATTCCACGAACGCTTTATTTCTCCCTTGGCGGCGTGCGTGATCTTTCGATTATAAATTCGCCACCCGAGGGACGAAAACCCATTTACACAGAGATTGTGGAATTCAAGCCCGAGGTTATCGTTGAGGCAATAAGGCGAGAACTTGAGCGCGATGGTCAGGTTTATTTTCTCCACAATCGGGTTCAGTCCATAAACCAGATGAAGCATTTTCTTGAGAATCTTATGCCCGATGTTTCTATTGGTGTAGCACACGGGCAGATGAAACCCGCCGAACTTCAGGATGTTATGGAGAGATTTATCAATAGGGAGTTTGATGTTCTCGTTACTACGACGATTATTGAGGCTGGAACTGATATTCCCAATGTGAACACCCTTATTGTTAATAGGGCTGATAAGTTTGGGCTCGCACAGCTATATCAGCTTCGCGGGCGGGTTGGACGTTCAGATAAGCAGGCTTACGCTTATTTCCTTATCCCGCCGTATAAGACCCTGCCAAAAAAGGTTCGTGCGCGCCTCAAAGCGATTATGGAATATTCAGAACTTGGCAGCAGTTTCCAGCTCGCACTACGCGACCTTGAAATCCGCGGCGCAGGTAATATTCTCGGCGAGGAACAGCACGGGTTTATTGATGAGATTGGGCTTGATCTTTATATAAGATTTTTGCGTGAGGCGGTTAATGAACTTCAACGAACAACCTATGAGCCTATTGTTCCGGTCCCGTTTGAGGTTGATTTTTCGCTTGGTATCCCTAAAGAATACATCCCGGATTTCGAACTTCGCCTTGAGTTTTATCGGAGGGCTTATCTTGCCGACAGCCTGAAAAGGCTTGAAAATCTCCGCGAGGAGATGATAGACAGGTTTGGCAAGCTCCCGGAGATAACAGAACTTATGTTCATTTACCTCAGGATGCGCATAATTGCCTCGAGTATCCCAATAGAGAGAATAGGGATTCGTTCGTCCAAGATAAGGATTATTTTTAAAAAGGGTTTTTCGCCTGGATGGTACAGGCTTCAGCAGTTCCTTTCGCCTTATGGCTTGCCGGTGAGAGTGGAACCCGGCGTGCCAGCAGAAATATCAATTGACACGCTTGAGTCCGAACCCCGTAAGGTGTTAGAATTCCTTGAGCGGCTTTTATATGATCTCAAAGATAACATAATCGACGAGAACCTGCTTAGTGCTCGCCTTGAGGAACGGGACGGTTCCTTTTAGGGTCGGGAAAAATTAAAAGGGTGGGATTATGACGAACGAGATTCCGCAAGAACTTTTATGGGAATTGGCTGGAAGTTCAAAGGTTGTTGCGCTTACAGGCGCGGGGGTTTCTGCTGAGGTCGGGATCCCGACTTTCAGGGGACCGGATGGACTTTGGGAGGGCGTTAAGCCCGAGGAGGTTGCGACTCCTGAGGCTTTCAAAAATAATTCTCAATTTGTCTGGAACTGGTACCGGGAAAGAAGATTAAGGATGCGCGAGGTTAATTTTGGTGTATCTCACAAAGCCCTCGCTGAACTTGAAACGATAATTCCCGAATTTATTCTTTTGACGCAGAACATTGATGGGCTTCACGCAAAAGCTGGTAGCAAAAATGTTATTGAACTTCATGGGAACATCTGGTTTGATAGGTGTTCAAAGTGTGGTGTTAGGGTTGAGGCTTCAATGGAGCAGAAGATTCCGCGGTGCAAGAATTGTGGTGGATTAATGCGCCCTGATGTTGTCTGGTTTAACGAACCACTACCGGAGGAGGCTCTGAACGAGGCTTTTGAGGCTTCTGCTTCCTGTCAGTTCTTTCTCTCTATAGGAACATCCGCCCTTGTCCAACCCGCAGCATCTTTACCTCTGATTGCCAAAAATAACGGTGCCTTTCTTTTAGAAATAAATCCAAATGAAACACCTTTGACCTATTACGCAAACTGGAGCTTCAGAAGAAAATCCGCCGAAATATTACCCGCTATTGTTGAAAATTTGCGCAAAATCCTAAAAGTATAATCCAGCAAAAATTACGAGCAAATCGCAGAGGTTCTGGCTTAAAATTTAAAAGTTGGGTAAATCTTTAACCTGTTTTTAAAATAAACTTGACAAAATTAGTGGATATTTTTTTATTATAATAAAAGAAAGGAGTTTTTATGAAAAACGCATTTGTTGTTATTTTTATTGTGGGGTTGGTATTTTCCGCTTATGCCGACCTTATTTTGAACCCGCTTGAGGTTCATCCCAACCCGAGCCCGTACATAAGCGACTGGGAAAATAACCCCGATATTGTTATAATTCGTGTTACTAACACAGGTGCTGAGAGCGAAAGCATATATTTTAGAGCGGAGTTGAGTAAAGCTGGAAGAGGGATTATAGCACAAGGGGCAAGCAAACCCTTTGTCGTTGAGGGCAATAGCACAAGGACATTTCACAATACGGAGTTCATTGACTATGAGGAACTCGAATATGAGGGTGAGGTGAGGGACCAGATTGAACGCACGGGAAGAATCCCGGAGGGCGAATATAGCCTTTGCGTTACGCTTTTTGATATTCGCGGACACAACCGGGGAAGAGAATGCTGGAATTTTTCGCTTCCATATCCAAACCCACCAGAACTAATATATCCAACGGGCAACGATACTATAAGCAATCCATATCCGCTGTTCCAGTGGACGCCGACAATTCTTGCGATGGGGCATAGCGCCAACTACAATTTGATACTCGTTGAGGTTGAAGCTGGTCAAACACCATTGCAAGCAATAGAAAGTGCAACGCCAGTCCTATTTGTTCAAAACCTTACGACAAATCAATATCCATACGGTATTGCCGATCCTGTGCTTGTTTCTGGAAAGCGCTATGCCTGGCGCGTTACCGCTGTGGATAGTCTTGGTTTCCCGGTCTCAACGAACGAGGGCAGAAGCGATATAGGCGAATTTTATTTTGTATCAAGCGAGGAATCGGCAAGGATGGCGCCAGGAGAAACGCCCCCAACAGCATATAACAACACTGGAACCGGAACGGTGAGGCTTTCGGGTGTTATTATTGACTACTTCACGGGGGAGCCGGTTTCTGGTGTGAGGGTTGTCTATCGCACGGTAAATAGACCGGGCAGAACTATAAGCGGCGCGGTTTCCGTAATTACAACGCCATCTGGAATTACATCGCAATTTAGTGGTACTTTGACCATCCCCCATAACCTCGCCAATAATCTTTTCATACCATCGACAACGACATTTTCGCAACTTAACAGCGCGTTGAGCGGTTTTGATGCGGTTTCGTCTGCAATTTCGGGGGGGCTATCTATAGGGGTGTATGGGGTTTTTGGTACAACTCTTCCTGAGGGGTGGACAGAGAATACCGATTCACTTTGGACACTAACCGATGCCAGCGGATATTTTGAATTCCTTAATGTCAAGGATTCAACATATTACAGCCTTCGTGGCTACAGGAATGGATACCTTCCGCTGCTTGCCGTTGGCAATGGATACTACCAGCAAGGGAATATTGATTCCCTTGAACTAATGATAACGCCAAACTACGGCAAGCTCAAGGGGAGGGTTGTAAAACAGGGGAGCGGAACGCCAGCAGTAAATTGTGTGGTCGAACTATGGCGTCAGAGCTCAACTGGTGGTTCCGGGGGCGGGACTGGCACCCTTTTTGTTCCAACCGCTCGAGGTGTTGGATCTTCTATAACCGAGCTTCCATTAACCCCTACTTCCGGGTTGGATATTGGTCCACTTATAAACTTGCTTTCCCCGGCATACACCGCAACTACCGATACAGCAGGAAACTACGAATTCCCCCATATTGAACCGGGCTCTTATATTCTGAAAATAAACAACCCGCGCTTTCGCCCTTACAGTTCTAACCAGAGTGTGGCAGGCGGGATTATAAGAACGCTTCCCACTATACAACTTGCGCCTTTTGTGGGGACAATCAAGGGATATGTGAAAAAGGTGGTTCCGACGCCACAATTCAATTCCTGGGGATTCCCTATTGGCGTCAGATGGGACACGGTTGCTGCGGCGAACATTGAGGTTGGGGTATGGAAGAATAATTCAAGCCTCGGCATTGGACTTGGCGGATTTACATTTCAAAACAACCTTTATTCTAATCTCATTGACAGCGCAACTAACAGGGGTTCCATAACACCACTTCAACCACCGAGCTATAACGCACAACAAGGCATTATAATGTCCCCAGCAAACCTTCAGGGAGCAATTCAAAACATTCCGGATAATATATGGAACCTCGATGGACAGAACCTCCTTTCCCCGAGAGGTCCTGCACAACATCCAGCAACTCCCCCTGTGGTTCCCACAAGACGGACTGATAGTTCTGGATATTTTGAATTTACGAATGTAGAGATAAACGACCCACTCAATATGTTTGATAGGTATGATGTATGGGCTTTTAGACCTGGTTTTCGTGACGCTGTCCGGTCAGCGAGACTGGCTTCAGATGGGCAGGTTGTAACGCTCACATTTGTGCTTGAAGTGGGTCCTGGTGCTATTGCGGGTATGGTAGTTGATTCCGCAACTCGTGGTGGGCTTGGCAATGTAAAGGTTGAACTTTTGAAAATTTCATCTGCGGGCACGGGCTCTACATTGCGAGGAACAGGAACCTCGCAAACTCAAGCTACTCCCTCGCAAACAGTATTCAGCTTTGCCAATCTTTTTGGCTCCGGTGCGCTGAACAATAATATATTTGCTAATTTGCCATCATTTACGCCATCCGGTGGTGTTGGAGTTTCATCTACTGGCGGTGGGGGTTCTGGCATCTTTTCCGGACTGTTTAATACCGTAAATACACCATTTGTCCAGTATGATGTGGTTAAGGAGACATATACAAACGACGATGGGAACTATACCCTTTCGCCTTTGGATGAGGGAACCTATGATGCTATAAGATTTAGTAAGCCCGGGTACACGACAAGAATCGTTCAGGGACCATTTGCAATTAGTTTTGGTGCCTATATTGAAGAAAACGAGACATTAAGCATTCGTGGTGCGCTTGTCAAGGGGGTTATCAGGGATGAAAGCGGAACCCCGATTTATGATGTAGAGGTGTATTCGCCTGACTTTGATGCAACTTTTACAAGTCTTGCCGATGGCAGTTATAGACTTTATCCTGTGCCCAAAACCAGCGTGCGAATAACATATTCAAAAGTTGGTTTTGCCGAGAAGACTGATATTGTCTCGGTGAGCGGGGATTCGGTTGTTCACAATGTTACTCTTTCCCCTATTCGTGGGAGCCTTGAGATCACGGTTATTGATTCTGCCAATATGAGCGTTCTTTCTGGTGCGCTTGTCAGTGTTACCGATGATGGAAGCAAATTGACCAATTCTCAGGGCGTTGCGCATATTGATTCTGTTCCGGCCGGGGAAGTTGAGGTGACGGTCATAGGACCTGCGGTTTACGATTATGTGATGCAAAGGTTCACTATTACGGTCGAGGCGGATTCAACGGTTACTGATACTGTCTATCTAAAACGGGGCGGAAGGCTTGTCGGGACCGTTGTTGATACTTCGGGCGTGCCAATTGAGGGGGCTGAGGTTTTTGTCGATGGTAGCGAGGATTTGATTGACACAACGGGATTTGATGGCGCGTTTACTATCAAAGGGGTTCCAGCAGGAACGCTTACCTTGAAGGCATCTAAGTCAGGCTTCATAACAGGATCTCTTGAGGATATTGAGCTTTCAGAGGGCGAGATTAAAAGCGGGCTTGTAATCACGCTACGCCAGGCGTTTGTGGAAAGAATTTATGGCTTTGAGGTCACCTTTGATTCTGTTAAGGCTTTGCCTAACGGTAACAAAAATGTAACGGGTTATGTTGTAAATATTCCCGCTAATCCCGCGATAAAACCTAAAAACAGCGGGCAAAAGTTGAGATTTGTCAATGTAGAGCTTACAAGTGCTGGCGTTCCTGTTTCAGGAAAGCTTCAATTTGTGGAAAATTCCGTAGATATAAAGCTTTTTGGTTTTGAATGTGCGCTTGATACTGCGGGTGGACTTTTTGCTGTGTGGGATAACACCTTCTCGCGTGGTGTTATACCCGGTAATTTAAAACTGCCTTCTGCACAAATGTTGAGCCGTATTCCTGGCTTCGAATGGGCTGATGAGAAGGTTATAAAACCAACGGCACAATTTCTTCGGGTTGCCTTAACATCGGATGGTGGATATTCTGGTCCGTTCAATTTGGGGCTTAATGCAACAGGTACAACGGTTAGCTGGAAAGGCTGGGGGTTCACAATCTCGGTGGACTACGCAAAATCCAAGATAGACACAGCTGGACTTCATTACTATGGCACAATTCAGATTCCATCGCTTCCCGCATTCACATTTGAGGATTTGACAATAACGAAGGAGTTTGAGGTTATAAAGGTAGATGTTAAAACAACGCCTCCCATAAGCATTCCGCTTGGCATTATTACAGTTATAGACAGCCATACAGTTTGGGATGCTTCTGGCTTTAAAGCGAAAGGCTCAATAAGGCTCCAGCTCGGCAATACTACTAATTATGGTTTTAACAATCTTTGGATTTCACCCGATGGCGATTTTATGAGCGTAAATATAACGGGCGGAATTGGTCAGAGCATAAATTTATTCGGTGCACAGCTAACGGTTCAGGGACTTGGCTTTGGCACGGATACAGAGGGCAAAAAGTACTTTATGTTCACTGGTTCTCTTACTCTGCCAAACTTCTCAAACCCGGTTAACTTCAGCGGGCTAAAGATTCGCCAGGATGGGCAAATAACGGGAAGCATCTACCCGAACATAAACAGCACATTTTTTGGCTTTCTTGGCGTGAATATAAATGAGGTTAGATTTGACAAGGACCCGTCAAATAACAAACGGTATGTTGGGGTTTACGGTAATATATCAATTCAGATCCCGGGCGTTGGGCTTCAGGCGGGCAACTTCGTTTTCTACGAGGATGGCAGCTTTTCGGTTGGCGAAATTGGGTTTTCTTTTAGCGCAGGACCTGTTTCCGCAAGCCTTCAAGCGAGCTGGGTGGGTGGTGTATTTTCGGGTGGTGGGTCGCTTGATGTTCCGCCACAATTCTCCTGCGCCGCGGATTTCAGATATGGCGGGAGCACTAATTGGTGGATAAAGATAAAGGCTGGCGTTGTTATACCTATAGGACCTGTAACAATCGTGAGTGTAACGGGTCAGCTCGGGAGAAGCGGGAATGTTTGGACATTCGGTTTTGGAGGTTCTGCGACTGTGGCTTCGGCTTCCGCTGCAATAAGGCTTGATGTCGAGGTGGTTGTCCAGTCAGGACCAGTGATACAAGGGACCGCAGACTTGATACTCTTTGAATCGCTAAATCTCGCAAATGCCACAGTTACCCTTGATTTCCCTCAGCATCTTTTCCAGGGCAATGTTAACTTTGGCTTTAACAAATACGGCATACAGTTCACAAGCTGGGTTGGATTTAAGGTGAAAACCGGCGAATACTGGTATGTTGGCGGTGGAGCGAATATAAATGTTCTCAATCTCGCCACCGTTTCAACAAATATATACGCAGGGCATAATTATACCGGATGGCTTCACACATTCCCCGTGTATGGGCATCCCGATAATCAGCCGTTAAATGGCATACATTTTGATGCCTCGGCAGGTGCAAATTGGAATGTTGCGGGCTGTGTGGGCGTTAATGTTAGCGCATATGCCTATGCTGTTATTGATTGGTATAACCATTATTATGCGGGGGGTATGAAATTCGAGGGAAGCGCTTACTTTGATATATGGATAGTTGGTATGTCCGGGAGTGTCAATCTTTCTGCTGCTCTTGCATATAATGGTGCGACTGATGAGGTGACATTTAATGGACATGCGGGGCTCAGTCTTGCTGCCTGGGTGGGATGTTGTGGGGCGGGTGATGCCTGCTGGTGGCCTCCATGCCTTGTTTGCGGTTGCAAATGGTACAAGCCTTGGTGCTGCGCTCCCTGCGGAGAGAAGGGATGCTTTAGCGCATCAATTGATATAGCTTACAACGGGAGTAGCTGGAGTTGTGACGCAAATTGGTGGTAATATAGGAATGAAAGCTGTTAAAGGAGGATATATGAGGAGACAACTTTTATTAATGCTTGTCTTATGTGGGATGGCATATGCCCAGGCTGGCCTGGACACGCTTCCCGGATTTTTTGCGGGTTCAGGACCCCGCGGTATTTATGTTGTTTGGCAAGGACCTGCGATGTCAAGCTGGAACCCGACAGGCGAGGGGTATATTGGTTTCAATGTTTACAGAAAGGGCGGCACGGACAAGGAGTTCAGGAAAATTAATCCGGGAGTGGTTTCAACAGTTGAGAGTGCAAGCGAGATGAAGGGTATACTTGGGGCAAGACTTCCACTATGGCAATTGTTCCTGAAAGCCCCCGATGCGGATAGCGTGTACAGGATTGTGAGGAATTCGCCGCAAAAGATCCGTGCCTGGGCTGCGTTTGATGTAAATATGCTCCAAGTCTTAGGGATTGCATACCTTGACAGAGACATTAAACGGGGCGAAAAGTACACCTACAGAATAGCACTTGTTAAAAAGGAGGGAAGCGAGACCGCACCATCTGGCGAGTTCCTTGTAGAAGCAGGAAAACCACCCCGCCAGCTTTTTGGACCAATCAATCTTAAGGCAAAGGGAGGCGACAGGTCAATTGAAATAAAATGGAACCCGAACCCGAAGGATACGATGGGGTTTGTGTATAATGTTTACAGAGCCACAAAAGAGCACGGCGAATATCTTCTCATAACTGAGCGTCCTATAGCAATATTTGCGACCGAGGAACAAAAAGGCGCCCTGGAAGGCACATTTGTGGATAACGATGTTGTTAACGGTATAACATATTATTACAAGCTCACAAGCCTTGATTTTCTTGAGAATGAATCGCCGCTTGTGGGACCGGTTTCGGCCACACCGAAAGATCTGACCCCGCCACCACCGCCTCAGCATCCGGTTGCGGTAGGCTCTGTTCGTGGAATTGCGATTAGCTGGGAAAAATCAAAGGCGAACGATGTCAAGGGGTATTGGATTTATCGGGCAGAAAAATTTGATGGTGAGTACACGCGGTTGAGCACCATACCAGTCCCGCCAGATACGGGGCTTTATGAGGATGTTACAGTGGAAGCGAATAAACAGTACTTTTACAAAATAACGGCGATCGATTTTTCGGGGAACGAATCTGAACCCTCAGCCCCCTGTTTTTCTTCATTCCAAAATTATGTTCCGCCGCTTCCACCGCAAAATGTTAAAGCAGAAGCAACAGCCCCAAAAGAGATTACAATAAGCTGGAACCCCAATACGGAGAAGGATTTAAAGGGGTACTATGTTTTTCGCGCGTTCCGTCCAGACGGGAAATTTGAACAGATTTCTCATCTCATCCCGAAGGACACGACGAGCTTTAAGGATAAGGACAAGACCCTTTCCGCAAAAAGCACATACTTTTACGCAGTGACAGCCATAAACCAAACAGGGGTCATGAGTGCGTATTCCAGTGTGGCTGTGGTTCAGGCAATGGACACAACAGGACCAATGCAGCCGCTCGGATTTCACGGCTGGTGGGATAAAGCAGGCGTGCATCTTTTGTGGGACCCATCTATGGACCCCACAACAAGCGGATGGGCTATATACAAGGCGGAAGGCAAAGTAAGAAGCAATAAACTCTCAGATTACACGCTCATAAAGACCCTCCAGGAGAATTTCAAATCCTTTATTGATACCGATGTCAAAAGAGGAAAATCTTACACATACAGGCTTGTTGCGGTAAACAGCGATGGCTATATGAGTGAACCAACCCCACCACTTACCATTTTCACCGGCGGCGCAACTAAAAATCCACCCTCAATCATACGATTGCTCAAGAAAAAAGACGGTATACTTGTAACCTGGGACGGGACACGCGAAAACGCCGTAAAAGGTTATATAATTTATAAAAGCGCTGGCGGTGCTACTTACTCAAAATTAACGGAACTGGATGTGAACTCCACATCTTTCCTTGATAAGGATGTCAAAAAAGGCGAACTATACTATTACTATATAACCACATTTGATGAGAACAAAAAAGAAGGGCTTCCATCAAACAGGATTAGCATAACATACTGAAAGATAGAACAGGTGTACACGGTCGGGGGCGGGTTTGCCGAAAGTCATTCTGACTTTCGCTGACGCCCCTTGTTTGCGTAGTCCTGAGAGGTATGGCCAAGGAAGAGGTTGGCATAAGGGTTTTAGCAGTGGCACACGGGGGGCGTCAGGGTTCGTGCGCAGCACGAACCGCAAACCCGCCCCGTGGGATTGTGCCTGATGGTAAGGGAGGTTATGTGAGGGTACAGTTTTTTAGTGCTTTTATCCTTGCTATTAGTTTCTTTCTTTTGGGTTTCAGGTGGGCTAATTTGCGGGTTGATGGTGGATTGAGTTATGTGGGGTATAGTGCGAGCGGTATAGATGCGAGGCGTCCCGGGGGTTTGGGCAAGTTTGATATTACGCCGAGCCTTTTGCTTTTCAATGATGCGGTTAAGCTATGGGCTGATGCTCATTGGAGGAGTGATGAGAAGAAATTTCGTCAGCCGCAGACGAGGGTTGTTATAAATCCTAAGTGGGCTTGGGGTTCGTTTTACCTTTATGATTTTACGCCGGAATTCACACAGTATACATTATCTGGCACAAAGATTCGTGGGGCAGGTGTTGATATTTATAGTGGGGGATTTAAGCTCTTTGTTGTTTATGGAAAAGCTAAAAGGGCGACCGTCAATTCGGGCGAGAATGCTTCTTTTACGAGGGAGATATGGGGCGTAAAGGTTGGCGGTGGTAGGGAAGAATCAAGCCATTTGTATCTTACTTTTCTTGATGTCAACGATAAAGAAAAAACACTTCCCCAGGAACGGGTTTATCGTGATACAATCTCTACTGACTCGATGACCGTTATCCCTCCAGAGTCAACTATCACAACCACGCCTAAAAATGGTGTTAATGTTTCTCTTGATGGGAAAGTCTCGTTATGGAAGCAGAAAGTCCTTCTTTCGGGTGAGGTTGCGACCGCTTTGTATACACGGGATAAGCGCGCGGGTGATATAAAGGGCTTTAAAATCCCGGGCTGGGCAAGGAACATAATCGATGTCAATTTTAGCACTCACTACGATTATGCTTACAATGTTAATTCTGATTTTGCCTTTGGTCCTGTTGGATTGAAAGCGAGCTATTACAGATTGGGTCCAGGGTACATATCGTTGGGCTTAGCCTCTTTTATCCCTGATAAGACCGGCTTTGAAACGGAACTCCGGCTTCGCTTTTTAAAAGGGCGGCTTGGGTTCAAGGGTGGGTTCAAGTCCGAACACGATAATCTGCTTGACCAGAAAATTTATACGACAACCAAAACTCAACCATCTTTGAGCTTTTATACCTCGTTTAAGAATATAAACATAAACCTCAATTTATCCCGGTTAACATACTCAAACGATAGCCCGAACGAAACAACGAAGGTTGATAATCGTTCGCTCAACACGGATGTCACAATTTCTAATATCGTGCAAATAGGAACATCCAGAAAATTGAGGAATAGTTTATCGTTTAACTTTAGTAATTCCCAGGACAAAAACGGATTAAGGGCGCAGAATGAGACCCAGAATTACAGAATTGCTTTGCACACAGCGCTTGATCTTACCCCTTCGTATTCCTTTTTGGCTGGATATTCTTTCACAAGGACCGATTTTGTCAGACAGAATTTGAAAAGCGATATAAACGGGATAACCCTTGGCGCAAAGTGGTCACCGATGAAGAAGCTCGTCTTCAGTCCAACTGTGGGATTTAACCTTTCCGATAATCTCTCTTCAACTATTATCAATATCTCCTCAAACTACAAACTTGCAAAATACTTCACATTATTCGGCGAGCTTAAGGGAAATCTTGTGAATTCGAAAATTTCTACGGTTAAGGATTTTCGTGAATGGACAGGTGAATGCGGGATTAACCTGAAGTTTTAGCAAAGTCAGAAACGAATGATCAGGGATATTTTGTACGATGTTTCAAGGAGAGAATGCTCTTTTAGTAGAGCCGATACCGAATATCGCGAAAACTGAATTCCTGCGCCCAAAGTATAGCTTTCCCTGTTGTATCCAACCCTTGCTGAAATTACGCTGTGGTATGTTAGTTCAAAGCCAAGATGTGGTGAGAAATCATTTTCTTCTATGAGATACTCGCCGGTTGCCGCAAACAACATTTTAACCTGTAGTTTTGTTAAATCCTTCTCGTATGTTGTTCCGGCGAACAGAGCGGGGTACGAGTATTCGTTTTTCCCGTCGTTCCAGTGAATCACATTCGGCACAAGATTTTCGACCCTCAAAGCAAGCCCAAATCCCGAGCCCGGCGAGTAATAAGCGCCCCAATCAGCCCCCACAGAATACCCTTTTAATGTCACAAGCTTTTGATAGCCTACCTTAATTGTCCCGCCAAGCGAACTTTTATCGGAAATCTTCTTGCCATAGGAGACAAAGCCGATTAATCCTGCGTGTGACTTTTCGCCAACCTTATATGGTCTATTTTGAGCCGATGGCTCAAGTGTGGAGTCACCAATTGCTACAAGAGGAATACCGCCACCTCCAGCATAGACAAACGAAATCGAATAGCCATAGTTTAAATTTCTTCCGTCCTGGTAGCCCACAAAATCCCAGCTCACAAGGGCGTTAAATGCCGAACTGTGAGATAATGATATGCCCCTAAAATTCTGTAGCGGGAGCAAAGCAGGATTATATATCCCGCCAAAATTCACAACCGCAACCTGTTCGCCACCTATAGATGAAACCCGTGCATCGTATTCTTCGCGGAAAAATTCACCCGAATAGGGCGTAGAAAGCAGCATCGATGCCCATAAAAGGAGTATTCCCAATCCCCTTTTCATCAATAATAAATTTGCAAAGAATTGCGTATAAGTCAAGTTGATTATTCAAATTCACAAATCATTTGACAGGTTGAACAAAAATGGGTTGATTATATACAAACAAAGAACCCAAGGCGGTGAGGCGATGAAGGTATTAGTTGTGGGCAAGGGCGGGCGAGAACACGCTATTGTCTGGAAGATTTCGCAGAGCAGGCTTGTAAAGAAGATATATGCTGCCCCGGGGAACGCGGGCATAGCTAAACTCGCGGAGTGTATTGATATAGACCAGGAAAATATAAGGGAACTTGCTCACTTTGCCCAGCGAAACTCTATAGACCTCACAGTGGTTGGCAGTGAATTCCCTCTCGCACAGGGGATTGTGGATATTTTTATGGAAAGAGGTTTGCCGATTTTTGGTCCCACAAAGCAAGCAACCCAGATTGAATCAAGCAAGGCATTCGCCAAAGAATTTATGCGCTCTAATTCAATCCCTACCGCAAGCTGGTGCTGTTTTGATAATTTTGAATCCGCTCTTGAGTTCGTCGCAACCCATTCATTTCCGCTTGTAATAAAAGTTGATGGGTTGACCGGAGGAAAGAGCACAACCATCGTTTACGACCTTGAGGAGGCTAAGAGCATCATCGCACACATAATGATAGAAAAGGCGTGGGGCGAAGCCGGAAAAAGGATTATAATTGAGGAATTCCTTGAGGGCGAGGAAGCCACATTTATGGCTTTCACCGATGGCTCCACAATCCTTCCGCTTCTGCCTGTAAAAGATTATAAGCGCCTTATGGATGAGGACCTTGGACCTAATACCGGGGGGATGGGTTCTGTTGCGCCGCACACAAGGATCCCTCAAAATGGAATGAAAGAGGTTCAAGAGAAGATATTTTCGCCAGCAATTGATGGCTTGAAAAAAGGGGGGCTTTTGTATAAAGGCATTCTCTATGCAGGCGTGATATTTACAAAAAAGGGTGTCAAGGTTCTCGAGTTTAACAGCAGATTTGGCGACCCGGAGGCTCAGGTTAGCCTGCCGCTGCTTAAAAACGACCTCGTTGAGCTTATGCTCAACACTATTGAGGGCAACCTTGATGAAATTGAGCTTGAATGGGATCCCGGCTGTACAGTTGGCGTTGTTATGGCTTCCGAGGGCTATCCAAAGCGGTATAAAAAGGGCTTGCCTATTTCGGGCTGCGAAAATGTCGAAAATCTTGAAAATGTCTATCTTTTCCATTCGGGCACATCTATGCGTGGCGGGCAACTCGTTACTGACGGTGGGCGGGTGTTAACGATTGTTGCTAAAGGTCCCAATTTTGAGGAAGCTGTTAATACCGCCTATTTTGCCGTCGACAGGATTACTTTTGAACACGCTATATGGCGCACTGATATCGGTCAGGAATTCTTAAAGGGTATCAAAGAATATGAGGGTAATCCCACTGAATAACAAGAAAAATTAGCCGTTCATATAAGAAATTATACATTCGTGCTTTTTAAAATTTCTTTCAAAAATTCAAGAAGTTCAGGGTCAAGAAGCCGGGAGAAATGCTCAAGATTGGATACAGTAACTGCGTCAACAAATGCCTTGATCTTCTCGTTCTTTTCCTTTCTTACTATACCCTTTATTATGGAACGGCTTATCTTTTGAAGCACAAGCGAGATATCTTTTTGAACGCTCCCTATAAGCGAATTTATCTCGTTTGCTGGCAGGGATTCGCCTAAAACAGCGCCACATCTTGCGCAAACCATCCTGTTCTGTATAAGTCCCTCCTCGGGGCATTCTTTCAGGATTTCCTCGTACGCAAACAATTTTTGTGCCCGCTCAATCATTTGTGGATCGCATAGTCCCTCAATCTGCGAGAGCATCATAATAGTGTTTGCATAAATAAGGTTCTCGTTGTATAACTTTCGCAGTGCTAATTTTTCTTTTTCGCGTTCGGTGTGGTATTCCTTATATCTTTCGCGATACACTTCGTAAAACGCATCAAATGCCCTCACTGTGGACATCCCCACAGCAGGGTTCCTTATCAGATTTTCAAATTCCAACTCTGTTGAAAGCGAAATGTACGCAAGATAAAGATTCTTCTCGCTCGGGGGGACTTTAGCGCTCGCCACAAGTTCCCTAACGCGCCTCAGGTCCTCCTTGTATTCGAGAAGCCTTTGCCAGCCCACGATCCTGTTCTTTCTTCTGTTGACCTCGCCAACGGAAAGACCGGAAAAGGGAGCCTTTAGTTCATCTTTTACCCAGTTCGGCAAAGATGTGCAAAAAACCTGTGCTAATTCCCGGAGCCCCCTTTCAAGTTCTGATAATCTCTTTTTGTCAAAAATATTTTCTTTTTTCATAGGAGGTTTTCAAGGGGTGCGTAAGGTTCTGGTGGAAGGTCAAATCCTGAGCGCTCGCCACGCTTCAGGTGGAATTCGGCGCAGAGTGCGATCATAGCCGCATTATCCGTAGCATACATCGGGAGTGGCAGATATACATTATACCCCTCATCCTTCAGTGCCTCAAGCCTCCTCCTGAGTAGCGAATTACAGGCAACCCCACCAGCAATGATTAGTTCTTTTGTCCCGGTTATCCGCGAGGCTTCAAGAAGTTTTTCAATTAGCGTTTCCACAACTGTCATCTGGAAACTCGCAAGAATATCGTTGAGGTGCGTCTCGAGTTCCGATTTGCTGAGGCTCTGGACAAAATAAATGAAGGAGGTTTTTAGCCCGCTGAAACTTAAGTCTAATCCTTTGCCTCGCATTGGGGATGTGAATCTGTGGTATTCGGGGTTAGCCCCCTGGGATAATTTATCTATAATTGGTCCTCCCGGGTAGCCAAGTCCAAGAGCCTTTGCTACCTTGTCAAACGCCTCACCCGCAGCATCATCGCGGGTCTTTCCTATAAGTTTGTACGAACCAAGACGGGGTATGTAATAGAGATGTGTATGCCCGCCTGAGATTATGAACCCTAACGCAGGGAAATTTGGGGAAACATCCACCAGCGTGCCGAATATATGACCCTCAAGGTGATTTACGCCATAGAATGGGATTCCGCGCGCATATGCGAAGGATTTCGCAAAGCTTAACCCAATAAGGAGCGAGCCTATTAATCCGGGACCTTTAGTGGCACCGACCCCCTCAATGGATTCCACTGTGAGTCCTGCCTCATCAAGCGCTGCTTGTAGAAGCGGCACAAGCTTTTTTATATGTGCCCGCGACGCAATCTCAGGCACCACCCCCCCAAATGGAAAATGCTCAATCTGTGAATATATCAAGTTTGAAAGCACCTTGCCGTTCTTTACCACAGCACACGAGGTTTCATCGCAGGAACTTTCTATCCCCAGGACTATCATCTCACCTCTTTATAAGTTTAACTCTTTCGGGGGTAATTTTTACTATTCGCAAGGGAGGTGGCACAACGACTGTGGGCTTTATTTCCTCGCTCTCGTTCCCTGTTGCGCTGAGATCAACAAAGGCGTTTATATTCCTTGTTTCCATATTTTTCAGTTCGCTTTCGGCTCCCGCAAGAATCACATCAACGCTTCTTGGCTGTAGCATATAAGACTTGCCTGATTTTGCCGGTTTAATTAAAACCGGGACATCGCTAAACTCCTTTTCAACAATTCTCTCAACAGGTACAGAAATTCTAACTGATCGTGGAAAAAGGCGAACAGTTTGGGCTGGCGGAGAGATTGGAACTATCGTTGAGTAATTTCCCGAGACATTTTTCAGGGTTTCGGGCAAGGTATAAAGGGAATCTATTTTTTTTAACAGGCTACTCGGACCCGCTATAATAACGCGGGATGGGGTCAATTCAGGTTCGCCTGTTTGGACGAATGATTCGCTGGGTACAACGAAAACACGGCTTACAACCGGCAACTCCTTCTGTGCGTATTCGTCAACAAAAAACGAGAGCTGATTTGGTGGACCGACACGGAGAATCTCAATGTTCGGGTAGGGGAGTTCTACCTGTTCGCGTGAAAGTGTATGGATTTTCCGCCCATATTTGAATCCATCTGCCTTTATTGTCACGCGCCCCGGTTTAAAGACAAGTTTAATTAAGTCGCTCCCCTTCCCCGAAAGCGTTACCGGAATAAATTGCGGGATTGAATCCACTATAACATAATTTTTAGGAAGCCCGCTCACGACCACAGGAAAATCAAATTCCCAGCTGAATTCTCTGTCTATTTCCACCACAAACCATAAGACAAAGGCAAAAAATAGGCTTATGATTTTCAGTGGCAGATTTCCGAATGGATTATACATTTTTAAGCGACCACGACACTATACCACCCGTATTGAGAAGTTTAGTATTATGAATTTCCGAAAAACCGATTTATTTTTTGGTGAAAAAGTTAATGATTTTCCCGAAACTCACCTCGCCATTATCTATTCGCACGGAGAACCCGCATTCGGGATTGGAACATACCCAAGCCTTATACATTATAGAGGCGCCATCCCGCCCGTAATCGGACAACGGCAAAAGAACACCCTTGTTACATTTAAGACATCCAGGGAACCCGTTTTCCATACTACCCCCTGCCACCTCTTCATTTTCTTTTTTTCTATAAAAATAAAAAGATACCCCTATTTGTCAAATGCTTTTTGACAAGGTTTATCCGAAAATTTTGTTGTCGTTCTGGTTTTGCACAGGATAAAAAGCATAATGCCAGAACTATTATACAATGGCTGGGGGATGAGGATTCGAACCTCAATACTCGGCTCCAAAGGCCGATGTCCTGCCATTGGACGATCCCCCAGAAAGAGAACAGGTATATAAAAATAAAGAAAAGATTGAAAATAATCAAGTGATGGATAAATCTTATATTCGTTCAAATATCCCGTAAGGGAGGAAGCCGATTTGGATAAAGTATGGGCATTGTGAAGACTCTTTCTAATGCAACTGCGAAAGAATCCACTTAGAGCTCACGCGGAATCAAAATAATCTTATGCAGTCTCATCAGGTTTGCTAATTCTTGCAAGAAAATCTTTCAGTTTATTGATATATTCCCCACTTTTTATATCCCTTGTCCGTATCCCGATTTGTGCTATCGCCTTTTTGCCCGAGGTCCTTTCCATTTCCGCAAGCGCTCCATTTATCCCGCTACTCTTTGCCGTGCAGAAAAAGGCAATATTTTTGAACCTCTCCTTATTATTCTGAATATATGTTCGCGCGGGGGATGAGATTGTTCCAGCCCAAACAGGAGTGCCTATTATAACAAGGTCATATAATTCGGGGCAAAAGGTCGTATCCTTTATCGGGACAGGTTTTTTCAAGCGAGCCTCGTAACAGGCGCGCAAAAACCCGGGAATACCCTTTCTCCTTTTTGTTTCAATAATCTCCTCAACATCACATTTCAACGCCTCAGCAATAGCGAAAGCTAAATTGCGGGTTGTTCCTGTCAGTGAATAAAAAACAACGAGCGTTTTCATACCTTTATAAAATACTTTCCCGGGAACTGTTTGACAACCCCCTTTAGTTCGAAAGCGAAAAGCAGGGACAAAACATCCTTTATCGGGATGCCCAATCTTTCGGCTATTGTGTCAATATGAACTGGCTCTTTTGATAATATTGCTAATAGTTTTTGCTCTGCCGAACTGGGCTTATATTCTGGCGTTTCTTCTTTCAGTTCTTGCACCGGTTTTGCCATTTCAACCGGGGTGGGGTATAAGGGTTCAATTGATGGGAGCAGTGTTTCAGCAACTATCCTTGCGGATGTCACCGGTATTGCGCCTTCCTCAATGAGCCGATTGACTCCGGCACTCTTTTCGGAATCAATTGGACCCGGGATGGCAAAAAGTTCGCGGTTCTGCTCAAGGGCGTAGTTTGCTGTGATAAGCGCGCCGCTTTTTTCGCCTGCCTCAGCGATTATTGTGCCAAGTGCCATCCCACTGATGATCCTGTTGCGTTTCGGGAAGTTATAAGCATTTGGCGGCGTCCCGAGCGGAAATTCCGATATTAAGCACCCCTTCATCATTACCTCGTGGAAAAGCCAGGCATTTGAGGCGGGATATACTCTGTCAATCCCGCAGCCCAAAACCCCTATTGTCCTTCCTCCCGCCTGTAGCGCCGACCTGTGCGCAATTGAATCTATCCCATGTGCAAGTCCCGAGATAATTGTAAACCCATACCTCACGAGTTCCTCGCAAATCTTTTCTGTAGCGGATTTACCATGTGGTGTCGGATGTCGTGTTCCTACAACCGCAATCGCACGCTCATCCCCGGGAAGAAGCTTTCCGCGAATATATAGCACTGATGGCGGAGAACTTATCTCCCTTAACAGTCTTGGATAGTTTTCGCTCTCGTACACTACAAGTTCCGCGCCAAGCCGATAAAGATTATCAATTTCCCTATTTACTTCAGGATCCTCCCTGTTCATCCTTTCAAAAAGTTCCTCAACTATCACTGGCGACAAGAATTTCCTGAGTTCATACTCATTTGCCTCTTTAATTTTTCGTATACTCCCAAAATGCCTGATTAGTTTTGCAAAAGTAGCAGGTCCAATCCCGGCTGTTTTCTGGAATTTCAAATAGAGCTCGGCGATTTCTCTTTCCATCTTTGCCTCACAAATAACTCTATTAGCGCCTTTTTCAATTTTCGCAGTCCCTTATTTTCTAAGGCGGAAATGAAAAAGAGGGGTTCGTCAAGCTCACTTTTGATTTTTTTCAGTTTCGCCCCCGTAACGAGATCGATCTTGTTGACAGCAATAATCTGCTCTTTCTGAAGGATATACGGATTGTATTCTTTTATCTCCTGCCTCAAAAGTTGGAGTTCCTGTTTGGGGCTTTCGGAGGTAGCGTCAAGGAGAAAAAGCAGCACGCGTGTTCGCTCAATATGGCGAAGGAATTCTAATCCCAGACCCTTACCCTTATGCGCGCCCTCAATAATGCCCGGCATATCTGCAATAGTGAACCCCGAATTTTCGCCAATCGGGACCCACCCGAGGTTTGGCTCAAGCGTGGTAAATGGATATGCTGCTATTTTGGGGGTAGCCTGCGAGAGTTTTGATAATAGAGTTGATTTTCCGACATTTGGCAATCCGACAATGCCGACATCTGCAATAAGCTTCAATTCAAGCAGAATGGAAAGCTCCTCTCCCTTTTTTCCTTGCGTCGCAAAACGCGGGGACTGCCTGGTCGAGCTTTTGAAACGCGCATTTCCCAATCCGCCCTCACCTCCGCGAGCAACGACAAGCTCGCCCTCAAGAAGTTCACCGATAAACTTAAGATTTCGCGAATCTTTAAGGTTTTCGCCTGTAAGGTCGGGGTCTATTATTTTATACACAACTGTGCCAGGCGGGACAGGGATAATTGTGTCTTTCCCGTTTTTTCCGTGTCTGTTAGCACCCTTGCCGTGTTCGCCTCGCTCGGCTTTGAAATGCCTTTTGTATTGATAGTCAATTAGCGTGCGCATATTGGGGTCAACTCGCAAAATTACATCCCCACCCTTTCCTCCATCCCCGCCATCAGGACCGCCTTTTGGTACATATTTCTCTCGCCTGAAACTCACGCATCCATCCCCACCATCCCCAGCCTTTACGCGGATTTTCGCTATGTCTATGAAGGTCCTTATTTTTTCTCCTTTGGAAGAAGTATTAGACGAAGATGGGCTTCGAGCGTTTCGCGCCCGAGATTTCTCCTTAGTGTGCCTCGGACCGCAAGAGATACCTGGCCGGTTTCCTCGGAAACCACAATCGCTACTGCATCTGTCTGCTCAGATACCCCGATGGCAGCGCGATGTCGGGTACCCAAAAAGCGCTCGTATCTCGGATTTATGCTTAGCGGAAGCATAGCACCTGCACAAACAATCTGATCACCCCTTATAATAATAGCGCCATCGTGAAGAGGCGAGCCAGGTGTGAAGATTGTCTGGATAAGTTCGGAGGAGACCTTTGCCCCGATTGATTTCCCAGCCTCGCCAAACCGCCTCAGATTCACCTCGCGCTCGATCGCGATAAGCGCGCCAATGCGAGCGCTCGCAAGAGTAAACGAGGCTTCAACAACCTCCGGGATTATCTCCTCCGCCTCTTTTGATATGAACGGCGCAAACAGCGGGCTTTGCCCAATTTTTGTCAGAAGGTCTCGCAGTTCTGGCTGGAATACTATCAAAAACGCTATAACCCAAACCGTGGCTATCTTGCTGATTAACCAGTCAAGCGTTCGCATTTGGAACCACTGGGAGATGAAAACGAAAACCAAAATAAGCGCGAGACCGAAAAGCATCCGCTGGGCTCGTGTCCCTTTCATCATTACGAATATATTGTAAAATATAACCGCCACAAGGATCACATCAATCAGGTCTATGTAAGTGAATCGTATGAAGTGGAATTTAAATATCACTTTGCGTTCTCAATTGCCTCAAGGATTTTTAAAAACTGGACACTTTCGCGGACATCATGAACCCTCAGATGGTCTACGCCCTTGAAATATGCCCAGGCATAACTCGCGAGGCTCCCGGGCAATCGCTCCTCTGGCGGAATATCGTTTAGCAATTTCCCGATAAAACTCTTTCTTGAACTCCCGATCATAATTGGAAGTCCGAAAGATTTGAACCTGTCGAGTTCTTTCAGAATTATAAGATTATCGAAAACCCGCTTGCCGAAACCAATTCCAGGGTCAAGTATAGCCCTCGAGAGATCGAGCCCAAGCGAATCAAGTTCATCAAGCCGTCTCGCAAAATACTCACAAATTTCCGCGACCGTATCCTCGTAATATGGATTTTCCTGCATATCAGAGGGCGTGCCCTTTATATGCATTATCACAAATTTGGCCCCGCTTTCCTTTACTAAATGTGGCATATTGGGATCAAAACGCAAGCCGCTAATATCGTTCACGATTGTGGCTCCAGCAAGGATTGCCTCACGAGCAACCGGGGCTTTGTAAGTGTCAATTGAAATGGGGCAATCTATTTGCCTTGAGAGTTCCCTTATAACTGGAACAACCCTTTCTATTTCAACCGCTGCTTTGACCGGTTGCGACCCTGGACGAGTTGATTCCCCGCCAACATCAATAACATCAGCCCCTTCCTCAACCATTCTGATCCCAGCCTGAACCGCGGACTCAAGCGTGTTGTAGCGCCCCCCATCATAAAAGGAATCAGGCGTGATATTGAGGATTCCCCAAATTTTCGGTCGTTTGCGCTGAACTTCCCCCTCGGAGCAAATCATCTATTTCCTCTCCCGTGAGCGTTTCTTTTTCAAGTAATTTGTTAGCTACAAGGTGAAGTTTATCGAGATTATCGCTTAATAATTGTTTGGCTTTTTCCATTGCCTCATTGACAAGGCGTTTAACCTCGTCATCGATCATTTCTGCCATCTTTTCGCTTTCAGCCCTGTTGCGGATAAGGTCTCGTCCGAGGAATATTGCGCCCTGGCGTTCCGCAAGATGTACTGGTCCGATCTTCTCGCTCATACCCCACGAGATTACCATATTCCTCGCGAGTTCCGATGCCTGTTCAAGGTCGCTTGCTGCACCGGTAGTCTGCTCATTGAATACCAGTTCCTCCGAGGCTCTTCCTCCCATAAGGTGAACAAGTTTTCCCATAAGATAACTTTTTGAGTATATTCGTCTGTCCTTTTCTGGAAGGAAGCTTGTAAGCCCAAGTGAGAGTCCGCGCGGGATTATAGATACGCGATGTATGGGGTCAGAGCCGGGCAAGAGTTTCCCCACAAGGGCATGTCCAGCCTCGTGGTACGCGGTGATCCTTTTTTCCTCGGGTGTGATTACGAGAGACCTTCTTTCAACCCCCATAATGACCTTGTCCCGTGCGGACTCAAAATCCTCCTGCGAAATCCTTTTTTTCCCCCTTTTTGCAGCAAAAAGGGCTGCCTCATTCACAATAGATTCAAGGTCTGCCCCCGAAAGCCCCGGGGTTGTTTGTGCGATTCTTTTAAGATCAACATCATCATCAAGCGGGAGATTCTTTGTGTGAACGCGAAGGATCCCCTCGCGACCTTTAGCATCAGGCATATCTATTACTATTCGCCTGTCAAATCTGCCGGGACGAAGGAGTGCGGGATCAAGGATGTCTGGACGGTTTGTTGCAGCCATCACTATAATCCCCTCGTTTGTATCGAATCCATCCATTTCAACGAGTAGCTGATTGAGCGTCTGTTCGCGTTCATCGTGCCCACCGCCAAGCCCTGTTCCACGCTGACGACCTACAGCATCAATCTCATCAATGAAAATTATGCAGGGGGCGTTATGCTTTGCCTCGTTGAAGAGGTCCCGCACCCTTGCTGCGCCAATGCCCACAAATAGTTCGACGAAATCGCTCCCGCTCATAGAGAAGAATGGAACCTTAGCCTCTCCAGCAACAGCGCGCGCGAGAAGGGTTTTTCCTGTGCCAGGGGGTCCGAGAAGCAAGACACCCTTGGGGATCCTTGCGCCTATGCGGGTGTATTTTTTGGGGTCGCGGAGAAAGTCTATTATCTCCTGAAGTTCTGCTTTTGCCTCGTCTGCCCCGGCAACATTATCAAATGTCACGCTTGTTTTATCCGGGGTAATTTTCCGTGCTCGGCTCTTGCTGAATGAAAATACACCCTTCTGACCGCCCTGCATTTGCCGTATAAGGAATAACCAAAGGAATATTATCAAAACCCACGGCAACATATTGATTAGCAATCCTTGCCACCATATAGATTCCTCCTCTGCTTTAACAGCTACTCCTCGTGCTGCAAGCGAATCAACAAGCGCAGGATTATCAAACGGAAGCCTTAGTTTGAACCTTTTAACCTGAATCGTATGTCCCTCCTGAAGGAGATTTGTCGGGGAAATGAATTCGCCCTCAATGTTCTTGCCCTTGAAATTCACGGAACTGACATTATTTTTCTTGAGTTCGTTCAAAAACTGGCTATAGTCTATGGGAAAGGTGGGAGTTCTACCGGTAGAAAGATATTGTGCGACGAACAAAGCGAGCCCAATAATAATCAGCCATATTAAAACGCTTCTTATACCCCGAAGGATACCTGGGGGTTTTGGCAAGTTTGTTTTATCTGTCATTTTATTCCAGGGGGCTTTCTTCCTTTTTTTCTTCCTCTTCCAATTTCTTCTGGCACTCAACGCAGAGTTCAGCCCAGGGAACAGCCTTGAGCCTTTCAATCCCGATTTCCTTTTCGCAGATTACGCAGATCCCATAAGTCCCGTCTTCTATCCTTGCAAGTGCCTCATCAACAGCATAGAGAAGTTCCCGTTCCTTTGAGGCAAGGACATAAGCATTTTCGTGCTCAAGTTCGGGCAGGACCTGATCTGCTGGATGAGTTGCATGCGATGAAATTTCTCCGGTCTTTTCTTTGAGAGTTGTCTTGAAGTGCTGTTCTTCATAGTATTTGATTTGTTTCTGGATTTTAGCCCGCAATTTAAGGAGCTCTTTTTTCAGACTCTGAAGCTCCCGTGTCCTCATATTTAACTCCTTTGCTTCTTTAAGTAAAGCTCCGCTTCCTCACCGTTTATCTCCACTTTTTCTTTCCAATCGTGCCTCTCTAATGCCCCGAATATCAACGATTGCGCAAGAACCTCTCGCGCGATTCTCTCCAGGTAAGGCTGGGTAAGGGCTTTTTTCAATCTCTCGGTTGTAAGAATCCCGAGTTCAATCTTATCAGCGGGATGAAACCCGGCATTCTTTCTTGCCTGTTGAATTTTGTTCACAAGTTCCCTTGCAAAGCCCTCAGCCCTTAGTTCTTCGTCAATGGTAGTATATATTCCAACTATTATTTTGCCATCCTCTTCAACCGAAAAGCCCTCTTTCAGACTTTCCTCCCATACAACATCCTCATTGGTAACAACTATCTCTTTCCCGTCAAATGTGAGTTTAAGTTTGTTTTCCTTGAGAAGTTCGATATCTTCCTGTTTAAGGTTCGGGAGTATTTCCTTTATTTTCTGTACAGCAGAGCCAAATTTCTTTCCCGCGACGGCGAAATTTATTTTCGGGCGGCTCTCGTAAAGAATTGACCTTTCAGACGCAAACTCAATCTCTTTGATGTTTAGTTCGTCCTTGAGTATCTTTACCACCTCCTCGTGAAGTTCGGGTTTTGGGGTGCTTATTGTTATCATCCTTCTTAACGGCTGACGAATCTTTATTCCGCACTTTGCACGGGCTGAGCGTGCTACAGAAGCGATTTTTATTGCGAGTTCAAACTGGGACTCAAGATTTTCGTCTATCAATGAGGTTTGCGCTTGCGGAAAATCCGAAAGGTGAACAGATGAGAAATGATTGGGTAGTTCGTGAAGGCGAAGTTTGCGGTAGTAGTAGTCGGCGGTCATAGGGGCGAATGGTGCCACTAAATGAAGGATTCGTTCAAAGACATAAAGGAGCACGCCATAAGCTGTCCTTTTGTCGTCGTCAATCCCGCTTCCCCAGAATCTTCTCCTGCACCTTCTTATGTACCAGTTCGAAAACTCGTCAATGACAAAATCCCGTATTAGTCGTGCGGCTCTTGTGATTTGATACCCGGAAAGGAGCTCATCCACAGCGCGCGTGAGATTCTCCACCCTTGACAGGATCCATCTATCAATAAGCGTATAGTGCTCCTGTGAGGCTGGATATTGGATCGGGTTGTAGCCGTCAATGTTAGCGTAAAGCGAGAAGAAATTATATATATTTCTAAGCGTGTCAAAGAATTTCCAGCTGAGGTTACCAACATCCTCTATGGAAAAATTAATGGGGAGCCAGGGTTGACTAACCGTTGCGAGGTAGAACCTGAGCGGGTCTGCGCCGTATTTTTCAATGACCTCGCCGGGCATAACAACATTTCCCTTGGATTTGCTCATCTTCATTCCGAACTTGTCAAGTACAAGCCCGACCACAAGAACATTCTTATACGATGAGACTCCGTCAACCATAGTAGAGATTGCGAGCAGTGTATAAAACCAGCCTCTTGTCTGGTCAACGCCCTCGGAGATAAAATCGGCGGGAAAGCGTTTTGGGAAAAGTTCGGGTTCCTCAAAGGGGTAATGATATTGAGCGTAAGGCATAGCTCCAGAATCGAACCAGCAGTCAATTACCTCGGGTACACGGTTCATCTCGCCGGCGCAAGCGGGGCATCGGAGTTTGATTGTGTCAACATAGGGTTTGTGGGGGTCAAAATCCTCGGGGATTTCAGTGGTAGCCATTTCACGGAGTTGTGCAAAGCTTGAGGGCATAAATTCTTTTCCGCAGGCGCTGCAAATCCAAATATTGAGAGGCGTTCCCCAGAAGCGTTCACGGGATAATGCCCAGTCTATATTATTTTCAAGCCATTCGCCAAATCTCCCCTTTCCGATTTCGGGTGGCACCCAATTTATCTTTTGGTTGTTCTCTATGAGTTTGTCCTTTACTGCGGTAGTTCGGATGTACCAGGATGATCGTGCATATTGGAGAAGCGGCGACCCACAACGCCAGCAGAATGGATAGGTATGCCTTATTGTCCCAAGCGAAAATAGAATCCCGCGGGCTTTCAGGTCCTCAAGGATTTTCGGGTCAGCCTCTTTGAAATGCAATCCCGCAAACCCTTTTGCCTCGGACTTTACAAGCCCCTGTGGGTCAATGAGCTGGACAAAAGGTAGGTTGTATTTTTTGCCCTCAGCAAAGTCCTCGCGCCCAAATGCCGGTGCTATATGAACAATCCCTGTTCCATCCTCCATTGAAACAAAATCCGCACCGATAACATAATATGCATCCTCATTGAATTCCACAAACTTATATATTGGTTCGTATCTTTTGCCGAGCAGTTTCTCCCCGAGGAACTCCTCCACAACCTGGTACTGCTTATCTTTGAGAGCCTCGACAAGGCGTGGTCGGGCGAGGATTAGAAATTCATTATCAAGTTTCACTTTTACATATGGTGCCTCAGGGTGAACCGCAAGCGCAACATTAGAAAGTAGTGTCCAGGGCGTGGTCGTCCAGACAAGGAAATATGTGTCCGTTTCCCCCAATAATTTCATCTTCACATAAAGCGATGGGTCATCGACCTCTTCGTACCCCAGCGATTCCTCGTGGTCCGAAAGTCCTGTCCCGCAGCGCGGACAATATGGCAATATCTTGTAATCTTTATATATAAGCCCCTTTTCCCATATCCGGGCAAGTAGCCACCAGAGAGTCTCTATATACTTTCTGTCGCAGGTTATATATGCGTTTTCAAGGTCAAGCCAATATCCGATTCTCCGTGTGAGCTCCTCCCATTCCGCCTTGTACTTGAAGACGGATATCTTGCAAGCCTCATTGAATTTGTCAATCCCGTATTTGTAGATATCGGCTTTGGATTTAAAGCCGAGTTCCTGCTCCACCTCCCTTTCCACAGGAAGCCCATGTGTGTCCCAGCCAGCTTTTCGCTCAACAAGAAATCCCTTCATTGTCCTGTACCTGCAGACTATGTCCTTAAGGGTTCTTGCAAAAATATGGTGGATCCCCGGTCTGCCGTTTGCTGTTGGTGGTCCCTCGTAGAAAACAAATGGCGGGGCATTCTTTCTTATCTCAAGCGATTTCTTGAATGTCCCCTCTTTATCCCAGAGTCTTAAAATCTCTTCCTCTATCGCTTTTTGGTCGATTTTGATTTCCTCATAAAACATGCTCGCCTACCACAGATTTATTTGACAAAGAGAATTTTGGCTATAGCCATATTATTGGCACTTTTAAGCTGGCAGAAATATAATCCACTTGGGAGTTCTTTGAGTTCGTCATTTCTGCCGTCCCACATCATCCTGTATTTCCCAGCGTCCAGTTTTCCTGAAAAGAGCCTGCGAACAGGTTTGCCAAGCATATCCATTATTGTTAAAGTGATTTCGGTTTTATCGTCGGGGATTGAAAACATTATGTTTGTTGTGCTATTGAATGGATTTGGTGATGGTGCATCCAGGCTGAAAATCAGTTGTGCTTTTGTTTGCGTGATTATCTTTGTTGGGGTTGGCTTTTCGTGGTATACGAGTTTGAATTGGTTTGTTGTGCCTATAGGGAGGATACCATTTGGGAACTGGCGAAGAGATAGCGTGTCGTTGTAAAGGAGGTCGCCCGGCGGAAGGGAATCGGGGTTCCAGAGGATTCGGACGGGTTTTTCGAGATTCGCTATTGTAATAGTCCAAGAGGCATTTTCCGAAAACCCCCGAATATCTGTCCAGAGGGCGTCAATGAAGCTGTATCTTTTATCAGCAAGCGGGAAAACGGAATGAGAACCCTCAGGAGGAAGTGGTGGCGCTACCTGGTCTACCCCCTTATCAAAACCGTCTGTAGCGCCCTTTTCCATTCCCAGTGTGAGTTTGGTTTCCCTGTCGGTGTCAATATAAAAGCTAAAACGCCAACCCACAAAAAGTGTTACGAAGAAAAGCGCGAGTAATAACCTTTTCATTTTGAACCCCCGTCAAAGATTGGTGTTATTATTAGATTTTTTGACGCGTTTTTGATACGCGTCGGGCTGGTTGGCATTGAGAAGAGATTATAAAGATATATACTATTTAAGTAAAATTCAAGTATTTTCTTTTACAGGCGTGAGAAGATATAGTTTTCATAGCAGTTCAGTTATGGCACATTTTAGGGATAATATTAAGTGTTCAAAGCCAGTGACAAAACAGGTTACAACAGAGGGTAAAGGGGGTATAGAAAAGATCCAACCCTCTTTTTAAATATATTGGCTGATTGTTTACAGCCTCAACATTCTCAAGGTAACTGACCCCTGACTACTTGATAAACTCCTACCAGTTGAGCTTTATATTGGTTTGTGGATCAACATTTTCAAAAATCTTGCAGGCAATAGTCTTATCTTTTTCCTGCAGGGTTTCATCAAATGCGACAGAAGCACTGAAATTGGTCAAACTATTCGGGTAAATAAGCGTGAATCTGCAAAAAGAAATGGTATCCTCAACCTCGTTAAATGTACAGAATGGAAAAACAAAAGCATTTGTCCTGAGAAAGACTCTGTATTGTATTTGGAATTCTCCGCCCCCCTTTTGAAAGTCAACGAAGAATCTTATTGAGTTTCCTTTATACGGAAGATATTTTATCATTTTATTGTCTTGAGATATAGCGATAGAATCGATATCATTTATGCTCGCGTCCGGGGGGAAGCGCATTAATATAGGAATTTCCCCCTCATTCTTCACCCCGTATAATCCTTTCACTATTGCATAGGGTGGATTAAGATAAATTGTGATATCTTCATAGAATAGCCCCAATTTGCCTATAACAAATATCAGAAAAACGAGTTTCATTCAGTATTACTGAATTTCACCTCGCAGAAATTTGGCAATCCCAACAGCTGCTATAGCCCCATCGGCGCTTGCGGTTATAACCTGGCGAAGGGGTTTGGATCGTATATCGCCAGCAACAAACATCCCCCGCTTTGAACTCATACACCATTCATCCGTAATTATATACCCATCCTTATCCCTGTCCAGCTCAAACTGGATTATGCCTGTGTTCGGCAACCAGCCAATAAATACGAATACGCCATCAAGGTCGATCCGCATCCTTTCGTAACTTTCTGCATATTCTACTGTTATTCCTCGCACAACATTGTCCCCATCAATTGCGACCGGTTTGGCATTCAACACAAACTCTATTTTTGGATTCTTCCGTGCCTCTTCCTCGATTTTTGGGAAAGCTCGAAAGGATGTTCTTCTGTGAACGATGTATACTCTATCGGCAAATCTGGCAAGATGCAAAGCTTCTTGTAAAGCAGTGTTCCCCCCTCCAATAACCGCGACCCTTTTGCCACGATATAATGGTGCATCGCAAATCGCGCAAAACGAGACCCCACGTCCTGTGAATTCATCCTCCCCGGGAATACCTAATTTTCTGGGAAGGGTGCCTGCTGCAAGGATAAATGCCCGTGCACTATAACCCCCATTTACGCCCGTAAGGAGAAAATCCTCGCCAATGTGAACAATGCTCTTGATTTCCTCGTGGATTATCTCTGCCCCGAGTTTCTTCGCTTGTTCCTCCATCTTTAGTGCCAGTTCCCCACCTGCTATACCGCCCGGGAACCCCGGGTAATTTTCGAATCTATCTGCTAAGGCTGCTAATCCACCAGCAACAGCCTTTTCAAAGACGACCGGCTTAAAATCGCCTGCGCGAGCAAGGTAGATTGCGGATGTCAGTCCTGCTGGACCACCACCCACGATGTATATTGTAAGACTATTTGCCATTTTTGCCCTCCCAGAGTTTTTGAAGTTCCTCAAGGAAGCGGTTGTTTTCGTTGATACCGTTTCCCTCGATTCGGAAAATTTCTTTCCCCTTTGCTATGAGCAGTCTAGTCGGAACAGCGGTGATTTTCAAAGCGCTGAATAATTTTGGCTCGCCGAAAACCCAGGTAAATCCCGATGAATCAGGTATACCCCAGTTCAACGATTCGCTTGTGACAATATAAAATCCAACATTTTGCCCGAATCTTTCCTTAAGTTTTTTTAGTTCGACAATCTCGTCTTTGCACGGCTCACACCAACTCGTGATTATTGAAAGCACCACAGGGGTCGTGTTCAATTGTCTGGAACTGATGACTGAGCCATCAGTTTTTTTCATCTCAAACTCCGGCAGAACATTTTCGATTTTGCGGGTTTCGTTGTCCTTCGTCGTACAGGAAAAAGTAAAAAACACAAAAGTAAACAAGAAAATGGAGCATTTCATATGTTCCTCGTTTCCTTTTTGAGAAAATCTGAAACGCTTTTTAAAACGCTTGGGCGAAGGGTCGATTTGAACGATATGGTTGCCCTGACGATTTCGGAATATTCTGCATTTTCAATTTTAAAAATCCCGCTTGAGGCAAGATGCTGTAATTGCCCGAGCTTAGCATATGGAAGTTCAAGATTGAGATATTCCTCATTATAGGAACTTATAATCTCCGAGTTTTTGATTGCCTCTTGTGCAGCAGATGAATAAGCCTCTCGGAGCCCCGTAATGCCAAGCTTTTTTCCGCCAAACCACCTTGCAACAACAATGAGCATAGAGTAAAGCCCTGCCCTTTTGATTTCGTTGAGAATTGGTAATCCTGCGCTTCCCGATGGTTCGCCGCTATCGCTATATGATTCTATTGGCTCTGCTGGATGAAAAATCCTGCATCCCCACGGATAATGGTTGGCACGAGGATATTTTGCTTTTACTTCGCTCAGGTACTTCTTTATTTCGTTTTGCGTTTTTATGGGAATTGCTATCGCAAGGAATCTGCTGCCTTTCCGTTCTACTTCACCATTGGCTATTTTTGTAATTGTCCGGTATTCGTCCATATTGCTATGAAATTTACAATACAAGCGAAAAAAGTCAAGCGAATTTGAGATTAGGTGTAGTTTATCAACTGGGAGTGTATTGCTTTTAGCGTTGAGAATCACGCACAACCAATATTACTTTTTCACTATTGCGGGCTTATCGGGGCAGGGTAAAGATGAGCAAATCCTCAAGGGTTTCTATGAAATCGTCGAGCAAGAAAAGCGAGACAGTTCGCCCCGATTTATCTACTATAGCGCATAAGGGCATAAGATTTCGTGCTTGCGCCAAAAGGTCCTTGATCCTCATATCCTCCCTTAAAACCTGAAGCGGACGAACAAATTCTTTGATTGGCTTGTCCTGGTCGTGAGTGAAAATTGATACGATATCTACAATCCCAATTATATCCTGTTTGTCGTTCTGATAAACCGGCAAGAGACTTATTCCATACTTTTGTGCCTTTTCAACCACAGCCCCTATATTTTCTTCAATGTGGGCAGAGGGCACGCTTGTAAGGCTCCGCGCGTAATCACTCACAGTTCGTTCCTCAAGTTCAAAAGCCTTTCGCATAAAGACCAATTTTTCGTTCGGGATGCTCGTTTTTTCTCCCTCAAGGAAGAATAAAAGTTCCTCCTTTTTGATTTCCCATTTATAGCGCGGTAGTATGTGTTTCAGGAGTGAAACTATCATATTTGAGATTTTATAGGTCACAAGGAGGAATGGATAAAGTATGAAAAGGATGCCACAAAGAACGGGAGAGAATTTCTTTACCCATATGTGGTAATGATTGATTGCAGTATTTTTGGGTATAATTTCGCAGAATATCAGTGTGAAAGCGGTAACGAAGACGAGCGAGAAGAGTTCGCCATTTACGGGAGAGAGACTTTCAAATATGTGTGTGGAGCTTGCGCTTGCGGTAACTATCGCGACATTCGTTCCGACAAGAAGCAATGTAAGGAGTCGCGCGGGATTTGAGATCAGAAATTGCGTGTATCTGCTTAATTTGCGAGAATGCGTTTGCCCAAGAAATATTATGAATGCGGTTTCTGCGCCCGCAAAAAAAGCCGCAAAAAGGAAACCGAGAACAAGAAGAACTAATGGAATGATCATAGCCTTTTTACCAGTATCCTTATGATTTTTCTTTTATCTGCCTCGAGTATTTTGAAGTTGAAATCACCAACCACGATGCTTTCGCCCTCACGAGGGATTTTCCCCGATTTTTCCTCGATGAAGCCCCCGATTGTTTGAACCTCATCGCTTGTAAAATCGCTACCAAAAAACCTGTTAAACTCATACAGTGTCATTGTTGCGGGAAGGATTGTAAAACCCCTCGGTTTATGGAGATCAACCTGTGGTGATTCAAATGGTTCGGTAAAGAAGAAGTTGGCGACATCTTTCAGGCTCACTCCCCCAATGATTTCGCTGTGTTCACCGATTATCACTGCATAAATAGCCCCCTTTTTTTGAAATTCCCTCAAAAGTTCAGACACCGGGGTTGAAAATGCCGCCACACATACCTCATCAACGAGGTCTTTGATCTTTGCATCCTTATTCATAAACGGTATTTTTTCTCGCGGTATAACCCCGATCACATTGTCAAGGGAATCCCCATAGATAAAGACAAATTCGGCGCCTTTACGAAAAGCCTCAATAAGTTCTTTTAGCTCAGCGTTAAAATTGAGCATAACAAGCTGTGTTCGTGCTGTCATAACCTCCTCGGCGGTAATCCTGTCAATCTCTAATAGCCGGATAAGGCTCTCGCGCATCGGCAAGGATATAAACCCCCCAGAAAAACCTGCTCCAATAGCTGCTTTGTAATCTGCCTCATTCAAAGTAACCTGTAAAGATTTTCCATTGGTCCCTTCAACAAAAAATCCTGTCACAAGTCGCAGAACTAACCTTATCGGGGAAAGTAGCGCAAGGATTATGGATAAAGGGATTGCGACCGCTTTTGCAAAAACGAAATTGTAATTTACCGCAAAGTTTTTTGGGGTGATCTCGCCGAAGATTAGAAGGACGAAGCTCATAAGCGGAATGGCAATTTTTAATGCCTGATCACCGAGAAATGAGATGAGAATGGCAGTGACAATGGTTGTCGCTGCAACATTGACTATGGTGTTTCCAACGAGAATCCCCGTGAGAAAATCGTTTGGATTAGCGAGAAGTAAGTTTGCCCTTCTTGCATAAACGGATTTTTCGTACTCAAGTTTTTTCCGTAATATTTTTGAAAGCGAGAAATAGGCAACCTCGGAGCCAGAAAATAAACCGGAAAGACAAAGCAGGAACAAAACGAGAATTATTTTGACTAAAACGCTCAAATTTTGTTAAGTTTCACCCCCTTAAGGATTTTGGCTATATCATCGCGTGATAGTTGCGCTGTTCCTCTGCGGAGTGTGGAGGCAGTTCCACAGGCAACCCCGAGCCGGAGTGCCTCTTCGTAAGTAAGCCCCTCCTTGAGTCCAGCGACAACCCCCGCAACAAGGGAATCTCCAGCACCCACAGAATTTATCGCCTTAACCTCCGGTGGGATTGCCAAAAAGGCTTCATCTCGGACGATTCCAATCGCACCTCTATGCCCTAAAGAGATGACGACGAATTCAACGCCCCTTTGAACTACCTTTTTGCCCTCCTGCACGAATTCATGAGTACTTGTAAGATTTTTGCCGACAAGTGCCATAAACTCTTTTTCGTTTGGCTTAATCATAAATGGCGTTGCAAGAACCGCTTCTTTCAATGGTTCGCCCGAAGTATCAACAATAACTCTGGCACCAAGGCTTTCAAATAAAAGCGTTAGTTGTGCGTAAATCCTTGTCGATAAGCCTTCAGGGATTGAACCAGAGATAACAGCAAATGCTGGCTTTTTGTGAAGATTTTTTATTGTTCTGTAAAGTTCTGCAATTTCAATGGGCTCGATCACGGGACCTTTTGCGTTTATAACATATTCCTCATTTTCTCCACAGTGTATAATGATATTCGTTCTTGTTTCACCCTTAATGCGGACAAAGTTCATCATCAGCCCCTCATTGAAAAGCCTTCCTTCTATTTCGTCGCCAGTGTAGCCGCCAAGAAAACCCAAAGCAATGCTTTCGTGTCCGAGTGTCAATAGCACCCGCGAAACATCTATCCCCTTTCCTGCAGGATATCGCTCCTCCCTAATTATCCTGTTTGCCTCCGATTTTACAAGCGATTCAAGGTAAATTGTTCTGTCGAGCGATGGGTTCAATGTTATCGTATATATCATAGTTAAATCCTTTTATGGTATAATTTGGTGTCCGTTATATTGGCTCTGTTTATGTTGGTATGTTGTATTTCTTAATTCGATAGCGAAGCTTGTCACGGGTTATGCCAAGTATTCGTGCTGCCTCGGATTGGTTTCCTCCGGCTTTTTTAAGTGCCTCAATGACCGCTTCCATCTCAAGTTCGTGAAGGGTTCTGGGTTGTTCCTTTTTTATTGATAATTTGTATTGTTTTAAGTCTGGCGGAAAAACATCGGGACCAAGAAATTCCCTTTCCGCAAGCACGACGGCGCGTTCAATGAGATTCTCAAGTTCGCGCACATTGCCGGGGAACGGATAGGATAAAAGGATGGATTCTGCCTCCCTGGAAAGACCCTTGATTGATTTGCCGAGTTCGGATGCAAACTTGATTATGAAATGTTTTGCAAGAATAAGGATATCCTCTTTTCTTTCCCGCAGTGGTGGTAGGTGGATGTTTATGACATTTAGCCTGAAATAAAGATCCTCGCGGAAATTCCCGTTTGCCACCTCTTTTTTTAGGTCCCGATTTGTAGCCGCAATTATGCGGACATCAACGCGCAGCGGTTTACTTCCGCCGACACGCTCAAATGTTTTTTCCTGGATCACATGAAGAAGTTTTACCTGCATATCTTTGGGGAGTTCGCCAATCTCATCAAGGAATATCGTTCCGGTGTGGGCGAGTTCAAATTTTCCTCGCTTCGTGGCAATAGCCCCTGTGAAAGCGCCTTTCTCGTGACCGAAAAGTTCCGATTCAATAAGCGTTGGAGGGATAGCGCCACAACTGACCTTAACAAAAGGGAAATCGGCGCGAGGGCTTAAGCGATGAATAGCGCGAGCAACAACCTCTTTACCTGTCCCGCTTTCGCCCGTGATAAGCACCGTGGTATTTGTTGGGGCTACTTTTTCCACAAGAGAGATAACCGAACGCATAGGTTCGGAAGCTCCAAGAAGTTGAAATCCGCTGTGGATCTCGTCCGAAAGGAGGGTTCTTTCTAATCGGACCTGGTTAAAGCGTTTCACATTTTCAAGCGAGAAAGCGACGAGCGGGGAAAATGCCTGAAGTTTCTCAAGGTCGGCTTTTGTGAATTCGCCGATTTTCTTATTCACGAGTTCAATCACACCAATCAGGATGTCGTCCACGATAAGGGGAACCGCAAGGATATTGCGGGTTTTAAACCCCGAGCGCTCATCCATTTTGGGCGAAAATCCCGGGAACTTGCGAACATCATTAACTATAAGCGGACTTTTACTTTCCGCAACCTTGCCCGCAATCCCTTCACCTTTTTTGAGGCGTGCTTGCTCAAGTATATCGCCCTTTTCGCCTGTCGCAACAGTAAAAACAAGTTCATCAGTTAGCGGGTCCACGAGCAATACTGAAACCCCCTCTACCTCAAATAGTTCCTGCGCTATTTCGCTTGTGAGCTTAAGAAGGTGGTGAAGTTCAATGGTGGAGAAGATTGGCAGCGCGGGACTTTTCCCCTCGCTATACTGGAATTCATCCTTCATATGTGGATCTTACCCCTGGTTTTTATTGCGGGGGAAATCTTGTCGCTGTTTACCATTAACGCTCTACTTCCCCTTGTTTTCAGTTTATTCTTATTAATCAATGTGGAGCCTAAGGGACTCGAACCCTCGACCTCTACACTGCCAGTGTAGCGCTCTCCCAGTTGAGCTAAGGCCCCGCATTTCAGTTATTTATAAAATATATTATTTTTTGAAAAAGGCAAGAGGGTTTGGGGAAGTGCAGAATACACACAAAGCTTGATGTGTCGCGATCAAAAAGATTTTTTGTTTATAATTTGTGCGGAAGTCCCAACAATGCGGGACCCGGTGCAAATTCACCTTCTCCTTTGCTTTGTTTCAAGCACGCTTGCCTCAAGATAAGCATGTGCCTCGGCTTCCATACGAGAAAAGATCTCGGGCTCCAATGACGAAATATTCCGCAGCAAATCTGGATCAGAGCTTATATCGTAAAGGAAAGACTTTACACCAACCCGCTCAACATAATAGTAAGGCGGACGAAGATACCCGAGGTTCATCCCATCAATCATAATCGCAAACCCACTATCAAGTGAATCTGTTGAAAGTGCATCTCGCCCCCAGGATTCGTGCAGATATGTTTCGCCGAGCAACCCCATTATTGTCGGAAGAATATCAACCTGGCTCATAACTTTCTTTATCCTTCTCGGGGGGATTATCGTTTTAAATCCTGGCGCATAAATAAGCCCCGCAATTTTGAAACGTTCGGGAACCATCTCATGTTTTCCCTCTTGTATACGCCCGTGGTCGGCAACAAGCACAAAAATTGTATTGTTGAAATACGGTTCGTTTTTTGCGATCCTAAAAAATCTGCCAAGGGCAAAATCCGAATAGTAAAAGGAGTTCAATTCTTTGTAATTTTTGACCCGGGGCGAGAATTTCATGAAGGATGAATCCGGAACAAGATTTGGCGGATGATTGCTCAGGGTTATTATGATTCCCAAAAAAGGCGTTGAACCGAATTTCAGGAATTCCTCGTTTGCGCGGTCAAAGAGTATATGGTCGGGGACCCCCCATTTACCAAGATACTGCGAGCGCGGAAAATCGCTTTGACCGACAAATTCCTCAATCCCCTCCGAACGCATAAAGCCATCCATATTGTCAAATTTCAAATCCCCGCCATAAAGCATAATTGAGCGATAACCCCTTTGGCTGAGCAGTTTGGGTAGGGAGATGAATGGTCGATAGTCGGTGAGTTTTTTCATAATAGTAAGCCCGGGCTGGCTTGGGAACGAACATATAGTTGAGACCAAACCACGATTAGTTCTGATACCGGTGGCGTACATATTTTCAAAAAAGATGCCCTGTTGAGCAAGGGAGTCAAAATTGGGCGTAATCCCGAGCGTGCAACCATAAGCCCCAACAAATTTCGCCTGCCAGCTTTCAAGCAAAATTATAACAATATTGGGCTTTGTTGGTAACGAGGCACTTGGTTTTGAATAACGGGCAAGCGTCCTATCCGGCGAGATGAAACTATCCGTTGGCAACGCAACCATCTTTTGCGTTTTCATAAGGGCTTCCGAAAGCGGATAGAACTCAAACTTTGCGAGCCAATCAGGGTCCCGCTCCCCCTTTTCTGTGTAGATTGACCATCCAAGCGTGTATACACCGTTAAGCGCAAGTTGATTGGCAAAATCGTAATGGCTGAAATACGCGGTTCCCCAATCCATCGGCGCAAGACCAACTCTCCCTCGTGCGCCAACCACAAGAAGAACAAGCCCCAAAAGAGAAAATATTATCCGTCCAAAGATTCGCTTTCCCTCCTCAACACCGAAAACCCATCGTGAGGTCCGCAAAACAAGAAAGATGAAAAGGGCAACGATTGCAAGAAACATAATCAAATATGGTATAACCGGGTAAGCCTCAAGGATCATATCAACTACGATTCCGAATTTATCAAGATACTCTATGAAAAAAAGGTTGAGCCTGCTTCCGAATTCCCCGTAAAATTCAATATCCACAAGCGAGAGAAAGAACAAAGCGGAAAAGACGATAAACATTATCGTGTAGAAAATTGCCCGTGAAAGCCTCCCCGTATGGAAGCCTATATAGGGAAGCGAAGCCAAAAAGAAAAACGGCATAAGTAAATACGAAAGGACAATAGTATCGTAGCGTGCTCCTATCAGGAATGATTTTAGCAAGACAACTATCGGGATGCCTGAGAGGTGTTTTAAATATCTCAACAAAAAAGCCAGCCTGAAAAATGATAGAAATATTAGCGAAATCAAAAATAAACACAGAAAGAATAAGAAGGTATTCGGTGGAAGAAATTTTCGGTAGGCTTTTTCCATATTCAAAAATAATATAACAGGGAGCATTTTAAAAATCAACCCTGAGCGTGTGCCAAAATGACAAAATTTTGGTGCCGAAATTGTCAAAATGGCAAAGGTTTGAGGGTGGGCTTCAGAGAAAACCTTAATCTACGAGCTTTTTAAAATTGGCACGAATATTGCTTTATGATTTCGAGATGGAATGGAAGACCGTGTTAATAGTAGATGACAATCTGGAGAGTGCGATAACACTCAAGGAGTTCCTCCAGGCACAGGGTTTCAAGTGCCTTCTTGCATCTTCAGCTAAGGAGGCACTTGGATTGATCAACGAAGATGTTGGGGTTGCGGTTCTGGATGTGGATCTGCCTGATATTGATGGTTTTACGCTTCTTAAGGTTTTAAAGGGGAAAAAGCCTGACATGATAACCGCGGTTATCTCGGCTCATTCAAGCTGGGAAAATAAGTCCCGTGCTTTAGAACTCGGCGCTGACTTCGTATTCGCCAAACCACTAAACTTGTCCTCATTTATTGAGGAACTTAAGGAGAAATTCAAAAAAGGAGCGGCAAAATGAAGAGGAATAAAATTTACATATTATCAGCCATTATCTTTCTTGTTGTGGGCTTAATTTTCGGGATTATACTCACGACGAGTTTGAACCTGCCAGATAAAGCCACAAGTGAGGAAACTGTCACAGGCGGTCCCAAGCCTCTTCCGACAACAGAAAATATCTCAAAGGTAATAAAAGAGGTTATGCCCTCAGTTGTAACCATCACGAGCACGAAGATAATAAGGGTTCGCTCGCCTTTTGCTGATGATTTCTTCTTCTTTTTCCCGTTTGGCGAAAGTCCTTTTGAGGTACCCGAAAGAAGGGAACAGGAATATAAGGAGCAGGGTCTTGGTAGCGGTGTTATTGTCTCAAAGGATGGGTACATCTTGACTAACAACCATGTTATTTCTGGGGCAGACGAGATCAAGGTGAGGGTGAATAAGAATTCTTACGATGCTAAAGTTGTTGGTAGCGATGCCAAAACGGATTTAGCAGTCCTGAAGATTGATGCGCCGGACCTGAAGCCTGCAAAGCTTGGCGATTCCGATTCCCTTAAGATTGGCGAATGGGTAATTGCTATTGGTAGTCCTTTCCAGCTTGAGCATACCGCTACACTCGGGATTATCTCCGCAAAGGGGCGTTCTCGTGTCGGGATTGCCGACTATGAGGATTTTCTCCAGACCGACGCCGCAATAAATCCCGGTAATTCTGGTGGTGCGCTTGTCAATCTGCGCGGAGAAGTTATCGGGATTAATACCGCTATCGCCTCTCGCTCAGGTGGCTATCAGGGTATCGGATTTGCTATCCCTGTAAATATGGCTAAACAGGTTATGGATATGATTATCAACAAGGGCAAGGTCGTGCGCGGATGGATTGGGATAAAGATTCAGGATGTCACTCCTGATATAGCCTCCGCACTCTCTTTGAAGGAGCCTAAAGGTATTATTATAAGCGAGGTTTTCCCTGATAGTCCCGGTGAAAAGGCTGGGTTAAAGCAGGGCGATGTTGTTACGGAACTTGATGGCAGGAGTTTTGATAATTCGAGCGATTTTAGAAACGCGGTTGCCTCAAAGCAGCCCGGCACAAAGGTGGTTCTTACAGTTATCAGAAATGGTGCCGAGAAGAAAATAGAAGTTGTGCTTGGCGAGCTTCCGGGTGAGGCTGAGGTCGCTTCTCGTGAAGAATCTCCAGAGAAAAGCGAGCGTAAAAGGATTGGCATAGCCGTCGCTCCGCTTTCGTACAGTGAGGCGCGCCGATTGGGTCTAAAGGGTGGTGTTGTGGTCGAGGAGGTTGAACCCAATAGCCCCGCTATGGAAGCCGGTATTCGTGAGGGCGACATTATCCTTGAAATAAACGGAAGAAGGATTGAGAATATGGATGATTTCAGAACCGCAACCAGAAACCTGAAAACAAATAACCTCTTCTTGATAAAGCGCGACATCGGCGTATTTTATATTGTCGTCAAAATTTAAAACGATGTTCAAGGGTAAAGATGTTTCTATTCTTCTTTTGCGAAACCATAACTAAAACTAAAAGCCGACCGCTTTTAAGAAGGGAGGTCTCTTGATAGAGGTAGAAGGACTGGTGAAAAGATATGGCTCTGTGACAGCGGTGGAGAATATAAGTTTCAGAGTTCAAGAGGGCGAGATAGTGGGTTTTCTTGGTCCTAACGGGGCAGGGAAAACCACCACAATGCGCATCCTCACGACTTTTCTTCCGCCAACCTCTGGGAAGGTTTATGTTGCTGGTTATGATATTATGGAGGAGCCAATAAAGGTGCGCGAACAAATAGGCTACCTTCCTGAGAATCCGCCGCTTTACACAGATATGAAAGTTTCGAGTTATCTTGAATTTATGGGTGAGCTGCGCGGGTTATCCAGGAAGAGGATTAAAGAAAGGCTTGAATATGTTGCGGATAAGTGCAAGATAGGGGATGTTTTTGATAAATATATCGGGCATCTTTCAAAGGGGTACAGGCAGAGGGTTGGTATTGCGCAGGCTTTGCTTCACGACCCGAAGATTCTCATACTTGACGAACCCACAATAGGACTTGACCCAAAACAGGTTGTTGAGGTTCGCCAGCTTATAAAGGAGCTCGCAGATACGCATACAGTTATGCTTTCAACCCACATCCTTCCAGAGGTCGGTATGACCTGCAAACGAGTGCTAATAATCCATCGGGGAAAGATTATTGCCGAAGATACGCCAGAGGAACTTGCAAAAAAAATTAAGGGCACGCATACACTGCGGGTTGAGATTGGCGGCGCAGATCCATCAGAAATCAAAACTGCCCTTGAAAACTTTGCAGGTATTAAATCGGTAAGGTACATAGAGGTGGAAAAGGGCGCAGGGCATACCTTCCTCGTTGAGACCGAAAAGGAAAAGGACATTCGCCCGGAACTCGCGAGTTTCATTATCTGGCGAAAGTGGGATATGTACGAACTCACCCCTGTAGGCGTTAGCCTTGAGGATGTTTTCCTTCACCTTATAACAAAAGAGGAGGGCATAGAGCAATGAGAGGTATCTTCACGATATACAAGCGCGAACTGAAGAGTTATTTCTCTACCCCTATAGCTTACATTATCCTCGGCGCGTTTTTGTTCTTCACAGGCTTTTTCTTCTACAATATCCTTTCTTACTTTTCGCTTGCTTGTATCCAGAGTATGCAGTATGCGCAGATGTATCGAAGGCCACCTGCACCTATGAATGTGAACAGTTGGGTTGTTCAGCCATTCTTTTATAACCTCGCGGTTATATCGTTATTTCTTATTCCGCTTTTGACGATGCGTAGTTTTGCCGAGGAGAAAAGGCTTGGCACGCTGGAACTTCTTATCACCGCGCCCATTTCAAATACCGCGCTTGTCCTTGGAAAGTTCCTCGCTGCATATACGATGTTTTTGGTGATGCTCGGTTTCACCTTCATTTATCAAGCAATCCTCTTTATACTTGGTGAGCCCGATTTTATGCCAATTCTCACTGGATATATCGGTTTTGCTCTTATGGGTGCGGGTTTTGTTGCTCTGGGGCTTTTTATGTCGGCAATAACTGAAAATCAAATCCTTTCAGCAATACTCTCGTTTGGAGCCCTGCTTGTTTTTTGGGTTGTTAATTGGGCATCCGTTGTCTCGGGCGGATGGCTATCTGAGGCGCTAAATTATCTTTCCGTATCAACACATTTCGGCTTCTTTGCCCGAGGCGTCGTCGACTCTTCCGGCATAATCTACTTTCTTTCCTTTGCAACGCTCGGCTTGTTTTTAACAGGCCAGGCATTAGAAAGCTGGCGATGGAGGGGGTAATATGAACGGCGTAAGAAAGATATTCTCGCTCGTAGCCATCCTTGGCGTTATAGCTCTCATTCTTGGCGCTATACTTTACTGGATTCACAAGGGGTTTGTCCTTTCTGCCAGAATTTCACTCCTTGCGGGAATAGTTCTAATTTTGGGCTCGTTAGCCTACTTCCTTTATGAGCAAAGGGAGTTTTTCACAAGGCGCACCACAAAATCGGGTATAAATGCGCTCGCTTTGATTCTCATATTTATCGGTATTCTCGCCCTTATTAATTTCCTCGGGGCTCGCCATAAGGTTGCCTGGGATACAACCTCAAACAAGGCTTATAGTCTTGCTGACCAGACGAGAAAGGAACTCAAAAACCTGAAGAGCGACATAAATATTTATCTTTTCACGGGCAAGGGGAATCCACAGGTAGAGAACGAGGGCGCGCGGATACAGGAACTACTTGCACGATATAGTTATCTTTCCCCAAGGGTTCATATATTCAGGTTAGATATTGAGCGCGAACCCCATAAGGCAAAGGAGCACGGGGTAAAATCCTATAACACTGTTGTTGTGACCTGTGAGGGCAGAAGCGAGAAGATAGAGGGGATTGTTAATGAGGAAAAGATCACTAATGCTATAGTTAGGGCGACGAAAACAACTAAACCGAAGATATATTTCATAAAAGGGCATGGTGAGCGCGATCCATTTTCTACAGAAAAGGACGGATATTCCGAAATAAGGCAAAATCTTACTGATGAGAATTTCATCGTTGATACGCTTTTCCTTTTGCAGGCGGGCAAGATTCCGGATGACGCCAATCTTTTGGTTGTCGCCGCCCCCACTTATGACTATACCCCGCCTGAGCTTAAACTTATTGGCGAGTATCTTGAGGGGGGTGGAAAGCTTCTTGTAATGTTTGAGCCAGGGGGTCTTGATTCGCTCACAAGGTGGCTTTCAAACTACGGGATTAAGGTTGATGATGATATGGTTATAGATGTTTCTGGTATGGGGATGCTTTTCGGGACGAACGAACTTATGCCTATTGTGGGCGCTTATGACAGGTTTAGCCCTATAACAAAAGAGTTCACGATTGCAACGCTTTTCCCGACCACGCGTTCGGTAAGGAGAGCTGAGGATACGAAGGGGTATTCGGTTATTGAGATTGCTAAGACGAGCGCGCAGAGCTGGGGCGAAGTTGACTACAAAAAGGAAAAATTAGCGATGGATAAGGGCACGGATGTGCCGGGACCGGTGCCTGTCTGTGTTAGCGCGCAGAAGGTTGTGAGCGAGGGCAAAGAGACTCGAATTGTGGTTTTTGGAGATGCCGACTTTGTTTCGAACACTTACTACAAATTCCAGGGCAACAGGGACATCTTTATAAATTCAATCAACTGGTTAGTCCTTGAGGAAAGCCACATAGGAATTCGCCCGGTTGAAGAGGAAGACAGAAGGGTCACGCTTACAACAAGAACCCAGAGGCTGATTTTGTACCTGCTTCTGGTTATATTCCCGCTTATTGCTCTTTTGATCGGCGGGTTTGTTTGGTGGAGAAGGCGAGGTTAAGATGAAGGCTTTAAGAACTGTAATACTTGGATTGATATTTATCGGTCTTCTTCTGTTTGTCTATATTTACGAGATAAAGGGCGGAAAAGCCAGGAAGGAAGCCCTTGAGCGCGAAAGTAAGGTTTTCCCGTATAGCCCTGACAGCATTAAGGCGATAAGGCTTAAAAATGGCTTTGGCGAGGTAGTTCTTGAAAGGGATTCAACGGGAAACTGGAATGTGAGTTCGCCGATAAGCTATCTTGCTGATAAGGATATAATGGAGACAATGTTGCGAGATTTGTCGGAGGCAAAATGGGTTAAAACGGTTGTTGATTCAGCGGAGAACCCTGATGAGTTTGGGCTTATGCCACCGCTTATTGAGGCTACTTTCACACTCAAAAACGATTCCACTTTCACGCTCCAGATTGGCGATATGGTTCCGACTGGCGGGAAATACTACGCTAAGCTCGGCACAAGCAGTAAAATCAGGCTCGTTGAATCAAATATTCAGTCAACATTCAACAGGTCTTTGTATGATGTTCGCGACAAAAGGATCCTTGACTTTTCTTCATATGAGGTTGAAAAATTTGTTGTTCTCCGCTCTGACACAAAAATTTCCGCCTATGTGGACTCCTCAGGCAGGTGGTTCTTGAGCGAGCCAATAAAAGAGCGAGCGAACAACGAATATGTGACGACATTGCTCTCGGGTGTTGGAAGTATGCGGGCGCAGAAATTTTCGTCCGAGGATACAACAGGCTGGGCAGGTTTTGGGCTTAACAAACCCACCTGCGATGTCTCATTTATTTTGAAAAACGGAAAAACTAAGCGGCTTATCATAGGCGCGACTGTGGCGGATAACAAGGAACTATACTATGCTTACACCCCCGATAAGCGACCTATTTTTGCTGTTCAGAAAAGCGTGGTGGAGCCGTTATTCAAGCCAGTAAACGACTTCCGCAACCGTCGGCTCGTTGATTTAGATAATATTGATAGGATCGCGATTGAGGGCGATACAGTGAGCGTTGAGCTCGCAAAGATTGATAACAACTGGAATATTGTCAAGCCCGAGACCGCTCTTGCAAATTCCAACAAGGTCTCAACGCTTATAAGCGATTTCACGAGCAATACTGCCATTGACTCTTTCTACAAGTTTGACAAGAGGAAAATCTCGGGGAAACATTATATTCGGTTTTCCTCCAGAGATAATCCCGCTGGAGTTATGGTTATGCTCGGCGAGCGTAAGGGATCCACTCATATGTATGCCTCTGTTGAGGACAAAAACGAGCTCTTCCTTGTATCCAATCGCTTTTTTGATTGGACAACGCGCGGTGTTCAGTACTTTATAGAGAGGCAACTCTTCCCCATCTCTGGTGGGGATATAGCGATGATTGAGTTCGATGATACCAATCGTATTGTGTACAAAATAACTGTTTCGGAGAATAGGGAGTGGCGAATGATTTCCCCGAAGAATGTTAAACTGGAGGATGTCAAGTCTACGCTTGACCTTTTGGCAGAATTCAAGAGACTTGAGTTTTACACCAAGACCCCCCTTCCCGAAAATAAATCCCAGTATGGGCTTGATAATCCGAAGATGAGGATTTTGATGGAGAGCACGAAGGGCGAGCGTATAGAATTGAAGATCGGCAACGAGAAGGGTCCTTACTATTATGCATATATAGAGGGCAAACCATACCTTTACGAAATATCATCATCAACGATTGGCAAAATTCGGGATTGGCTCAGGGAGGCTTCAAAATGACCCGGGCGCTTCTTCTTTTCTTCACAATTGTAGCCTCAAAATCTCTCATAGCTTCCGATTCCCTTGCATCCTTTGATACAACCACAACAGTGCCACCTGTAAATATACGGCTTGAAAGCAATATATCCTCTGACAGTATTCATCTTGATGATACGCTAACATATACGGTTAAGATCATAATAGAGGGCGATCCGAACCAGTATGAGATAGCGGATTTTTTGCCCACAACAACGAATATGAAATTGGTCGGGAGCGGGAGCAGTAACAGGAGCGAAGCAGGGGGTGGGGTAACGCTTGCGATAAGGGAGTACATTTTCAAATATGCGCCGCAGACAATAGGGATGGCATATATAGACCCCGTTCGCGTTACGTACACATACAGACCGACAAGCACCCAGGGCGACCTTCAGTCGTCGCGCTTTTCTATAACTGTTCTTGAACCGCACAAAAGGCGGGCATCCCTTCCCTGGTATGCCTGGCTCATCGCCGGACTAATCCTTCTTTGTGGCGCTGTGGCATTCGTGATTGTTTATAAAAAGAAGCAAAGAAGGACTGAGGAAATTGTGCCAGAAACCCCTCCCGTTGAGGAAATACTTCTTGAGGAGCTTAAAGAGGCTGAAAATGCACGGCGTGTTGGGGATTACTCAAAATTCTTCGCTCAACTTGAACGGATTCTTGCCCGCTACCTTTCTGAAAAGCACTCTCTTGATATAAAGGGCTTAAGCAGGGAAGAGATACAGCAAGCCCTTATTGAGCTTGACTATCCCGAGCGGATTGTGAAAGGTATTACGGAGACATTGCGAGCCAGTGAGATCGTGAGATTTGGGAAGGGGAGCGTTTCTGAGGAAGAGCTTGAGTCAAGCATTTTGACACTCAGGGCTTTACTTGAGAAACCCCGGGAGGCGAAATTTGAACCTGACACCGAAAACGCCTAGGGCATCAAAAAAGAGACGCCCAAAAGAATTGCCCCGCGCTATTGAGAAGATAAGAAAGCAACTTAAGGTAAAAAGTGGATGGGGAAAATCTACGACGAAGTGGATAGGAATGTTGACTGTGGTGTTTTTTCCTGTAAAGACCGGGAGCTCAAGGGGACCCTGCAGTTTAGCAGATTCCCTCATTATGCGCTGAAAACCGCAAGAGTAGTTTATGAAAGATCCCGAGAAACTTGAAGCCTTAAGAAGGCTTAAAGAGGATAAGGTGGAATTTAAATTCTTATGTAAGAGGAAGAGGTTGAAAAAGCCTTCTGGTGGAGCGAAGAGGTAATAAAACTTGTGAAAAGGGAATTGGATCCCTGAGCGTGAAAAAATCAGGAAAGGTGAGGCAAAATGAACCCGGAACTTGAAGCAATAAACGAAAAAATAAAACTTGAAAGCGGTTTTGTTGACGCGATGGAAGCGGAGATACGAAAGGTAATTGTTGGGCAAAGGTATCTCATAGAACGGTTGATGATAGGGCTTCTTGCTGATGGTCATATTCTTCTTGAGGGTGTGCCTGGACTTGCCAAAACGCTCGCAATAAAGACAATGTCTGACACGATAAATACGACATTCCATCGCATTCAGTTTACGCCCGACCTTCTTCCAGCGGACCTGATCGGCACGCTCATATACAACCAGCAGAAGGGGACATTTGAGACACGCAAGGGTCCGATATTTGCGAACATCATACTTGCGGACGAAATAAACCGTGCCCCCGCAAAGGTTCAATCCGCTCTTCTTGAGGCGATGCAGGAGCGCCAGGTGACGATAGGGGATGTGACTTACAAATTGCCGGAACCCTTTATGGTTCTTGCGACACAGAACCCAATTGAACAACAGGGGACATATCCGCTTCCCGAGGCGCAGGTTGACAGGTTTATTATGAAGGTTGTGATAAGTTATCCTGCGTTTGAGGAGGAGCGAGAAATAATGCGCCTTCACACAAAAGCAGATTCACCTTCAGTAAATGTTGTCGTTGAGCCTGAGGCTATTGTTCGGGCTCGTCGTGTGGTCCGGGATATCTATGTTGACCCAAAGGTTGAGGATTACATACTCAATATAGTTTTTGCCACACGAGTGCCGGAACGCTACGGACTTGAGGAGTTGAAGGGGATTATTGCGTACGGGGCAAGTCCACGAGCCTCTCTTTATCTTCGGACTACCGCACAGGCAAGGGCTTTCCTCCAGCATAGAGGATTTGTAACACCCGAGGATATTCGGGCTGTTGCGCTTGATGTTCTTCGGCACAGGATTATTCTTACATTTGAGGCTGAGGCTGAAGAGATAACCTCCGAAGATGTTATTCGCAAGATCCTCAACACGATTGAAGTTCCATAAGGCTCCAGTTGAAAGTGCGCGAGAGAACCTGTTATAGCCTGAGTATGCGCTATGAATAATAAGAAGATAACACCGCGGGACATACTTAAGAAGGTACGCCTTATAGATATAAGGACACGGCGTGCGGTTAACGATCTCTTTGCAGGTCAGTATCACTCGGTCTTCAAGGGGCGAGGGGTTGAGTTTGCAGAGGTGAGGGAGTATCAGATTGGGGATGATGTCAGGACAATTGACTGGAATGTCACAGCCCGTCAGGCAAAGCCCTATGTAAAACTTTTTGAGGAGGAACGGGAACTAACCGTATTTATTCTTGCCGATATGTCCCCATCAAGCGAGTTCGGAACAACCGGTGGGATGAAAAACGAGCTTGCCGCTGAAATCGCCAGCCTTCTTGCATTTTCCGCAGCAAAGAACAACGATAAGGTTGGACTTATGATTTTTACTGATTCTGTTGAGCGATTCGTCCAGCCCAAAAAAGGTAGAGAGCATATACTTAGGATTATACGAGAGATTCTCTATTTTGAACCGAAGGGCAAAAGAACGGATATTGGCAAAGCTGTCAGCTACTTGAACCGTATGCTGAAACGCTCGGCGATTATTTTTCTCATCTCGGACTTCCTTGACAGGGGGTACGAAAAACCTATTCGTGTTGCAGCGAAGAAACACGACATTGTCCCGATAATCCTTCGCGACCCCCGTGAACTGGAACTCGCCTCAATTGGACTTGTAGAACTTCAGGACGCAGAAACCGGCGAATCCATCCTGGTTGACACCTCCGACTTTGAACTGCTCAATACATATCGCGATCGCTCAAGGTTGGTCTTATCGCAAACCGCTCAGTATTTCAAATCCATAGGACTTGATTATATTGAGGTTATCACGGGGCGAAGTTATATTGAGCCTCTTGTTGCCTTTTTCAGGCGAAGGGCTGGAAGATTTTAGGAGGCACGATGTACGAGGAAGAGGCACGATCCTATATTAAAACAAACATTATAGTCTCTATTGGTTTTGCCTTAACTTTCGTGATGCTTGTTGCTTTGCTTGTAAAAATTGGCTCAACAAATTCGGGGCTATCGGCGGGTAGAACAGAAAAAGCAACAACATATGCCAATAATCTTGTTTCGAACGGCTTATATTATCAGGCAGCTTGTGAGTTTGAAAACATACTCCGCGAGGCAAAGCTTGACGACAAAAAGAAAGCAAATCTTCTATTTATTCTCGGCAATCTGTATATGGATAATCTCAAGGACTACCAGAACGCTCTCGCCACATATATAAAACTTAAGACATACTATCCTGATAATCCCTATACCACGGAGATTAACCAGCGAGTTGTTACCTGTCTTGAGCGTATCGGGCGGCATGTTGAGGCGCAGGCGGCTCTTCAAAGTGCAACCCAGATAGGCTCGATTGAATCTCCACAGGATAAGGTTATAGCTATTGTGGGCAAACGCCCGATAACGATGAGCGATTTAAATGAGGCGATCTCGGAATTGCCGGAGACGCTCCAGGTTAAATACTCAACTCCCCAGGGTAAGTTGGAATTTCTCCGCGGAAACCTACTTACAAGTGAACTTCTTTATAACCTCGCACTCCGTCAGGGTTTGAATAAAGACGCTGTTTATCTCAAGCGTATCAATAGACTTGAGAAAAATCTGCTTGTTCAGATGGCTTACGAAAGGGAGGTAAAGGATTTCCCGAAGGTGTCCGAAACGGACCTGAGACTTTTCTTTGAAGCCAGAAAGGATTCGCTTTATAAGGGGAAGAAGTTTGAGGAGGTGCGGAACGAGGTGGCGCAGGACTATATTCGCACGAAGCGGGGCGAATACGAGAACAAGTTACTTGAAAAGCTTGTTGCTGGTGAAACGATAGAGATATACCCCGAGAGTTTGGGGATAAGTGCGCCAGCAATCAAATTTGGCGGTGGTGGAGAATAAGATGGAACAAGGAAAGTACAGGAGTTTGGCGATATTTTTTGCGATTGCAATTTTGTCCACCTTTCTTTTCGGCGGAGTGAGAATAGAGAGCAGTGTTGACAGAAGCCAGATACTTATCGGGGACAGAGTGACCTATACGGTTACTATGAGATATCCAAAGGGCTATACTATAGCTACGCCCCCGATAGCGCACAATCTGGGTCAATTTGAGATCAAGGATTTTACAATTGGCAAGCCCAAGGACCTGGGCAATGAAATAATGCAATCGTTTACATTTATGATCTCCACTTACGACACAGGCACATTTGAAATTCCGCCAACTGGCTTTGCCTACAGAGATTCAGCGGGGCAGGAGGGAATAATCACAACACAGCCGATAACGATCAAGGTTGGATCCCTTCTCGGTGATAGATCAACCTGGCAACTGCGGGATGTTAAACCTCCCGTGCCTTATCCGTTCCCCTGGAAAACCGTTCTGTATTTTGCGATACCATTGGTTCTCGTTGCCGGGGCTATTATCACATTTATTGTGCTGAGGAAGCGAAAGATGCTTGGCGTATTTGAACTTGCGCCAAAGGCTCGCCCTGCTTATGAGGTTGCGCTTGAAAGGCTTTCAAATTTGCAGATTCCAGATGCAGAGGATGCCCCGCGGGTTAAGGCTTTCCACATTGAACTCTCCGAAATTGTCCGTCAGTATATTGAGGATATGTTTAAAATTCCAGCCCTTGAACAAATAACACCTGAGATTATAGAGGGCTTGCGGGATAAAATTAGTGAGCCTGCGCTTGGGAATTTAAATGAGATGCTCACGCTTTCTGACCTTGTTAAATTTGCAAAGTTCTTGCCACCGCACAGTGAGAATGTTGAGGCGCTTGAGGATGCAAAAATGTTTGTTCAACAGACAATGCCACACGAGGAGCCAGTTCGATCAGAGGTAGAAACTGAGGAGGTGAAAACAGTATGAGAATCCCGTATCCGGGCGGTTTTTTGGAATTTGCGTCGCCACAGTATTTTCTTCTCTTGCTTTTAATCCCATTTTTCTTGTGGATGGATAGGAGGGTGCGAAAGGGCAGCGCGATAAGATTTTCAAGCCTTGAAGCACTTAAAGGCACACCAGCAGGACGGCGTGTGATATGGCGACGCGTTCTTCCCTATTTGCGCTCGGTGGTGCTTTTATTTCTTATAATCGCTATGGCAAGACCGAGAGCAGGACGGGGCGTTGAGGAATCCTTCACGCAAGGAATAGATATTATGCTTGTCCTTGACTGCTCGACCTCTATGCTTGCTGAGGATTTCAAGCCGATGAACAGGATTGAGGCCGCAAAAGAGGTCGCTATTGAATTTGTCAAAGGACGACAGAACGACAGGATTGGGCTTGTCGTTTTTGCCGCAAAAGCATTCACGCAGTGCCCGCTTACAATAGATTACGGTATGCTTGTAAATCTTATAAAGAGGGTTGAGACAGGGATTATTCAGGATGGTACAGCTATTGGGGTTGCCCTTGCAACTGCTGTTAGCAGGCTGCGAAACTCTACCGCAAAAAGCAAGGTCATAATCCTTTTGACCGATGGCAGGAACAACACCGGCGAGATTGACCCCATTACCGCCGATTCAATGGCTCAAGACTACGGGATTCGTGTATACACAATTGGAATGGGGGTTAAGGGGTACGCACTTTATCCTGTTAACGACCCATTCTTCGGGAAGCGTTATGTCCAGATGCCTGTTGAGATTGACGAGGATTTGCTCACCAAAATTGCCTCAGATACGGGTGGGAAGTATTTTCGTGCCACCGATACCGAAAAACTTCGCGAAATATACAAAGAAATAGACAGGATGGAAAAAACGAAGATAGAGGTTAAAAAATATACAGAATACCGTGAACTCGCCACTTTCCCTATTTTAATTGGGCTTTTGCTTTTCCTGGGGGAGCTTATACTTAGTAATACATATCTAAGGAAATTACCTTAAGGTGGTATGATATGTTTCGGTTTGGCAATCCAAATATGTTGTGGGGGTTTTGGGGGGTTCTGGTTCTGATAATCTTCTTTTTGATAGTCGAGCGTTCGCGGAGGACTTTGCTTTCTCGCTTTGGTGAACTTGAGCTTTTAAAACGCCTTCTTGACACGCTTTCAATGCGTGCGCGAAGATGGAAACAAGCACTTCTTGTGCTCGCATATATATTCCTTGTGTTTGCTGCTGCACGCCCTCAGATTGGAACCAAACTTGAGGAGGTTCCCAGAAAAGGGATTGACCTTGTTATTTGCCTTGACCTCTCAAATTCTATGTACGCCGAGGATATAAAGCCGAACAGATTTGCAAAGGCAAAATACGAAATACAGTCATTTATAAATGGTCTGAAAGGGGACAGGGTAGCGATAGTTGTTTTTGCTGGCGATGCTTTTCTGTTGTGTCCGCTCACGGGCGATTACAGCGCAGCCTCTATGCTTCTTGATTCGGCAAGCCCAGATATGTTTCCTGAGCAGGGAACTAATATTCCCCGAGCCCTTGAGGTCGCGCGAAATGCCTTTGTGGATAAGGAGCGTAAACATAAGGCAATCCTTCTTGTTACCGATGGTGAGAGCCACGAGGGGGACCTTGAGGATCAGATTAAGAAGCTCGTTGAGGACGGTATTAAAGTTTATACTGTGGGGATCGGTTCGCCCGCAGGCGTGCCGATACCGGAAAGAAATGCCTATGGGAACCTGATTGGTTATAAAAAGGATAAAGACGGGAATGTTGTGACTACAGTACTTGATGAGGCAACACTTCAGAGGATTTCGCTTGAAACGGGCGGACGATATTTCCGTGCATCTGCAGGTCAATCGGAACTCGGCGCTATATTCAAAGAAATTGAGGCGATTGAAAAGAAGGTAATAAAAACCGAAAGTTACACACAGTTTGAGGAGCGCTACCAGTATTTTCTCGGGTTGGCAATTGCTTTCTTGCTTGTTGAGTTTATCCTCCCTGAAAGGAGGCTTAAGAAAAAATGAAAGCCGCATCATTTGTGGTCCTTCTTTTTACAGCGACATCCCTTTTGGCTTCCCCGTGGGGTGCAACGCGAAAGGGGATAAAGGAATATAAAAAGGAGAATTATGAGGGCGCGCTCGAGAACTTTCAAAAAGCCCAGCTTGATGACCCTGTGTCGCCCATAGTAAACCTGAACATCGCGACCTCATTATATAAGCAGAAGAAATACGACAGGGCGATTATGGCTTATCAAAAGGCGGCAGAAAAAGCAGAGGATCCCCGACTTCTTTCAAAGATATGGTACGGGATGGGCAACGCATATTTTCAAAGCGATTCGCTTTTACGGGCGATTGAGTGTTTCAAAAAGGCGGTTGACTATAACCCGGAGGATAAGGATGCGAAATATAATCTTGAACTCGCTCGTGCGCTTTTGAAGGAACTGGCAAAGAAGGAAGAACAGCCCCAACAACAGGCTACTGGTGGTCAGAGTCAAAAGGAACAGAATGTGCCCCAGCCTGACTCAACACGGGCTGATTCAACTAAGAATAACCAGGCTCAATCCGCGGGCAAAGAAAAGAAAGAGAATGAGGATACAAGGCAGCAAAGGGAACAGGCACTCAACAGGATAGAGCAAATGGATAAGGACCAGCAGCGTCAGCGAGAGCTCCCAATAAGAGGAAGGTCGCAGCATGAGAAGGATTGGTAATCTTACAGCCATACTTATTTTTCTTCTTTTTGCTGCTCTTTGTGGCGCTGATATAAGTTTTACAGCCTCAGTAGATAGGACGACCATAAGTGAGGGTGAGCAGGTTCAACTTACTTTGACCCTTGAAGGCAGTGGCATAAGTGGTGCGCCCCAGCCCGAGTTGCCGCCAATGCCAGACTGGGATATCCTCGGCTCAACGAGCTCAAGTTCCACATCAATAAGCATTGTCGGCACGAAGATGGAATCGCGGGTTACGAGAAACTATATATATGCGCTTGCACCACGAAAAACCGGAACATTGACCATCCCATCCGTTAAGATCAATGTAGGTGGCAAACTTTATTCCACACAACCTATAGATATTGAGGTTGTTAAAGGTGCACCTTCCCAGCCACCTTCTGGTGTTCCCGGTGGGGGCAGGCAGGGAGGACAGGGCAAGGCAGGCGAACCCAAACTTTCAAGCGAGCAGGTCGCTGGAGATAAGGTTTTCATTTCGGCATGGGCAAGCAAAAAGAAGGCATATCTTGGCGAAAAGATTACGGTTGAGTTTTGGCTTTATACGAGGCTAAATGTTGCACAGCTATCAATCTCAAAAGAGCCAAAGATGACCGGTTTTTGGGTTAGCCCGGAGTTCACTGCGAAAACGCTTGATTACCAAACAAAGGTGATAAATGGAATAAGGTATTCGGCGGCGCTTTTGACGAGGTATTCAATATATGCGCTAACAGCGGGCAAAAAGACAATTGAGCCTATGGAGCTCGTCGGTGTTGTCCAGCTCCCGCCTCGTGATTTCTTCGATTTCTGGGGAAGAACTGAGCAGGTTACTATACGCTCTCGCCCCGTTGAGATTGAAATCCTCCCACTGCCTGAAGCCAACAAGCCGGCTGATTTTACAGGCGCTGTGGGGGATTTTATGATCTCTGCGTCGCTTGATAAGACCGAGATTAAAACGAATGAGGCATTCACGCTCAGGATTGAAGTTAAGGGGAGCGGGAACTTTAACGCTATTCAGGAGCCGAAAATTGAATTGCCAAAGAGTTTTGATAAGTACGAGAGCCACGCACAGGAGAAAGGAAATGCCAAGGTATTTGAGATAGTCCTTATGCCTCGTGAGAAGGGGGAGTTTGTCATTCCGCCCGTAAGTTTTTCCTTTTTCAATCCCGCAACGGAAAAGTATAGAACAGTCTCTACCAATCCTATAAAGATAAATGTTCTTCAGGGCAAAGAGTTGCCGGCGCCGCCACCCGGTATATATACTGGAACCAAAGAGGAGGTTCAGGTTGTCGGAAAGGATATAGCCTATATTAAGCCCAATAAAACAAGGCTTTCTGGTCCGTCAAGTTTCGTATGGATAGATATTTACTATTTCGCTGTAATACCGCTTGAGATCCTTGCGCTTGGATTGGCATTTGCTGTGAAGCGGCGTCGCGAAAGGCTTATAACTGACATAGCCTTTGCGAGGTCCTCACGGGCGTATAGCAAGGCTAAAAGTCTGCTTGTCCAGGCTAAGCGAGAATCTGAGCCGGCGAAGTTCTATTCAGCAATCTATGCCTCATTGTTCGGCTTCATCGTTGACAAACTCAATCTGCCTTCTTGTTCGCTTTTGGAGGATATTATTTACAATCTTAGGGAGCGCAATTTCAACGAGGAATTCCTTTCAAATCTCTCTTCTTTCTTCTCGCGCCTTGAATTTGCGCGCTTTGCTCCGCAAGCAGACGAAAAAGTAGAGCGGAACAAGGTTCTGAAGGAGGCATCGGAAATTCTGAAAATCTTGGCGAAAGGGCTAAAATGAAAAGGTTTTCTGTTGCTGAAAAGTTTTATCTTCTTGCGGGGTGTCTCATTTTACTTTTGTTTTCATTTGAACCGCAGACTCTTTTAGCTCAATCTGCTCTTGATTTCTATAATCTCGGGAACAAATTCTTTAGCGAAAAGGAATATGACTCAGCAATCGTGTATTATGAGAAAGCGGTTGAAATGGGTGCAAATGATGCTGACCTTTTTTATAATCTTGGCAACGCTTATTTCAAATCAAGAAAACTCGGGCGCGCAATCCTCAACTACAGACGAGCCCTCCTTATTTCCCCGAGGAGCAAGGAGATAAAATATAATCTCGCTTTTTCGCGCGCCTTTTTGAGAGACGATATTAAACCGGTATATTCAGGGTTCATTTATAATGTTTATTCTTTTGTTATCAATTTCTTTTCTTTCAGGGAATTACTTTACATAATTCTTCTCTGTTCGCTTTTTGTGACTCTCTTCGGCGTGGTCCTTATTCTGAAAGGCAGGAAGATTGCAAGAAAAGGGCTTTTTATGTTTTTGGTTTTACTGGTTGTCTTCTGTAGCATTTACGCGATGAAATTTCGTGACCCTTGGCAGAGGAATCTTGCTGTGGTGGTTGTTCCTGAACTTCAGGTGCGGTCTGCTCCTGACAGTTCCGCAGAACTTCTTTTTAGCATCCACGAGGGAACGATTGTGGTTACAAGCGAGGAGCGCGAGGGCTGGGTTCGCATAAAAATTCAGGATGGCAAAGAGGGGTGGGGGAATATTGAATCTGTTGAGCAGGTTATACCGGCTAAAAGGAAACGATAATAGGGCTACTCCAGGTCCCATAGGACAGGACATCCCAAACCGAACCCAATAAATAATACTCAAGGAGCCTCTCGAATAACCCTATTTTTATCAAGCTCTCTAAGATTGACTATTTTAAGTTAATTACAAAGTCCTCCAGTTGAACACTAATAGCCGAATGCCATTGTTAAATCCTTTGAACCGTTGCCTTAAAGAAAAGCCAGTTGCCAACAAGATAAAAGCATAAAAGCACAATATTGTCGAACCCCATCAAAAGGAAACTTTTCCGCGACCGGTAAATCAAACCGGTTATCAGAATTGAAGTCTCTATAATTGCGATTATAGCAGGGATAAGCAAGGTTTTATCTGCGTTGGTAAAGACACCATTGCCCCAGTAAAATAGTTGCATAAAGAAGATTATTGTTGTGTCGACCGTATTGCTTCCGAGCACATTAGCGACCGCCATATCAATAGCACCAATCCTTAGAGCGGAGACGGAAACAACAACCTCGGGCATAGAGGTCATAATGGCAACAAAAATTGTCCCGACAAAACTTGCCCCGAATATCAGGGTTTCGTCGCCCACTTTTATGGGGTATTTTGCGAGTTTCTCGCCGACAGTGCTGAGCCAGCATCCAGCAAGGGCTATCATTATTGCAGATAGCGTGAACTTTAGATACAGATGCTTAACCTTCTCCCTGCGCTCACTGAGATCCTCTTCCATCCCATCCGCAATCTCGCTCATTTCCACCCTGTAGACCAACCGCGTACCCACAAGGAATGCGACAAAAATGGTGAATGCCACAAGCCCGCTTATGACCCTGGAATGTGCTGGCATAACCATACAGGCAATTATTCCTATAACCCCAAGGCACATGAGAAAAATCCCCTGAGCAGCCGGAAGAATATGGGAAAGTTTTATCTCGCTTGTGAATGGCCCGCTACCCTGAATAAGGTCAAGGATTACGAGAATCACAAGATTAAACGCACAACTACCATAAATATTCCCAATGCCAAGGCTCGGTTCCTTGAAAATGGTTACAGATGAGACAGAGGCTGTAACTTCGGGGATAGAGGTGATTGTCGCAAGAAGTGTTATGCCTATCCAGGTGCCACCAAGCCCTGTGGATTCTGCTATAATATCGCCGTATTTTGTAACAAGCGTTCCAAATATTATTACGAGAAGCCCGGCTAACGAAAATTCTATTATTAGCGAGGCTAATGTCAGTTTCCCAAAGATAAGAGGGAAAAGCATAATTTCTCCTTTGTAAAAAATTAATTAAATGAAAAATTTAATGCAAGCGAAATCGGAATTTTGGTTTTAGGTCAAAAAGTGCTTGCAAAATTGTTAAAAATCAATATAATATAATTGTGGTCAGAGTTTTTTTCACGCTTGTTTGTCTTGCTTTTATTAGATGTTCTTCTGGCGATAAGGGTAAGGATATAGGCATCAAAAGTGACCTGCCAACTCAGGAGCTCTGGGATGCGAGGGTGAATTTTAGCGAGGGCGCACAACGACGAGCAGTTCTTGAGGCAAAATATATAGCAAAATACGAAGAGCAACTGTTGACGCGTGCAAAAGGTTTAAGGGTCACATTTCTTGATTCTGCGGGTTTAGCGGATGGGGTTCTTCTTGCTGACTCGGGCGTTATTCACGATAACACAAATCTTATTGAGGTGTTCGGGCAGGTGAAATTCTATTCAATGGAGGGAGAAACGCTCTGGACGGATTATCTTTTCTGGGACCCGAAAGATGAATTTGTCAAAACCAAAAGCTATGTCAAACTCGTTCGGAACGGCGAGTACCTCGAGGGCAACGGGATGGAGACCGATATCCATTTTGAGAACGTTAAATTTATAGGCAATGTCCGCGGACGAACGAAGGGGAAATTATGAGCCTTCACGGGATTGGGCTAAGGAAACGGTTCGTTAAAAGATGGGTTGTTGATGACCTTGAGGTTTATCTTGAACCGGGTGAAATTGTGGGGCTTCTTGGTCCAAATGGCGCAGGGAAAACGACTACATTCTATATGATGGTTGGGCTTATAAAGCCGGATGGTGGGCGAGTTACGCTTGATGGCAGGGATATTACACGGGAGCCTATGCACAAAAGGGCTCAGGCTGGTCTTGGCTATCTTCCACAGGAACCATCGGTTTTCCGAAAACTCACGGTCAAGGAAAATTTGCTCGCAATCCTTGAGTTCAGAGGAAAGAGAAAAAGCGAACGCGAGGAGATTGCTGAACAACTTATTGCCGAACTCGGACTTGAACAGGTGAAGAATCAAAAATCTTATACCCTTTCTGGTGGTGAAAGGCGAAAGGTGGAAATCGCTCGTGCCCTTGCTTCCGAACCATCATATCTTCTCCTTGACGAACCGTTTGCTGCCATTGACCCTAAATCCGTTGAGGAACTCCAAAAGATAATATTTAAACTCAGGGAAAGGGGAATCGGGATACTTGTTACTGACCACAATATCCGTGAGGTGCTTTCAATAACTGATAGGGCTTATATTATATATGAGGGCAAGATTTTAATATCCGGCAAGTCGGATTATCTTATTGCGGATGCCCGTGCCCGTGAAATATATCTCGGCGAAAAATTCTCGATGAACTAATATGGCTGAACTGAGACTTGAACAAAAGCTCGCTTTAAAGCAGATTCTAACACCACAGCTAATTCAGTCGTTGCGTTTGTTACTCATCCCCCGCCTTGAACTTGAACAGGCACTCCGTCAGGAACTTGACGAGAACCCATTTCTTGAGGTTAAGGAGGAGGAAGAACAGAGACTGCAGGAGTTGTCCGAATCTGAATCAGTTGAGACAACCCTTGGCGACTGGAAGAAATTTTTCGAGGCTATGAAGGCTTTCCCGTATGCACGAGAGGAGCCAGACAAAAGCGAACTTGAAGAGGAAGAAGAGCACGAACCTGTTATTCCTTCGGAGAAAAATCTTTACGATTATCTTAAAGAACAGGTTGAGGTAAATTGCTCATCGGGGCGGGAAAAGCTGATAGGGCTTGAGATAATAGGCAATCTTGACCAGCGAGGTTTTCTCACTCTTTCAAACGAAGACATATCAAAAGCCCTTGCGACTTCGGGACTGGAACCGCCTGTGACCGTTGAGGAGATTGAGGAGTGCAGGCGGAAAATTATGCATTTTGATCCGCCGGGAATTGCAGCTCGTGACCTGCGAGAGTCATTTTTAGCACAACTTGAGGCTCAGGGATTAGAGGATACGCTCGCATACGAGATTGTCAAAGACCATTTCAAAGAGCTCACCCAGAAGAATATCAACCAGCTTGCCTCTATTCTTGGCGTGAAAGATGAGGAACTTCTTATCGCAATTAAGGATTTGAGCAATTTGTCCTTCTCGCCGGCTTTCGGATACAATGAACCATCGGTTATGGTTGTCCCGGATATTACTTTTGAGAAAATTGATAACGAGTGGCAGGTTGTTTATAACAAGTCCAATATACCGAACCTGACAATTAGCAAGGAATATTTGAAGCTTCTCAATAAGCACGAACAACTTGACGATAAGACAAGGGAATTTTTGAAAAACAAACTTGAGAGCGCAAAAGCCTGGATTACCGGTCTTATCCAGAGGGAAAAGACAATTCTTGATACAGCAAAGCAAATTCTTCATCACCAGATAGATTTTTTCGAGAATGGTCCAGCATACCTTCGCCCATTGCGATTAGAGGATATAGCTAAGCAACTTGGTGTTCATATTTCCACAATCCACCGTGTAGTTAAGGACAAGTATGCTCAAACCCCGTATGGCGTGTTCCCATTAAAATACTTTTTTTCTGGAGGTTATAAACGGAATACAGGCGAGGAGGTTTCATCTCGCACTGTGAAACAAAAGATTCGCGAATTGATTGCGAAGGAGGATAAAAATCGCCCGCTGTCCGATGATAAAATTGCTGCCCTTATAAGTAGGGATGGGATAAAGATTGCTCGGCGAACTGTGGCTAAGTATCGCGAACAGATGGGAATTCCACCGGCGAGGCTGCGAAAGGGGTTAAAATGAAACCCGCCTGGCTAAAACAAACCATAAACGCCACATCCACGGGTAAACTTGTTCGGGATATAACAAAATTCCTTAATCTCCATACCATCTGCATTGAGGCGAAATGCCCTAATCGTAATTTCTGTTTCAATCGGGGTAGTTTGACCTTTTTGCTTATGGGCGATGTTTGCACGAGGAATTGTAGCTTTTGCTCTGTCAAAAAGGGTGCACCTGAGCCAGTGGATCCAGGCGAGGCGGAGCGAATAGCGGAAGCTTGCAAAAGGATTGGGCTTCGCTATATTGTACTTACATCTGTAACAAGGGATGACCTTCCTGATGGTGGGGCAAGCCATTTTGCCAGCGTGGCACGCGCTGTTAAGAACGCAATCCCCGATATAAAGATTGAGGTTCTCGTTCCAGATTTTATGGGAAACCACCGGTTGGCAGATATTGTTCTTGATAGTCCGATTGATATTTTTGGTCATAATCTTGAAACTGTGCCGCGCCTCTATCCTTTTTTGCGAAATAAAGCGAGCTACTCCCGTTCGCTTGAGCTTCTCTATTATGCCTCAAAAAGGGGTGCTGTAACGAAAACGGGAATAATGGTCGGTTGCGGGGAAACAAAAGAGGAGGTGTTTTCCTTAATAGATGACATCAAAATGGCTGGTGTAAAATATATCACCATTGGGCAATACCTTCAGCCATCAGAAAAGCAACTACCAGTTCAGCGTTTTGTTAGTCCCTCGGAATTTGAGGAATTCGCACGCTATGCCCGCAAGCAAGGTGTAAATGCCTTTTCACATCCACTGGCAAGAAGTTCTTTCCTTGCGGATTTATACGAACATAACGAAATTTTGGAATATGGAAAATAGGGGCGTTCGTTTTAACAAACCCTTAAAAAGGGAGGTTCGCTGTGGAACTAAAAATCACTGCACGAAACTTTGAACTTTTGGACTCAATGAAAGATTATGCGGAAAAAAGAATCCTCCATATGGAGAGATATTTTGATAAGATACTTGACGCTAACCTTATACTATCTAAGGAACGGAATTTTTACCTTGCGGAGTTGACTTTTAAGGTTTCGCGCTCGCAGCTTCTTGCGAAGGCAAAAGCCGGGGATGTTAACACGGCGATAGATGATGTTTCCCACAAGATGGAACGGCAATTGAAAGAACACAAAGAGAGGCTGAAAGAGCGCAGAGGTTCTAAATTTGCTTCATCACAGTCTGGCGAAATCGGGGATCTGCCGATGTAAATATGATTTAAAGTTTTAGCTTGAAGGACAAAATTTTTTCTTCAAGTTTTACTGCAAGAAAGCCTGAGCCTAATCCTATAATTGCTCCCGCAACCACATCCGTTGTCCAGTGCTGATTAAGCCCTATCCTTGAAATTCCAACACCTGTCGCAAGCACAAATAAGGGTATTCTCCATCGTGGATAGTACTTGCTAATCGTGTATGCCATAGAGAAAGCGGATGAGGTATGTCCCGAAGGAAAAGAGGATTGCCACCTGTGTTTTACAGGTCCCGAAGGTCTTTCTCTGTTGGTTGCAAATTTCAGAATTGTTGCTGTGATTTCGGCAGATATAAAACCTGCAGTTGCAACTTTACCTGCATTGTGCATCGTGCTTTCGCCAAAGGCTGTCATAAAAAGGGCGTAACCAAGTATCATCTCGTTTGAACTGATAAAAGACAACCCCTCATAAATAGTTTCCACGCCATTGTATTTTTTCAGATCTGCGATTGCTTCCGTTGTGTTTCTGTCAAATGATGTGGGTGGCGGGAAGGAATAAGCTATAACTGGCAATGAAAGAAAGAGGATTTTAAACTTATAACGCATTTTCATATAAATAATTTAATTGATTTTTTAGATTTGTGAAGGGTGTGATTAAAAATAAAAAGCCTCGCGGTCAAGCGACCACGAGGCTCGGGGAGGTATACAAATGAGGTGTTATCTGCCGCCGCCTCCGGGACCGCCACCACCAGGACAGCCCGGGCCACCTGGAATTGGAACGCCTGCCATCATAGCAGCCTGGATAACAAGCTGGCGTGCAATCCTTGTTTCAGCAAGAGCATCGCGATACTCACCTGCGGAGAAGTGGGCATACGCTTCATCCTGATGGCTGACGCCCTCGTTGAATGTGCTTATAGCCTCAGGATTGCCGCTTGCATTGATAGCGGGACCCAGTTCGGCAATCAAAGCATCGGTTCTCGCGAGTTCGTTTGCAACCATTGCGGAATCGCTTGTCGCCACAGGACCGGCACCACCACCGCAAAGCCTTATCGCGCGAAGGGCAAGCGAACGAGCAAGATTGGTCAGTCGCAAGGCTTCCCTGTAATTCCCAGCCTCAAAGGCTGTGCGAGCGCTTGCCTGTGTTTCTGTCGCCTCGTTTAAAAGTTCGCGTGCCTCCGAACTCGAGCAAGGTATAGCTGAGGCTCGCTCGAGCAACCTGTCTGTTCTTGCGAGTGCCTCCGCAACGAAGCTTGAATCAACCCTGCCAGGACCAGAAATCATCCTGACCGCCCTCATCACAAGGGCACGAGCCTCAAGCGTAAGACGAAGCGCTTCACCATATCTTCCCTCACCGTACGCGCTGTGCGCATCGCCCTCAGTTTCGGTTGCGTGTGTGAAAAGCTCAATAGCGCGCTCATCTCCGCTTGATGTTATTGTATCCCTGTATTCCTCAATTATACCGTCAGTGCGCTCAAGTTCCCTTGCTACTCGCGAACTATCTACACCAGGTATGGGTGGTAGAGGCGTTTCAACAAGCCTTAGGGCTCTTTCTACAAGTGTTCTCGCCTGCCGTGAAAGCATAAACGCACGATTATAATGCCCTGCATGGAATTCGTCCCAGGCGTTGGTCTGAAGTTCTATTGCGCGGTTGAGAAGCTCTATCGCCATTGCGTTCCCGCTCTCGCGGATTGTGGGTTCATTTCGGGCTATTATGTCGTCGGTTTCGTTGAGATAGCGCTCAACCATACTTGGCGATGGGGTTGTGCCCGGGAATGGAAAACCAGAACTATCCGGAATTGCGCCTCCAGCTCTTACCAAAGCAAGCGCCCTTCTCACAAGAGCTCTTGCCTCGTGTGTCTTCCTCATCGCAGCAAGACAATTGCCCTCGCTATAAAGGCTTCTTGCTTGCTCCTGAACCTCAACCCCCTGTTCATAAAGCGCTATCGCTTCTTCATTCCCACTGCCCATTATTGTCGGTTCCGCCTCCGTGATTAATTCGTCCGTTCGGGCTATCTCCCTTTCTGCCTGCTCACAAACATCAGCAAGCAATGCCCCGGTGATTCCGAACACCATCAGAATCACCAGCCACCAGTTTCTTCTTAGCATTTTTGCCTCCTTTCTTTACTCTTTCTTTCTGCTATTTTCGCTTTTTAACCCTTCAAAAACTATTATAAGCAATATCTGTGCCAAATTTGTTGATCATTAATATTACTGCATTTTTCGGATCTAACATCGGGACAACCTCAAAAAGTGTGCATTATGGTTCACATTCTTGAACATTTTGGAACACCTGTTGACAAGATCGTGCTTGAGTTTAAATTTATGAAAAAAAGGGGGACTTATGGAACTTGTGGCTGTTCCGCTTGAAATTCCTGATGGATTAAACATCATTGTTGGTCAGACTCATTTCATCAAATCCGTAGAGGATATATACGAGGCGCTTGTGAATTCTGTGCCCGGGATAAGGTTTGGGCTTGCCTTTTCGGAAGCAAGTGGTCCCTGTCTTGTCCGTTTTGATGGTACGGATGAGGAATTATCAAAGGTTGCTGCCGAGAATCTTTTGAGGCTTGGCTGTGGGCATACATTTATTATAATTCTCAAAAACGCTTTCCCTATAAATGTTTTAAATGCTGTGAAGCAGGTTCCCGAGGTTTGTTCAGTTTTTTGCGCGACCGCAAACCCAACAAGTGTTATTGTCGCGAAAACTGAGCAGGGCGGGGCTATTCTTGGCGTTGTTGATGGCTTTGCGCCGAAAGGGATTGAGGGCGCCGAGGATAAAAAAGCGCGACACAATTTCCTGCGAAATATAGGATACAAAAAGTAAAAATGGCTTCGTATTTTCAGAAAAATATGAGGCTATTGCGCCGGAAACTTGAAAAGCAGCGGAAGAAATTCGTATCGATAGAGGAGTTGTCGCGCGCCTTTAATATTCCAGCGCATATGCTTGAGCAGTGGCAACGCGACGGTGAACCCTCGAGGGGCGAAGCGGAAAAGATAGCAAACTATTTTTCGCGGGAACTTGGGCACGAAATCCTTATTTACGATCTGATTTGCAGGGATCTCGCAAGCGACCCGTTTTTTATGGATGTACTTTTTTGAACGCGGGGTTTTTGTAATAAGGTTGCAAAATTATTATATTTTACCCAACTACCGATGGTTCTAAGACGAGTTCGCCTTTTTCAAACCTCTTCAGGGACAGGTGCGATAAATCAAATGGTGCTGGGCTTTTCGTTATAAGCGAGGCGATTATTTCTCCCGTTACAGGCGCAACCATAAAGCCATGCCCGGAAAATCCGCAGGCAAGGTAGAATCCTTTAATTTTGTCAGATTCGCAAAGGATGGGTTTTGCGTCCGGGGTTTTGTTGTACAAGCCCGCCCACTGACGAACTATATGAACATTCTTCAGTGTTGGCAGGATTTTTACCGTTTCCTCGCACATATGGCGCAAGAATTGCCAGGTTGATTCCATATTGAAACTTGGCGGTTCTTTTTCGCTTATCCCGCCGATTATGCTTCCGTGCGGGACCTGCTGGATATAAATCCCGGTTTGAAAAGATATCACCATACAGTCAAAGAGATGCTGGATCGGTTCGGTGACAAATATTTGATGCCGTTCAGAATATACCGGGATATCAATACCCGCAAGCCTGGCAATTATCTGGCTCCATCCGCCAGCAGCATTTACAACCACGGGCGCATATATTTTCCCCTGGTTCACCGTTACAACACCTTTGACCTCGTCCCTCTCAATCATAATCCCTGTAACCTCGGTGAATTTCAGGATCTTCACCCCCAGGCGGGTTAATGCCTGAACATAAGCCCAGACCGTTTTCATTGGGTTCGCATGCCCATCAATAGGGCAGAATGTTGCCCCAATGATTGTTGAGGTATCAAGTTGTGGGACGATTTCTTTTGCCTCATCTATTGTAATCAGGCGTGATGGTATCCCGAGCGAGTTTTGCAATTCAATATTCTTCTTGAACTGGGCAAGTTGTTTTTCGGTGTGGATTAATATGAGATATCCCCCCTGACGAAACTCAATATCGTAGCCGAGCTCCTCGGAAAGATTAACGAACCTCTCAATGGATCTCTTTGTCATTATGCAGTTCTCTTTTAGCCCCCATTGAGCCCGAATCCCGGCGCCACATCTATTTGTCGCGCCAGCCCCGGGAGTACTTCGCTCAAGTATTATTATATCGCGCACCCCGCGCTTTTTTAGTTCGTAGGCGATTGATAGCCCCGAGATCCCGCAGCCTATTATAACCACATCAGCTTTCATATTACCTTTATTCCTCTATATTTTCCTTGAGGAACGAACCAATTTTTATGGGCATAAAAGGGGGGCGCTTTTTGGGAATTTGTATCGCGCTTGGAGGAACACCAAGGCGTTCCGCAAGAATGGCGCGAATAATACTAAGGCAGCCTTTTCCCTGACAGGGTCCCATTGAGACACGGAGCACATTTTTTAGTTCGGTGACTGTTGTGAGCCCTGCCTCAATACCGTCAAGGATTTCACCAAGCGTAATATCCTCGCACCTGCAAATAATTATGTCGTTCTGTTGGTCTGGCATATTCAAACCTCCGCAGAAGTTTAAGATATTATTAAATTGTTTTCAATTGTATAAGTCAAGACCATTCTTGAGGCTTTACAAAAGGGGACTTCGGGAGTATTATATATTTCTATATGTGGATAAGAAAGACGATAAACGAATTTAGGCTTTTTTGGAAAAATTATCTTTTTCAGTCGGTTCTTGCTGTATTTGCGCTGGCATTGGCAATGCTGATCCTTAATATCGGTAAACGACCTGTACTTATCGCCTCTGTTGGCGCGACCGCATTTATCGCTTTTGCTATGCCAGGCAAACTTGCTGCAAAACCAAAATCCATTATTGGCGGGCATTTGATTGGATTCCTTTCGGGCGCGATTTTTTTCCGTTGTGCCGCACAGCTCCACGATTGGATCAACAATCGTTTATTCGTTTGCTGTCGGATTATCTTTGTTTTTGATGGTTGTCCTCGATTTTGAACACCCCCCTGCATCTGGCACCGCTCTCGCAATAGTCAGCGAGGATTTCTCGCTTAACACTTTTATAGGGCTTTTCACCTCAATTCTGATAATCCTCATTGTAGCGCATATTTTCAGGGGGAAATTGAGAAACCTTGTTTAGGGCATAAGGTCTGGCTTGACCGATTTTGACCCGGCTTGTATTTTATATATATGGAAACGATATTGCGATTTTGTGGGGTTAGTAAGATATTCAAGAAGAGGTGGGTGGCGATTTCGGATGTTAGTTTTGAGATGACGAAAGGGGAATTTGTATTTCTTGTTGGTCCCAGTGGTGCAGGCAAAACAACTGTAATGAGGATTATCTACTTTGCGGAACGCCCAGATATGGGCGAATGCTGGGTTTGTGGATTTTCATCGAACACTGTGAAGGACGAGGAGATACCATTTCTCAGGCGACGGCTCGGTATAGTCTTTCAGGACTTTAAACTTCTTGAGGACAAAACCGCATACGAGAATATAGAACTCCCGCTTCTTGTTCGTGGTATCCGCAGAAAGGAACGAAGAGCAAAGACACTTGCGATACTTGAGGAGCTTGGGCTAAAGGATAAAGCAGGACTTTTCCCGCATCAGCTTTCGGGTGGCGAGCGTCAGAGGGTTGCGCTTGGCAGGGCTATTGCAAACGACCCGCTATTACTGCTTGCTGACGAACCTACCGGGAATCTTGACCCTGTGACAAGCGAGGAAATTATGGAGATCCTATTTAAAATCCACAGGCGAGGGACTGCAATCCTTATGGCAACGCACAATATGAACCTCGTTGAGGATTACGGAAATCGCATCATTGCGCTTGATCACGGGCGCATTGTTGACGATATGAAAGGGAGAAGGTGAGCGGAATAATTTTTGCGATTGGTGAAACATTTCGTTCATTTACACGGAGATGGTTTTTGTCCGTCCTCACCATAATTTCTGTTTCGGTTGGACTGTTTATTTTCGGCGTTTTCCTATTCCTCACCCTTAATTTTCAGGTGTGGTTTGAAAGGCTTGGTCAGCGGATCGATTTAGAAGTTTATCTTTCAAGGGAACTCCCGCCCGATTCCTTGAAACTCCTTGAAAATTGGATTGCCTCCCTTGGCGACATAAAAAGCATCGAATACATTTCCAAGGACGAGGCAAAGGCAAGGTTCGCGAGCTTGTTTGGTGAAGAGGTTTTTGAGGGACTTGACTTTAATCCTTTGCCACCATCAATAAGGATTCTCTTTAAAAGCGGAGTTTTAGAGCCCGAAAAACTTGAGCCGTTTGTGAAGAAGCTTCTGGCAACGCCGTTTGTCAAGGATGTGGCAATTGAGACGAAAATCGCCAGAAAACTTCACCGTCTTTTGAAACTCTTCTGGATTTGCGTTGTTGTCGGAGGGATTGTCCTTTTTGCAGGAATATTTCTGATAATCGTTAATACAATAAAGCTCGCGATTTTTTCGCGTCGCGAGAGCATTGAGGTGATGTCCCTTATTGGCGCAACAAAACCTTTCATCCGCCGACCATTCATATTTGAGGGTATCCTTCAGGGGTTGATAGCAGGCGCGGTATCCTCTTTACTTGTTCATCTTCTCGCGCTTGGAACCAATAGGCTTATTCCCGATATTGTTCAAGAATTTCGCTTGCTTTCCATTGGAATTGTTTTATTGGGCGGCGTTTTAGGGGGCATTGGCGCGGGATTTGCAATAAAGAAGTTCTTAAATGCCTGACGCTTGCCACACCTATTACTTTGGGCTTTCTGATTTTCTGGTGGGCAGGATATTTTGGCGGGAAGAAACAAGCCGAGAGAGATGAGTTAAGAAAGGCAAAAGGGAAAAAGTGAGTATAGATTACCGCTTATGGGAAAACCGAAAGCCCACAACTTTTTAACTTGCATTAAGCAAACAACATCTTTAGATTATACCAAAAAGAGAGGTAGATATGATACTTGAGGAGATGATAGAAGCGGCAAGGGGTGCAAGAGCAGTTGATTTATTGTTGAGGAATTGCAAACTGGTTAATGTGCTGTCGGGCGAGGTTTACTCGGCGAGTATAGCAATATGGCAGGGGCGAGTTGTGGGATTCGGGGATGACTACAAGGCGAAAGAGGAGATGGATTTAAAAGGGATGTATGCTGCCCCCGGCTTTTTTGATAGCCATGTCCACCTTGAGAGCACGATGCTTACAGCCCCCGAATTTGCCCGTGCGGTTCTCCCGCTTGGCACCACAAGCGTGGTGTTCGACCCGCATGAAATCGCCAATGTCCTCGGACTTGAGGGAATAAGATATATCCTTGAGACCACCGAGAATTTGCCGCTAAATGTCTTTATAGTGCTCCCATCATGTGTTCCAGCGACAGACCTTGAGACCTCCGGTGCTCACCTCCTCGCACGCGACCTTGAGGTATTCAAGGATGAGGAAAGGGTTTTGGGGCTCGCCGAGATGATGAACTATCCGGGAGTTATTTATAATTCCCATGAGGTCATAGACAAACTTAAAGCATTTTTCGGGAAAGTGATTGATGGTCATGCGCCGGGCTTGAACGGGAAAGAACTTATGGCATATGCCGTGACAGGTATCGGGAGCGACCACGAATGCACAACCGAACGCGAAGCCGAGGAAAAGCTCCGGCTCGGTATGCATATTATGATTCGCGAGGGCACAACCGCCAAGAATATGGACGAACTTATTAATCTTGTGTTCAAACACCCAAGCTATCGTATCTCTTTCTGCACCGACGACAAGCACCCCGACGATATTGAGGAGACAGGGCATATCAACTATATTGTGAGACGCGCAATTCAAAAGGGTGTTCCGCCGATTGTCGCCTACCAGATGGCAACAATAAATGCTGCTAACTATTTCAAACTGAGCTGGAAATTCGGAGCCATCGCACCAGGAAGGCGCGCCGATATTATAGTTCTTGACGATTTGAATAATGTTAGCATAAGGAAGGTCTTTGTGAAGGGTCGGCTTGTTGTGGATGAGGGGGAACTCGTCAAGGGTGTGATCCAGCCTGTGAGCGTGCCTATAAGAGGAACAATAAATGTTGCCTGGTTATATAAGGAGGATTTCGCGATTAGGGCCAGGGGCAAAAGGGCAAATGTGATAAACATTGTGCCTGACCAGGTGGTAACAAGAAGAAGCGTTGAGGCGGTGAAAATTGAGGATGGCTTTGCTGTTGCGGATACCGAAAGGGACATATTGAAAATAGCTGTAATAGAGCGCCATCTCGCATCAGGGAGGATTGGGCTCGGGTTTGTTCGCGGGTTCGGGTTTAAATCCGGGGCTGTGGCGAGTTCTGTTGCCCATGACTCGCACAATATCATCGTTGTTGGTACAAACGACGACGATATGCTTACAGCTGCTGTGAAGATAGTTAAGATGCAGGGCGGACAGGTGGTAGTAAAAAATGGCGAGATTATTGAGGCTTTACCGCTCCCAATAGGAGGGCTAATTTCAGACCAACCATATGAAGAGGTAAAAACAAAATGCAGAAGGATTCGTGAAGCCGCTCAAAGTATCGGCTCCGCTTTGAGTGACCCCCTTATGGTGATGTCTTTTCTGGCTCTCGCTGTTATCCCGGAACTACGATTGACCGATAAAGGGCTTGTTGATGTAACACAGTTCAAAATTATACCCCTTTTTGTAAAGGAATGAAAAATGGTAGTTGACGAGAAAATCAAGAGCGCGATGAGCAAGATAAAACATAAAATAATCGTGATAAGCGGGAAAGGTGGGGTTGGGAAATCCACCGTTTCGGTAAATCTCGCCTATTTTTTGGCACTAAATGGGCGCAGGGTGGGGTTGCTTGATGTTGATATTCACGGACCTAATATAGCTAAACTTATGGGCATTGAAGGGCAGTTTATGACAGGTTCCGAAGGAAGAATCTACCCCGTTTTGAAGGATAATATAAAGGTTGTTTCTATGGCTTCCCTTATGACTGATCAGGAACTCCCGATTATCTGGCGTGGACCACTTAAGATGAAGATTATCAGCCAGTTTCTTGGCGACATTGAGTGGGGCGAACTTGATTATCTCGTGATTGATTCCCCTCCTGGTACGGGCGATGAACCTCTCTCCGTTATTCAGCTCATCCCTGATATTGATGGCTCACTTATTGTCACAACCCCCCAGGATGTTGCTACGCTTGATGCAACGAAAACAATAAACTTCTCCAAAACCCTGAACATTCCCATTATTGGCGTTATAGAGAATATGAGCGGATTTATCTGCCCCAATTGTGGTGCCGAGGTAAACATCTTCGGGACTGGCGGTGGGGAGAGAATCGCTTCTCAATTCAATGTTGACTTTCTCGGTTCCATCCCGCTTGACCCCAAGATAGTGAAATTATCAGATGAGGGAAAGCCTTTCGTTTATGTGATGAACGAAACGCCAGCAGGAAAAGCTATGGTTGCTATCGCAAAATATATAATGGAAAAAGTTGAGAAAGGGAACGGGAAATAGCTTCCAGCGTGTTTGAGGCATATTTTGACTTTCTATACTTGACAAATTTTGTCAAGTTTATTATATTTTATTAAAAATGGGGGCTAAATGAAGCGAATATATATGGACTACAACGCAACAACGCCTCTTTTACCAGAGGTCCTTGAGGCTATGAAGCCTTATTTTTCGGGGCAATTTTCTAATCCCGCGAGCGCCTATCAATCGGCACAGGGTGTTAGGGCTGCGGTTGAACAGGCGCGCGAAACAATGAAAACCCTTCTCAATGCCTCGTCAACCGATGAAATATATTTTACATCCTGCGGCACGGAGTCCAACAATATTGTAATAAAGGGCGTTGCATTTGAAAACTGGAACAAAAAGGGAAAGTTGATCACAACACAAGTAGAGCATAAGGCAGTTCTTGAACCTTTTGAATGGCTAAAGCGATACGGCTTTGAAACAGTCTTTCTTCCTGTTGATAGGTATGGTTTTGTTGACCCAGACGACCTTCGCAAGGCAATAGACAAGGACACACTTCTTGTTTCTGTTATGTGGGCTAATAATGAGGTTGGGACAATTCAGCCGATTGAGGAAATAGCGAAAATCTGCAAAGAGGCGGATGTGTTGTTTCATACTGATGCTGTGCAGGTTGGCGGAAAGATCAAGATTGACCTTCAAAAAATCCCGATTGATTTCCTTTCGCTTTCGGCGCACAAATTTTACGGACCGAAGGGTGTTGGGGTTTTGTATGCGAAGAAGGGGCGAAGGTTTCAGGCATTGATTCACGGAGGTAGCCACGAGAGGAATAAGAGGGCGGGGACACTTAACGCACCCGGTATCATTGGCTGTGCAAAGGCGTTTGAAATAACCAATAGCGAACTTGAAATCGAAAACAAAAGGCTCTGGGAACTAAGCGAGCGCCTTATAAATGGTGTGCTTGAGAAAATCCCTATCGCGGTCTTTGATGGGCACCGCGAGAAAAGGCTTCCGAATACAGTGCATTTCTCTTTCAGGGGCGTTGAGGGCGAATCGATCCTGCTTTCGCTTGACCTTAAGGGGGTTGAAATCTCTTCTGGCTCAGCTTGCAGTTCCGCAAGCCTTGAGTTGAGCCATGTCCTTAAAGCTATGCAATTGGACCCGATTACAGCCCAGGGCGCAACAAGGTTCAGCCTCGGTAGATACAATACAATGGAGGATGTGGAATATGTACTTGAGGTCCTTCCGCCTATCGTTGAACGCCTGAAATCTTTTTCCGTGTTGTGAGGGGTGAGAAAGATATGTACTCGCAGAAAGTAATGGAACATTTTATGAACCCCAAAAATGTCGGGGAGATTGAGAATCCGGATGGGGTTTCGGAGGAGGGGAATCCAGTTTGTGGGGATGTTATGAGATTCTATATAAAGGTCGAAAATGGCAGGATCGCCGATATTAAGTTCAAGACATTTGGGTGTGGTGCTGCTATTGCCTCTGCGAGCGCACTTACCGAGATGGTTAAAGGGAAGCCAATTGAGGAGGTGGAAAAACTAACCCGGGATATGCTTGTTGAGGAACTCGGTGGATTACCTCCAAATAAACTTCACTGCTCGCTTCTCGCGGTAAAGGGGATTAAAAGCGCTATTGAGAATTGGCGTCAGAAAAAGGGCGGGAATGCATAATGAGCCGGTACTTGTCGGGCTTTCCGGCGGAATTGATAGTTCTGTAGCATTATTCTTGCTGAAAAATTTGGGGCATCCGGTTTTTGGCGTTTCGCTTATTTTTACCCCCGGGAGGTACAACAGGTGCTGTGCCGAGGAATCTATAAGGTGGGCTGAGAGACTGTGCGCACAACTTGGTGTGCCGTTTTTTTCTCTCCCCGTTGGCGAGGAATTTGAAAAGCAAATAATTCGCCCATTCATTGAGGAATATGCCAGAGCAAGGACCCCCAATCCCTGTATACTTTGCAATCCTCTTATAAAGTGGCGCTATCTTTTAATGTGGGCTGATAAGCTTGGAGTGCCTAAAATAGCTACCGGGCATTATGCAAGGGTGGTCGAGGTGAACGGCGAATATCAACTTTTTCGTGCAAAGGACCGGGAGAAGGATCAGAGCTATTTTCTGGCGAGATTGAGTTCTGTTGCGCTCGCACGAACAATTTTTCCCCTTGGCGATTATACCAAAGAAGAGGTAAGGGAAATAGCAAAGAAATTACCACTAACTCCGGATCGTCCAGAAAGTCAGGAGGTTTGTTTTGTGCCGGATGATGACCTTGCGGGATTTCTGAGGTCGCGGGGCTTAGCGGTCTCTTCCGGACCAACCTATGATATACACGGGAATTTGCTCGGGTATCATCCGCCCGCTGTATTTACTATCGGGCAGAGACATTATCTTGGCGTCGCGACCGGAAAGCCAATGTATGTTGTGAAGATTATCCCCGGGACGAATGCCATCGTTATTGACTCAAGCGCATATTCTGGCTCACTTCTCGCGGATAATATAAGCTGGGTGAACGATGTGCCGAAGTTGCCCGCGAGATTCAAAGCCCGGATAAGGTACAGGCACACCCCTGCAGATTGTTATGTCTCGTTTGACAGCGGGTTTTTGAGAGTAGATTTTGATACGCCGCAATGGGCGATTACCCCAGGACAATATGTGACTATTTACGATGATGACAGGGTTTTAGGTTGTGCGAGAATTATTGAAAAATTATAGGCGGTCAATTGGAGAACCCCCGGCTCGGCTATTGAGGGGTTGGGGTAGGAGGGGCAGATACTCGCCCGCTTGTCTAATCGCCAATCTCACCTGTTCACATTCAGGACATCGGCATCAATTGCGGTTCCGACGACCCTCGAGAT
>Ga0315298_1000087_pt1 | contig 172662 bp, 146 predicted proteins | sample WHS_1_MG_FD_203077 | JGI IMG/M metagenome (GOLD analysis project Ga0315298, IMG submission 203077) | Extremophilic microbial mat communities from Washburn Hot Springs, YNP, Wyoming, USA - WHS_1_MG | ecosystem: Environmental > Aquatic > Thermal springs > Hot (42-90C) | place: USA: Wyoming...
AACCGGTACTCGACCGGATCCTCTATGGTAATCACGTTCAGTTGTTTGCGGTCGATTTGATTGACCGAGGCATAAAGCGTCGTCGTCTTTCCGGAGCCGGTCGGCCCGCCCATAATAATGACACCCGCTCGCAACCGAAGAAGCCGTAAATATTTATCAAGCGTCTCTGGAAGAAACCCCAGCTCCCTTAGATCTCGAAAGGCGAACGCTTTGTCAAGAATCCTTAGGACTGCCATTTCGCCGTGAACCGTATCAACCGTAGCCACACGAACATCAATACTCCGATTTCCCACCTGCATCGAGAATTGACCATCCTGGGGGCGCCGTTTTTCGGCAATATTCATGCCAGCCAGTATCTTCAACCTAGAAAGGATACTTTGACTGGCATCAGACGGGAGAGTCATGGTGTCATGAAGAATACCATCGATGCGGAAGCGAATCCGAAGACCGTATTCCTGTGGCTCGATATGGATATCGGAAGCCCTATCTTTAACTGCCTGTGTCATCAATAAGTCCACCGCCCTTACTACAGGAGCATCAGCTAGGTCCTGTATTGAAACACGGTCAGAAGTGGTTTTCTGCTGAGGCGCATAAGCTGGTATCTTGCGGATTTCTTTCTCAATCTCGCCAAGAGCTTTGTAGTTAAGGTCGATGGCGTTCAATATTTCGCCCGCAATACCAACTGCAGGCTTAATCCTCATATTGGCATGGGCTGCCATCTCATCAATAGCCTGAACATCCCCAACATCCTTCATCACCACTAGTAGCCCATCCTTCTCCACTGAAACCGGGATAGCCACATATTTTCTGGCCACGCTTTCCGGAATAAGCTTGACAGCTTCCGAGCACACCGGTGTCCGCTTCAGACTTACAACTGGCGTGTTGTAATACAGGCTAATCGCTGCCGCTACTTCCTCATAACTGGCGAACCGCAGGGCAACCAGGGCATCTGAAAGTTCCTGCCCCGTTCTGCCCTGCAGTTCGATAGCTTGCTGAAGTTGCATTTCGGTCAGCACTTTAGCTTCGACGAGAAGCCTGCCAAGTATCTTACCGCTGGCCTGTACTGCCATTCGTTAGCTCCTTCTGGAGACACGCCTAACCCATAGCCAACTTCCCCAAGCAACGCAATCTGAAAGCGCCAGGAAGCGCACCGGCTAAAGACTATGAGGCCTTCCCACCCTGATGTACAGTACCATCGGCATCAACCCAGTAGTTCCAGGCGGAAGTACGCATAGTGACAAAGCCTGGGTACAGAGGAAGATCAGCTGACGGGAAAGCCGTCATGTCGTTGGTTCCCGGTTCTGAAGTAGCCGTAAGACTGGTAACGCCCGCATCTACCATTTTCGCCATTACAGCGGTCTGGACATTGTGGAGTTCCGTAGCAGCAGCCTCGGTCTCACCTTTGTTTATGAACCGGCCAACGTTAGGAACTACCACTGCCGCCAGAATACCCAGAATGGAAACCACTACCAGCAACTCGATAAGCGTGAACCCTTTCTGACCCCGATGTAATGCCCTGATCTTCATTCAGACCTCCTTTATTTACTTTTTATCGACTCTACCGGCCTGCAGGCACGGTCCGGGCGCAACAATCAGCCAAGATATCAAAGACCTATAAATTCATAAGCTTACGAGCCTCGCTCAGACGACCATTCCCGACGAGGTCCGTGACGGTAAACGCCAAACCTTGCAATGACACAATTAGCATTTTAAGGTCAGCGCAATATCACGCAAATCAGACCTAGGTCTTAATTAATCTGGTTATTTGGTACCGGGTTGACGGTGGTACCAAAAGTAAAGTTCAGATAACAGGAGAGGTAATAGAAAGAAGCACTCTGAGGATAACGCGTGAGCTCGATACTGTTAAGGAGTAAAGGGCTTACTTTACGCAGGACGCCGACTGGAATCTTTAACGTCGATTAACCCGCGTTTGATGGCATTGACTACCGCTTGAGTACGTGCGTTAGCATCAAGTTTCCTCAGGATTGATGTAACATGATTCTTGATGGTCTGCTCACTGAGGCACAATTCAGCGGCAATCTGCTTGTTAAGATAACCACGCGCCATGAGTGTAAGAATCTGGGTTTCTCTGGGTGTCAGCGGCGAAAGGTACTCTTCCACCCCTTTGCCCCAGGAGAGGTCCTGAAACTGCTGAAGGACTCTCTCGGCCACACGCGGGTATGCCAGCAAAGTATCATTTATGGGATGTTCGCCGCGGGCGGCTCGTCGAATAACATCCGCCAGTTGTTCCGGAGTCACCTGACGACTTAAATAAGCCGCAGCCCGTGCACGGATTGCCTGATACAACTCCCCGTCATCAGGTGAAGTCGTTAAAATGACGACGCTTGTCCCTGGAAATCGCTGCTTGACGACCCGCGCTGTCTCAATGTCCGCCTCACTTGTGATCCCCAAAAGCACCACCGAAGGAAAGGCCGACTCAAGTTCAGCAATCAACCGTGGCGATAGAGATGCTTCACCGCAAACTTCGACATCCGGCATAGCTTCCATCGATGTTCTGACACCCTGCCGGAAAAGTTGCTGTGAATCTGCCAAAAAAACGCGAATCCTACTAATCACCGCTGATTTCGCAGGATAGCGTACCAGCTAGTTACGATATGGTCAAGACGGTATCTTGACAAAATATCGTGCATCATTACTATTAAGAGTGGCCCCGCTCAGCGGCCATTACAGCAACCTTATTCATAATTCGTAGGGAATGTGACCGGACATGCCAGACATGCTGTCGCTGCTCCGGCAATGCCGTGAATCCGACCTCTGGCATATGTGCTGTGGATTCGTTGACCTTAACCTCAATGAATTCATGGCAATACAACGCCGCCTGCTTATCGAGCAACTTGGGATGCTGGCGCGATCCAGACTGGGAATCAAATTGCTCCGGGGCCTGAAACCGCGCTCGGTTGATGAGTTCCGACGGTCGGTCCCCCTTACAACCTACAGTGACTACTGCCCCGAATTACCGGAAAAAGACGCCAGTGTTCTCCCTGTCAAACCCGTCCTGTGGCAACATACTTCCGGACGCACCGGCGAGTACCGAAGCAAGTGGGTTCCTCTCACAGCACGCTATTGCGACCATCTGGCTCGTGTCCTGCTCGGGCTGGCAATTTTGAGCGGATCTCACCAAAGAAACATGATTACCCGTTTGGAAGAACGCCCGAGGATGATTTATGCTGTTGCCCCCAGGCCATACACTTCTGGCACTCTTGTCCACATCCTCAACAGCCGGTTTCCGGTCCGTTGCATGCCAGACCTTGCCACGGCCGAGAAAATGCCTTTTGAACAGCGCATCCGTGAAGGATTCAGGCTGGCCCTCAGCAATGGCCTGGACGGCTTTGGAGGCCTTTCTCTGGCCCTGGTTGCCGCTGGAGAACGCTTCCGTGAAGGAGCCGCTGCCACGAATCTAAAGGGCCTGCTAACGCAACCAAAAGCTCTTGCAAGGATCATGTTCGCAATAATGAAAAGCCGTCTGAATGGTGAACCCCTTTTACCCCGACACCTCTGGTCAATAAAAGGGATCACAGGCGGAGGTACGGATAGTATGGTCTTAAGAAACAAAGTAAAGGAGCTCTGGGGCAGATACCCTCTGGATACCTACACCTGCACCGAGGGATGCGTCATCGCTACCCAGGTCTGGGACTACCGCGACATGACCTTTATACCACATCTAAACTTCCTTGAGTTTATCCCGGAGGCTGAATACCTTAAATGGCAGACCGATCGCAAGTACATGCCGCAAACGGTCTTGCTCGACGAGGTCCGTGTCGGTGAAGTATATGAGCTTGTCATCACCAACTTCCACGGTGGGCCGATAACAAGATACCGCATCGGCGACATGATAAGAATCACAGCGATGCGTGATGATTTTACCGGTGTTGCTACGCCTCAGATGGTTTTTGAAAGACGGGCCGATGACCTGATCGACCTCGGAGGCTTCATCAGACTGACGGAAAAAACTATCTGGCAAGCCATAGAGAACAGCGGCATTAGCTACGTCGACTGGGTTGCCCGCAAACTTTCCGGAGAAAAGCCATTACTTGAGCTCTTTATTGAACCCAAGCCCGGTGCCGTCGTCTGCGAATCAACTCTCGCCGCTACAATCTTTGAAGAAGTCCGCCGCCTCGATGACAGGGTAAACGCCGCTTCAATTTACGATAGTTTTGCCAGCATGGTTGGCAGGGTCCCGGTTGTCGTCAAGCTGCTGCCAAACGGTGCCTTCGAGCGCTATGCTGTAGCCCAGCGGGCAAAGGGGGCCGACCTGGCGCATCTCAAACCACCGCACATAAACCCTACCGAGTCGGCAATGGAACTCCTGACATCACGTAGATGACCCCCATTCGGGCTTACTGGCCTCTGGTACTTTGGTATTGTTTCAGTACCATATGAAACGAGAAAGCGCCAGAATTTGCCCGATGCTATTGACAAGGCCATCTAACTTGGCAGGATAATCTACGCGAGATATGAACATCAACTCTCTTATACCACTCATCGCCTCCACCATCTACCTTCTCATGCTTGGCATCCTGATAGCCAACCGGCCGTGGCGACGAAGGCATCGCATCTTTGCATGGTTTCTGATAGGCGCTCTGTTGTGGAGTATCACCAATATTCTTTTCCGTGGCGACTTCCTCCTTGACTACAAGTTAGCGCTGGCCAAGATGACCATCTGGAGCTTCACCTTCATGATCGTCCCTTACTGCTATTTCATTACTACTTATTACGACCGGCCAGGTGATAGATGGCTAGTCCTGGCTTACGTTCCGGTTGTCTCAACCACCATTCTAGCGATTTTGGGCTACGTGCCGGAAAGCATTGAAATCGGACCCAGCTACTATCCGCACTACAACATGTCGCTTCTTATTGTTTTCGTAGCCTTGCCGCTGCTAATCCTGACCGGACGCGGACTCTACCTCCTATCACGGGGCATAGTGCTCGCCGAAAATCCAGCAATACACAACCAGATGATATACCTGCTCATAACCATCGCTGTTCTGGGTATCTCAGCAATAAGCAATCTAACCATTATCGGACGGCAATTACCGTTAAGCCACATCGGCAACCTCATTGTAGCCAGTCTGCTGGCTTACGCCACACTCAAATATCAACTGCTAGACATAAAAATCGTAATACGGGGAGGGCTGGTTTACGGGGCTATTGCCGTCACCGTGGCGTTAAGTTATATCCTGATTCTCTTCATGTTCCGAGAATGGTTCGACTCTAGTCTGGGCTTGCCAGCAATCCTGACCGTTCTGGTCATGGCCGCATTAATAGCCAGCTTATTCTATCCGCTACGAATTGCACTCCAGCGCGGTGTTGATCATCTTCTCTTTCCCGGCACGTATGATTACCGGCAAACCCTTATGGACTTTGCCAGAAAGGCCGGGAGCATCATTAAGATTGACGAACTGGGGCGGGAACTGACCACACTGGCACTCAACGCAGTCGGCGCCAAGCGAGCCTATCTTCTTCTGCGCAACAGTCCCGACAGCGATCTCCAGGTGCAGTTCGCCGTCCCTGAGCCTGATGACGACGACCATGTCGACCTTGCCATCCGTCGTGATAGTCCTATTCTGGACTGGTTCAGTAAAGAGACCGAACCTCTCTTACGCGAGACGCTCGAGATCCGTCCCGAATTCACCGCCTTGTGGAAAGCAGAGAAAGCAGCAATAGCCAGTGCCGAAATCGAAGTCTTTGCTCCACTTATCAGCCGGGGGAATATCGTTGGAGTCCTTGCTCTGTCAAAGAAATCCCCTACCGCCCCTTATGACCTCAGTGATATCCAGCTGATACGTCTTATGGCAAACGAGATTGCCATAGCCATTGAGAATGCCCAGCTCCACGCACGTATTGAAGCGCAGGCAATCACCGATGGCCTGACGCATCTGTACAACCGCCGCCATTTTGACGCACGCCTGCGCGAGGAAATCAGCCGCGAGTCACGTTACGGCGGTAAATTCTCCCTGGCCTTGATGGACCTGGACAAATTCAAGGCTTATAACGATACCTACGGTCACCTCGCCGGCGATGCTCTGCTTACACAAATCGGCAACAGCATCCGGAACTCTGTCAGAACCGTTGACCCGGCATTTCGTTACGGCGGTGACGAGTTTGCCATACTCCTGCCTTTGACCGACCGCGACAGCGCCTCAATCGTGCTCGAACGAATACGGCGTAAAGTCGCCGATGAATTAAGCACCAACGGCGTACCGGTAACCTTGAGTATCGGGCTGGCCTGCTGGCCTGACGATGGCGTGACCCAGAGCGACTTAATCCGCGCCGCCGACAAGGCTCTCTATCATGCCAAACGTAACGGCGGCAACAGCGTTTACCTCTTCTCGCAGACTATCTCATTAGTTACGGATTCCAGAGAAGCAGGGACAACTGAGGATAAAGAGGCGCTCGGCATAATTTACGCGCTGGCGGCAGCCGTTGAGGCCAAAGACCCGTATACATACGGTCATTCACGTAAGGTCAGCAAATGCAGCGTCGCCCTCGCCGAGGCTATCGGTCTCTCCAAAGACGACATATCCATGCTCAGCATTGCCTCCATGCTCCACGACATAGGCAAAATAGGGATATCAGATGGTGTACTCGGCAAAAAAGCCGCACTCGACGCTCACGAATGGAACGCGATCAGGTCACACCCCAAGACGGGCGCCAAGATCATCAGTCATGTTCCGAGCCTCTCACACTGTATCCCTGCAGTTCTGTATCACCATGAGCGCTACGACGGCACCGGCTATCCTGAAGGGCTCAAAGGATCCGCCATCCCTATTCACGCCCGCATCATGGCTATTGCCGACGCTTTTGCTGCAATGACATCCGCCAGACCATACCGTGAAGCTCTCCGTCATGACCAGGTAATTGACGAGCTTAAAAAAGGCGCAGGCACCCAATTTGATCCGGAACTAGTCGAGGCATTTCTCAAAATAGCCGATTCAATCCCTTTTTGAACTCTCCAAACGTCTATCCAGACTCCAGACCTGCCTGCGCGCATAACTCCAGCTAATTGACGCTTCATCGGGGACTCTGTTAGAATGGCCCAGTTTTTCGCACATCACATAAAAAGATAGACGGAGGCTCCCAAATGGCGATTGACTACAAGAAGGAAGGCAAAGTCGCAATTATCACCATCAACCGCCCTGAAGCCCTCAATGCCATGAATCCGCCTAGTATTAAAGACATGACCAACGCACTCATCGATTTCCGGGACGATGACAGCCTGTGGGTCGGAATCATTACCGGCGCCGGCGAGAAGGCGTTCTGTGTTGGGGCAGACATCGCTACTACCCTGCCCGAGCTGAAAGCCAACCGTCACCAGCCATGGAAGCAGACCCCGACCATCATGCGCGGCCTGAATATCTGGAAGCCGCTTATCGCCGCTATCAACGGGGCGGCACTGGGTGGGGGCCTTGAGATTGCACTGGCTTGCGATATCAGAATTGCATCGGAGAAGGCGGTTTTCGGACTTCCAGAAGTGAAACTCGGCCTTATTCCCGGCTGGGGCGGTACTCAAAGACTCCCCCGCGCTATCGGACTCGCCAAAGCTGCCGAGATGCTCATGACCGGGAACTGGATCGATGCTCAAGAGGCTTTCCGTATCGGCCTGGTCAACCTGGTTGTTCCACCGGCTGAACTGATGAAGAGCGCAATGCAGATGGCCCAAGCCCTCTGTGTGCCGGCGCCACTAGCCGTCAGACTGGCCAAACAGGCAATGATTCAGGGCATGGAAAGAAGTCTGGAAGAGGGACTGGCGCTGGAAGCTATGCTTGAGGATATCGCCGTTTCCACCGAGGATTTCGACGAGGGTACCTCCGCCTTCCTCGCCAAGAGAAAACCATCCTGGAAGGCTAAGTAGCGCCAACAGCTAGTGATACAAGAAGGGGGGTGCCGTGCGGCACCCCCCCTTCCGCGTTATCCACAACAAGATTCTATCTCTCAAGCACCATGGCCATGCCCTGACCACCACCAATGCACATCGTTACTACGCCGTACTTAATATTGGTCCGCTTCATGTCGTACATGATTGAAACTACAAGCCTGGCACCGGTGCATCCAATAGGGTGACCAAGAGATATACCGCCACCGTGAACATTGGTATTGTCGGCACTGAGTTTCAATTCTCTCATACAGGCTATCGCCTGCGAAGCGAACGCCTCATTTAACTCCCAAGTGCCGATTTGGTCCACGGTCAGATTAGCTTTCTTAAGCGCCTTGCGTACTGCCGGTATCACTCCAAGACCCATGTAAGCCGGATCAACACCGCCGGATGCAAAAGACTTTATGGTGACAAACGGCTGGAGGCCAAGTTGTGCTGCTTTTTCTTTCGACATCAGCACTACTGCGGCCGCGGCATCGTTAATTCCGGAGGCATTCCCGGCGGTACAGGTGCCGTCCTTACGAAAGGCGGGGGCGAGTTTAGCCATCTTTTCCATACTGGTGTCCATAGGCCGCTCATCAGTATCAAACATCACCGGCGGCTCTCCTTTTTTTGCCGGTAATGCCACGGGTACAATCTCCGGCTTGAAGATACCCGCCTGAATGGCCGCGCGCGCCCGCTGGTGACTTGTCAGGCCGAACTGGTCTTGCTCCTGACGGGTGATACCATATTTGGCGGCAATATTTTCCGCAGTGTTGCCCATGTGATACCCGTAAAAAATCTCCCATAATCCGTCCCATACCATAAGGTCAACCAGGTCGCCTTTTGACGTAACATCCATACGATACCCCCACCGGGCCTTGGGGAGACCATAAAGGGCATTACTCATGCTCTCCATACCACCTGCAATCACTACCTCAGCATCACCAAGCGAGATTGCCTCGGCCCCAAGCGCAATTGCCTTCAAACCAGATGCACAGACCTTATTCACGGTAAAGGCATTGGTCTCTTTCGGCATACCCGCCAGTATTGCAGCCTGACGAGCGGTGTTCTGGCCCTGACCGCCTTGCAGGACATTGCCCATAATAACCTCATCAACCTGCAGGTCACGCAAAGAAGGGTCCCAATCATAACGCGCCTTCTCAAGGTCTGTCTTACCCGCACCTTTGAACACATCAGGGCCGTAACTGGCCAGTTCTTCGCCAACCACCGGCTTGAAACCTGCCCGCTTCAAAGCTTCCTTGATGACGACTGCACCAAGTTGAACGACCGTCACGTCTTTCAGGGAACCTCCAAAGTTGCCAATCGCCGTCCTGGCACCACTAACAATCACGACGTCTCTCATTTAGCGAGTACCTCCTGAACATTTTTCGGCGGCAAAGCATCAGCCCAGAACACGCTGCCGCGGGGACGTAAAACCTCTCAATGATACTCAATCACGGCCCCGTTATCAAGACAATTACCAAGCAAAACATGAATTGACGGCATCGCGCCTCCGACACCGGAAATGTCGCCACGGCATACAATAGTATAGACCGCGAAGATAGACCCTGCTTCTTTCACGATTCGGTCACCGAACTCAAAAACCTGCCACTCACTGAAGCCCAGCAACTGAAGTTAGTTACGTTGCCAACCCGCTAACGTCATCAAGCCAACTGAAGCAGAGCATTCCCCATGGACTGTACACCCCAAACGGTACAGGGTTGCGCTTCAAGTCGGGATTCCCCAGTCCCTGCCCCGCATCATAGCTGATTCTGACGGCACCTTGCATGTTCCTTTGCCGGTCGGCGAACAAGCATGGAATTCCGGCCGGGGTGACTTGCTGCCCATAGTTATGTAAAATATCGGATGGCGACCGATCCTTGGTCACGAGTACATTGAGAGAGGAGACAGAAAGCATGGCCGGTTATACCCTGCCCGCCCTACCTTACGGATACAAAGACCTCGAACCGTACATCACTGAACAGCAGTTAACCATCCACCATCAGAAGCATCACCAGGCTTACATTAACGGCGCTAACGCCATCCTAGACCGTCTTGACAAAGCACGCAAAGAAAATACCGACCTCGACATGAAGGCAACTCTCAAAGAGTTGTCGTTCCACCTTGGCGGCCATAATCTTCATTCCATCTTCTGGAAGAACATGGCCCCGGCTGGCAAGGTTGGTGGTGGCAAACCGACCGGAGTCCTGGCAGATGCTATCACCAAGGAATTCGGCTCCTTTGAAAGATTTCAAAGAGAGTTCACCCTGGCGGCCATAGGCGTCGAAGGTTCAGGCTGGGCAGCCCTGAGCTACTGCAAAGGCCTCGGCAGGCTTCTCATCATCCAGATTGAAAAACATAACGTCAACCATCCTGCCGGATTCCCTGTCCTTATGGTTCTCGACGTATGGGAACACGCTTACTATCTGGACTACAAGAACGACCGCGCCAAATTCGTTTCGGCATTCTGGAACATCGCCAACTGGGAGTTCGTGGCTAAGTCCTTCGAAGCATTACCCAGAAACTCCTAGGCCAATCCTCATCATTCAGCATCCGGATGGAAGAGCAGGCAGTCCGGACAGACCGGACTGCCTGCCTGGATTTCCGCATACCAGTTGCATGATAGCCTCACACTCCCTATCATTTCAGCACCATGAAAAAAGTATTGCTTGTAGAGGACGACCGGCCACTTGCCGAAGTTGTGACCTACAACCTGCGTAAAGAAGGTTATGAAGTTGTGACTGCAGGCGACGGCATACAGGGACTGGAGACAGCACGACGCGAGAAGCCCGACCTGGTCCTGCTCGATATCATGCTGCCGGGATTGGACGGGCTGGAGCTTTGCCGCTTGCTCCGTAAGGAATCCAACGTCCCGATCATCATGCTTACCGCCAGGGTCACTGAGACAGACAAGATAGTCGGCCTCGAAGTCGGGGCCGACGATTATATCACCAAACCATTCAGCGTTAAGGAATTAATGGCCCGGGTACGAGCCTCCCTGCGACGGGCCGGGATGAGTCAGATGCCCGGAGACACGATCATCAAGGCGGGTGACATCCAAATCGATATCCCGGGGCGGCTGGTGACGCTGGCCGGCAAACCCGTCGAACTAACCCCGAGAGAATTCGACCTGCTGGCCTATCTGGCCCAGAACCATGGTTTGGTATTGAGCCGTGAACAAATTCTGGAAAAGGTGTGGGGCTGGGAATTCGCCGGAGATACCAAGACAGTCGATGTGCACGTGAGCTGGCTGAGGCGCAAGCTTGAGTCAGACCCGTCCCAGCCACAGTACATAATTACGGTCCGCGGAGCCGGCTACCGCTTCGGGAAATGGGTGAAATAGTGCGCCGAGGCTGGATAATAGCTATCACAGCTCTTTTTTCGGCGGCGATAACTGGCATAACCGGTGGCTATCTGCTCGATGATCGCCCCGTCTCAATACTCCTTACCATAATTATTGTGTCGGCGGCACTCGGTAGCATTCTCGCCTGGAGTATATTGCAGACCGCAATGCGGCCACTTCGGTCTCTTACGCGCCGCGCTTTAGAGATATCAGGTGAAAACCTTTTAAGCCCTGCGGTCAAAGAAGCCACCCACAGCGACATCGTAGCACTCGAATACGGCTTTGACCACCTGTTAGGCAATATGAAAGAGTGCCAGAAGGCCATCTCCGTTTACCAGGCAAGAATTGCGACAATCATCTCAAGCATGCTTGACGGATTTGTCGTCATCGACCGGGACATGTGTATCACCATCATCAACGACGCCGCCCGCAAATTGCTTGTCGTTCCCAGCCAAACCGGCATCGGCCACACACTGGCAGAGACGGTGCGGGACTATGAAGTCGTTGAAATGGTCTCACGCTGCCTGCGAACCAGAGAGGTGCAAAGCCGCTACCTCGACCTCCTACCGGACAGGCAATTCGTTCGCGTAACGGTAGTGCCTTTAACCGATGCGGCCGGTGGCGCCATCGTCACTATTCATGACTTGACCGAGTTGAAACGGCTGGAAACAATGAACCGTGACCTGTTTACGAACATCTCACACGAACTGAGAACGCCGATGGCTTCGCTCAAAGCGATTATCGAAACCCTGCAGGACGGCGCCATAGAAGACCGTATCGCAGCTCGTGGCTTCATCGACCGTGCCCGAGAACAGACCGACCGGCTTTATCAGCTTGTCTCAGAATTATCGGAGTTAACGCGGCTTGAGTCCGGACAAATCAAACTCGCCAGAAAAATAGTAGATCTGGGCCCGCTCATGTTGCGCGTAGCCGATGGGCTCCGACTTCAAGCTGAGCGAGCCGGCCTGAAGCTAACCGTTTCCACCACCGCCAGCTTGCCGCCGGTGCTGGCTGACCCCCAGAGAATTGAGCAGGTTCTTGTCAATCTGATACACAATGCCATCAAGTTTACCAACGAGGGTTCGATAGAGGTCACCGCCGCTCCCGAAGGCGATAGACTCGTGGCAGTAACTGTTAAGGATACCGGCATCGGCATCAGCCCGGATGACCTGCCCCATATCTTTGAGCGTTTCTACAAAGCGGATAGGGCGCGGCAGAGCGGAGGCTCCGGGCTGGGACTTTCCATTGCTAAACAGCTTATCGAAGCCCATGAGGGTACCTTACGGGCTGAGAGCGAGCCGGGCAAAGGTTCTCGTTTCATCTTCACTCTTCCGGCCGCCCGACAGATTTAACCTGACCATTACCTCCCCATAACCATTCCATAACCCTGTCCCCATAATATAATAAACTCGGTGATTCTAAACAATGCACGCAAATGAAGGAGGTAAATGAATTGATTTCACGCTTGGCCCTCAGAAGGGCATCCTCGTACCTGATCATTCCTGTTACACTCATCGCTTTAGTCCTTTCGGCATGCACGCAACCATCCACCGCCCCAACACCTACTTCACCAGCACCAAGTCCAAAACCCAGTCCAACAGCCAGCGAATTGGTAGGCTCCATCAAAGTCATCGGGTCCAATACTGTTACCCCTATCTCCAGCGTCTGGGCCGAGGAATTCATGAAAAAGAACCCCAGGACAAGCATTGCCGTCTCCGGACCGGGCTCAGGCGTCGGCATCGCCGCCCTCATCGACGGCACCACGGACATCTGCCAGGCATCGCGCCCGATGTCGCAAGCGGAAATAGATAAGGCCAAAGCCAACGGCCGTACCCCGGTCGAATTCATTATCGCTTACGATGGTCTCGCCATTGTTGTAAATCCGTCCAATCCGGTTAACGAGCTTACAATGGAGCAGTTGTCCAACATCTACCAGGGGAAAATCACCAACTGGAAAGACGTCGGTGGTAAGGACTTACCAATTGTTGCCCTTTCCCGTGACTCCAACTCCGGCACCCATGTTTTCTTCAAGGAACACGTGGTGCAGATGAAGGATAAGAAGGCCGAGTACGGAGAGAAGGTCCTCTTCCTGCCATCTACCGAAGCAGGTGTTACCGAGACAGCCAAGAATGAGCGCGCTATCTTCTACCCCGGTCTGGGATACGTCTCCAAGGACGTCAAAGTCCTGGGGGTCAAGAAAGACGCCGCCTCTCCGGCCGTCCAGCCAAGTATCAAGACAGTGCACGACAACTCCTACCCGGTTTCCCGCCCTTTGTTCTTCTACACGCCCGGTCAGCCGAGTGGCGTGGTTAAAGCATTTATAGACTACGCTAAATCCAAGGAAGGTCAGGCAGTAGTTGAGAAAATGGGCTATGTGCCCCTTCCCTAATTGAGACTAAAATGGCATAATGCCCTCCAGGTCGCCTTGAGGCGGCCTGGAGGTGCTTTTGAAAGGCAGCCTGGTCAGTCAACATAACCGTAAGTGAAGACGTCATGGCAGTGAAGATTATCCCGGTGAATAGCCTTAAGGATACATGGCGCTTGCGGGAGAAGGGTATTGAGCTTTTCATCCTGGCAAACGGTGTCTTAGCCGTTCTTGTTCTCATCGGCATCTTCATTCTTCTCCTTAGGGAAGGCTTACCGGCCTTTTTCTACACCCGGCCCTGGGACTTCTTGTCCGGTGAAAAGTGGTACCCGGTTTCCGACCCACCCACCTTCGGTATCTTACCCTTTCTTGCCGCCACGATGGTGGTAACTACCGTCGCTACAGTCTTCGCCGTACCCATCGGTGTTGCCTGCGCCATCTTTCTGGCTGATATAGCACCCGAAAGGTTACGGGAAACAGTGAAGCCATTGATAGAGTTGCTGGCTGGAGTGCCTTCAGTGGTAATGGGCGTAATCGGTTTGATTGTGCTGTCAACACTTATTCAGCACTTTTTTGACCTCTCCACCGGTCTCTGCGCGCTGACTGCCGGAATCATGCTGGCATTAATGAGCGTACCAATTGTGGTAAGTATTTCTGAAGACGCCCTAACAGCGGTACCCAAGGAATATCGTGAGGCTTCATACGCTCTTGGAGCAACAAAGTGGCAGACCATCAGGTATGTCTGCGTGCCGGCGGCACTTTCCGGCATCACCGCCGCTATCATGCTCGGAATAGGCCGCGCTATTGGTGAGACCATGACAGTCCTGATGGTAGCCGGCGGCGCAATTGCCCTCAGCATCTCACCTCTCGAACCGATGCGCCCGATGACAGCAACCATCGCCGCCGAAATCAACAATGCCGTCAGAGGCGGTCTTCAATACCAGGCCCTATTTGCCATCGGGCTGGTACTGTTCATCCTTACTTTCCTAGTAAATCTCGCCGCCGAGCAGGTGCTCGAACGTCAGAAACGGAAGTTTCAGACATGACAAACGGACATTTCGCTCGCCATGAGCAACATCGCGGTCATCTGGTCTCTCAGAGGCTTGCCTTCACGCTTCTTGGTCTTGCCACTGCCGTCGTTGTCGTTCCGGTTGTCTTGATATTCCTTTACATCGTCGTTAATGGCGCACCTGCCATGAACTGGACATTTCTTACAAGTGGTCCAAGCATGGGAGGACGTGAAGGTGGAATCTTCCCCGCAATAATCGGCACCTTCTACCTGATGTTAGGTACGGTGCTTTTTGCCCTGCCGGTAGGAATGCTGGCAGCAGTCTATTTGACCGAGTACGCAAGGCAGAACTGGCTGACCCGTATCATCAACCTGGCTATCGTAAATCTCGCCGGTGTACCATCAATCGTCTACGGTCTTTTCGGCCTCGGTTTTTTCGTCATGCTGCTCCACTTTGGAATGTCCATCCTGTCGGCCAGCCTGACACTGGCCTGCCAGGCACTTGCGATGATGATTACCGCCTCTCGCGAAGCATTGCTAACAGTACCAAAAGAATACCGTGAGGCGAGCCTGGCTGTCGGCGCGACTAAATGGCAAACAATACGGCATGTCGTCATACCTGAGGCTATGCCGGGCATAATTACGGGCGCCATACTGGCAATGAGCCGGGCCGCCGGTGAGACAGCCCCAATTCTTGCGGTAGGCGCTGCCTTCTTTTTGCCGACATTACCGACGTCACCGTTTGATCAGTTCATGGCGTTGGCCTATCACCTCTACACCGTGGCGGCCAATGTGCCTGGCGTTTCCAAGGTGACCATCTGGGGCGTAGCCCTGGTACTGGTCGCCGTGGTACTGACTTTTGACTTGGGAGCTATCATCATTCGTCTGCGTGTTCGCCGAACCAGGAGGGTTTAATGGTCGGGATCGATAAAAATATCCTGATTTCGAGCGACGGACTGGAGAGCAAGCATACTAAACTGCGCATTAAGAACGTCAATCTTTTCTACGGCAACTTTCAGGCATTGCGCAACATAACATTCGATATTCCGGCTAACGCGGTAACCGCCATCATTGGCCCATCAGGGTGTGGCAAGTCAACTCTACTGCGCGTTCTTAACCGCATGAATGACATTATCCCGAACACACGTGTTGAGGGAACAGTAGAACTTGATGCCCAGAATATCTACGATCCGGCACTCGACGTGGTCGAGTTAAGGCGACGTGTTGGCATGGTGTTTCAACGCCCCAATCCTTTCCCGATGTCCGTGTTCGATAACGTTGCCTATGGGCCGCGGCGGCATGGAAAGAGACGGTCTAGTGAATTGGCCGACATTGTCGAGACCAGCTTGAAGAAGGCGGCGCTTTGGGATGAAGTCAAAGACAAACTTCAGCAATCAGCACTGGCGCTCTCCGGCGGCCAGCAACAGCGGCTATGTATTGCCCGGGCTCTGGCAGTTGAGCCAGAGGTCATTCTTATGGACGAACCCTGTTCGGCCCTCGACCCAATAGCCACCCTCAAAATCGAAGACCTGATGCGTGAGCTCATTCAAAACTACACCATCGTGATTGTTACCCACAACATGCAACAGGCGGCCAGAGTCTCGGATATGGTATCTTTCATGATGATGGAGCCGGACCGTGCCGGAATACTTGTCGAACACGGTCCAGCAAGGCAGATATTCACTGTTCCCAAAGACAAGCGGACCGAAGACTACATCACCGGTCGCTTCGGATGAATTTAAGGAGGCAAGTGTGACCAGGGTCGTTTTCGAAAAAGAGCTCAGAGACCTCCAGGACCAGATGCTCCTGCTCGGGAGTATGGTCGAAAAGACTATCACCCGGAGCATCGAAGCGCTCAAGGCACGCGACCTTGCCGCGGCCAAACAAATTGTGGCTGATGATGAAAAGATTGACCTGAAACGTTTCGAGATTGAAGAGAAGGGCATTGACATCATTGCTACCCAACAGCCGATGGCCAGTGACCTGCGGATAATCATCGCGGTGCTGTCAATCATCACCGAGCTCGAACGGATGGGCGACCACGCCGAAGGCATTGGTAAGGTCACCATTCTGCTGGGAGACGAACCACCTCTCAAACCGCTTGTCGATATCCCGCGTATGGCAGAAAAGGCAACTTCGATGTTAAGGCGGTCGCTCACCGCTTTTGTCGAGCGCAACCTAGAGGCGGCTAAGATGATACCGGCTGAAGACAGCGAGGTTGACCAGCTTTACGACCAGGTCTACCGGGAACTGCTGTTTTTCATGCTACAGGATCCCAAGACAATTACCCGGGCCACCTACTTACTGTGGATTGCCCATAACCTCGAACGCATCGCTGACCGAGCCACCAACATTGCCGAGCGCGTCGTGTTTATGATCACTGGCGAGTACCAGCAACTGCACATCAGCAAATACTAGAATTGCCCGGCAACTGGGTGAGCTCGTCCAGACAGACCGGTGACACTGCAATAGTGTCATGAAGATAGGCATCTGATTAACCACAGAGCCCTCCGCCTGCGGCGAGTCCCGAAACTGAGCCGCGAGGCCAATGCTCGACTGGCCTGGTTCGATTTCCATCAGGCGTGCCACGGTAATGCGGCGTCGACCTGCCGGCATTTTGCCATTTTCCGGCAGACCCTTTACCGCTGGAAACGCCGCTACCATCCGCAGGACCTCACCACTCTTGAGGCGCGATCGCACCGTCTCCACCGGGTGCGGCAATGACTTTACAAAGCTGGTTTTGCGCCCTACAATACTTTTGGAAAGGGGCGGTTAGCTCAGTGGTTAGAGCGCCTGCTTCACACGCAGGAGGTCATAGGTTCAAGTCCTGTACCGCCCACCATGCTCCATAATAGGCAGAACTGCCATCCTCTAACTATTATTCACTCGGATGTCAGTGCGACGGTAACAGGTGCGAGTACCAGACATTATCAGACTAGCAGCTGACGCACTTGGTCCATTATAGGCAATACGTAATGCCACGTGGCGACGAAAAGCACAAGATAATATTTGAAGCATTAAGGGCCATACTCGGCGACGAGATGGTAACTGATGATGCCGGAGTGGTCGAGGCATACAGCCGCGACTTCTATGCTGCCAGCGTACTTAAGCGCGGCGCACCCGAGTTCATAGTTCTGCCCGGAACGACCGAGGATGTGCAACAGATAGTGAGGCTGGCCAATCGCCTGAAGTTTCCGTTCTCGGTGATGGGGTCAGGGCTAATCTGGCTTCTTATCGGGGCCGCTGCACCCTACTGGTGCATAATTGATCCCAAGCGAATGAACTCTATCGAGATAGATGAGCGAAACCAGTATGCCATAATCGAGCCATCCACCACCCATGCCCAGTTACATGCCGAAGCGATGAAACGCGGGCTGTGCGTTGGCATCCCGGAGGCCGGCGGACAGTCCTCGAGCATGGCTAACCATCTATTTATGGGCATGCACGGCACAGCCTACCGCAGCGGCTATGCCAGCCGCAACATCCTCGGTCTGGAATGGGTACTTCCCTCGGGAGATGTAGTTCGTACCGGGTCTTTGACGCTTGGCAACCGGAACTACTTCTGGGGCGAAGGTCCCGGAGTCGATATCAGGGGTCTGGCCAAGGGTGAGCTGGGTCATTTCGGGTCTCTTGGTATAGTCACCCGCATGGCCGTTAAGCTATTTCGCTGGCCAGGCCCAAAAGTATTCCCCACCGAGGGCGTGGCGCCCGCGAAGAAGTCTGTACTGCCGGCAGAAAACTTCAAATGGTTAATGTTCACCTTCCCAACGATAGAGGCTATGGCTGATGCTATGTATGAGATCGGCAGGGCTGAGATAGGAGCCATGCTTCATCACTGGCCGGCGGCTTATTTCAACTGGTGGTGGGCCAAGTCGCGTGAGGAGTACTGGACAACCTGGCAGGAGGAATACTGGCAGAAAAACTGCTGTCATCTGCTGGCGGTCTGCCTGTGGAAATACACGTCGGCCAGGCAAATGGCCTACGAGGAGCGTGTCCTCAATGAAATCGCTAGCGAATTCGGCGGGGTGCCGCTGGCATCGGAGGTCTTTGCCCGCTGGGTACCATATGCCGCCAACAACTGGATCCGTGACACTAATGGTTGCCGTATGATGCGCCCGGCCGGTGCCTTCGCCACTAACCTGATTGAACAGGACACGATAGATAACGCTGTCGCCAGCATAACAAGGGTATGGGAGATAACCGACCGGTACCAGCCTCCCGTTCTCGACTCAGGTCACTCCGACTGGATAACCGCCTACGACCTCTGCCACTTTGCTGCCGGCGAGGTGGACTTTTCGCACGACAAATCAGAGGAAACCTGCCAGGCAGTGATCGCAAATTCCAACGAGATTATCAACAGGGACATGAAGGAGGGCTTCCCGGAGTTATCAGTGGCAGTTGCTCCCGCCAATCGTGTGGGGACAGCTTTCGCTAACTTCCACAGGGTGCTAAGCCAGCTAAAACGGGCGCTTGATTCTAACAACGTGGCCAATCCATCCCGTTTCATTGATATGCGTAAGGTACATACAGAAACTGGCAATCAAACAGTGTGACGTTTCACGCGTAAATCAGCGCTCCGGCAGTTAGAGTTCTCCGCTACAACAACGAACTACTTTCACTTTTGCCGTTCCCAGCCTGATTCTTGGCTCAAACGCAGCGTTGGCGGACTGTTTGAGAACTTGGCCGTTGAAAATGGGCCGTAGTTTGCTGCAATCGCGTCGAGCCGGAATGGTGGAGCTGAGGGGATTCGGACCCCTGACCTCCTCCGTGCAAAGGAGGCGCTCTCCCTGCTGAGCTACAGCCCCGCGAACTAAACCCCATTCTAACGCACGAACAACTCACCGTCAACGGCGTCGATTGACCACCAGCACCTTCTACAGTATCCTAAATGGCGTCATGAAAACACCCGAGACGATTGACAACATCGAACAAAAGGTTATGAATTATGTTCGACACCACGCGCTAATCAAGCCAGGAGACTGCATCGTTGTTGCCGTATCCGGTGGAGCCGACTCCGTCTGTATGCTCCACATTATGAACCAGCTCCGTCTCGTGCTCGATATCAGGCTCCATGTCGCTCATCTCGACCATAGGCTGCGCGGTATCGAAGGCAGGGACGATGCTAATTATGTCAGGATGCTGGCCGCAAGTCTGGGGCTACCGGTAACCATCGGAAAGGCCGATGTGCGCGCCTGGCAAACAGACTGGCGCACTTCTCTTGAGGAAGCCGCCCGGGACGTTCGATACCGATTCCTTGCCAGAGTATCCAGGAAGGCCGGGGCAACCGCAGTCGCCGTCGGCCATACTCTCGACGACCATGTAGAAACGGTGCTCCTTCACCTCATCCGCGGCACGGCGCTGGTCGGGCTTCAGGGACTCCGGCCGAGCACCGAACTTACCATGACCCGCAACGTGCACCTGAGGGTCATCCGGCCTCTGTTGACTATTTCAAGAGAAGAGACCGCTACCTATTGCTCAAAGCTTGACCTCGGCCCAAGGACTGATGCCTCCAATGCCGACCGGCGTTACCTGCGCAACCGGGTCAGGCTTGAGTTACTCCCTCTGCTGAGACGGATCAACCCCGAAATTGACCGGACAATCGCCAGAGTGGCAGAAGCGGCAACTGAAGCCTACGCCCTACTCCGGAGTCAGGCTGAGGCTGTGTGGCCAACCGTCGCCACCATAGAGAAGGACAGCGTCACTTTAAACAAAGCCCAAATGCTGTCAAAGCCACCAGCCATCCGGGGCGAGCTAGTCAGAATGGCCATCACCCACCTTCTCGGAGAGAGCCGGGACTTCGCCGCCAAACATTTTGAAGCCATAACCAGCATGCTTTCATCACCGGCGGGACGGAGTATTAACCTCCCGCACCGAACCAAGGTCATTACTCACCATGACTCTTTGGTCCTAAGCCTGGGCACTGCCGAAGAAAGCCCGTTCCCACCGCTTGAGAAAGCAGTACGTATCCAGATTCCAGGCATTACCACAATGGCCGGCTGGCGGGTAACGGCAACGGTAACCACCACCAACCAACATACCCATAAAGGCAGTCTAACTGCAGTATTCGACATGGATACCACAGGCGACGACCTTACTGTCACCCCACGCCAGCCAGGCGACCGTTTCCAACCATTAGGAATGCCTCAGCCCAAAAAGCTCCAGGATTTCATGGTAGATGCCCATATACCGCGGGGCTGGCGCGACCGCATCCCACTGGTGAGAGCACAGGACGACATTGTCTGGGTAGTTGGCTATCGTATCGGCCACCGATTCCGCATCACTCCAACCACGAACAGGTTCCTAACCCTCCGGTTCCGGCAAACCAGGCAGACGAGCCGTCATCGCTCGCCCAACCCGGCTAACGCAAAGCACTTAACCTGACAGGTCGTGGCGATACCAGCGTCTTGCGTCCGCACGGTGGACGGGCCAGCCCGGCACAGGCGACATGACAGTTGGCGGTACAGCCAGCCACCGGACAAAAACGACCGTCAGCACCACGGGCCACGAAGGGAAATGCCATTCCCTCACAATTCGGAATCCCGGGCGTATCGCTCTCACCCGCCGACAGTTCCTGACACGAGGCATAGCTCATTCCCCTCACCTCCGCCATCCGACGCAGGCGGCGATGGAAAGCCATCCGCAAGTCATGTCGGAGCATGTACCCACCGCCTGCCCAATAGCTGGTATAGTTATATTCCTCTTCGAAGCGAATCGCCGCCTCCGGGGAAAGGCTCTTAATTATGTTACGGACCGCATCCCACGAACCGGCATGATAAGAAGATGGATCCTGCGGCGCCTTCCGCAACCGGCCGGTGCTGACCACGATATGCCTCGCCCCGGCAGTAGCAAACGTGTCCATCAAGCTCTCAACTTTGTCCAGCCACTTTGCTCCGTACAAGGCAAAAAAGAGATGGGGGAAGGCCGGGTCAAGCCTCACTACGGTATGTACACCGCACCGCGACAACTCCGCCACCGATTCAATTCTGTCTGTGAACACCGGCGCCTGCGGCGAAAGACGGGCGAGCATCTCCGCCGTCCCTTCAACGGTCACAGCAACCGACTTGCGCGGGAATGCCGCAAAGCCGGGAATCTCCAGCAGGAAACGCGCATCACCCTTGGTGGTCACCACAAACGAAATACCGTACTCGACCAACAAACTCACCAGCGCCGCAGTCTGCACGCGCACTTCGCGTATGTCCTGACATGGGTCAGAAACGTTGGACAGTGACACAGGAGGGCAGAGCGACATCCGCCGGAGGTCACGCTCGACCAGCTCCGGCAGATTGCCGTAAACAACCGGCCCCTCCGAGTAGTCCGAGTAAACAGCCTCCCTGGCATAACAGTAAACGCACTGATGGAGACAATGGGCCGGGCCGGGTGGTGTGATGTTAATAACCCAGCAATGGAAACACTTTCGCTCCGGACTGGAATAAGGGAAGTCATGGAAGGTAGACGTCTTCTTGGAAATAACGCGTACCGGCATTGTTTCTGATCTCTAGAGCCAGGAACGGAGCCGTTTGAAAGCTGCTATCCTCTCAACATCACCTATTCGGGCACGCCGGATGGCCTCGTGCAGGACCTGGATACTGCTATCATAAGTCTTACGGTCGACCGGATATGGCGTGCCATCCTTACCACCGTGAGCAAAACTGTATCGGGCCGGATCGCGCGTACTCACCGGTGCTCCGTACACCAGCTCGGAAATCAGGCTGAGCGCCCGCAGCGTCTTCGGCCCAACGCCAGGCAAAGCCAGCAGTGTCTCAAAGTCCCGCGGCTGACTTTCGTAAGTACTGATAAACACACGGCGAATCCGGTCCGGTTCGACGTCCTGAAGAGCGATAAGATGACGTGACGGCATATCCAGTGTCTTCAGTCTCTTGAACTCACCAAGCAGTTTATCCGGGTTCTCAGAACATACGACCGACGCGATTGTGTTTCTGGCTGCATCGCTTTCCTTAGCGACCAGGTTAAGTACTTCACCGCGTCCTTGGGAACATATTGCCGCATGCGGTTCACAGACAAAGTCTCCCACCGCCTCCCCCAGCCAGTGGTACCGCCGCGCATACCGGGTGGCCCCGTTCATCCCCTGCTGAACAACTGCCCACTCTCCAGTGCGGGTAAAGAAGAAGGCGTGGTGGTATAACTGGTAACCATCCTGAAGCGCCGCGCTGTCCACCTTGGCCGACATGCGACTGGCATATACTAAACTCGAAGGCTCGCATCGGAGCACCGGCCCGAAGAATTCAATCTCTGCCGGCGTTTTTCGCGATGTCCGGCCTTTGCCACCAGCAACGAACAACCCCAGATCACGCTCCAGCCCTCTTAAGCCTTCCTTTACAGCCCCACACACAGTAGTGGTAACACCGCTGCTGTGCCAGTCATAACCCAGGACACACCCGAAGGCCTGAAACCAATAGGGGTCGGACAACCGGCGGAGCATTTCGACAGGGCCGAACTCTCCCGCTATTATGACCGTTATCTCACGCGCCAGCAATGTCATCCGTGAGAAAAGCCACGCCGGCGCTTTTCCGCCATGCAATGGCAGGTTAGCAATGCCAGTACGCCTAGCGCTCATCCCAAACTCTCATTAAGAAAAAGGGAGGCCCCGGGCAACCCTCTTTTAGAGTCGACTCCGTGACCTCCCCTCAGTAACCTGAGACTGCGGACTGACCGCTTCCATGCCCGCAGCTTAGCATAACCTAGTGTCGGAAATGCCGGTAGCCGGTGAACACCATGGCGATATTGTATTTATCGGCCACGGCGATAGCATCGGCGTCCTTGACCGAGCCGCCTGGCTCCATGATAGCGGTAACGCCAGCCTTAGCCAGCAGTTCGACGCCGTCGGGGAATGGGAAGAAGGCATCGGAGCCGACGGACGCCCCTTTTGCCGCCTCACCAGCACGGTTGACCGCGAGCTGGGCACTGACAACGCGATTTGGCTGGCCAGCACCCATACCAAGAAGCATCTGGTCCTTGGCGATCACGATGGCGTTGGACTTGACATGCTTGACTGCTTTCCACGCAAAGAACATGTCCTTAAGTTCGGCCTCAGTCGGCGCTCTCCTGGATACAACTCTGGGCTTGAACTCAGCCTCACCAAAGGTATCCGCTGTTTGGAGAAGCAGGCCACCGCTCACACGGCGTACGTCAAGCGCCGGCGACCTGCCAAGAGCCATCAGGTCGGGTAATTCGACGATGCGCAGGTTGGCTTTCCTCTTAAGCATCTCAAGCACCCTGGGGTCAAACCCCGGAGCAATGATGGCATCAAAGTGTGTCTTGTTGATTTCCTCGCCTGCGGCAAGCGAAACTGGCTGGTTACAGGCCACAATACCGCCGAATGCTGACACCGGGTCGCCGGCCAATGCACGCCGGTAAGCCTCGGCAAGGTCTTTATGGCTGGCCAGGCCGCAAGGATTGGTATGCTTGATAATAGCCACCGTCGGCAGGTCGAAGTCCTTGACCACGTTAGCCGCGGCATCCAGGTCAAGATAGTTGTTAAACGAAAGCTCCGGACCGTGCAGTTGCTTCGCCGCGCCCAGACCGCTGACCCCGACGCCGATTATCTGCTCGGCGTAGAACGCACCTCTCTGGTGCGGGTTCTCTCCGTACCTCAGGGTCGCTATTCTCTTCAGGGCGATTGTCTTATTCTCAGGGAAGAGGTCACCCTGTCCCAGGTACTGAGCGATAGCAGTGTCGTACATGGCGACGTGCTGGAAGGCCTTCTGTGCCAGCCGCTTCCGCTCATCAATGTTGAGCCCACCCTTCTTCAGTCCGTCGAGCACTATTGAGTAGTCAGCCGGATCTACCACCACGATAACTGACGGGAAGTTCTTGGCCGCCGCGCGTATCATGGTCGGCCCGCCGATGTCGATGTTCTCAAGAGCATCATCCAGAGTCACGCCTTCCTTCGAAACAGTCTGCACGAACGGATAAAGATTGACCGCAATCAGGTCAATAGGCTGGATTTTATTCTTGGCGAGCTCTTCAAGGTGCCTGGGTAAGTTTCTCTTGGCCAGTATGCCGCCATGGACCGCAGGATGAAGCGTTTTGACACGCCCATCGAGAATTTCCGGAAATCCGGTGATTTCCGAGACGCTGTGGACCTTGATACCTGCGGCTTCCAGGCCCTTCTTGGTACCGCCGGTACTGTAAACATCCACACCCAGGTCGCACAGTCCCCTGGCAAACTCAGCGAGACCGGACTTGTCAGAGACGCTAACGATCGCTCGCATGTATCCTCCTTTTTATTCCTATTTATTCCTATTCGATAAGCACGCATTCATCTTCAGATGCGGCCCTGATTACCTCTCCGATGACCCTGGCTTCAGGAAGAGACCTGACAATACGCCGGGTATCGGTCGGGGAAGCCACAAACACCATCCCTATGCCCATGTTGAACACATTAAACATTTCATCCACCTTGATTCTTCCCCTCCTTCGGATTAACTCGAATATAGGAGGGACTTCCCACGTTCCACGGCGGACTCGAATCGCCATGCCATCCGGCAGAATACGCGGGATATTGTCTATCATCCCGCCGCCGGTGATGTGGGCAATCCCCTTTACCATCTTCAGAAGCGGCTTAAGCCGGTTGTAGTAACAGCGATGCGGCTCCAAAAGCGCCTCACCCAGCGTCCGGCCTAACTCAGGATAGAACACCTTCAACTGCGCAGTGTCGTCATCCAGTTTGAAAACCTTCCGAACCAGCGAATATCCGTTGGTATGAAGACCACTGGATGGGAGCCCCAGCACGACGTCACCAATTTTGATGGTCCGGCCGTCGATAATCTCATCCCTTTCGACGACTCCGGTAATGAATCCAACCAGGTCGTACTCTCCATCCGCATACATACCGGGCATCTGGGCTGTTTCACCACCCACCAGCGCCATGCCAACTTCTCGACATGCCTTCGCCATACCTTTCGCCAGACTTACTGCTACCCTGGTGTCCAGCCTACCCATGGCAATATAGTCCAGAAAATACAGCGGTTTAGCGCCACAGCAAAAAATGTCGTTCACGGAATGGCTGACAATATCTACTCCGGCTCCCTCATGACGGTTCATCGCCGCGGCGATCTTAAGCTTGGTACCGACGCCATCAACGCTTGACACCAGCACCGGGTCCCGATAACCCCTGAAATTGAACATACTGCCGAAGAAACCGATATCGGCCATGACCTCGGATGTGAAGGTCTTCCGCGCCTCTTCGGCAATCAGGTGCTTGGTACGTCCGGCCAAATCAAAGTCAACGCCGGCCCTGGCATAGAGTCCCTTACTTGGCATCGGCGCTCCCGGCCGGCGATGCCTCCAGGGCAAGCTTGTCCATCTCAAGCTGTACCGGCACCGGATAGTTCCCGGTGAAGCAGGCAAGACAGAACATATCACGCGGCAGACCAACCGATTCAATCAGACCGTCCAGGCTGAGATAGCCAAGGGAATCGGCGCCAACAAAGTCACGTATCTCCGGAATCGTCTTTTGAGCGGCAATGAGCTCCCACCTCGTCGCCATGTCGACGCCGAAGAAACATGGATGACGTATCGGCGGCGCACAGATACGCAGGTGGACTTCTTTAGCTCCGGCTTTTCTGAGCATATTCACAACTTTAGGTGTCGTCGTCCCCCGGACGATACTGTCATCAACCACGATAACACGCTTGCCGCCGATAATCTCAGGTAAAGGATTGAACTTAAGCCTGACACCAAGGTCGCGTATCCGCTGGTCCGGCTGAATGAAGGTACGCCCGACATAACGATTCTTTAACAAGCCCTCAACGTATGGAATACCGGATGCCTGCGCGTAACCAATACCGGCGGTCGTCGCCGAGTCCGGCACCCCCATAACAACATCGGCGTCTACCGGGTATTCCCTGGCCAGTATTCTACCCATAGCCTGACGGCAGGGATATAAGAGTTTTCCCTGAATCGTACTGTCCGGACGGGCAAAATAAATGTATTCAAAGATGCAGACGGCTTTCCGGTCTGATTCTTCCCGGTAGCTCTTTACCCCATGCTCGTCAATAATGATAATCTCACCCGGTTCCACCTCCCTCAAAAACTGAGCTCCGATGTGGTCGAGAGCGCAAGTTTCCGAGGCGATGATCCAGCCCCCATCATAGGCACCGAGGCACAGCGGCCGGACGCCCAGCGGGTCACGTACCCCGACCAGCTTGTGCTTAGTAAGTATTGTAAGGGAATACGCCCCCTTAAGCCGCCTCATGGCATACCTGATTTTGGCAACCAGTTCACGCTCAGGAGAAGCCAGAATAAGGTTAGCTATGACTTCCGAGTCGGTACTAGTCTTGAAGCTAAATCCCCTTGAAATCAGTTCCTCCCGGAGTTCTTTGCTATTGACGATGTTGCCGTTATGGGCCAGCGCGATCTCATCACCGCCCCACGTAGACATGAGCGGCTGGGCGTTACAGAGCCTGTTGGAGCCAGTCGTCGAATAGCGATTATGCCCGATAGCGATATACCCAGTGAGATGGGTCAGGTCTTCTTCAGTGAACGCCTGGGAAATGAGCCCCATACCGGTGCGAACTGATATTTTTTCCCCGTCGCTGGTGGCGATACCAGCGCTTTCTTGGCCGCGGTGTTGAAGAGCGAAGATTCCAAAAAAGGTTAAACGAGCGACATCCACGCCCGGGGCGTAGATTCCAAAGACGCCGCAGTTCTCCCGTAAGCCCTGCATGGCAGAGCGCTAATTATACCCTTGACAGGCACCCCGGTCAACGACGGACGAAACGTTGAAGCCACGTTTTGGCCACGTTCAGCGCAGACTCATCAAGACGAAGGCGGTGACCGGCACCCGGCAAGACCACCAGTTCCTTGGGGTCACGGGCGGCAGCAAACAGGCGCCGGGCGTGGTCAAGCGGTACGGTATCATCCCTGTCACCATGCAGAATCAGGACCGGACGCGGCGAAATACGCCCAATGCAGTAAACCGGTGAGACAGTCCCGAAACCTTTAGCCCATGCAGCGATGTCCTGAGGGAAATCCCTGTCACGGATGAGACCAATCTTGCGCAGGTACTCTACAAAAGGTGCGGCCCTGGCCGGATCAACCAACCCGTTGAAGTCGGCCGGGCTGGCCATCAGGACCAGAAAGGCGATATCCTCTTCTTCGGCGGCGACACAGGTGGCAACCGCACCGCCAGCGCTCGACCCCATGACACCCAATCTCGCACAATCTACCTCACTCAAAGAGGCGAGGTACTTCACCACCGCCTGCAGATCGCGCTTCCAGCCGAGGATGTCAAGATTACCACCACTCCGGCCTGCCCCACGAAAGTTAAAGATAGCCGTGGCGAAACCGGCCTCGCATAACCGCCGTGCCAGATTGGCATAACGCAGGTCCGAAGGGTCGTATTGCGCCGCAGGGATGCCGTGACACAGACACAGACCAGGGCAACGACCATTTCCGGCCGGGATGTAGACCTCACCGGCTATCCTGATGCTATCGACTGTAAGTGAAAAGTCCCTTTTTTCCATGAGACAGGCTACTCCTTACATGACATATCCAAACCAGGTCAACCCCAGCAACCCCCAGGAAAGCACAAGGAGCAGCACCCACAGGGGCATGCTCCACGACATTACCGCTCGACCGTCGAGAGGCCCGACCGGCAGGAGGTTGAAGGCAGCCAGCCAGAGGTTAATCTGGAAACCATATGTGCCTATTAGACCAGCAATCCCACCAAGCCCTGATAGGAAGTAGAACACTCCCGCGAGCGCCAGGTTTGAGACCGGCCCCGACAGGCTGATGATACCCTGCTCCCTCGGCCTGGTGTAGGCAAAGATATGGACAGCACCCGGCGCGGCGAACAGGAACCGGCCCATCGTGAGAAGCGCCGAAGCAAGCGCGATAATGAGGCCCATCCTCCAGAGCCGAAACTCGGCACGAAATCCGTACCTCTGTGCAACCAGCTTGTGGGCAAGCTCATGAAAGATAAAACCGGAACCGACGCCGATGAGGCTTACCATAAAGAACAAAGGGAACCGGGCCGGTACCGTAAAGAAATGACCAATTGAGAAGCACAGCCCGAGCACAAGCCACGCGATGGCGAGTTCCTTAGCTTCACTTCTAGAAAACACGTGATTTCCCCTTTCAAGCTACGGTAAACATGAGCAGAAATTCCCGGTTTCCCGAGTCCCCGAGTAGCGGCGAGGCCGTCACACCGCCGAGGACAAACCGGTTATCGGCCAGCCATGCTACAAAGCGGCCGAGTATCCGGGCATGAATCTGGGGATCCCTGATGACGCCGCCTTTGCCGACCTCTTCTCTCCTGCCTTCGAACTGCGGCTTTAGCAGGGCGATCATCAGACCCGGCTTCCGCAGGTGCTCGGCAACGCTGGGCACGACCTTGGTCAGTGATATAAACGAGACGTCAATGACCCCTATGTCTACCTTCTCCGGCAATTCGAATCCTTTTCGCGCGTTAACGCGCTCCATTACTACCACCCGCGGGTCCTGTCGCAGGCGATAGTCAAGCTGACCGTAACCAACATCAACTGCGTAGACACGGCTGGCACCATGCTGGAGAAGACAGTCGGTGAAGCCACCGGTCGAAGCGCCGATATCCAGTGCCACCAGCCCAGTGGGATCAACGCCGAACTCATCCAGGGCGTAAGCCAGCTTCAGACCGCCGCGGCTCACGTACGGCATCCGGTTGACCAGTTCAATCGCCGAATCCTCAGCCACCAGCTTTGCCGGTCTTGTGGCTGTTCCCCCGTTAACAAGCACCGAGCCGGCCATTACCATCGCCTGGGCACGGCTCCGGGTCTCAACCAGCCCCCGGGCTACCATGAGGCTGTCCAGGCGCTGTTTCGAAGCCTTTTTAGAAGAGCCCGTCACCTATGTAGCCGACTCCGAGCAAGACCTGGGTAAGCAGAATGACAAGAACGTTGGCGCCGAGCGCCGGGGCCAGCCGCGACGGGTCGTCATACTGTCCGGCGCCACGTATCGCCTTCAAAGCAAACGGCATGGTCAAGAGCCCAAGCAACGCCGCCGGCGGGAGCCCCGGTAATCCGACCAACCCCACCACTACACCGCCGGCTATCCACACATACATAAGGATGGTAAGACCAGCGTAGAGCCGCGACGCCTTCCGTTTACCCATGATTATGGGGAGCGTCCGCTTGCTGGCAGTTGCATCAGCCTCAACATCGGGGAACTCGTTCAGCAACAACAGGTTGCACACCAGAATCCCCGACGGTATCGAGGCCACCACCGCCGGCCATGTGTAGGCCCCGGCCTGGACATAATAAGCGCCCAGCACCGGCAGTGTCCCGAGACCGAGGCCGGCCGCTATCTCTGCCATACCAAAGCCAACCTTCGTCAGCTTCTGAGTATAGATGAGAACGCAACTGGCGCCTACCACCAGAAGCGGAAGCAAACCCCAGCCGGAGACAAACAGGAAATAAGCCCCTATCGGTACCGCGGCTACAAAGGCAACGATTCCATAAATCAGAGCCTCCCTTGGCGACATCATACCCGCCGGAAGCATGCCGCTGCCGCCGCTAAACGGCGTACGCACCGTATGCAGGTCGACTCCGCTCTTGTAGTCAAAGTAATCGTTCAGCACATTGACGCTGATGTGCAGCGATACCAGCCCGAGCATCGCCAGCAACCCCCGCCAGAGACTGAAATGGCCATCGGTCCAGGCGATCGCCGTACCCAGAAACACAAGCACAACCGATAGCAGCAGAAACTGCGGCCGGGTCTCGAAAAAGTACACCTTGAGCTTATTCATCTGAAAACTCTCCCTACATCCAGACTCAGCATTCACCGCCGGCAATTGCCTGACCGAAGGCATAGATTAGCACGCAATCAGCCCTGTGACAACCAACACCGCTTCGCGTCAGTTCACCATTTACACATTACCGGTAATAGCCTTCAGCGCCCTTTCGAGTTCGTCGGGCAGGCCGACCGTGAACTCCCGATACTCCCCGCTTGACGGGAGCCGGAAGCCCAGCCGGAACGCGTGCAGAAACTGCCTGCTCAGGTACGGCGATTCGGCGCCGTAAACGCTATCGCCGACAACGGGAAATCCGATGGCCGCCAAATGGACTCGTATCTGATGAGTCCGGCCGGTCTCAATGGCAACCTCAAGCAGGGTAAAATCGCCCAGATACTGCCTGACGCGGTAGCGCGTGCGTGCCTCCCGGCCGCCTCTCACCACGGCAATACGCTGTCGTTGTGACGGATGTCTGCCCAACGGCGCATCGATTATCCCTTCCCGCGGAGACAGCCGTCCCTTGACCAAGGCGAGGTACTCTTTTCGCACCACCCGCGCCCTGAACTGCCCGGCCAGGTTCTCTCGGGCCTGATTATTCTTGGCCACCACTATAAGCCCGGACGTATCCTTATCAAGACGGTGGACGATTCCCGGGCGGAGCGAATCCGCGGCCGAAGAGAGGCCCGGACAATGATAGAGTACTGCATTCAAAAGTGTCCGGTCCGGATGACCAGCCGCAGGATACACCACCATCCCGGCCGGCTTGTTCACCACCAGCACCTCCCTATCCTCATAGACTATGTCAAGAGGCAGGTCCTGTGGAATCAGTGAGCTCTCCGGCGGGGGTGGAAGTGTCACCTCAACGGCATCGCCCTGTTTCGGCCGCGAGCTTGGCTTCGCCACCATGCCGTTGAGACGCACGCGTCCCTGCTCAAAGAGTTTCTCGACGAAGGAACGCGAAAGGTTGGCGCACCGGCTGACGATGTAGCTGTCGAGACGGCCGGGCGAACCCGACACCCCCAGCCGGATTGTCCTAGGCTTGACGTTTTTCCCGGCTCCGTTCAACTTTTCTCACAACAAAAACTAAGAAATAAATGAGGATCAGACTGCCTGTGGTAATGGCGGAATCAGCGACGTTGAAGAATGGCCAGTGGAAATCACCCCAGAGGTGGACATCAATAAAGTCCGTAACGTAACCCAGAAAAAAGCGGTCAATCAGGTTGCTTATGGCTCCGGCCAGAACGAGACTCATGGCAACCAGCGCCAGGCGACTCGGCGGTGACAGAAAACGGTAGAAAAGTAGAATGGCAATTACTCCGGCGGCGCCGACTACCGAGAGCAGGACTCTCTGGTCAAGAAAGAGGCCGAATGCCGACCCGGTATTCTGAACATAGGTCCATTGAAGACGCCAGATTACCGGTACCGATTCTCCAGGCGTCATACTGGCACGGACCACAAACTTGGTAAGCTGGTCTAATACGATAATAGGGACTGCCGTTACTGGAAGCAGCCAGCGGCGCATGAGGCTACCTTGCCCGTGTCCTGGCATCCCCGTCTCGTTTCGCCTTGCAGGAAAGGCAAAGAGCCGCCTGTGGCAGCGCTTCGAGGCGCGCCGCTTCAATCGCTCGCCCGCAGGAGTCGCAACGGCCGTAGGTCCCGGCGTCGAGTTTCTCCAGCGCATGCTCAACCTCAGCCAGTAGCGCCCCAAGCCTCTGCTTCAACGCCAGTGTTCTTTCCATCTCGAACGTCACGCGCGCCTCTTCCTCCTGCTTCCCGAAGGGACTCCCTTCACGCCGCCCTCCATCTGGAGGAGCGCCCAACTTTAGTTCCGCCAGCTCTGAGAGCAGGCGGCTCTTTTCCTTTTCTAGACGCTCGCGCTGTTTATCGTACTCCGCCATGGCAAAGCTGACGCCGACCGAAATGCCAGCCAGACTTTGTCGCTCATGATTATACCAGCAAGGCACAGGACAAGTCGCACGCGGGTCCAATCGGAGAGCTGTCCAACTCATTGACTTAACCCATATCGGACGCTATACTTCACGGCACATTCCTAAATTCGGGGAGGTGCTGAATGAAGCTGTCCTGCCTCCAAGAGAACCTTAACAAAGGCTTGAGCATCGTCAGTCGGGCCGTCGCTACGCGAACCAGTCTGCCGGTCACCCAGAACATCCTGCTGGCCACTGACGAATCAAGGCTCAAGCTGACAGCCACCAACCTGGAGATGGCGATAACCTGCTGGATTGGCGCTAAGATTGACAGAGAAGGCGCCATCACCGTTCCCGCCCGTCTCCTCACCGAATTCGTCGCCTCCCTGCCCAACGAGAACGTCAACCTTTCCCTCTCAGAACGGACTCTACAACTCAAGTGCGCCCGTTTCGAAGCCCGTCTCTCCGGTATCACTGCCGAGGACTTCCCGCCGATTCCCAGAATAGGCGATGGCATTAATACCAAAATCAGTGTTGATGCAATTCGCGAGGCCATCCGACATTCCGCTTTTGCCGCGGCTACTGAAGAATCAAGGCCGGTGCTTACCGGCGTTCACTGCGATTTTGATGGCGACAAGCTCAAGATGGCGGCTGCCGATGGATTCCGTCTGGCGGTATATACGGCGTCGCTGCTTTCGCCCATTACCGCCAGGACAGCCATTATCATACCGGCACGCACTCTCAACGAACTGAGCCGTTTTCTGACGGATGATGAAGAGTCCGTGGCCATCAGCATTAACCAGCAAAAAAGCCAGGTGCTCTTCCGGCTCAAGAACGTGGAATTGGTATCACAGCTTCTCCAGGGCACCTTCCCCAACTATTCTCAGCTCATTCCTCAGGGATACTCGACCCGGGCGGTTGCTGACGTCGCCGAGTTCCTCCGGGCCACTAGGATGTCGGCCATCTTTGCCCGCGACTCCAGCGGCATTGTCCGGCTTGTCATCAGCCCCGGAGCTGAGACTAGGCCGGGCAAAATGACCGTATCCGCTCGTGCTGAGGAAATTGGCGATAACACGGCCGAAATCGATGTCCTTGTCGACGGTGAGCCGGCGAAGATTGCCTTCAATTTCAAGTATATGACTGACGTGCTGAGTGTCCTGAGTCAGAGCCAGGTAGCTCTGGAAATCACTACCTCATCCAGCCCCGGCGTCATCCGTCCCGTCGGCACCGACAACTACGTACACGTTGTTATGCCGATGTTCGTTCAATGGTAGGTCCGCTCACCAGGCCAGATTCCCACTGAAAACAATGTGGCTGGCGATGTGACCGGAGACCGTCCTTCCATACTAGCCAGACTGAATCACTTGAACACGGATACGGCATACGGCAACCGTTTGCCCATGTTATCCTGCCACTTCGACCCTGAAAACGTTACGGGCACCGTGCCGAGTCAGTCCCCTGAAAGGCAAAAATCATGTTGACAGGCCGCATCACTTGTGACTACCATTAGCACCAGCAACTCCAACAGCCGGCTGGCACATTACCTTCAAAGGAGCTTGTCGGTGAAATGCGATCTAGCGGCTGCCCCTATCGTACTTTCGGTCAGTTCCCTGACCACCGCGCTATCGTTCGCCACTGCACAGCCCAACGCGATCCAGTCCAGCGACTTGGTGGCAAGCCGGTACATCGGCGCCGGGACCGTCAAGCAGGCGGGCAAAGGTGATGACACCCACTACTGGCTGGCTAAGGACCGACCTGCCAAGGGCATCGTCAAGTCAGTGAACGTTCTTGCGAGCGGCATTTTCGCATTCTGGTCTTGCGGGAGTCTCATGCCCGACCAGTCAGGACACGCTGAAAGCGACCTGACAGTTGCTACCCCAGCAAGGACCACCACCGTCCCCATCGGAATAGCGCTGAATCACAGCTTACCATTCCGACGGCTCATACCCCGGGCATCCAGCCCGATGACGAGGAGCGGCACCGGAACCCCCGACTAACCGTGCGTCTTAACGTGCGCTCCAATATTAATGAATGTTGACAAGTACCGACATCAGGAGGCCATAAATGCCACCCCGAACTGCAGAGGCATCTGGGGCAACCCGCAATATGGTGGACCCGGAAACGGCCTGGCAACGATACTGCGGATTCCTGGACCTGACCGTCGCCGAATTCATGCGAATCCAGGAACGCCTTCTTCTGGAACAGGTCCGTCTGGCTTACAATAGCGTCCTTGGCCGCAAAATCATCGGCAACGTCATGCCAACAACACTGGAGGAGTTTCGCAAGTTTGTCCCATTCACTACTTATGATGACTACGCACCGTTCCTGCTGGAAAAGAATGAAGATGCCCTGCCGGAAAAACCGGTCACATGGGCCTATACATCCGGTCGCTCCGGAAGCTCCAAATATGTCCCTTACACCAAGCGTGCCCTTGCCCGGATAACGGAAGACAGCCTGGGCACACTAATCCTGGCATGTGCCCGTAAAAAAGGCGATGTCCGCCTCCGTCCGGGCCTAAAAGTCGTCTACAATCTCCCGCCGCGGCCTTACTTTTCCGGTTTCATGGCCGTCGTATTGGCCGACAGGCTTGGCCTTCGTTTCCTCCCCCCGGTTGAAGAGGCCGAGAACATGCAGTTCGAGGAGCGGATAAGGCAAAGCTTCAAGCTGGCAATGCGTCATGGAGTTGACATTGTCGGCTCGCAGACCAGCGTGCTTGTCAGGATTGCGGAGTCTTTCGCGTCGCAATCAGGGAGGACCAGTGTGGGCAAAGCGCTATCACAACCGAAAGTGGCGTTAAGAGTACTTAAAGGCAGACTAACGAGCAAGCTGGCCCGGCGGCCGATGCTTCCGCGTGACCTGTGGTCGGTCAAAGCGATAATCTGTTACGGAATGGACACCGCGGCCTACAAACCGAGGCTGATTGAGTACTGGGGCAAGGAGCCTTACGAGTTCTATGGTAGCACGGAGGCCGGAGCCGCGGCCTGTCAGGCATGGAACCGCAAGGGACTCTACTTTAGTCCCTTCCCATGCTTTCCGGAATTCGTACCCGAATCAGAAGCTGTGAGGATGACCAACGACAGGAACTACCGGCCCAGGAGCTATCTCATTTCTGAAGTAAAGCCCGGCGAGCGCTACGAGGTCTTCATCACCAGCTTTTACGGGATGCCGTTCCTGCGCTACCGGATGGAAGACATTTTTGAGGTGGTCTCTCTCGAAGACAAAGAGACCGGCATCAAACTGCCTGAGTTCGTATTCGCCGGCCGGACGCGCGACCTTATTGACCTCGCCGGATTCGCACAGCTCGGTGAGAAAGATATCTGGATGGCGATGACGAAATCGGGACTTAAGGTCGAAGACTGGATGGCGCGAAAAGACATTATCAATAACGAACCGGTACTGCACATCTACCTCGAGCCGAAGAACCACATCACCCCCCGCGAAGCTGAAGACGCCTTACACCGGGCGCTCGTCGAGGTAAACTGGAACTATCGGGACCTGAGCGCCATGCTCAAGACACGCTCCCTGCACGCCACACTGCTTTCCGCGGGAACATTCAAACGCTACTACGAAGAAAAAAGGGCCGCCGGGGCGCCACTGGTCCAGCTGAAGCCGCCGCGCATGAACGCTCCCCAGGCCACACTCGACGTCATACTTAAACACAGCAATGATGCGGAGAACCGCACGGCATGATTGGTTACCTCTTACCACCCATACTGCTCATCTTCTCAAGTCTGGTACTTCTGGTCACGGTGCTGATAGCCGCCAGAAATAAAACCAGCGCCCACCGGCTCTTCATTCTGTACCTCCTTTTGCTAATCGTATATGGCTCCATCATCTACGGCATGCGCGCCAGTCCCGACCTGGAAAGCGCCTATGTCTGGGAAAAGCTGATTGTCGGCGTACTGCCGTTTCTGTCCACCCTGCTGTGCCACTTCTGCCTCGTTTTCTGCAGAGCGCGCTCTTACAGATGGCCGCTTTTTGCTGTCTATGTCATCGCAGCATCTTTCGCAATCCCGCAGGTTGCACCTCTCGTAGTCAGCGGTATGCAGTTGAAGCCCTACGGCTTCGCCCCGGTCTTCGGCGGGCCGCTGTCTTACCTGTGGATGTTCTACCTGTTCGGTCCAGCAATCTGGGCACTGGTAGTCCTGATTAGAAGACGGCCGCAGGAAGCGTCGGCCGAGAACCGCAACCGCTTGAACTACATCATCGCCGGCCTGGTCATCAGCATGTTTGGCGGCATTTTCGATGTCTTACCCGTCTTCGGGCTCCCCCTTTATCCGGGTGCCATCATCGGCCTGATAGTCTTTTGTATCCTGACCGCACTGGCCATGGTCAAATATCACCTCCTCGACATCCAGATTGCTATTCGACGCGGCATAGCTTATCTGTTACTGAGCACTGTCGTGGGAATCCCTTACGCCGGGGCGATCCTCGCTCTCAACTACTATTTATCCCAGCTCTCAGAACGCATCGTGTTCTACATATTCCTGCTCATCGCCGGTGCTGTCGGTCTTCAGCCGCTCTGGCAATGGTCGCAGAACGCCGTGGACCGGCTGTTTTACCGGGGAAGGTTCGACTTCATGACCACTCTCACCGGTCTCACCGCCAGAACACACTCCATCGGGCAGGTGCCGGAATTTACCCGGAACGTTGCTCAACTCATATGTAACGTTCTGAGGTGTAATGAGTGCCATATTCTTACCCGGGGAACCACCAGCCTGAAGGACCTGGCCGCCACCGGCTCCGGAAACCCGGCCTCTATCTCTTGCGACAACCCGCTTGTGTCATGGTTTGAGACTCACGATGGCATTCTCAGGCATGACCAACTTCAGCAGTTCCCAGAGCTGCTCGCCATGACCAGCCATCAGACCCGGGAAATCTCCTCCTTGAATGCGGAACTTTACGTGCCGGTCAAGACCGGCGAGAAGCGTTTGGTCGCCATCATCACCGTTGGACGGAAGCGGTCCGGTGCTCCATACGGCCTTGATGAAGAGAAAATCCTGCAGGATACTGCCGACCGTCTGGCAGTGAACCTGGAGAACGCCTATCTCTACATGGTCGAAAGGTCACTCAGGGAGAGACTGGAGAACGAGACTGCCAGCCGGACTGAATTTCTGATGGCTGCAGCCCACGAGATGAGGACCCCACTCACCTCTATCATCGCTTCATCGGAGCTACTCTCAGAAGAAATACCCCTCGACCCGTCGAATCCATGCTCCAATCTCGTCGACAGTATCCGGGTCAGCGCCGTCATCCTCAATCGACGCACGACCGAACTGCTTGACTTCGCCAGATTGAGGAGCGCCAGCTTCGAACTCAAGACAGAAACCATAGACCTGGGCAAAGTGGTCGATTCATCACTACGCCAGCTTGAACCGATCTTCCTGCAGAAAGGCCAGTCGTACAAAAAGAACATGCCCCACGACCTTCCGGCCGTAAAGGCCGATGCCGGCCGTATCGAACAGGTCATAGTCAACCTGCTGAGCAACGCCTCCAAATTCTCACCCAGAGGTGGCACCATCAGCATTGGTGCAGAAAGCGGGCACAATCAGGTAATCATGAGCATCAGCGATGAAGCGATACCGCTGTCAGAGCAGGAAAGAAGCCGGCTATTCCAACCGTACTATCGTGGCGACAATCCGAACCGTCTTGCTACCGGGCTGGGGCTGGGGCTTGCCATTTCCAAACAACTCATCGAGCGTCACGGCGGCAGGCTCTGGGTGGAAAGTCACTCCGATGGCAATGTCTTCTATTTCTCCCTACCAATCGGCGAGTGATGTTGGCAACACTGCGACCAGCGCCGATGATTGCCAACAACGGCGTGTGATACTATACTGAAATAGCAGACTATCGCGGCCAGGTGGGATTAACCGATGAAGGTTCTATTGATTGAAGATAACCCCGAAATCGTACGGACGGTGTCTCTGTGCTTCCAGCTCCGCTGGCAGGGAGCGACAATTGTCAGTGCCGCTGAAGGAGCGCGGGGGCTGCAGCTCGTACAGAACGAATCACCGGATATCGTAATCCTCGACCTGGGCCTACCGGATATGGATGGGTTCGAGGTCTTGAAACAGATACGCCTCTTTTCCAGTGTGCCGGTTATCATCCTGACGGTGCGAGAGGATGAGCTTGACAAAGTCAGGGGGCTGGAAGGAGGCGCCGACGATTACATTACCAAGCCATTCAGCCCATTAGACCTTCTGGCGAGGGTTAAGGCGGTCATGCGGCGCAGCCGCATGCCCGAATCGAAAGATAACAACTCGCCGCCGCTGGTGGCAGGCCCAATCACCATCAACTTTGCCAGCCGGGAGGTCTTCCTCAACAACACCCCCGTACATCTTACACCGAACGAATTCGACTTGCTTTCCTACATGGCCAAAAATGAGGGCAAGGTGCTAAGCCATCAAAACCTCCTCAACGCTGTCTGGGGTTCGGAGTTCATCGACGTCAGCACACTCAAAAAGTACGTATACCAGCTACGCGTCAAACTCAACGACACCACCGAGCCGCCAAAGATGCTACTAAGCGAGCGCGGAGTCGGCTACAAATTCGTCAGACCCAAGTCAGCGACTGAAGAATCCGTATAGCTTCCAACTCTGGCGGAAATATCCGGCTCCAATGCCCCGCCCGCCAGGTTTCTGCGGTTGACACACGGGAATCAGGTGCTTTATCATTTCGCTTTGGCCCTAATCCCACAATGTAAAGTGCACGAGATGACTTCCGACAAACCCAAGCCACCAACCCTTGTTGACGCCGCTGACCGCTACCTGGCTACTATTCCTGCACAAGAGCGTGAGACTGCTCTCCGGGAAATACATAGCTTTGTACGCTGGTTCGGCACCTCCCGGACACTGTACGATGTCAACATCCCGGACATCGGCGCTTATGCTGAACATGTCGCCGCCGCATCCACGGAGCCGCTCAAGAAGCTCGAGCCCGTCCGTGCCTTCCTGAGCTTTGCCTACAAGCAGAAATGGAGCAGGACAAACCTGTCAGTGCACCTCCATATCAAGAAGACAACGGCCAAGGGCTCTGGCACCACCAAAGGCAAGACACCCACACCGCTCAGCCTGACAAAGCAGGGATTTGAAGAACTCAAGAGCGAACTCGAGCGGCTCATTGCCGAACGGCCGCGCATCGCCGAAGAACTGGAAAAGGCCAGAGCTGACCGCGATTTCAGAGAAAATGCCCCTTTAGACGCGGCGCGCGAGCGTCAGGGGCAGATAGAAGCACGTATCCGGGAACTGGAGGCGATTTTGAAGACGGCCACCGTGATGAATACACCGCAGCGGACAGCTTCAAAGATCGGCATGGGTGATACCGTTGTGCTCCAGGAAGTCTCCTCAAAGGAAGAGATGTGCTACACACTGGTCAGTTCCCGGGAGGCCAATCCGGCCAAAGGCAAGATATCCACGGTATCACCGACCGGCAAGTGCCTCCTCGGAAAGTCGGAGGGGGACACTATCGAGGTACCGGCACCAGGGGGGACGGTCTGCTACTTCATCAAAAAAGTCTCCCAACATAACGCTCAACCAATCCAGTAACCATCTCTACACTGCGCTTTTGCCAGGCACCTGACGGCGTTTAACACCGGATAGGTCACCCGTACCAGGGCTGCCAGCGGCAACTGCAGGAACGGTCTCTGCCTCGAGCCACTTCAGATACTCTATGTTTCCCATTTCCACCGGCACCGCAATAATCTCCGGTATTGTGTAGCTGTGCATCCGCTTGATTGCAGCCTCAACTTCCGCGTACCTTTTGGCCGTGCACTTCAATATACAAACCCACTCTGCCGCCTCCTCGGCTTTTCCCTGCCACCAGTAGGTGCTGCGTACCGGTCCGCCAACCTGGGCACAGGCGGCGAGTCTCATCTCAACCAGCGCCCGGCCAATTCGCCTCGCCTCAGCTTCAGACGAACACGTGGTCACCACCTGTAAGCATTTGATCCTCATGTTTCTATTATCCCCTCGACATGGTAAAATAGTACCCGGTCGTTATCAATCGCTAATCTTTCGATAGCCCATCCCGCTGGAGGCTCCTATGGTGCGCCATATCCAAATCCTGCTTTTTCCAGTATTGCTCTTCATCATCGTTGCCGGTTGCGCCTCCGGCGCACCAGCAGCACAGCCAACGCCGTCGCAAACTGCACCCATACAGCCGCCAACCGCCTCGATCACCATCAGCGGATTTGCCTTCGTACCACAAACAATCGAAATCACCGCCGGTACTAAAGTAGTCTGGATGAACAACGACTCCGTCGTCCACACGGTGACCAGCAATGACCGGATATTCGACAGCGGCAACATGTCACGAGGTGCCACATTCAGCTTTACCTTTACTCAACCCGGTACCTACGAATACTTCTGCATACCCCACCCCTACATGAAAGGCACAGTCGTCGTCAAGTAACTTTTCCCTTGCTGCTCGTCCGGGAAAGCCAGCAGTGGACAGTCCTGTAGGTGTCATGACAACCTGTGCCCGCGACTGCGGCGGCAGGGGTGTCCCAAGCGATCATATAAGCAAGCGCAGCCGCATCGTTGCAACCCGACTCAGGCAAGCATCTGCCTTGCTAATTCTTCAAAGCGCTTTGGTACCATGACCCTGACCTCGCCCAGCCCATCGGCAAGCACACCTACAACGCTCCCAAGGCTCTCGTACCTGAGCAGAACCGGAATACCCGCTTGCTCAAGCTTGCCCTTGATTAAGCTGGCGGTGGCTTCACCCGAAGCGGCATATACCTGCACCAGCTCTTCTTCCACCATTATTGACCCTGTCCACTATTCCGTTAAGCTACCGATACATCGTATCGAAACATCTAAGCGATTAGTGACGGGGAAATCCGTTGTCCGGCAGTAGTACTGAGCGGACATTCAGTAGTTTGATGACCGCACTGGTCGGGGTGGGCGGATTTGAACCGCCGGCCCCCTGAACCCCATTCAGGTGCGCTACCAGGCTGCGCTACACCCCGTTGCTTTCCTGACAAGCCGCAGTATGGTATCATAGCTATTCGTTCAGCGCAACCGCTTTGACGCGTCGTCACGCGGATGCCGACAGCATAACCAAATCACCCGGGGCATGCTCCCGCGCAGGCCCCGGATTCGAGGTCCCATTTCATGCCAAAGAAACAAAAACAGAAGGAACTTCAACCGAAGCGGTTGCCCACCAGGCGCCAGCTCGACAAGTGGGAACGACAGCGTCGCTGGCAGTTGATTGTTACTTATGCAAGCGCCGCAGTCATTGCCGCCGTACTGATCCTGGTCGGCGTCGGCTTCTATCGTGACGAAATTGAACCGCGGTCCCAACCGGTGCTTGTAGTCGGCGACAGGGTGTTCAATCTAGGTTACTTTACCAATGTCCTCGCACTATATACCAGGACTGACCCGAGCCAGGCCAGTTCAGCAATAAGCTACGTTATCCAGGACCTCCAGCGCAACGAATTGGTATATCAGGGTGCCAAAGCCATGGGCATTAAGGTGGATGACGCGGAAGTATCAGATAAGATAGCCGAATACAAAATGGACAACACCCCTGAAGTACGCGACATCGTCCTCGCTCAACTGCTCAATCAGAAATTACGCTCGGACTATTTCGGGCTTCAAGTGCCGACCAGTGCCGACCAGCAGAATCTGGAGGTGATGTTTCTCGAAAGCATCGAGGTATACAAGAACGTGAGAGACAAACTGGACAGAGGAGAAGAATTCGCCAAACTGGCTACGGAATATTCATACGATCCACGTACCCAAACGAATGGCGGCAAGACCGGCTGGCAACCGAAGGTGTTAATGGATGAACTGGTCAGGACGGACAAGGTCTGGGAAACTGCCTCAAAACTCGACAAGGGCGCCATCAGTGAGCCTGTTTACGATGCGCTTGTAAAGTATGTCGGATACTGGGTGATTCAGGTTACGAAGATCGATGAGGGTAACATCAGACACATAAGAGGTATTCTTCTCGGCAACGAAGCCGAGGCTCATGATGTGACCACCAGACTGAAATCCGGCGAGGACTTCGTGAAAATTGTAAAAGAACTGTCTCAGGATGCTGGGAGCAAAGAAAAGGACGGAGATATGGGGACAGTAAACGCCAGCACTCCTCCCGCAATTAAGGAAGCAGCCGAAAAGTTGGAGATCAACCAGATTAGCGATCCGATCAGGCAAGACGGAGCAACCACTACCGGCGGCTACTGGCTCATTAAGGTGATAGATAAAGAGCGAGACCGTAATTTAGACGAAGACTCACGCAATAAGCTGATCGACAAAGCCTTCCAAAATTGGCTGGATGAAGAGGCGAAGAAGACCAAGGTGGAGACCCTGCTGACACCGGAGCAGACGCAGTGGGCCCTGGCACATCTTCCGAAACAGAGGTCCAAATGAGCGGTAGAAGAGGCGTTAACGTCGGCTTGATTGGCATGGGAACAATCGGCAGCGGCGTGGCCAGAGTGTTTGCCGACCGGCCGCAAGTTCTGGCTGAGCAGGCAGAAACGCCGCTGGTCATCAAACGAATCGCAGAAAAAGACCCGGCGAAGAAACCTCCGGAGGCGCTTTCTGCCGTGGTAAGCACCGATGCCGCCGATATCATTAACGATCCGGAAATATCAATCGCAGTCGAACTTATTGGCGGCGAGCATCCTGCCCTGGACTACATTACCGCCGCCATTAGAAGCGGCAAACATGTTGTCACAGCTAACAAAGAGGTTATCTCCAAGCACGGCTATGAGCTCTGCTCGCTGGCAAGAAAGAACGGTGTGGAAATCAGGTTCGAAGCGAGCGTCGGCGGGGGTATCCCGCTCATCGCGCCGTTTCAGCGTGATATCATAGTCAACCGCATCGGCGCCATACACGCCATCCTGAACGGCACTACCAACTACATCCTGACCAAGATGGCCGAAGAAGGCCTCGACTTTTCGGTTGCTCTAAAGCAGGCCCAGCAGCTTGGATATGCCGAAGCCAATCCAGCTAATGACATTGAAGGCATCGACGCCAGTTACAAGCTGGCCATTCTGGCCAGTCTCGCTTTCCACTCAAACGTAGCGCCCGAGGATGTCTACCATGAGGGAATATCCCGGTTGAAAGCTAAAGATTTCCGCTACGCCCGCGAGCTCGGCTATGCCATCAAACTTCTCGCCATCGCCAAGCAGACTGGCCATGGCATTGAAGTCCGCGTGCACCCTGTGTTCATTCCGGAAGACTCTCTTCTGGCCAAGGTTACCGGGGTCTACAACGCTATTCAGGTGGAGGGCGACCTGTTCGGCAAGGTTATTTTCTACGGACAGGGTGCCGGAGCTCAACCCACCTCCTCCGCCGTTATCGCTGATGTCGTCGGTATCGCGCGCAACATCGTCAAGCGGCGCATTAACGCCGTACAATATCCACCACGCAATCTACCAATCAAGCCGATATCCGATATCCAGATGTGCTATTACCTGAGACTGAAGGTTAAAGACGCCCCGGGCGTCCTGGCTATGATTTCGAAAATACTGGGCGATCACCTGATAAGTATTTCATCGGTCATCCAGAAAGAGACTGATGCCGCCAAGCAGACGGCTGAAATCGTAATCACCACACACCCGGCGAGAGAACAGGCGATGCAGGAAGCACTCAAACAGACGAGGCGGCTCGAAGTTGTCAGGGAAATCAGCAACTTCGTGAGAATCGAGGCTTGATATGCCGCGCGGCGTTATTCTCAGATATAAAGATCTACTTCCCGTAACTCCAGCCACTCCGCTAATCACACTCGGCGAAGGCGACACTCCTCTGGTCAGGTCCCAGGTGATTGAAAGGGAAATCGGTTGTGCTGAGCTATATTTCAAGCTCGAAGGGTGCAACCCGACCGGCTCTTTCAAAGACCGTGGCATGGTCGTTGCCGTAGCCAAAGCTGTGGAAGGCGGCAGTACTACCATCATTTGCGCTTCGACCGGCAACACCAGCGCATCAGCCGCGGCCTACGGCGCTCGATTCGGCCTGAAGGTAATCGTAGTCGTTCCCAAAGGCAAGATAGCTATTGGCAAGTTCGCCCAAGCCATTGCTTACGGAGCTAAAATCATTACTCTGAGGGGCAACTTCGATGAGGCCCTGAAAATCGTGCGCGGTCTGGCAGATAAGCACCCGGTAACCCTCGTCAACTCGGTAAACCCCAACAGGATTGAGGGGCAGAAGACCGCCTCATTCGAAATCGTGGACGAACTCGGGGACGCGCCCGATTACCTGTTCATACCCGTTGGCAATGCCGGTAACATCAGCGCTTACTGGAAGGGGTTTGCGGAATACTACGGTCTTGGAAAGACAACCCGGAAGCCAATGATGATGGGTTTCCAAGCTAAGGGCGCCTCGCCGATTGTCCTCGGACATCCGGTTGACCACCCAAAGACCATCGCCACCGCAATCCGCATCGGCAATCCCGCCAGCTGGCAGACGGCAGTCCGTGCCAGAGATGAGTCTGGCGGTGTCATCAGGGCAGTAAGCGATGCTGAAATTCTCAAAGCCTACCGACTGCTTGCATCCCGGGAAGGCATCTTCGGCGAGCCAGCATCCGCCGCATCAGTAGCCGGGCTTTTGAAGATGGCGCGCGAAAGTACTGACTTTCGAGGCAAAAGGATTGTCTGCGTTATCACCGGCAGCGGGCTCAAAGACCCTGACACGCCAATCCGATACGCCGAGCCATTCCCGGAACTTCCTGTCGATTCCGTGGCAATCGAAGAGGCACTGGGCTGGCGCTAGAGCGGTACGAGGACACCATGATTGATGAGATGAAAATCCAGAGCGCAGTGACAACACTGATCAAAGCCATAGGCGAAGACCCACAGCGGGAAGGCCTCAGAAACACGCCACAGCGCATCGCTGAGATGTTCCAGGAGCTTTTCGCCGGGATAGACATCGACCCCAAGAACGAGCTTCAGGTCGGATTTGAAGAGGGGCACCGGGAGATGATTGTCCTCCGGGATATACCTTTTTACTCGATGTGCGAGCATCACCTCCTGCCATTCTATGGTGTAGCCCACGTCGGCTACATACCTAATGATGCCGGTAGAATAGTCGGCATGAGCAAACTCGCCCGGGTGGTCGAGATATGCTCCAAGCGGCCCCAGGTTCAGGAACGCATGACCACCCAGATTGCTGAGGCTATCATGGACGCCCTGAACCCCGCCGGGGTCGCCGTAGTTATTCAGGCAGAGCACCTTTGTATGATTATGCGTGGAATCAAGAAGCCAGGCAGCAACGTGGTGACTTCGGCAATGCGCGGGATTTTCAGGACCAGGGCGGCCACCCGGGCGGAGTTCCTTTCCCTGATCCAGAGCAGCAAATAGGCCTATTCGTGCCGTAGGGCCTCTATCGGGTCCATCCGCGCCGCCTGGAAGGCCGGGTAAATACCGAAAAATATCCCTACCGATACCGAGACAATTACCGCCAGCAAGACGATATCCGGTGACACGCTTGTCACCAGATAGTTACCCGGCGAGACCTGGATGCCGTTAGCAAGCTGAGACAACCCCTCCCCTAACACAACCCCTATTCCACCACCGAGGAGGCTCACGGTAGCCGATTCCACCAGAAACTGAAGAAGCAGGTGCCGGCGCTTGGCCCCGACGGCCTTGCGTATACCAATCTCTCGAGTACGCTCCGCCACCGAAACGAGCATGATATTCATAATTCCAATGCCGCCAACAAGCAAGGAAATCCCCGCCACTATGCCCAGAAATATAGTCATCAGTTCCGTGGCTTGCTGGACCGATTGCAACATCTGGTCCATGCTGGTAATGTTGAAATCATCGGGCCTGCCGTCGGCAATATTGTGTTGCCGTCTCAGAATAGCGCTTATCTGCTCAATCGCAGCATCTACCTGGTCCCGGGATACCGCCTGCACATTAATCATACTGACTGTCAGCCGCCCACGCGCACGGAATGTCTGCAAGCGGTTCTGCATCGTGCTTATTGGTATCAAAATGTTGTCATCCTCAAAGGCACCTTTGGTTTCCAGCACCCCGATTACCTTGAACTGGAAGCGGTTAAGTCTTATCTCCTCCCCTATCGGACTTACGGTACCGAACAGCGTATCCGCAATTCGACTTCCAAGCACAGCTACAGTGGATCTCGAATCAACATGGCGCTGGCCGATGAATTCTCCAACCGCCACCGGACTGCTTCTGACAAACTCGTATTCTGGAGTAACTCCAAGAACACTCGCAGTAGTTGTCTGCGTACCCGCACTCACCTGGACATTCATGCTAACTTGAGGCGCTACCATGGCTATGGCTGGCGCCGCATCCGGCTTGGACAATGCCTTCACGTCATCCATCGTTAAGAAAGCTGGCGTTGTCTGAGCAACCCGGCCGGCAACCATCGCACCGGGACGTACCATGATCAGATTGGTCCCCATGCTCTCGAAGCGGGAAATAATCTGCTCCTGGGTACCGCGCCCGACGGACATCAAGGATATCACCGCGCTAACACCAATGATGATGCCGAGCATGGTCAGGCCGGAGCGCATTTTATTGCTCCATAGGGTACGCAGGGCCATCATGAAGCTATTTAATATGATCATTTTTCACGTCGCTGACGATTTCGCCATCGCGAAGTCTAATAGTGCGCTTCGTGTAGTCCGCTATATCCTGCTCGTGGGTTACCAGCACAATAGTAATACCCCGGTCATTAAGTCTTTGGAAAAGCGTCATTATCTCATGCGACGAGGCTGTATCCAGGTTGCCGGTCGGTTCGTCAGCCAGAATGAGTTGGGGATTATTGACAAGAGCCCGGGCGATAGCTACGCGCTGCTGTTCACCGCCAGACATCTCATTTGGCTTATGCTTCGCCCGGTGCGCCAGCCCCACCATCTCGAGGGCCATCATCGCCCGTTCACGACGCTGTTTACCACCGCAATATATCATCGGCAATTCCACATTCGCCAGGGCACTGTTTTGAGCCAGCAGATTGTACGCTTGGAAAACGAATCCCACCTTCTTGTTCCGTATCTCGGCCAGCCTGTTGTCATTGAGACGGCTGACTTCTGACCCGTCAAGCCAGTACTTCCCGGACGTAGGCCTGTCAAGACAGCCTATTATATGCATAAGCGTTGACTTGCCTGAACCGGAAGCCCCCATAATAGAAACCATCTCCCCACCATCGATATTGAGGCTCACACCCTTCAGGGCCCAGAGCTCCGTCCGACCCATCTTATATAGCTTGGTTACCTTCTCTATCTTGACCACTGCCGAATTCCTACCTAATCACCATACCACCCATCCCTGTCTGAGCCGTGGTACGTGATCCTGCTACCTGAGCAATCAGCACCTTTTCCCCGGCCTTGAGACCGGACTTGACTTCAATATTATCATCATCACTCATGCCGGTGGTCACAGTCCGCCGCTCCGTCCTGCCCGTGGCTTCATCCACAATAACATCGACATACCGTTCACGGCCCGTGCCAGATATAGCCCGCCGCGAGACAAGCAGGACGCCGGTACGTTTCTCGAGCACCACACTGGCACTTGCCGTCATACCATCACGCAGCACGACGTTCCCAGATGGCTCCACCGAGGCAATCACCTGATAGTACACGATGCCTGATTGTATCGTAGCTACGGGAGAAATGAACGTCAGCTTGCCCTTCAATTCCACACCAGGCACTGCATCCAGGGTAATAACAGCCTCCTGCCCGACCTTCAACTTACCGACATCGCCTTCGTCCACCAACCCCTTCATCTGAACCTGGGTCGGATCGACAAGTCGGCAAATCGCCGTGTTGACGCCAACGTTCGCTCCCTCTTTGACATTTACCGCAGAAATTATCCCGTCAAATGGTGCAGTTAACACCGTTTTATCAAGTTGTTTCCTGGCCTGGTCAAGCGCCAGCCTGGCAGCATCCCTTGCCGCAACCGCTCTGTCATATGCCGACTGGTTCTTTTCTGCCTGGTAAGTATACTGCCGGAGAGTGACTATCGTATCGCTGACTGCCTTCTGTCTTTCAATTGGTATAAACTGGCTTGTGCTGGAAGCTGAGTATGCAAGGTTGAGGTACTTGATGGCATCATCCAGGGCCCACTTTGCCTCCTGTGTCTTACCAGCCGCCAGATTCTCCAGGGCGTCCCGAATACTGCCAATCGCCAGCGAGACATTCTGCTGCACCGTTGGGATATCGGTGTAGTACGTGTACGTCGTAGATGTCCTCGGAGCAATCTCTTCCAACTGCTCCTGAGACCTCCTCAGGTCCAGCGCCGCTGTTTGCAGGGCATACTCCTGCTGTTTCAAAGCCAATTCCTTGGCGGTCACGTCGTCTCGATAAGACTGGTCGTCAAGCGTGGCGATTACCTGACCTTTCTTTACCACCGCTCCTTCATCAACTTTTAACTCTTTCAACGTATTTGAAACGCTAAAAGTCAAGTCCCGTGTCTGTGGAAACGATAAACTACCTGTGGCAACGACGCTACTCACGAGGTCACCCACACGGACCGTGGTTGTCTGGCGGGGTTGACTACTCCCACCGGCCGTGCAACTGGACAACAGCAAGGGTCCAACTATAATGACAACAACTGCAACCAGCAAGAAGCGCTTCATAACTCATTTACCACCTTTCAAGGCAAACCTCATCCGGTCCCTGTAGTCCCGCAAGTAACAGTCGGCAAAGCCGCGTTTAAGAAAGCATTATAGGACTGACTCCATTATTTTGAAAGCACAAATAGCCGGTATCTCTGTAGTTAACGGGATTTACGACTCAAAAGTTAGCAACCTAATTCACAGAGTTTGTGAAGGCGAAATGGAGAATTCGCTACTGTAGCGCTTCAATGACCGTACAGAATACACCCGTAAACATGCTCAGGACCATTACGAACAATAGCGGACTGTGATATAATTGGCCGATTTACTGGCGCTTGGGGAAGCGACAAATTATGCCGCCTACAGAGAAGGCAATCCTAGAAAAACTGGAACTTCTTGAGAAAAGATACGAGGAACTCAACCGGTTGATGGCCGATCCGGACACCGTTCGTGACCCCCAGCGCCTGCAGACTCTCGCCCAGGAACAGGCCGGGCTAAGAGACAAAGTCTTAAAGTTCCGCGACTACAAGAAAACACGCCACAACATGGAAGTCACCGAGGCAATGCTCGGCAATGCTACCGAGCCGGAAATGATGACTCTGATCAAAGACGAACTCGCGTCACTAAAACGTCGCCAGGAAGAACTGTTCCGTCAGATTAGACAGCTTCTCATCCCCCGTGACCCTAACGACAACCGGAACGTGGTCATGGAAATAAGGGCCGGCACCGGAGGCGATGAAGCCAGCATCTTCGCCGCCGACCTGTTTCGAATGTACTCTCGATACGCTCAGGCACGTGGCTGGCAAATAGACGTCGTTGATGTCAGCGAAAGCTCTGTCGGCGGTTTTAAAGAGATCATCTTCCAGGTCAATGGTAAAGGCGCCTTCAGCCGTCTGAAGTTTGAACGGGGCGTTCACCGCGTCCAGCGTGTACCGGTCACCGAAGCCTCCGGGCGCATCCATACCTCAACCGCTACCGTAGCTGTCCTCCCTGAGCCAGAGGATGTCGATATTACCATCGACCCGGACGATATCAAGATGGAGTTTTTCCGCAGTGGAGGCGCTGGAGGCCAGAACGTGAACAAGGTAACGACAGCGGTACGTCTGACTCACATTCCCACCGGCATCGTGGCCTCCTGTCAGGATGAGCGTTCCCAGCTCAGGAACCGAATGAAGGCCATGGCGGTACTGAAGGCTCGCCTGTATGATTTGAAACAGCGCGCTCACAACGCCGAAATAACCGAAACGCGGCGAGCACAGATCGGCAGTGGTGAACGGGCCGAAAAAATCCGCACCTACAATTTCCCCCAGGACCGCATCACTGACCACCGGATTGACATGAGCTTCCATAATCTACCCGATATCATGAATGGCAACCTGGACGAACTTATTGACGCGCTGGCCATTCGGGAACAGGCCCAATTGTTGGAGGCCAGTTTGGCATGACCACCCTTCGCACAGCCTTTCATGAAGGAGTAAGATTCCTGAATGCCCACGGCCTTCATGATGCCTATTTCGAAGCCAGGTTCTTATTCCAGCACACCATCGGGATTGAATTATCGCACCTGTATTCTAATCCGGAACGGCCGCTCACACAGAACGAGGCCAGCGCACTGAGACAAGCCCTGGCAATGCGTGCCGCCGGTTGGCCTGCGGCCTACATTACCGGTAAACGTGAGTTTTACGGGTTAGAGTTCTGTGTGAACCAGAAAGTCTTAATACCAAGACCGGAGACTGAACTGCTCGTGGATAAGGCGCTCGACTTTGCCTCCGCACAGAGAGACAAGAAGCTTGTCATCGCTGATATTGGAACCGGCAGTGGTGCCATCGCCATTGCGCTGGCAACCAGGCTTCCTGCAGCAATGCTCTTCGCAGTGGATATCTCCCGGGACGCCTTGGACGTGGCGGAACTGAACGCGGCGCGGCTCGACGTTGCCGATCGTATCAAGTTTCTGCACGGTGACCTTTTGGAGCCCCTGCCCGGACCTGTTGACCTGATTACAGCCAACTTACCATACATACCGGATGGAGACGTTGAAACCCTCCCCAAGGAGGTCTCCCTCTGCGAGCCGCGTATTGCTCTGGCCGGCGGCAAGGACGGCCTGGAAATAATCAGGCGATTTCTGGAACAAAGCCCCGGAAAAGTCTGTCCGGGTGGTTGTATCGTGATGGAAATAGGTGCTGACCAGGCGAAAGCAGTCCTGGCGATGGTCGATACCTGCCTTCCCGGTGCAAAAGTTGAGCTGTTCAGAGACCCTAACGGCCTGGATAGGACAATCAGAGTGATTCTAAATTAAAGTAGCAAGGAGGGTACTGTTGCATATGAACATCATTGTCTGTTGCAAGCAGGTCCTTGACCCTGAAGCGCCTCCGGCAAGCTTCAAAATTGACGCCGCCGCCAACAAGGTGCTCCCCCCACAGGGTGTACCGCCGGTTGTCAGTCCCTTTGACGAGCAGGCTGTAGAAGCGGCACTTCGTCTCAAGGACAAGCTGGGGGCAAAAGTTACCGTGTTGAGTCTGGGCAACAACCTGGTGCGTGATGTTGTCAAAAAGCCCCTCTCTATGGGTGCTGATGAACTGATTTTGCTGGAAGACCCGGCCTTTGATGGCGGTGACAGCTGGTCAACGGCTTTCGCTTTGGCTCAGGCTATCAAGAAAATCGGGCAGTATGACATCATTTTTTGCGGACGCCAGGCCGCTGACTGGGATGCAGGCATGGTTGGCTCCGGCATCGCTGAACTGCTTGGCATACCGAGCGTCACTATAGCCAAAAAGGTCGAGATTGTCGATGGCAAAGCCAAAGTAGACCGGGTCGTCTCCGACGGTTTCGAGACCGTTGAAGTCATGCTTCCGGCTCTGATAACTGTAAGCAACGAACTCGGAGAACCACGGTACGCTACCCTTAAGGGTATTATGGCCGCTGCCAAGAAAAAGCCAATCGTGTGGGGCCCAGCCGATATCGGCGTCAACACGGCACAGGTCGGCAGTTCTGGCCGGAGACAGCGGCTGGTAAAGCTCTTCCAACCGGTCCGTGAGGGCAAGTGTGAAATCATGAAAGGGGAAACCCCTGCTGAGGCTGGCACCAACCTGGCTCTGAAGCTCAGAGAGGTCAAGGTCATTTAAAGCTCAGCATGACAATTATACTTAAGGAGGATACATGGCTGAATACAAAGGTGTAATGATTATCGCTGAAGCCGCCAATGACAAGCTGGTAAACATAAGCGGCGAACTGCTGGGCTGTGCCCGAAAACTGGCCGCCGAACTTGGCGAAGAAGTCTCCGCAGTTCTCCTCGGCGACAGAGTCGCCGGCTTCGCCAATGAACTGATAGCTCTCGGAGCCGACAAAGTATACGTCGCCGAAGATGCTCAACTCAAAGATTATCAAACGGCTACTTATGTAGCCGTAATGGAAAAGCTCGTGAAGGAGACCTCCCCGCGCATCCTGCTGATGGGTCAAACGGCGATGGGCCGCGACCTCGCACCCAGACTCGCTTTCCGGCTTGGCACGGCGGCTACCACGGACTGCATCGACCTTGCTTTAAGCCCGGACACCAAGTTCCTGCTCATGACCAAACCGGTCTACGGCGGCAATGCCAGGGCCGTCTTTACGACGGATTTGTTCCCTCAGATGGCCACGATCCGCCAGAAGGCCATGAGTCCGTTGCCCGCCGACACGACCCGGCAGGGACAGGTGATTCCGGTGAGTGTGACCATTGACCCTGCCCAGATTAAGACAAAATACCTCGGCAAAGTTAAGGAGGAAGTGGCTGGCATCAAGCTGGAGGACGCTCAGACGGTAGTAGCCGGCGGCCGCGGCATCGGCGGTCCCGAAGGCTTCAAGCAACTTGAAGAGCTGGCCAAGGTGCTCAAGGCCGCTGTTGGAGCCAGCCGTCCTCCATGCGACAACAACTGGGTACCGGCTACGATACAGGTCGGCCTCACCGGCAAGATCGTCACCCCGGAGCTCTACATTGCGGTCGGCATTTCCGGCGCCAGCCAGCACCTTGCTGGATGCTCCGGTGCCAAGACCATCGTCGCCATCAACAAGGACCCGGAGGCAAACATCTTCAAAGAAGCCCGCTTCGGTGTTGTTGGCGATTGGAAACAGGTCCTGCCCGCCTTCACTGCAAAGGTGAAAGAACTGCTGGCCGGGTAAACCAGCGCATCACAACAGATGGGTAAAGGGGGTTGTCGCGACGGCCCCCTTTACTCACGCCGCCTGAACCCCTACTGTTTTTCCGCTTCGCGAGCTTGCTTTTCGGCTATTACCTTTTGCGCCACATGGGCCGGGACTTCCTCGTAATGGCTGAATTCCATGCTGTAAGTCCCGCGACCCTGAGTAATCGACCTCAGGTCAATTGAATATCTCATAACCTCAGCCAGAGGCACCTGAGCTTGAATTGTAGTAACACCTCCCTGCGGAGTCATCCCCATGACACGGCCGCGCTTGGTATTGAGGTCACTGATAATATCGCCGACAAAACCATCCGGAACCGCAACATTCAAATTCACCACCGGCTCAAGAAGAACCGGTTGACCCTCTGTCAGGCCCTTCTTGAGAGCCGCGGCGGCCGCAATCTTGAAGGCTATTTCGGACGAGTCCACCGGGTGTGAACTGCCATCAGTCAACGTTGCTCGGACATCTATCACCGGATATCCGGCCAACACGCCTTCCTGCCTGGCTTCGTTGATTCCCTTCTCAACCGCAGGATAATAGTTCTTTGGTACCGCTCCGCCAACGACACGCTCGGCGAACTCAAATCCGGTGCCGCGGGGCAATGGTTCCAACTCAATCACCACGTGACCGTACTGCCCGTGCCCTCCCGTCTGCTTCTTGTGCTTGTACTCGGCCGTAACCTTTTTCAGTATAGTTTCACGGTAGGGAATCTTCGGCGGCTCCAATTTGACCTCAACCCCGAACTTCCGTGCCATCTTTTCAGCAGCAGCCTCAAGATGGGTTTCACCGAGCCCGGAAAGGATAATCTCAGCCGTATCAGAATCGCGCCTCACGGTCAGAGTCGGATCCTCCTCACAAAGCCTCGGCAAGATGGTACTCATCTTGTCCAGGTCATTCTTAGACTTCGGATAGACCGCCTTACTCAAATTCGGTTGAGGGAAATTGACCGGCGGCAGGAGCACCGGCTTCTCACGCGCCGTCAACGAATCACCTGTGCTCGTAACTGACAGGCGCGCTACCGCCCCGATATCACCAGCCATGACCTGCTGGACCGCCTCCTGGTTCTTGCCGCGGAGAATGAATAGCTGCCCAAGCCTCTCCACCGAGTTCTTGGCCGCATTCCAAACCTGAGAGTTGCTGAAAACCGTCCCGGAATACACCCGGAAGTAGCTCAGCTTTCCGACATACGGGTCGGCGGTAGTCTTAAAAACAAAGGCACCTAGCGGGCCAGATGGATCGGCATCGATTCTGACCTTCTCGCCAGAGGATGTTGCGGCTTCCACGCTGACATCCGCCGGTGATGGCAAGTACTGACAAACGATATCAAGAAGCGCGGCGGCGCCGATATTGGCAAGCCCCGACCCGACAAGTACCGGAGTAAGCCTGCCCTGAATGACCGCCTGCTTCAACCCCCGCAGTATTTCTTCATCGGTAACCGTACCACCTTCGAGGTACCGCGATAGGACAGCATCATCAGCCTCAACCGCCACCTCCACCAGCTTCTCCCGATAAGAATCTATCTGTTGTTTCAATTGGGCCGGGACCTCCGGGCCGGGGGTCTGGCCGGCACCGAGAGTTTTGCCACTGATAATGTCCACAATTCCTTTGAAGTTCTTCTCGGCGCCAATTGGCAGTTGCAACGGCAGACATTTTGCGCCGAATTTGGCCTCGATATCCTTTAACGTCCGGAAGAAGTCGGCGTTGTCACGATCCATCTTGTTGACGAAAATAACCCCGGGCATACGGGCCTCATTGATAAAAGCCCAGGCCTGTTCCGTACCGACCTCAACTCCGGAAGCGGCGCACACCACAATAATCGCCGCCTCGGTAACACGAAGCCCCGACTTGACCTCGCCGACGAAGTCTGGATACCCCGGTGTATCCAGAAAATTTATCTTGGTACCCTTCCATTCCAGAGGAAGCAAAGAAAGGCTGATGCTGATCTTCCTTCTGATCTCCTCCGGCTCAAAGTCGGAGGTGGTGGTGCCGTCATTAACCGTACCAAGCCGGTTTATTGCCCCCGCAGAGAATAACACGGATTCGACAAGAGAGGTCTTGCCACTATTGGAATGGCCCAGTAGAACGACGTTTCTGATTTGCTTCGGCGGATACTGTTGCAATTCTATCTAACCTCTATGATCTGAGTCTGGCATACTCCGCAACAAAAAGTACGGCGCAGTGAACACTCTGCCAGTCTGGGGACGTTGGCACATTATAGCTTGTTCCCGACGGTCTCGGCAACTTCAATGAAGATGGCCACTATTCGTGCCACGTGCTATAATGCCTGCCATTCTCTGGCGAGAACAGTGAAAAACAGGAGCACAGCCTATGAAACTGAGCCGAGAAGAAGTCCGGCACATTACCACTCTGGCTCGCCTCAGTCTGACCGAGGCCGAGACTGAGCTGATGCAAACGCAGCTGTCAAACATTCTCGAAAACTTCGAAGTGCTGAGACAGCTCGATACCGGGGACATAACACCGACCACGCATTCGGTACCACTCCAGAACGTCTTCCGGCAGGACGCGGTTACGCCTTCGTGTCCACGCGAGCAAATCCTGTCAAACGCACCGCAGAAGGAAGACGGCTACTTCAAGGTGCGAGCCGTCTTGGAAGACTGAACGATGACCGAACTGCACCACCTGACAATCCACGATGCTGCCCGGCTTCTACACCAAAGGAAGATATCAGCTGTCGAGTTGACCAAGGCGGTTCTGTCACGCATCGCCGCTGTTGAACCTAAAATCAAAGCGTGCGTCACCTTAGACGGACAAGCGGCGATGGAACAGGCCAAAGCCGCCGACGATGCCTTGGCGAGAGGCATGACTGACCAGCTCACCGGTATCCCAGTCTTGATCAAGGACAACATCTCGACCAGGGGTATCCGCACTACCTGCTCTTCACGCATGCTGGAGACCTACGTGCCTCCGTTCGATGCAACGGTGATTGAGAAGTTGAAATCCCGTCGAGCCATCATCGTCGGCAAGACCAATATGGACGAATTCGCCATGGGGTCATCCACTGAAAACTCGGCCTTCCATCCAACACACAACCCGTGGGACCTGACAAGGGTGCCCGGCGGTAGCAGCGGTGGCTCGGCCGCGGCGGTGGCCGCGGACGAGGCCCTGGCGGCTTTAGGTTCCGATACCGGCGGCAGTATCCGCCAGCCGGCCGGCTTTTGCAATGTTGTCGGATTAAAGCCTACCTACGGCCGTGTCAGCCGCTACGGGCTGATCGCCTTCGCCAGCTCCCTCGACCAGATTGGCCCCCTGACCAAGGATGTTACCGACTGCGCCATCATGCTGAACGCCATATCGGGACAGGACCAGCGCGATTCCACCTCCGTGGCCCAGCCGGTCCCCGACTATTCCGGAGCCCTCTGCCCTAACATAACTGGTATGCGCCTCGGCGTGCCAAAAGAGTACTTCGTAGCCGGCATACAGGCTGAAGTCAGGGACGTCATAGACCGGGCACTGGCCAAGTTTGAGTCTATGGGAGCGAGGCTTGAGTGGCTCTCCCTACCCCACACGGAATATGCGCTTGCCGTCTACTACATCATCGCGCCATCAGAAGCATCGGCCAACCTGGCACGATACGACGGCGTCAAATACGGGTTCTCTTACCACGAGGCCAGAAACATCTGGGAGGCCACCGAGAAAACGCGCCAGATAGGCTTCGGACCGGAAGTTAAGCGCCGCATTATGCTCGGCACCTACGCACTTTCAGCCGGATACTACGACGCTTACTACCTGAAAGCACAGAAGGTGCGGACACTGATCCGTCGGGACTTTGATGTTGCGTTCCAGAAATGTGATGCTCTAATTACTCCCACCTCACCCACCGTCCCCTTCAAGCTGGGACAGAAAGTCGACGACCCGCTCCAGATGTACCTCAGCGATATCTGCACCCTTTCAGTCAACATCGCCGGAATACCCGCCATTTCCATACCTGCCGGGTTCGCCGATGGCCTGCCAGTCGGCATGCAAATCATCGGCAGGCCATTTGCCGAAGAGACGCTTCTGCGCATCGCCTACACTTACGAGCAGGCGACCGACTGGCACAAACGTCGCCCGGCGCTTTAAGTAAAGGCTGTCTGTTGACTCATACCAGAGTACTGAGAGGACTATCTGCTTAAGCTTTGCTATAATTGGCCACACTATCGAAGCCAGCATATTAAAAGGGGACAGCCCAAGTGAAACAGATATTCGAGATACTGCAGAATAACGCTCGTGCCACCCCTGATCAGATTGCAACGATGACCGGTATACCGGTGAGCAAGGTTACTGAGGCCATCAAACAGGCTGAGAAGGATCGCACCATCCTGAGATACAAGACGGTCATCAACTGGGCGAAGCTGGGAGAAGAGCAGGTCTGGGCCCTGGTAGAGGTCAAAATCACGCCCCAGCGGGATGTGGGCTTCGATAAAATCGCCAGGCGCGTTTACGAGTTTCCTCAGGCGCGCTCCGTATATCTCGTCTCCGGCACCTATGATCTGGCCGTTCTTGTGTCAGGGAAGACAATGCAGGATGTCGCCATGTTTGTCTCCGATAAACTGGCGCCTATCGAGGGAGTTCAAAGCACCGTAACCCACTTCCTCCTCAAAAAATACAAGGAAGACGGAGACATCATCGAAGGCGGCGAAGAGATAAAACGTCTGCCCGTCTCGCCATAGCCATCGGCATCGTTGGAGACAGCCATGTCCGCAAGCCATCCAACCAAAACAGCGCGCAGTCCCATATCCGACAGGGTAAACATGGTCTCACCCTCCGGCATCAGGAAGTTCTTCGACTTGATTACGACGATGCAGGACGTCATCTCCCTCGGCGTTGGTGAGCCTGATTTCGTCACGCCATGGCACATCCGGGAGGCCGCCATCTACTCAATCGAGAAGGGGTATACCATGTATACCTCAAACTTCGGCCTGGTTGAACTGCGGCAGGAGCTGGCAAAGTACCTGGAATCACATTACAGAATCTCCTACGATCCGACCAGAGAACTACTCATCACTACCGGCAGTAGCCAAGCGCTCGATCTTGCACTCAGGGCCATTCTCAATCCGGGCGACGAGGTCATTATGCCCGACCCATCATACGTAGCTTACCCGGCTTGCACCATTCTGGCCGGCGGGGTGCCGGTGATGGTGCCGACATCGGAAAAGACCGATTTTCACATCGGTCCGCACGACGTCGAATTGCGCCTCTCTCCGCGAACCAAAGCAATCTTACTCGGCTATCCGGCCAACCCGACAGGCGCCACCATGTCCCAAGATGAACTTCTTGAAATCGGTGAGCTTGCTCGCGACCGTGATATCCTCGTTATCTCCGATGAGATTTACCGTGAGCTCGTCTACGGAGTCGAGCCAGTATGCTTTGCCGCACTGCCAAACATGAAAGATAACACCATCCTCGTCGGCGGTTTCTCCAAGTCTTACGCTATGACGGGATGGCGAGTCGGCTACGTAGCCGCCAGGCACGAGTTGATTGAGGCTATCACCAAGATTCACCAGTACTCCATGATGTGCGCTCCAACCGTCGGCCAAATGGCGGCGGTAGAAGCCCTTAAGAACGGCGACGCCGACATTGCCAGCATGCTTCAAGAATATGACCGGCGCCGACGTGTTATGTTGGAGGGGCTGAGGGACGTCGGCTTTACCTGTTTCGAACCGAAAGGCGCTTTCTACGTCTTCCCGTCAATACGCAAGAGCGGCATGAATTCCGATGAATTTGCCGAAAAGCTACTGATGGAGGAAAAAGTAGCCGTGGTGCCCGGTTCCGCCTTCGGCAGATGCGGAGAGGGACATGTACGCTGCTGCTACGCGACTTCCCTTCCTGAAATCGAAGAGGCCCTCCGAAGGATCCGCAGTTTCATGAGCCGTCACGGTAAGGCATAACTCAACGCCTGCGTTCAATTCCACGGCCTGTTATCCATTGCAGGAACTCATGTCTCAACTCGTCACCGGCCCCGACTATCTGGCGCGTCAGCGGCGTTGCCATCTGGCCGTTCCAGTCTGAAACCATACCACCGGCCTCTTTGATCAGCAGTATCCCCGGTGCGGTGTCCCACGGATATAAGTACTTGTGAAAATAGAGGTCCAGCCGGCCGCAGGCGACATACGCCAGAGACAGTGCCGCCGAACCCATCACCCTCAGACTATGTACCTCAGGTCGGAGAAAACTTGCCAACTCAAACACCTCCTCACCCCATTTCACGTCATATCCGATGTCAAACCCCACGATGGCGGCCCCTAATTTCGAGCGCGATGAGACGCAAATCCGCTCACCATTGAGAAAACAACCCGATCCCGCCCGGGCATGAAAGCACTCGCCCTGAAGAGGGTCGTAAGTAAGACCGAAGATAACATCACCATCTCTTGCCAGCGCAATGTTGACGCACAGGAAGGGTATGCCAAAAACGAAATTGTTGGTGCCGTCCAGAGGATCGACTATCCACGTATAGCCGGAAAGCCCTGTATTGTTGTTCGTCTCCTCGGAAAGTACCGGACATCCCGGATACTCAGCCCGCAGGATTGCGAGGACAGCCTGCTCAGCAAGAAGATCGACCTGAGTAACGAAATTGCTCTTGCCTTTGACTTTGACCTGGTTATGGCCACGGAAGCTGGCCCTGATGATGGCTCCGGCTTGCCTGGCGGCACTGTCAACAATATCCAGAATATCGCGGCCGCTTGACGATTGTAGAGGCTCAACCATTGACAGGTCTGGACGCTGGCAGTCTGAGGAAGCCCATTCTCTGGCGAACCTCGGCGATTGTCGCTTGAGCGATGGCACGGGCACGTCTGGCCCCGTCCACAAACACGTCACTTACATAATCAGGCCGGCCCGCTAACTCAGCCCGGCGCTGGCGGAACGGAGCCAGAATGGTATTCATGCTGATCGCCAGTTGCTTCTTGCAGTCTACACAACCGCGCTTTGCTGAAGTGCATTCGTTGTAAATTAGACTGGCCTCCCCGGCATTGAAGTACTGGTGAAGCCGGTAAACATTGCAGATATCAGGATGCCCGGGGTCATTCCGGAACCTGCGTGCCGGGTCCGTAACCGCGGTCATTACCCGCTGGGTTGTTTCCTCATCCGTCAATGCCAAATCGATAGTATTGCCGTAGCTTTTGCTCATCTTCTGCGCCCCGTCAAGACCAAGCACCATCGGAAATGAAGTCAGCTTAGCCTGCGGCTCAAGAAATGTATCGCCGAAGATAGTGTTAAAACGCCGTACTATCTCCCTCGCCAGTTCCAGATGGGGCAGTTGGTCCTCACCGACCGGAACAACCTCGGCTTTGTAAAGGATAATATCGGCAGTCATCAACACCGGATAACCGACCAGCCCGTAGTTGACATTGTGCGGCTGGGAACGTGCTTTCTCCTTGAATGTTGGCACCCGCAGGAGCCAGCCCAGTGGAGTGACCATGCTCAGCAAGGTGTGAAGCTCCATTACCTCGGGCACGTGCGATTGGACGAACAGAATACTGCGCTTCGGGTCAAGACCCGCCGCTAGCCAGTCCAGCATCATTTCACGAGTGTTCTCGGCCAGTCTCTCCGTATCTTCCATGGTCGTCAGCGCGTGGACATCCACCACGCAGTAGACGCACTCATATTCATCCTGTAACTTGACGTAGTTCTGGATGGCGCCGAGGTAATTACCAATATGCTGGCGGCCCGTGGGCCGGGCCCCGGAAAAGACACGTTTCATGCTCAACGCAGTTTATCAGAAAGCCAACGTGCTAACAAGATGCTTCCATCCCAAAACATGTGAGGCAAAACCTGTTGAAAAATTAGTGAAACCGCTTTCGGCTCAATTCGTGTAACCCACTCCTTAATCTCGTTACCATTGCCCTGTCCGAAACTCTCCAGTCGATGCCCCATACCTGATGTTTGTCCATACTCCCTGTATTTACCTGCGTCAGGCCTTCTTTCCACCTATCCGTACCAAGCTGACCGGTCCGGATGACGTTTCCAACCTCACGATGCGTGTCTGAACTCCTGCCCGAGTTTCCGAGGTACCTTCCCCATGCACGTTCATTATGGAGCAGTCCTTCACGATGGGACGACCTTGTTTTGCCAGCACGGTCACTCACACTTTTACCGTCTGACCGACTCCTAAACGCCTCCCATGCACCATCTCTGTGTAGCAGGCCTTCCATCCTGACTTCTGGCTGAAGCCAGCCGCTCGAACCTGCGGCATTTCTAGAAGCTCTAGCAAGATGCGTTTGCCACGCCCGCGAATTATGAAGTAGCCCCTCGAGAGTTCGAGCCCTGCCCGTCTCCACCGGGGCTTTACCCCCGGCCTCCGCACGCTGTTTAAGGGCCTCCTGCAACCATTTCTGACGCAGTCCGTTGCGTTCGTCCCGACCTGAGACTTCAGCATTACCCTGACCAAGCGCTGCCTTCGCCACCTTCTTCCCGATCTCGACGTTATGAAGCAAAGCCACCTTAGCCGGCACCTCAGGAGAACACACCCCGGCCTCGATCTCGAACTTCCGCCGGAGACGCTGCCACAACCTCTCACCACAGTACTGGCTCTTTTCACCTGCAGACGTCTTCTTTACCCCGTTAACACGCCTTTCCGCGGCCTGGCCGGCCGCCAGACGTATTAGACCGGCGTGCCTCAATTTATCACGCTCGTCGGCTGCCTCCGATGCTGGTGGTTTCTTCACAGCCTGATGCCGCCTGGCGAGACACACCCACCTCCAACACAGTCCCTCCCCACTCAAGTGGGGCTTCTCGTCGGCATGCCCTCGGTCTGTCTCAAAAACACGGCTCAAATCACGACGCATGCCTTCGGGTATGTATAACAATCCCCAGCCAAAACCATCGCTGATCGCGTCATCCGCCAGCATGCCTTTGGGCCGAAAAGTACCCCACGCCGGTTTTCTAGCGCTTTTCAGAGAGACATCGATTATCGGCGGCAGGAACTTCAAAACAACCGCGCCGCGCAGTATTCCGGACAGCAGGAAAAGCGCCAGCAGCTTATGCCCGAAGATGGGGATCAATACTATCGCCAGATATCCGCCAAGCAAAGCACCAACCGCAGCCCCTATACCGTTTAGAGAACGGAACAACGCTATATACTTAATGCGGCCGCCCGCTGGCGCCGCTCCATACATGAAATTGGCCGCGCAGAGTTCAAAGCCGGCCATAGCCAGTCCTGCAATCATCTGAACGAAAACAAGGTAGATTATGTTCTGAGACACCAGCCACAAGACCGGCACTACCGGGATAACCACCGATACCAGTTTAACGACCTTAAGACTGCCCTTGGCGTCGGCGTACTTTCCCCAGAACCTGAGAATGACCAGTCTCGCCGCTTGCTCACTGCAGATAACAATCATAAACGCCAGATACGAGAATTTGAGTTCCGAAAGCATGAACACACCGAAGAAAGGCAACGCCAGGAAGATTGTAAAATACAAAGATGCCGCAAATACCATGAATTGGCCGACATTGCCATTCTTTAACGCCGGCATCACATCATGGAAGCCGAAATGACTGACCTCTTCCCGCCGTATTATCGGAACATCACTCATCTTCCAGTACATGAACCATGAGGCCAGTCTCGCCAGCGCGGCAAAACTGAAGATAATGGAGAAACCAACAAATACTTGAGCGCTGAACCAATTCAATATTACTCCGGCGGCAATGAAGCAGGCCAGTTCGCTTGCTCCCATAAACGTCAGTCGCTGGCCCAGATACCTGCCCCGAACCCCCACTGGTACCAGATCCGTTATCCAGCTTGCCCAGATGGGGCCGACGACGATGCTCGGGACAACCGAAAGAATGTAAAACAGGACAATAGTCTGGACCAGATAGTCTCTGACCAGGAAGGGAAGAATAACGAAGGGTAGAAAGGTGACAACATCAATAGAAACCAGAAAGAGAATAGAACGCCTGCGGCTGCCTATCTTTCTGACGTAGTCGGGAACTTTTAGGTAGCAGAATGCCAGCGCCAGTTGCGCCAGAGCAACCAGCCAACCGACAATTGAAGCTGATGCGCCGGCCGCCAGTGCATAGGGAACATAGTACTCCTCGGTAGCTCCTTCACTTGCCGCCGATGCCACCCCTTCACCAGTGGAGTACCTTATGCTCGACCTGACCTGCTCACGAGAAAGCATTCCGGGTGAACCGGAACGCCCGTGGTCGCCTTCCAATTGATCACCTATATCCAAATGACCGTCCGGCGCTGATACGGCCGGTCATTGTTGCCATATAGCTTACTGTAAAGCTATTCTAAACGTCACTTTGCCGAAAAGCAATAGGTAGCATGAAAATCCCGGTAGACAGTAGGTAAGATTGATGCGTAGATAACGGCTACATGCGCTCCGGCGCAGTCATCCCCATCAGACCCAATACTCGGGCAAGGACTATGCGCGCCGCCATAACCAGCTTGAGCCGTGCTTTGGTCACTGCCTGATCAGGAGAGACGACCCGGCACTGTTGATAAAAGCTGTGAAAAATGGTAGCGAGCTCCTGGGCATAATGCGGAAGATGGTGCGGTTCGAGCCTGGCGGCCATCATTTCTATCAGTTCCGGCAATCTTACTATCTCGCGAAGGAGCGCCAGTTCGGCATCGTTCGTCAGCAGAGAAACATCGCCATCACCGAAGTCAATACACTGCTCCTGGGCCAGCCGGAGGATGCTGGCGATGCGGGCATAGGCATACTGGACATAGTAGACCGGGTTCTCCACTGACTGCTTCTTGGCCAGTTCCAGGTCAAAGTCCATCTGGCTGTCGGCGGAACGGGAAAGGAAGACAAACCGACAAGCGTCAACTCCGACCTCATCCATAACCTCAGCCAGAGTAATGATGTCCCCGCTGCGTTTGGATAGCCTCACTACTTCCTGGCCGCGCCGTAGCGTCACAAGCTGAGTGATAATCACCTTTAGACGCTCCGGGGAAATTCCAAGGGCGCCGACCACTGCCTTCATCCGCGATACATGCCCTTGATGATCCGCTCCCCAGACATTAATGACCTGGTCGAATTTCCTCTCCAGGAACTTGTTGTAATGATAGGCAACGTCCGAAGCAAAATAAGTCGGCGAACCATTACTGCGAACCAGAACGTTGTCCTTGTCTTCGCCAAGTGCCGTGGAAACGAACCAGGTGGCATTCTCCTTCTGGGCCACATATCCCCCTTTCCTCAAAATATCCATGGCCCGATCCCATTGACCACCTTGATACAGGTCATGCTCGCTGAACCAAACATCGAACTTGACGCGCAGTCGGTCCAGCTCATTCCTGATAGCATCGACCATCCTGCTCAGACCGATCGCCCCAAGTTCGCGGATAGCTCTGTCCTCCGGCATCTTCAAGAACCGGTCACCTTCGGATGAGGCAATATCCCTTGCCAGTTCGATCATGTATGTGCCGAAATACCCTTCGCTAGGCATCGGCACATCACGGTCAAAACATTGCTGATAACGCACGTAGAGTGAAGTCCGGAAGTTGTCTATCTGGGTCCCCGCGTCGTTGACGTAGTACTCTTTCTCAACATCATAACCGGCCGCGGTCAGAACGTTAGCCAGAGTACTGCCCAATACTGCTCCGCGTCCGTGGCCGACATGCAGTGGCCCTGTCGGGTTCACACTTACGAACTCGACCTGCACACGCTTACCACCGCCGAGAGGCACATTGCCATAAGAATCCCCCTGCTTGAGGACAACATTCACCTGCTCCGCCAGCCACTTGCCGGAAATGGTGAAATTGATGAACCCTGGAGCCGCAATAGTCACGCGGTCCACGCCAGCGATAGGCGGCAGCAATTCAACAAGCTTCTCGGCAACGGCCATAGGGTTGGCACGTGTCGCCCTAGCCAGCTTCAAAGCCACGCTTGAGGCATAGTCGCCGTGTTTGGGATCCTGGGGGCGCTCTACTAACACCTCCGGGAGCGCCGTGGGAACGATAGCCCCGCGCTCCTGCGCCGTGCGGATCGCCACCTCAAGGGATTCAGCTATTCTTCGTCTCAACATACAAGGATTGAGTGAGTGCCGCTGTGACACAGCGGCACTCACTGTACCGCATACTACTTAGGGGACTTCTTAGAAGCTGTCTTTTTGGCCTCCTCTTTCGGCGCGGCTGTCTTCTTCGAGGCTCCACAACCACAGCGGGGCATGATACAGTTTCTCCTTTCTTAGCGCTCTGGCACGTGCTTTGAACGCCTATTCTACACGAAAGCCATCATAAGTCCAATACGGCGGCCAGTCTTTTAGCTCCACTCGGTCACGCCGGGCCAGGTCCGGGCCAATTCCGCCATCAAAGGCTGATACTCAGGGCTCTTAAAGAGACGCACATCCTTCCACAGCGACACCGCCTCAGTCCTTGCCAGCTCCAGCAAGGCCACGTCTGACAGCCTGGCCATGCGAAAGTCGGCTAGCCCGCTCTGGCGGGTCCCAAAGAATTCTCCAGGGCCACGCATCTTGAGGTCCTCCTCCGCCAGCAGGAATCCGTTATGAACCCGCTCGATCAGCCTCAGGCGTTCCCTGCCTTCCTCAGACGGATTTTCCGCCAGCAGGAGACAATAGCTGGCATACTGGCCGCGACCCACTCGACCGCGGAACTGGTGAAGCTGAGAAAGGCCAAACCTATCAGCGCCCTCGACCAGCATGACCGTGGCATTAGGGACATCAATACCAACCTCGACCACCGCCGTGGAAACAAGAATATCAAGCTCGCCGGCACGGAACTGAGCCATAACGCCTTCCTTCTCCTCAGCCGACATCCGCCCATGAAGCAGTCCTAGACGCAGCTGAGGAAAAACCTCACCGGACAAACGCTCGTATTCAGCGACCGCGGCTCTGGCCTGCACCGCTTCAGACTCCTCAATCAAAGGGCAGATGATGAACGCCTGTCGGCCCTCAGCTATCTGACGCCGGACGAAATCATACGCCTTGGGACGTTCCTCCGGGTATACCCACCTCGTCCTCACGACCTGTCTGCCAGGAGGCAGTTCATCAATAACCGACAGGTCGAGGTCACCGTACAGAGTCAGGGCCATGGTGCGCGGGATCGGCGTCGCCGTCATCGCCAGTACATGCGGGTTAAAACCCTTCTGGCGCAGCGCCGAGCGCTGTTCCACGCCGAAGCGGTGCTGTTCGTCAACAACTACCAGTCCCAGCTTTCTGAAAGCTACGTCCTTCTGAATGATGGCATGTGTACCGATAGTGATTCCCACTTCACCTTCTGCAACCTGTTGATGCAGAGCCTTCTTGGTTCTGGCCGAAAGCGCACCCACCAGGCGCGCCACGACCACCGGCCTATCCAGGACACCGTGATAGCGACGCATACTCCCCTCACTTCCCTCTTCCCTACCGCCCAGCATCTTCAAGAACTGACAAACGCTGTTGAAGTGTTGTTCAGCGAGTATCTCCGTGGGCGCCATGAATGCGCCCTGATAACCGTTGGCTACCGCTACAATCAACGCCACCACTGCCACCACGGTCTTTCCACTACCGACCTCGCCCTGAAGGAGCCGCGACATCGCCTTGGGCTTCTGGATGTCGGTGAGAATCTCCTCCAGCGCCTTCGCCTGCGCCCTGGTCAGGCTGAACGGCAGACTGGCTACCAGCCGGTCAATTAGTCCACGGTCGACCGTTAGCGGACTGCCCGGCTGGCTTTCCTGCCACTCCCTCTTCCTCCCAAGAACACCCATCTGGAAAAGAAACAGCTCGTCGAAGGCCAGCCGGCGCCTGGCCCTGCCCAGAGTCTCCTGAGAATCGGGGAAATGCGCCTGTCGGATTGCCCAGGACAGTCCTGGCAGACGACACCTTTCCCGAATTGCAGCCGGCATGAAGTCCACCACGCGGTCGGCCCACGCATCGACCACGGTCCTGGCCAAACGACGTATCTGCCTGGGAAAAAGCCCCTGGGTCAGCGGGTAGACGGGCACGAGGCGACCGGTATGAAGCAGGTCCTCATCAGCATCACCGATGAACTCCCATTCAGGCGACTCAAACTGCTTGACCCCACGATACACCGTTATCCGGCCGCTGATGGCAATTCGGGAGTTCGTCCGTAGACGCTCGGCCAAATACGGCTGATTGAACCACACCACCCGCATGTTCCCGGTCTCATCACCAACCACCGCCACCGTACCACGCCGGCCGCCAAGAAACTCGATGCTGGCCTGCCACACTGTAGCCACGACAGTCTGTTCTTCACCTTCTTTCAAATCGGCAATGAAGCGCCGGTTGCTGTAATCGATATGACGCCGTGGGAAGAAATAGAGCATGTCCCGTACCGTTCTGACTCCGAGACGCGACAGCTTATCACCAACACGCGAGGCTACGCCCTTCACGCTGGCAATAGGTGCATCAAGACCGCCATCCGGTAGCGCACGCCAGGCAACCGGCTTTGTTGGACGAGACAAAGGCTGTGCTTCAGACGAAACCGTAACCGACTGCTGTGCCTCGCCCTCGGCGACCGCCAGCCACGTTAAAAGGCTCTCCACCCATCGACGCCGCTTTTCGACATCCCATGAGGCATAGTTGGGCCGGGTTAGCTGAAGCTCTTTGAGACGTGCAAGAAAACGCGGCCCTACCCTTCGCTGGCTCACCTGAGCGGCCCATCTGGACACAAAGCCATCAAGTCCTCCAATGACCGCTCCGTTGTCATAGTGCCGCTTCTGCTCAAGCTGGAGGATGCTTTTCAGCGGCTCTACAGGCACAATCAAGAGACAATATCCTCGTCAGAGGATAGCTGGAGATGGAGAGAGGCCTTTCGCCTTCTGGGCAGCCGGTACCGGGATATCGCCGGCTTCTTTCTTACCCTCTATAATAGCCACATCGAGAACGTGCGGCCCGACGTGAGCGCCGAAGACCGGACTCACCTTGGCGCGGTAGATGCGCTCCTTGGGATAGAAGGCTGCAAGACGCTCAACCAGATCATCCGCTTCCTGTGGCGTGGTGGCATCTTCAACGACCATCTTCTCAATCTTGGCGAAGCCGCGGGCGAAATTCACCAGAAAATCCACGGCGCCCGCCCGGTTCCTGGCACGATGATGAGGGAAGGCCTCACCGTCCTTGAGACCGAGCACAGGATGAACCTTCAAGAGACTGCCAAGAAGCGCCTGCGCCTTGCCGATGCGGCCACCGCGCCTAAGATACTCCAGCGTATCGAACGCCATGCGTACATGTGTCCGCGGTATGGTGTCTTTTACCAGAGACACCACCTGCTCGAAAGTGGCACCGGCTTTAGCCGCTTCGGCCGCAGTAATAACCACCAGCATTAGAGCGCCTGCAACCTGCTGGGTATCAATGACCTCAATCCGCGCATCCAGCTTGACCATGTTTTTGGCCTGCATGGCGCTTTCGCCAACGGCGCTTATTTTGCGAGATGTCATGATGGCGACTATGGCGTCCGTCTCTTTAGCCAGCTGGTTGTACAGCTCCACGAAGATACCGGGGCCGGGCGCCGAAGTGGTCGGGAATACCTGCTTGCTCATTAACTTCTGGTAAAAAACATCCGTTGTGATGTCAACCGTATCCCGGTACACCTCGGTACCGAAATGCAGATTCAAAGGGACGACACTTATCCCGAATTCTTTTATCAGGCTTGCCGGAAGATCCGAAAGGGTATCGGTCACAATCTTAACCACAACGCTGTCCTCCTCTTTTATCCTTCCAGAGATATGATGTAATTGTAGTGCGGCTGCCCGCCGCGCACCAATTCCACCTGGGCCTGCGGGTACTTCAGCCGTATCTGTTGGACCATCTCTTCTGCCTGCGACGCCCGGGTGTCAGCCCCATAGTAAAGTGTAATCACTTCGACATTCTTACATACCGTCTTCTCCAGGGCGCGGAGAAGCAGCGGTTCTATCTCGTCGTCGTTAGCGATGAGCGCTTCATCATCGACAATCGCGATGTACTGCCCGCGTTTTATCCTCAGCCCGTCGAACCGCGTCGAACGCACCGCCTTGGTCACCTCAATTGTCTGCACCGATTTTACCGCCGCTTCCATAGCCCTGGTGTTTTCCTCGAGGTTGCCTTCGTAGTTGAAGGCCAGCAGAGCCGCCACGCCTTGGGGAATCGTTTTGGTCGGGACAACCGCCACTTTCTTGGAAGTCAGGTTCTGCACCTGAGACGCCGTCAGGATGATGTTTTTGTTGTTCGGCAGGATAATGACTTTGTCTGACGGCACCGTCTCCACTGCCTGAAGGATGTCCCTGACACTCGGGTTCATTGTCTGACCACCGGGAACGATGGCGGAGACGCCGAGACTTTGAAGCAGTTCGGTAATGCCCTGGCCGGCGGCCACCGCAACAATTCCAATATCAAGGGTCGGGAGTCTTTCCTTCTGCATCTCTATGAAATCAACGTGCTGGTCGTCCATGTTCTGTATCTTGAGCTGATGAAGAGTACCTAAGGAGACCGCCCAGTGCAGGATGGCGCCCGGGTCAAGTGTGTGTATATGCACTCTGACCGCGCTTTCATTACCAACAACCACCAGAGATTGCCCTTTGCGGTCAAGACGTTTTCTGATCCGGTCAGCGTCCAGTTTTTCGCCGGTGATAATAAACTCGGTACAATAGCCGTAAGGCTCTTCTTTGACAGCAGCCAGCGGTGCCACCTTTGGCGGCATCGGCTCAGCAGCGGCTACCAGTTGCGGCCGACGGTACTGTAGCTCCTCGGCCTCACCACGCATATAGTGTAAAACACCATCAAGAATAATATACAGTCCCTGTCCCCCGGCATCCACAACCCCGGCCTCTTTCAGTACTGGAAGAAGCAAGGGCGTCCTTGCTACCGACCTCTTGGCCGCCTCGACTGCAACCTCCATGACTTCAGTTAAGGTAACGCCCTCCTTCTCCGCCGCCGCTATAGCTGCCTCAGCCGCATCACGCATGACTGTCAGTATGGTCCCCTCTACCGGACGCGACAGGCCCTGATAGGCGGTTCGAGAGGCCTCTCCCAGCGCCTCTGCCCATTCTTTGGGGCCGATGCCGTCTTTGTCGCCCAGCTTCCTGGCCAGACCGCGAAACACCTGGGACAGGATTACTCCAGAGTTACCACGGGCACCCATCAAGGCCCCATGCGCCATCGCCTTCATCACCTGAGCAGTGCTGTGGTCCGGAGCCCGAAACGCCTCTTCCATAGTGGAGCGCATGGTAAAGAGCATGTTGGTGCCGGTATCCCCATCAGGCACCGGGAACACATTAATCGCATCGACCTCGGAGGCACTCTTTTCAAGCCATCTGGCAGCGGCCCCGAACATGTCGCGGAGTTCCTGCCCGGTCTCGATTGTTGCTTTCATGGTTCTCCTTACCAGGGCCGCTAATTAGCACGCGAACACAAGACGCACGTTGAACAATTTATACAAGGACGAGCGCCCTGGCTGTGGATTGTTGCTGGCGCCAATCGCGGTGTGGTATTATGTCCGCCATTGTGGCCTATATTACACCAGAAGTTAGTTTAAGGTAAAGAGGTTCGTGCTGTGAACACCAAATGTGACCTTTGCGGCAAAGCTCCCGTGTATGGCAGTAACGTGAGCCACTCTAAAGTTCATACCCGGCGCCGCTGGAGGCCCAATATCCACCCTGCAACCCTAATCGTTCATGGCAAGTCGATCCGCGGCAACTTTTGCACCCGCTGCATCCGCAGCCAGCAACGGCTGGTACGCTAGCCGGCGGCCGCCTTCCTCAGCCTCAGGAGCGCCCTTGTGGCGCTTTCTTTGTTGTTGAATACCGCTGCCCCGGCGACAATCACCCTGGCACCCGCCTTAACTATAGCGGCGATGTTTTCCGGCCCGATGCCTCCGTCAACCTCCAATTCCGCCTTCAGCCGCTTTTCGTCGAGCGCTTTCCTGAGGGCCATTATCTTGCCCAGACTCTCAGGAATAAACTTCTGCCCGCCGAAGCCGGGATTGACTGACATCAGCAGTACCAGGTCAACCATCGGCAGGATTTCCTCGATTGAGATGAGTGGCGTCGCCGGGTTGACTGCCACGCCGGCTTTGACCTTCAGGTCTTTTATCTGCTGGAGCGTTCGGTGCAGATGCACGCAGGCCTCGACATGCACGGTAATGATATCGGCCCCCGACCCGGCGAACCGGGCGACGTAGTTCTCCGGCTTGGAAATCATCAGATGCACATCGAGCGGCATTTTGGTCAATCCCCTAACCGCCTCGACCACTATCGGCCCGAAGCTGATATTCGGCACAAAGTGACCATCCATAATATCGAGATGGATGTAGTCGGCACCGGCCTTAACAACTTCCTCAACCTGCTCACCCAGCCGGCTGAAATCGGCCGAAAGAATTGATGGCGCCAGTTTGATTTTCCTACCCGCCACCTTCGCCTCGCAGAAGTTTCCTGGCTTCGGCCAGCGCCCTGTTGACTTGCAACGGCGCCGTGCCGCCATAGACCGAGCGCGCCCTCAAGGACGCTTCTAACGTTATGTCAAGAACATCTTCCGAGAACACCTGCGAAAACGAACGGTACTCTTTAAGAGTCAACTCGTTTAGCTCTTTGCCTTTCGTAGCGGCGTATTTCACCAGATTACCGGCGATGCTATGAGCCTGGCGGAAGGGCATGCCTTTCTTAACAAGGTAATCAGCAACGTCCGTAGCCAGCGTATAGGTACCCGCCGCAGCCGCACGCATTCTATCGGCGTTGACTTTCAACGTCGCTACCACGCCTGCCATGATGTTAAGACTGTTTACGACCGTGTCAACGGTATCGAACAGCCCTTCCTTATCTTCCTGCATATCGCGGTTGTAAGCCAGCGGCAGGCCCTTGAGCGTTGTCAGCATTGCCCCCAGGTGGCCGAAGACCCTGCCCGCCTTGCCACGCACCAGTTCGGCGGAGTCGGCGTTTTTCTTCTGCGGCATAATGCTCGAGCCGGTAGCGTAAGCATCACTGACTTCCACGAACCCGAACTCGGCCGACGACCACAAGACTATCTCCTCCGCCAGCCGCGAAAGGTGCATCATCACCAGCGCCGCCGCTGCCTCATACTCAACAATGAAATCGCGGTCGGAGACGGCATCAAGACTGTTGCGGCTGATACTAGCAAATCCCAGTTCCTTCGCCACCATCTCGCGGTCGACGGGATGGGCCACCCCAGCCAACGCCCCACTCCCCAGCGGCAGTACGTCTACCCGGTCGAGGCAGTCCTCAAATCGCTCGACATCGCGCTGGAACATCTCGAAATAAGCCAGGAGGTAATGGGCAAAGAGCACCGGCTGGGCACGCTGGAGGTGTGTATAGCCGGGCATGACGACGGTCCTGTTGGCCTCAGCCAGGTTGACCAGCGCTTCCTGCATGGCGCTCAAAGCGCCGACCGTCTCTTCAATGGCGTCTTTTACGAACAGGCGCATGTCCAGCGCTATCTGGTCGTTACGCGACCGCGCCGTATGGAGCTTGCCGGCAACGTCACCGATTTTAGCCGCCAAGAGCGATTCCACATTCATGTGGATATCCTCAAGTTCTACCGTCAGCTTCGCATTCCCGGATTCGATATCCTTGAGGACGGCATTAAGCCCGGCGATAATTTTTTTCGCCTCAACCTTCTTGATGATACCGGTCTCCCCCAGCATCCGTGCATGGGCGATGCTCCCGGCGATGTCGTGCTTGTAAAGCCGCTGGTCGAACTTGATGGAGGCGATGTAGCTGGCGGCCGCACCATCCAGTTTCCCGGCGAATCGTCCGCGCAGCTGCTCCGGCTTCTCTTTCATACGCCGCTCTAGTACTTACCCTTCGTCTGTTTCTGAGTCTGAATCTTGGAAGGCAGCGCCCAGAGCTGGATGAAACCCGGTGAGAGACTCTGGTCGAAGGCGTCACCCTTATCATAGGTGGCTAAAGCATGACTGTAAAGGGAGACCTCGGACTCGCGCCCGACCACAGTGCAATTGCCCTTGTGCAGGCGAACTCGCACCTTGCCACTGACAAAGCGCTGCGTCATCTTCACATAGGCATCAAGCTCCTGTCTAAAAGCCGAAAACCATAACCCGTTGTAGACAAGCTCGGAGTACTCCTGGGCCACCCGTTCCTTGAAACGCAACTGCTGGCGCGTCATCGTCATTGCCTCCAGCGCTAGGTGCGCCTTGATCAGTGTAACCGCCGCCGGCGCTTCGTAGATTTCACGCGACTTAATGCCCACCAGCCGGCTTTCGATATGGTCAATACGGCCCACTCCGTTATCACCGGCCAGCTTGTTTAACTGTTGAACCAGGGCCACACCGCCGAGCTTCTTGCCGTCAAGACTGACCGGCACGCCTTTGTCAAAGCCAATCTCAACGTAGGCCGGCTTCTCCGGGCACTCGCTGACCGACTTTGTCCAAGTGTAGATATCCTCCGGCGGCTCGACCATCGGATCCTCCAGGATGCCGGCCTCGATACTGCGGCCCCAGAGATTCTCGTCAATTGAGTAAGGCTTGGCAACCGTGGTTGGCACCGGGATACCGTGCTCTTTAGCGTAAGCCATCGTCTGCTCGCGGGTCATACCCCACTCCCGGGCCGGGGCGATGATTTTCAGGTCCGGCGCCAGCGCGATTGTACCGGCGTCAAAGCGCACCTGGTCGTTGCCCTTTCCGGTCGAGCCATGGGCCACCGCCACCGCCTTCTCTTGGCGGGCGATGTCCACCATGATTTTGACAATCAGCGGCCGCCCCAGTGCCGTCGCCAGCGGGTACTGCCCCTCATAAACGGCATCGGCCATCAATGCCGAAAAAACATAGTCATTGATGAACGTATCGCGTGCATCAATAACCATCGACTTAACGGCGCCAACTTTAAGCGCCTTCTCCTGTATCGCCGGCAGGTCCTTAACGGTGCCGATATCAACGCAGACGGCAATAACATCCATGTTGTATTTCTCACCAATCCAGCGGACGGCCACAGATGTATCCAGCCCGCCGCTGTAAGCTAGGACTACTTTCTCTCGGCTTGCCATTTTTTAAAGACCTCCCTCAGTATGCCCAGCCCCTCATCGATTTCGCTTTTCGTCACGATGAGCGGCGGGATAAAGCGCAATGCGTTCGGCTTGACCCGGTTGACCAGCAATCGCCGTTCCAGACAGGCATCGGTTATCTGCTCTGCAATATCACTGCTGAACTCGATGGCCAGCAAGAGACCGCGTCCCCGCACCTGGGTGATAAAGGGGAACTCCTGTTTCAGCTGGAGGAGCCCCGCGGTGAAGTACTCGCCCAGCTTCATCACCTTGCCCGGGATGTCGTTTTCGATAATGTATTTCACCACCGCTACCGCCGCGGCACAGGCCAGCGGATTACCTCCGAAGGTGGAGCCATGCTCACCCGGCTGAAAGACCGCGGCCCGTTCCTTGGCCATCAGCGCCCCGATCGGCACGCCGCTCCCCAGCCCCTTGGCCAAAGTCATGATATCCGGCTCGACGCCGTACTGCTGGTAACCGAAAAGACTGCCAATGCGCCCCAGCCCCGTCTGCACCTCGTCCAGAATAAGCAATATGCCTGTCTCGTCGCACAGGGCACGCACCTTCTTCAGGTAGTCATCGGCAGGTACATTGACCCCACCCTCACCCTGAATAGGCTCCAACATCACGGCGCATGTCTTATCTGACACCGCCGACCGGATTGCCTCGACGCTGTTGTACTCCACGTTAACGAAGCCGTCAGGCAGCGGAATATACGGGTCCTGAAACTTGTGCTGGCCGGTAGCAGCTACCATCGCCAGCGTCCGCCCATGGAAGGAACTGTGGGCGGTAATGATTTCGTAGGCGCCCTTGAGATGCAGTTTGCCGTAGCGGCGCGCCAGCTTGGTGGCACCTTCGTTGGCTTCAGCACCGCTGTTGCAGAAAAAGACCCGCTCCAAACATGAGTTCTTCACCAGAAGTTCCGCCAGTTCCACCTGTGGTACGGTGTAGTACTGGTTTGAGGCCTGGATAAGCTTCCCCGCCTGATCCCTGATTGCCCTGGTCAGCACAGGGTGACAATGGCCAAGGCTATTGACGGCCCAACCACCGACGAAGTCGAGGTATTCCCTGCCGGACGCGTCCCACACGCGGCAACGCCTCCCTCTGACCAGCGTCACCGGGAGACGTTTTACCGTGCGCATAAAGTATTTGGCTTCGAGTTCCTGCCATTTGTCCATTTCTCTCATAAGCCTGCAAGCACCTCAACGGGCGCGAGCCCGGTTTAAGTGCGTATTATACACTGATGGTGGTTCCCTGTCCGTTGCCATCAATCTCGGCCAGCAGGGCATGGGGCTGACGCCCGTCAATGATGCGGGCAGCTTTAACTGTTTTCAGCGCCTTAATACTGGCACGAATCTTGGGCTCCATGCCGCCGGTAGCGACTCCCGAGGCGATAAGACCCTTTCCTTCTTCAGGCGTAAGCTTCGCCACCGTCTTTCCGTCCCTGTCGCGTACGCCGGCGACATCAGTCAGGAAGATAAGCCGATCCGCCTTCAAAGCCGCAGCAATTTCACCGGCGGCAGTATCGCCGTTAACATTAAGTATCATGCCTGTACCCGCCTTAAAACCAGCGTTCAGGCTCACCGGCGCCACCACGGCGATGAAACCGGCCTCAAGGACTGTCCCCAGGAGCGCGGTATTGACGCCTGTAACGTCGCCGACCAGGCCGAGTTCCGGGTCGGTCACCTCTGCCTTAAGCAACCCGCCATCAACCCCGCTCAAACCAATGGCCTTGCCTCCGGCCAGCTCAATCGCCGCCGTCAGTACCTTGTTAGCCAGCCCGGCAAGAACAGCGATAACCACCTCGAGTGTCCCACCATCGGTGACACGCAAGCCGTGGACGAACTTCGACGTCACACCCAGCCTCTTTAGCCAGTCGGTCACCATCGCACCGCCTCCGTGGACCACCACCTGCGGGACACCGCGTCTCTGGAGCGCCACCAGGTCTTCCACCGTGGTATCACCGCTCCCAAATGTGCTGCCGCCAATCTTGATTACTAAAGTTCCATTCATCTACTCCTCCGGAGTCCTGCAGCATCACCGGACCATTTCTTGACCTATGCCCCATTCCGGTACCCAGAGGAGATCAATCCCTCTGGAGAACTACTTCACCCAATCAAATACTAAGAGGGGCTGGATCCCCTTCACAAATAAATCTTTCCCCCGCCTTGCTCGAGAGAAGGGGTTACAAATCACGTTGTATAATCCGCATTGATAGCGACATATTCCTTGGACAGGTCGCATCCCCAGGCTGTGGCCCTCCCAACCCCCAGGTTAAGTTTCACCTTAATGTTGATTTCTTTGCTTTTCATCGAACGGCTGAGGGCCTCCTTATCAAAGTCACGCGGTACTCCCCCACGCATAACGCATGTCCCGTTCAGGAACATGTCTATTCTCTTCTCATCCAGTCTGATCCCGCTCCGCCCGACCGCGGCGATGACCCTTCCCCAGTTGGGATCGGCACCGTGTACTGCCGTCTTAACCAGCGGCGAGGTGCTTATGGTCCGTGCCGCCTTCCGCGCTTCTTTTTCACTGACCGCGCCCTCGACTGTAATCTCAACCAGCTTGGTCGCGCCCTCGCCGTCCCGGGCGACACACTTGGCCAGATACAAGCATACCTCGTTCAGTCCCGCCTGGAATGCCGGCATATTCTCTCTGTCCACCTTCACGCCGGACAGATTGTTAGCCATCACAATCAGGGTATCGCTCGGGCTGGTATCTCCGTCGACACTGACCATATTGAACGACTGATTAACCGCCTTCTTCAAAGCGGCACTCAGGAGTGCCCGGTTTACCGAGGCGTCGGTGGTGATGAAACACAACAGAGTCGCCATATTCGGGTGGATCATACCGGCGCCCTTGGCCACGCCACCGATAGCGTATCTGCCGCTGGCTGTCTCCACCAGGACGGCAATTTCCTTGGGGAAGGTATCTGTGGTCATCATGGCCCGGGCCAGGTCATGTCCCCCGCTCGGGGCCAGTTTCAGCCGCTTAATCGCGTCCTTAATCCTGTCCACAGGCAGTTGCGTCCCGATGACGCCGGTACTGGCAACAAGCACCGCATTGCGGGAAATGGCCAGCTTGCGGCTGGTCAGTGCCGCCATTTCCGCGGCGTTCTTCATCCCTTTGTCGCCGGTACAGGCGTTGGCACAGCCGGAGTTGACGGCTATTGCCTGGACTTTGCCTTTGGTCATCTGCTCGCGGTCAAAGACCACCGCCGCCGACTTGATTTTGTTAGTCGTAAAAACAGCCGCAGCGTTGCACGGTCGTTCCGAAAACAGCACGCCGAAATCGAGCCGCCCCCGGTACTTAATACCCGCCTCAACTGCTCCGGCCAGAAATCCCTTTGGCGTAGTAACCGTGCCGCCATTGATTCGTGTCAGCTTTGTATCCATAGGTGGATAGTATATCAGCCGTCAACAGCACTGCCAATGAGCAACAGAATATTCCTCTCCTAAATATGTCAATTCCACTGCATCATCAGGGTGGCCCGGTACTAAGGGTCTATCGGAGTTGACAAACAACCGCAAATGAAAAAATGGCCTACTCCTGGAGGCAGAATAAAGGGCTACAAGCCCATCGCTTTCCTCTTCAACTCGTACAGCTTGGCGATAGCTTCCAGCGGCGACATCGAGTCAACATCAAGACCGGCAATCTCTTTTACAAGCTGAGTATCGCCGGTAAATAGCGGCAACTGAGGTGGGGGCGCTTCCTTCACCTTGCCACGGGCCATCCTAATCTCGACCCGCTGTTTTCTTTCAAGCCCGGCCAGGATTTCCTCCGCCCGATGGAGGACTGACTTCGGCAGGCCAGCAAGCTGGGCAACGTGAATGCCGTAACTGCGATCAGCGCCACCAGGGACAATCTGCCTGAGAAATACCACCCTGCCCTTTTCCTCGGTCACCGCCACATTGAAGTTCCTCACCCGCGGCAGGAGACCGGCGAGCTCGACCAGCTCATGGTAGTGGGTGGCGAACAGCGTCTTTGTCCCGATCTTGGGATGGTTGTGGATATACTCGACCACAGCCCAGGCAATTGAAAGCCCGTCATAGGTGCTGGTGCCACGCCCAATCTCATCTAGGATTATCAGCGAACGCGGCGTGGCATTGTTCAGGATGTTGGCAGTCTCAATCATCTCCACCATGAAGGTCGACTGACCGGCGGCAAGGTCCTCTTGGGCCCCGATGCGGGTGAAAACACGGTCAACAATGCCAATTCTGGCCGATTCCGCCGGCACAAAACTTCCAATCTGCGCCATGAGAACAATCAGAGCCACCTGCCGCAAATATGTTGACTTGCCCGACATATTCGGCCCGGTGAGGATGATAACCTGAGTGTCCTTGCCGGAAAGATAGACGTCATTGGGAATGAAACCATCGCCGCCGAGAAAACGTTCAACAACAGGGTGCCGGCCCGCTTTTATTGAAATAACATCATCCCCGGTTATTTCTGGTCGGACATAGCCGTACCTGACGGCGGCCTCGGCAAAACCGGCCAGCACGTCGAGCTCGGCCAGCGCTCGCGCTGTCGAAAGTACCATCTGACGCGAGGCCGCTACCTGTACGCAGACCTGCCGGAAAATCCTCTGCTCGAGCTCGGCCAGCCGCTCTTCGGCGGAGAGGACCAGCGACTCGTATTCCTTAAGCTGAGGTGTGTAGAAACGCTCTCCATTGGCGATGGTCTGCTTGCGGATATAATCGGACGGCACCGAACCCAAATTAGGCTTCGAGACTTCGATATAGTAGCCGAAAACGCGGTTGTAGCCTACCTTAAGCGTCTTGATGCCGGTACGCTCCCGTTCCTGCTTCTCAAGATTGGCCAGGTATTGTCTGGCATCGCCGGATGCCTGGCGCAACCTGTCCAACTCTTCAGAGAAGCCTTCGCGTATGACGCCGCCATCGGTCAGCAGGCCCGGATTGGGGACAATGGCGCGGAATATCAGGTCAACTACTTCGGGACTGGCTTTCAACTCTCTGTCAATAGCCAACAGGGCTTCACTGCCAGCGATAGCAGCTTTAAGCTCAGGAACCCTTTTCAGGCTGGCGCCGAGCTTGACTACTTCGCGCGGCAGAGCTGACGATGTCGCCACGCGGTTTATAAGCCTTTCCAAATCGGCAATATCGCCCAGAGCCCCTCTGATTGACTGCCGCGCTGTGGTATTTGAAACAAGCCAGCCAACCGCCTGGTGCCGCTTGCTCAACTCTCCGATGTCGAGCAGTGGTTGCCCCAGCCAGCGCTTCAACAACCGCCCACCCATCGGGGTAACGGTCATGTCAATAACGGAAAGTAACGACCCGCTCGCTGCACCGGCACGGCTGTTCTGAAACAATTCCAGGTTGCGACGTGTCTGAGCGTCAAGCACCATGAACGACCCGGTGGAGTAAGTGGAAAGACGCTCAAGCTGTGCCAAGGCCGCTTTCTGCGTTTCCTGAAGGTAGTGGACGATGGCACCGGCGGCGCCGATAGCGAGGGGAGGCCCGGCACAACCGTAGCCTTCAAGACTTGATACCTTAAAATGGCCTTTAAGAGTCTCGGCGGCGACCTCGGCGTCAAACCAGTAAGCTTCTAGCTTCGTTACCGTCTTCGGACAGCTAACGCCGTCTAACGGAACGCCTTCGGGGACGAGCAGTTCCGCGGGATCCAGGCGTTCCAGTTCGGCATTGGCTCGACCGGCCGTAAGCTGGGTAACAGCGAACTCCCCGGTACTGATATCTACGTAAGCTATCCCGGCGGCATCGCCTTCAAGCGATAAGGCAACCAGATAATTATTGCTCTTACCTTCAAGGAGGTCTGGCTCGGTGACCGTCCCCGGTGTGACGACACGCACCACGTCACGCTCTACCAGCCCCTTACCCGGCGGGGTCAACTGCTCGCAGATGGCCACCTTGTAGCCACGGTCGATGAGCTTAGCTAAATAGTTCTCAATTGCGTGATATGGGATGCCGGCCATAGGCACCGGCTGGCCTTTGCCCATTTCACGTGAGGTAAGGACGATTTCAAGCTCGCGCGAAGCGACTTTAGCGTCCTCGTCGAAGGTCTCGTAGAAATCACCGAGGCGGAAGAGGACGATAGCATCGGGGTGCTCCTGTTTGACGCGCAGATACTGGCGGCGAATTGGAGTTACCGACATGGAGATATTCTACCCCACCCGACAGTATCTACAAAGGGGCTATTGCACGTTACCAGACAGGCGGTAAAGGAGAGCTGCGATGCAGATTGAGAACAGGGTTCTGGTAGCGTTTGCTTCCAAGTACGGCGCAACGGCGGAAATTGCTAACTAGGTTCTCACCCGCAACCTGCGCTCTCCAACTTGGCAGGGTCGATTTTATTGAGCGCCTCTAAGGAACCGGTCTATTGAGGCCGCGGCACGTTTACCAGCGCCCATAGCGCTGATGACGGTGGCGGCACCGGTAACGACATCACCTCCCGCCCAGACCCTGTCTTTCTTTGTCTTACCGGTCTGCTCATCGGCCACCACAGTACCGTGGCTGGTAGTCGCCAAGCCCCGGGTGGTCTGGGCAATCAGAGGGTTGGGGGTAGTGCCGAGGGCGACGATAGCGACATCGCACTCAATGGTGAACTCGGTACCGGGTTTGGGAATGGGACGGCGCCGACCCGAGGCATCCGGCTCGCCAAGCTCCATCTCAAGGCATTCCATCCCCGTTACCCAGCCTCTGGCGTCGCCGATGAAGCGCTTGGGGTTGGTCAGCCATTTAAAGATGACACCCTCTTCTTCGGCGTTTTCCAGCTCTTCATGCCTAGCCGGAGCTTCAACCTTGGAGCGGCGGTAGACGATATAGACCTGCTCGGCGCCCAGACGCAGGGCACAACGGGCAGCGTCCATGGCGACGTTGCCAGCGCCGACGACAGCCACCCTGCGGCCTTTCTTTACCGGCGTGTCGTACTCCGGAAACAGGTATGCTTTCATGAGGTTGACACGGGTGAGAAACTCATTGGCAGAATAGACGCCGTTCAGGTTCTCTCCCGGGATACCGAGAAACATTGGCAGACCGGCACCGGTGCCGAGGAAAACGGCATCGTAGCTGCTCAGAATCTCGTCAACGGTATCCAGCTTGCCGATAACGGAATTGAGACGCACCTCAACGCCGAGTGACTTGACATACTCGACCTCGGCCTTGACAATAGCCTTGGGAAGACGGAACTCGGGGATACCGTAAATAAGCACCCCACCGGGCTCATGGAGTGCCTCAAACATGGTCACCTTATGGCCCATCTTAGCGAGATCGGCGGCGCAGGTCAGGCCGGCAGGCCCGGTGCCAACCACGGCTATTCTCTTACCGGTCGGCGGCGGTATCTGAGGCTTGCCCTCGGAGTGATGGGCAAGCTCCCAGTCGGCCACATACCGCTCGAGACGGCCGATGGCTACAGATGCGCCTTTCTTGCCTAAAGTACATGCCTCCTCGCACTGTGTCTCCTGAGGGCAGACGCGACCGCAGATAGCCGGCAGGGCATTCTTGCCCTTGAGAATTCGCACCGACTCGGCCACATTGCCATCCCTAAGCGCCCTGATGAACTCGGGAATATCAACATTGACCGGACAGCCAGCGACGCAGGGACGCTTGGCGCACTGGATGCACCGGCTGGCCTCGGCCTTCATCATATCTTCAGTATATCCCAGGGCCACTTCTTTAAAATTCTTCGCCCGGACCTTGGGCTCCTGGCGAGGCATCTCCACACGGTTCAAATCTAGCTTGGCCATGGCTCAAGCCCTCCCTTTCTGAGCGGCGCTGACACATCCACACCTTTCCCACTCCTGCAACGCCTGCTTTTCTTCGTCAAGATATATCTGCTGGCGTGCCTGGAAGATGTCCCAGTCGATAGTGTGACCATCGAAATCGGGGCCGTCAACGCAGACGAACTTGGTCTGACCGCCAGCAGAAACACGGCAACATCCGCACATACCGGTACCATCAAGCATCAGCGAGTTGAGGCTGACGATGGTCTTGACGTTGAACGGCCTGGTGGTCACACAGCAGAACTTCATCATCACCACCGGCCCGATAGCAATGACCTCGGCTATTTTTTCAGGCCGCTCCAGCACCTCTTTTAGAGGGACGGTGACGACGCCCTTGCGGCCGTAGGTGCCGTCATCGGTAGTGACAATTAGCTCGTCACTGACGGCCTTCAGTCGCTCTTCCCAGAAGAGCAGGTTCTTGCTCCGGGCGCCCATGATGGTAATGACCTTGTTGCCCGCCTGCTTGAAAGCCCGGGCGATGGGAGCGATGGGAGCTACTCCGACGCCGCCGGCGACGCACACCACGGTACCGAGCTTCTCAACATGGGTGGGAATGCCGAGCGGGCCGACAAAGTCCATGATCGAGTCCCCGGCTTTAAACATTGCCAGCTCGCGGGTACTCTTGCCGACCTCCTGGAAAACAATGGTCACCGTCCCTTCCTCGGGGTCCATATCGGCGATAGTCAGGGGGATCCGCTCGCCGCGCTCGTGGGTGCGGACAATGACGAACTGGCCAGCCTTGCCTTTGCGGCTCACCGCCGGGGCGTCTATTTTCATCAACTGGATGCTTGGGACCAGCGTCTCTTTGGCAACAATCCGGTACATCAGCAGGCCTCCTTCAAGCCTTTTCTATCCTTACCGCAGACACCTTAAACTCCGGTATCTTGCACACCGGGTCAAGCGCCGCATTAGTCAGCACATTGGCCGGACTCTCGGCAAAATGGAACGTCATGAATACCACTCCGGGGGCCACAGATTCGGTCACCTTGGCCTTGGTCATGACCGCGCCGCGCCGTGAACTCACTCTCACCGTCTCGCCATCAGCCACGCCAAGCCTCTCGGCATCAGTCGGATTGATTTCCACAGTGCCGCCCGGCTCAATCTGGTTAAGCCCCGCCACCTTCCGGGTCATGGTGCCGGTATGATAGTGGAATAGAGAGCGTCCTGTAGTCAGAACCAGCGGATACTCTGCGTCCGGTAACTCCGCTGGTGGACGGTACTTAAGCGGGAAGAATCTACCCTTGCCGCGGCTGAAGGCTGTCCGGTGCAGGACCGGCGTCCCGGGATGGTCTATCGTGGGACACGGCCAGTGCAGGCCGCAACTTTCCAGACGCCCGTAAGTAATACCTCCGTAGCTCGGCGTCACCGCAGCAATCTCTTTCATAATCTCCTCCGCGGTCAGGAAATCGAAACCGCTTGCTCCCATTCTGGACGCTACATTACAGACAATCCTCCAGTCAGGCAAAGCCTCCCCCGGTGGCTCGACCGCCTTACGAACACGCTGGACACGGCGCTCGGTGTTGGTAAAAGTACCATCTTTCTCGGCGAAGCTGGCCGCCGGGAGCACGACGTGGGCCAACCGACCGGTCTCAGTAAGAAAGATGTCCTGAGCTACGAGGAATTCCAGCTTCTCAAGAGCCTTGATAACATGATTGGCATCAGCATCGGCCACCACCGGGTTCTCGCCCATGACATATAAAGCTTTGATTTCACCCCGGTCAATAGCGCCGACCATCTCGGTCATCGTCAGCCCCGGTTTGGTGCTCATCTTACCGCCCCAGGCGGCTTCGAACTTGGCAGCAATTGCCAAGTCGGCAACGGACTGATAACCCGAATAGACGTTGGGCAAAGCGCCCATGTCGCAGGCACCCTGCACATTATTCTGCCCGCGCAGTGGATTAACACCGCTCGAAGACCTGCCGACATTGCCGGTGAGCATGGCAAGGTTGGCAATGGCGAGGACATTATCGGTGCCGTGACTGCTCTGGGTAATGCCCATTGTGTAGAGGATAGCCGCCGGTTTGACGGTGGCATACGTCCGGGCGGCTTCGATAATGTCTTTTTTGCTGACACCGCTCACTCTCTCGACGCTATCCAGGTCAAATTCGGCCAACGATTCTCTAAACGCTTCAAAGTTCTCACAGCGCTGATTGACGAAGTCCATATCGGCCAGGTCCTGCTCCAGGATAACCCGGGCCATGCCCATAACGAGGGCTACGTCACTACCCGGTCTGTGCCTGAGCCAGATATCGGCCGTACGGCAGAGAGCAATTTCAAGCGGATTAATCACGATGAGTTTGGCACCACGCCGTACCGCTCGCTTGACCTCGAGGCCGATGACAGGGTGGGCTTCAGTGGTGTTACTGCCGATGACCACGATACAGCCGGCATCAGCGATCTCTCCGATGGGATTTGTCATAGCACCACTGCCAAAGGCCTGTGCCAGACCAGCCACGGTCGAGGCGTGACACAGCCGGGCGCAATGGTCGACGTTGTTGGTACCCATGACCAGACGAGTGAATTTCTGCCCCACGTAGTTCTCCTCGTTGGTACACTTCGCGGAAGCGATGAATCCGAACTGGTCGCCCTTGTATTGTGACAGCCTGGCCGCGACCAGAGACAGCGCCTCGTCCCATGTGCTTTCGACCAGCCTCCCGTTCTTACGGATTAGCGGTCTGGTCAGACGCTCCGGATGGTGTACGAAGTCTTGAATGCCGTACTTGCCCTTAACACATAACTGGCCATTGTTGGGCGCCATACCGGCGGCGGCTTCCGAATAGACTATCTTCCCATCCTTAACCGAAAGAAGAAGCTGACAGCCGACCCCGCAGTAAGGACAGGTAGTAATAACGCGACGGTCAACCGAGCGGACCGGCTTGAAAGCACGGTCCATCAGAGCGCCGGTGGGACAAACGTCAACACAGGCGCCGCAGAACTGGCACTCGGCATCCTGAAGGGTCTGCCCGAATGCAGTGCCTACCAGCGAATCACCACCCCTGTAGGTGAAAGCGATAGCGGCGGCACCACGCACTTCCTGACACATACGCACACAGCGGCCGCAGAGAATGCACAGCTTGTAATCGCGGTCAAAGAAAGGACTGTCAGTGAGCACCGGCAGGTCCTTTCCTATAGACGGCAGAGAAACCCTATCCAGCCCGATATGGGCAGCCACCTGCTGGAGCTCACAGCGCATATTCTTGACACAGGAGGTGCACTGGAAAGGGTGCTCGCTAAGGACCAGCTCGAAGATATTGCGCCGTAGTTCCTGAATCTGGGTTGTGCTGGTCTTAACTACCATTCTATCGGCCACGGGTGTCGAACACGAAGTAGGGAAGCCGCGCATACCTTCAATTTCGACGATGCACATACGGCAACCACCGTATGGGTCTAACGCCTCATGGTGACAGAGGGTCGGTATGTAGACGCCAGCCTTGCGTGCCGCCTCCAGGACGGTTACTCCCGCTGGAACAGAGACTGCCCTGCCATCTATGGTAAGAGTGACATTCGTCGTCATCTCTACTCCTCCCTCGGCTCGAGGTCGCACCGAAGGCATCGCTTTGTTTCCTTTACTCCGGCTCTTCTGGTGAGACCAATATCTACTTCGGCGAAGCTGGCACAGCGCCTGGTCATGCTTACGTGACGCATTTTGGGACGGTAAGCCTCGCCCTCCTCTATTTCCGGCGGCGTTATCGTCTCCTCACGAGCCAGTTTCTCTTCGATGTTCCCTTTACCGCCGAGGAATCGGTCAATCGAGACCGCAGCCTGACGGCCGGCGGCTATTGCCTCAATTACCGAAGCCGGGCCACTGACACAGTCGCCACCGGAAAATACTCCCGGCTTCGAAGTCGCCAGCGTATCCGGGTCGGCTTTGATAACGCCGCCCTCACCTGATGCTAGTCCGAAATCTGCGGGAACATCGGGGACCTGGCCTATAGCCGCAATTACCGTATCAAACTCTTCCGAGAACTGGCTACCATCCACGGCTACCGGCTGTCTTCGACCTCTGGCATCAACCTTGTCCCCGAGTGTCATCCGCAACATTTCCAGAACCAGCTTCCCATCCCTTTTCTCTATGCGGTGTGGTGCTACAAGAAAGACTATCTTGACTCCTTCCTGCCGTGCACCTTCGATTTCCTCTGGTGCCGCCGGCATCTCCGCCTCGGTACGGCGGTAAAGAATCAAGACATCCTTAGCACCCAATCTGAGAGCGGTGCGCGCGGCATCGATAGCAACATTGCCGCCGCCGATAACCGCTACACGCTCTCCCACCACCACTTTTTCTCCAAGGCTGATGCGCCTCAGAAACTCCACACCCTCCATGACGCCGGAACTTTCTTCTCCGGATATACCAATCTTTTGACCACGGTGGGCACCGACAGCCACGAATACCGCCTGAAACCCATCAGCCTTGAGGGCATCCAGTGAAGCCACTTTCGTATTCGTTTTAATAGTGACGCCCATGCTGAGGATGTCATCAATTTCGCCATTCAACACTTTACGGGGCAACCTGTACTCAGGAATACCAACTCGCATCATGCCGCCGGCATGAGGCAATGCCTCAAAAACGGACACCTCATGCCCCAGCCGGGCCAGATAATAGGCCGCGGTCAGACCGGCCGGACCGGAACCAACCACCGCCACCCTTTTCCCTGTCGGCTTGGTTGGCGTCAATCGCTTCTTCCAGACGCCGCTATCGAAATCCGCCGCAAGCCGCTTAAGTTCCTTGATAGCAACAGGCTGTTCGAGCTGGCCGCGCCGGCATCTCGATTCACATGGATGAAAACAGACCCTGCCGAGCACACCGGGGAACGGCACCTTCTCACGGATAGTGGCGCACGATTCACCAAACTCGCCCTGTTCGATAAACCGTATGTACCTCGGTACATCGATACCGGCAGGGCAGGTATGACTGCACGGCGCCTCAACCAGCCCCTTGCACACCGCCGCGCGGCAGTGATGCTTCTTGATGTGCTCTTCGTACTCCTCGCGGAAATACTTCAGCGTGGTCAGCACCGGGTTCGGAGCTGTTTGGCCAAGACCGCAAAGCGAGCCATTCTTGACGGTGCTGGCCAGTTTTTCTAGCAGTTCGATGTCACCCACCCGACCCTGGCCATTGGTTATCCGGGTCAAGACTGACAGCATCTGCCGCGTCCCCACACGGCACGGCACGCACTTCCCGCACGATTCGGCCTGAACAAAATTAAGAAAGTATTTGGCCAGATCGACTACACATGTCCCTTCATCCATCACAATCATCCCACCCGACCCCATGATTGACCCGGCAGCAGTCAAGGACTCGTAATCAATCGGCATATCAAGCATCCCAGGAGGCAAACATCCTCCTGAGGGACCGCCGGTCTGCACTGCTTTGAATTTCTTTCCTTTCAGAATACCGCCGCCGATGTCATATATAACTTTTCTCAGCGTCATGCCAAACGGGATTTCAATTAACCCCGTGCGCTCAACCTTACCCACCAGCGAAAAGGTCTTAGTACCTCTGCACGTGGGAACACCATAGCCAGCATAAAAGTCGGCACCCCTTTGAAGTATGAGCGCAACATCGGCCCAGGTCTCAACGTTATTGATATTCGTTGGCTTACCCCATAGGCCCGAGACAGCCGGGAAAGGCGGACGAGGACGGGGCATACCACGTTTCCCCTCGATTGAGGCCATCAAAGCAGTTTCCTCACCACAGACAAAGGCCCCGGCACCTTCCTTGATCGTGATATCGAAGCTGAAGCCGGAGCCGAGAATGTTATCGCCAATCAAACCGCACTTTTCCATCTGGCCAATCGCCAGGCGCAGGCGCTCCAAGGCCAGAGGATATTCAGCACGGCAGTATATGTAGCCATGATTAGCACCAATTGTATAGCCGCCGATCAACATACCCTCCAACAAGGCATGGGGGTCGCCCTCCAATAACGAGCGGTTCATGAACGCCCCGGGGTCACCCTCATCGGCATTACAGATGACATATTTTGGAGTACCCGGTGACTTGCGGCAGAATTCCCACTTCTGCCACGTAGGAAAACCGGCACCACCGCGTCCCCTCAACCCCGATTTCTTCAGTTCGTCAATCACCTCATCAGCCTTCATACCGAGAGCCCTGACAAAGCCGGAGTAGCCACCATTGGCAATATAGTGACTAATGCTTTCAGGGTCGATAAAACCGCAATTGCGTAAGACGAGCCGAACCTGGTGCTTGAGAACCGGAGTATCAAAAAGCCGGGGTATTCCTTGCACTGAACCTTCTCCAATAGTCCCCAGCGCCAAGTCCCGACGAGGATTGTCTCCGATGACGTAATCACGCACTAATTCAACGGCAATTTCCGGCGTGACATTTCCGTACGCAATGCGGGGCTGACCCGGCTTAATGATATCTACTATCGGCTCCAAGTAACACAGGCCTATGCAACCAACGCCAGTTACAATCGCGTCTACGTGTTGATTTGCCAGTTCTTGTCTAACAGCCTTTACAACACTGTCAGCACCGGCGGCCTTGCCACACGTAGCTGTACCCACAAGGATACGTACCTTTGGGCTGTCGTGCCAGCTCTGCCATTCAGCCAAAGCTCGTGACTTTAACTCTTCGAAAGTCATGTCTCACCGCACCTTAACGATAATTCTCCAGAGCACTCTTAACCTTGGTTGGCGTCATGCGGCCGTAAACATTGCGATCAATCACGATCACTGGTCCCAACGCACAAGAACCGAAACAAGCAACTTTCTCCACCGAAAATCTGCCATCCGAGGTTGTACCACCAGCTTTCGTCTCCAGTTCTCTCTCCACACTTTCGAGAATACGCTGGCCACCACGAACGTGGCAGGCAGTTCCTACACAGCACTTTATTGTATGACGCCCTCTGGGGGAGAAATAGAACTGTGCGTAGAATGAGGCCACTCCAAATACGTTACTCACCGTGGTACGGCAGAGTTTAGCAACCTCAGACAACGAATCCTTTGGCAGATAGCCGTACCTTTCCTGCACCTTCTGAAGCACAGTAATCAGGGCACCCTTCTGATTGCGGTAGGGCTCAAGCAATTTGACTAGCTCAACATCCATGGTCCCTCCAACAGGCAAGCTTTTCAACGAAACCGCCGTACATAGAAATGAGCCGCGCCCGGGCGGCTCAGGCAGATAGTGAAATCACTTAGGGTAAACCGCGTATGTCCGGGATATTTAATCACACAATGCCCCTTCGGTCAACAGGTATCGACAATATGAATAACGGACGCAAAAAAGGAGCGCTGGCAAGGTCGACAGCGCTCCTTTATGACATACGAACATTACACCCTAATCTAGGCTAGAACCGGTGACTCCTTCCGTGCCGGAGGCATCGGTGCGGGACAGATAGTCAATCTCAAATCACAACGAAGACAGCGGCTGCCCTCGCGCCTCGCCTGTTCGTCGGTCAAAGCCGCTTTACACTCGATAAAACTCCCGACGCGCGCGGCCGGGGCCAGCAGTGCGCCTTCCTCACGCTTCTTCTCACTGAAGCCGTCCTCCTTACCGAGCCACCTGCTGACAGGCTCGACCGGAGCCAGCGACTCTTCAATCACGCCCTTGCCACCAAGGTACTTATCGATGGAAACAGCCGCCAGGCGACCGGCGGCAATGGCCTCTATTACCGAAGCGGGACCGGTAACCGTGTCACCGGCGGCGAACACGCCCCTGCGGCTGGTCTCAAGTGTCTTTTCATCAGCCGCTATGACATTGCCCCGGCCGGTCTTGACGCCAAATCCCTGCGGCACATCCGGAGACTGGCCGATAGACGCGATGATGGTATCATACGCCACAGAATATTCGCTCCCTGGTATCGGTTCGGGGGAGCGCCGCCCGCTGGCGTCAGGTCTGCCCAGCCTCATACGGATACACTCAAGGCTGAGCCGGCCGTCTTTCTGGACAATCTTATTTGGCGCCGCCAGGAATTCAATCCTGATTCCCTCATGCAGAGCGTCCTCAATCTCTTCGGGGGCCGCCGGCATCTCGGCGCGTGTCCGGCGGTAGATCATCACCACCTCCCTGGCACCAACCCTCAGCGCCACACGGGCGCTGTCAATCGCCGAGTTGCCGCCGCCGATAACCGCAACTTTGTTCCCGACATTCACCTTCCTGCCAAGATTCACTTCCCTGAGAAAAGTGGCCCCATCCATAACGCCCGGCAATTCTTCGCCCGGCACCCGCATCTTGGTGCCGCGATGGGCGCCTACCGCCAGCAGAACCGCCTCAAAACCGCTGGACATCAGTTCGTCAACCGACTCCACCCTGGTATTCGTCTTCAGTTCCACTCCGGTGTCCGTAATTACCCTTACCTCGTCAGCCAGAACATTCCTTGGCAAACGGTACTCAGGAATGCCCACGCGCATCATTCCCCCGGCTTCTGGCAAAGCCTCAAAGACGGTAACGGAATGGCCGCATTTCGCCAGATAGTACGCCGCCGTCAGACCGGCCGGTCCGGCGCCGACCACAGCAACTTTCCTGCCGGTCGAAGCCAGCTTCCTCGATTTAACCTTCCAAGCATCTCCCCCGCGGTCGGCGGCAATGCGCTTGAGCTCCTTGATGGAAATGGGCGAGTTCAACTCGCCGCGGCGGCAAGCTTCCTCACATGGATGAATACACACCCGGCCAAGTGACCCCGGGAACGGTACCTTCTCCCGAATGACCGCCAGGGCTTCGGCATACTTGCCGGCACCACACAATGAGACATAACGAGGGATATTGATGTGGGCCGGACAGGCGTGCCTGCATGGGACTACGAATGCCTGGCGGTCGGCCCAGAGCTTCTCCTTACGCCGGTCCGTCAGCGCCCCTGTAGGACAGACCTCGACGCAGGCCATGCACGACCGGCACCCGGACTCGAGTACCGAATCATCCTTTACCGTCAGCACTCTGGTCGGTTTCTCCTCGTTATCGAAGGCATAGACGCCGACGCCGCGCACATCACGACAAACCCGGACACATCTGCCGCATAGAATACACAGATTGTAGTCGCGAACGAAGAACGGGCTCTCAACCCGGACCGGTTCTCTCTTGGGCGTGTAAGGTATGTCCGGTAGCACGCCGATAAAATCGGCCACCATCTGTAATTCACAGTGGCCGTTCTTCTCACAAATAACACATCGCTCAGTAACAGTCACGTTACGCAGGCAGATATCAAACGGTTTACATCGCTCACGTCTCCAGCAGTCAAGGCAGGCATGAGGATGAGTCAGCAAAATATCCCTCAGATTCTCCTGTCTAAGTTTCTTTACTGCTTCTGAGTTCGTGACCACCGCCATTCCGGAGGCAACCCGGGTCTGACAGGCCAGCATAGGCTCCGAAGCGCCTTCGATCTCTACTACGCACAGTCGGCATTGTCCCATAGGCTTCAAATCGGGATGCGAACACAATGCCGGTATGTAGATGCCGGCGTCCCGGGCCGCCTGAAGGACAGTAGCCCCTTCTTTTGCCTTAACTTCCACCCCGTCGACTGTGAGGATAATCTCGCTCATGCTGTCTCAACTCCCAATTTTCGAATTGCTGGGCACTCGGCCTTAGATTGAAAGGTCAATCTGGCAGTTCCTGAGCGCACTCCTGATAACACCGGCCGACTTTTCATCCGGCTCTGTCAACGGTAGGCGTGGCTTGCCCACGTCGAAGCCGACGACACCAAGTGCATATTTAATCGGCATGGGGTTGGGTATGACAAACAGCGCATTAACCAGCGGTAGAAGCTTTCTATGGATGATCGCCGCCTCAGTCACTCTGCCTGCAAGTACGAGGTTAATCATGTCCTTAATCTGGTTGCCCACCAGGTGTGAGGCCACAGCGACAACGCCGTAACCGCCGATTGCCATAATCGGCAGAGTGTCGGCGTCGTTACCGCTCCAGACAAGGAAGCCCTTACGCGCACCGTCGATTATCCTCGCAATCTGTTCCAAATTGGCACTGGCCTCTTTAATCCCGATAATGTTGGGAATCTGACTCAACTTGACGACCGTCTCAGGAGCTAGGCTGGTGACAGTACGTCCGGGCACGTTGTAGAGAATGCACGGCAGTTTGGTAGCGTCGGCAATCGATTTAAAGTGCAGGTAGAGGCCCTCCTGAGTCGGACGGTTGTAATAAGGTACCACCAAAAGAACGGCATCAACCCCGGTCTCCTCCACCTCCCTGGTAAACCGGATGCTTTCGGCCGTGTCGTTGTTGCCCGTTCCCGCGATGACCGCCGCCGGTTTGTCTACCACCGACCTGATTTCCGAAAACAACCTCAGTTTCTCTTCGTGGGTCAAAGTCGGTGATTCGCCGGTTGTGCCGGCGACCACCAGGCCGTCACTGCCAGACTTCAACAAAGCCAGGGCCAACTTCTTGGCCTTTTCATAGTCGACTTTGCCTCCGGCGTCGAAAGGCGTGACCATTGCTGTCAGCAACCGACCGATTTCAGCCACGGCCTACTCCTTGAAAATCATAGTGTGATTTGGTACTGAGACAGAGTATGCGACTGGAATCATGAGGCTAGATAACACCCCTTCGAATTGCCTCCTCAGCAATCTGGATGGCGTTCAATGCCGCTCCTTTGCGCAGGTTATCAGCCACAATCCACATCGCCAGGCCGTTAGGATGCGACGGGTCTTTGCGAATCCTGCCGACCAGCACGTCGTCCAGCCCGGCCGCCGTCCACGGCTGAGGATACAGGCTGACACTGGGGTCATCAAGCACCTTGACACCCGGCGCCTGGGCAAGAATCTGTCGTGCCTCATCCGGAGCCATAGGATAGGTGAACTCAACGTTCACCGACTCGCTATGCCCCATAAACACAGGCACACGCACACAAGTAGCAGATATACCTATTTGGTCAGAACGCAGGATCTTGCGGGTCTCCTCGGCAATACGCCATTCCTCTTTATTGTAGCCGTCATCCATAAAGACGTCTATCTCAGGCAGGATGTTAAAGGCTATCTGATGAGAATACACATGGGGAATGACCGCATGCCCTTCGAGTACCAGCTTGGTCTGGAGGGTCAATTCCTCCATACCTGCGGTGCCGGTACTGGAAACCGACTGGAAGGTTGTAAGAATAATGCGCTTTATTGGATTGACCCTATGCAGAGGATAAAGGGCAACCACAAGCTGGGTGGTCGGCGAGTCCGGATTAGCGATAATGCCCTTGTGGTTCCTGATATCATCAGGATTAATCTCCGGGACAACCAGAGGCACTGTCGTATCCATCCGGAAGGCCGCGCTGTGATCGATAACGATGGAACCGGATCTCACCGCAATCGGTGCGAAATACCGGCTAACCTCAGATCCGGCCGAGAAAAGAGTCAGGTCAACATACCGGAACGACTCAGCGGTGGTCTCGCGAACAATGAATTCCTTATGACCGACGAACATCTTCTTGCCAACAGAACGATCGGATGCGAGAAGCTGGATGGAGGACAGGGGAAAATTCCGCTGCTGGAGCATCTTGACAAACTCCTGCCCTACCATGCCCGTCGCCCCTACCACGGCAACGCGGTACTTCTTCATTATGCCTCCCGCAGAATCACAAGTTAAGCAGTTTGTCCAGACCGTTCACCAGACCCTTCCTCTTGACCACCTCCTTGACGGCCATAGTAACACCGGGGATGTAGCACTCGCGGTTAATTGCGTCGTGACGCAGGACCAGCCTTTGCCCGAGCGTTCCAAAGATGACTTCCTGGCTGGCCATGAAGCCTGGCAAACGCACACTGTGAATAGCGATGCCGTCGACCTGGCCGCCCCGGACGTTGCCGAGGGTCTCCTTCTTCGTCGGCGAGTAAGCGAACTTACCCCCCTTCCCCTCAACCATCATTCTGGCAGTGGACAGGGCTGTACCGGACGGCGCGTCGGCCTTTTCGTTGTGATGCAATTCAATTATCTCTGCATGGTCAAACCATTTTGCCGCCAGTTTACAGTAGTGCTGAAGAAGAACTGCCCCGATGGAAAAGTTGGCCGCGACAACTGCGCCTACATTGTTCTTAAGTGCGAGTTCCTCTATTTCCTTCAAATCCGCCGGGGCAAGCCCGGTGGTGCCCACCACTATGTTTACTCCATGCGAAAGGGAAATACGAGCCGCCGCCATGCACGCCTCATACGTGGTAAAGTCGATCAGGACATCGGGACGAACACTATCGAGAAGCGCACCCAGATTTGATGAGAACGGCACCGACTCCGACTTTTCCGGGAGCGGCAGGCGCATCTGGGTCACCTGCTTCTCAGCCGCGCCGACAATCTCAATCCCCGGATCCCGGGACAACCCCCACATCACCTCCTTCCCCATGCGACCCAAAGCTCCGTTGACAACTACTCTAATTGTTTCCACTCCAGCACTCCCTATTGAATAATTTTCCTCCCTAGTTTCCTTAGGAACAGCCTCGGGTGAAACTCGAGAGAGGCCGATGAGCCCTGCGGCGCTAGTTACGACGGCGCCCGGTACCACCACTCGGACGTGGTGGCGGTGGCCCCGGCCGACGCTTATCAGGCCTGTCAGCCCCGCGGCTTGATACTGCGGCGGCTCTGCCGCCGGCCACCGGACCTTTGGCTTGTTCGTCAAAGACCGCCCGCCGGGACAGATTCACCCTGCCCATACGGTCGATTTCTACAACCTTGACCATTATTTCGTCGCCAACCTTGACAACATCTTCCACCGCATTCACCCGGTAAGGAGCGAGTTCGCTGATGTGAACCAGGCCTTCTTTTCCCGGCAGAATCTCTACCATGGCACCGAAATTCAATATCCGTGTTACCTTACCGGTATACACGGCACCCACAGCCACCTCACGTGTAAGGTCCTCAATCATCCTAATGGCGGCCTGAGCCGCGTCTTCACTGGTCGAACCGATTTGCACCTTACCATCATCGCCAACATCAATGGTCACCTTGGTCTTCTCAATAATTGACCGTATCGTCTTACCACCAGGTCCGATAACTGTACCAATCTTCTCCGTGGGAATCGTTATCTGGTAAATGCGTGGCGCGTACCGGCTCGTCTCCGGCCGACTGGTGCTGATTGTTTCCTTAATCCTATCCAGGACAAAAAGGTAGCCCTTGCACCCCTGTCCGAGAGCCTCAGCCAGTATGTCCCAGCTCAAACCGGGCCGCTTTATGTCGAGCTGTAGCGCCGTAATCCCCTTTGCGGTACCGGCTATCTTAAAGTCCATATCGCCGCAGGCATCTTCCATGCCTTCGATATCGGTTAGGATAACCCGTCGGCCATCGTCTCCCATAACCAGCCCCATAGCAATGCCGGCCACTGGCGCCTTGATGGGTACACCGGCATCCATTAGGGAAAGGCTTGACCCACAGACACTCGCCATAGAGGTACTACCGTTGGAACTGAGCACTTCCGACACCAGCCGGATAGTGTAAGGAAACTCCTCTTCCTTGGGAAGCACCTTGGAAACGGCCCGCTCCACAAGTGCCCCATGCCCGATTTCCCGACGCCCCGGCGACCCGACACGTTTCACTTCGCCGGTCGAGAACGGGGGAAAATTGTAATGGTGCATGAACCGCTTTGTTTCCTCTATCCCAAGGCCATCAAGCATTTGCTGTTCGCCTTTGGAACCGAGAGTTGTAATCGTTAGGACCTGAGTCTGGCCGCGGCTAAACAGTCCTGAGCCATGAGTTCGCGGCAGAAGGCCAACCTGACAGCTGATAGGACGTATCTCATCAAAGCGCCGGCCATCGATATGCTGATTGAACTGGAGTATGCGGTCCCTAACGCACTTCTTCAGTTGCGCGTCGAATGCTGAAGCTATCTCCCCCTCCGGATAATCACCGCCAAGCTGAGCTACTATTTCCTGTTGCAGTGCATTGACCATCTTCTCGCGGTCGGACTTATTACCGCTGGTCAGTGCCTGATTCAGCCGCTCGACTATAGCTGAACAGGCCGCCGCGATGCCCGGTTTGACCTCAGGCGGCTGGAAGTCCAGTTTCGGCTTTCCGCATACCTTTCGCAGCTCTTCCTGAATCCGGATGATATCCTGGTTAGCCTCATGACCGACCTTGATCGCCTCAACTAGAAGCTCGCGTGACACTTCACGCGAACCGGCTTCTACCATCACAATAGCGTCCCTGGTGCTGGCCACTACCAAATCGAGGTCGCTGTCCATCAACTCAACAAGCGTCGGGTTAACCACCAACCGCCCGTTCATGTAGCCCATCCTCACCGCCCCAACCGGTCCCGCGAACGGGATCGACGATATTGTCAGCGCAGCAGAAGCACCGACAAGCGCCAGAATATCCGGGTCATTAACCTGATCAGCCGATAAAACGGTGATGATAACCTGAACGTCGTTGCGGAATCCCTTCGGGAAGAGCGGCCGCAATGGCCGGTCGGTTAGACGGCTGGCCAGAATCGCATCCTCACTGGGACGCCCCTCACGTCTGATGAATCCCCCGGGGATTTTGCCCGCGGCATACAGCCGCTCCTCGTAGTCTACTGTCAGTGGCAGAAAGTCAACCCCTTCCCGCGGCTCCCGGCTAACACACGCCGTAACGAGAACCACTGATTCGCCATACTTTATGGTAACCGCACCGTCGGCCTGAGAAGCCAGCAGACCAGTCTCAATAACCAGGTCCCGGCCAGCAACTGAAGCCCTAACAGAATTAACCATCACCGGTGTCACTTCCTCAAGCCGAGCTTGTCAATTAATGCCTGATAACTCTTCAGATTCCTCTTGTTCAGGTAGGCGAGAAGACGGCGGCGACGGCCGATTAATTTCAACAATCCGCGCTGTGAATGAAAATCATGGGGATTTGCCTTAAGATGTGCCGTGATTTCGTTAATCCGTTCCGTAAGCAGTGAAACCTGCACTTCGGTGGATCCGGTATCGCCGTCACGCATCTTAAAGTCGGCGATGATACGCTTCTTCCTCTCTGCGTCCACTATGAGTCTCCTTAAACAATACTAAAAAATAATGTCGAGAGATTATATCACAACTGCCAAAATACTGTGACCGAACGTTAGATATGAGATAGCAATAACTGATTGTGAGCAGCGGCAGCTTTCACAATCGCGTCCTACGGCGATTGCGGTCAATCATTCATACAAGATATTGACTTCGGCCAGATACCAATCCTATACTAAAACATAAGGTGGCACCTTCGTTCAGTTCTGTTGATCATCTGGCACCCTTCACCGGGAGGAGCGGGTTCGCCCTTTTGCATTTTTGTGGCGGCCTGGCAAAGAGGGGTTTGACGCTCAGAGACGGGAACCGTAACGAGGCGCAATTTTTCACCACCTAGGAGGTAAGTTAATGACTCTGGCGGACAAAACCCTGACCTGCCGGGAATGCGGCAAGACGTTCACCTTCACCGTCGGTGAACAGGAGTTCTATCGCTCCAAGGGACTCCAGAATGACCCTGGACGCTGTCCGGAGTGCCGGGCGGCCAGGAGACAGTCCCGTTCCGCAACCGGAGGTAACGCTCGCCCCAGGACTATGTTTCAGACAACCTGTGCGTCCTGTGGCCAGCCGGCCGAGGTTCCTTTCGAACCCAAGCAGGACCGGCCTGTATACTGCAGCGCCTGCTACGCGAAAAGCAAAGAAACCCGCTAACTAGCTGGGAACGGCCTCTCAGCCCTCCTCCCCTGAGAGGCACCTATATTACCCGGAGCCAACTTTACTCGCCCGATGAATATCGGAGTCTGTAGAGTAGAGATTCGTTTACCCGAAAGCCAGTCACTGAAAGACAAGCGGCGAATCACGAAGTCCCTCATCGCTCGTCTCCAGAACGAATACCGTATATCCGTGGCCGAAGTCGAAAACCATGAGCTGTGGCAACTTGCAAGTATCGGCATCGCTTGCGTCAGTAACCACGCCCGCCATGCCGATGAAGTCCTTACCAATGCGCTGAACTTCATTGTCCACAACTATCCACAGGTAGAAATTGTCAGCCACGAGACTGAGATAATTCCGGTGTTCTAGTCTCACGCGGCAATACCGGTTCGATACCTGCAACCACTTCTTATGACCATGAGCGATGCATTTGCCTTCCTCAACCACCTGCTGTCTCTTCCCGACTATGAGGGACAGGCGAGCCACATCCAGTATATACCACCGCGGTCTGCCAAGACCGCAGAATTAAGCTACTCCTTACCCGAGATCTTACAGAATAAGCTCGCATCCGCGGGCATCTCCAAACTCTATTCACATCAGGTCGATGCTATCAACCTCATCCGTTCCGGCAAAAACGTCATAGTCGCGACACCAAGTGCCAGCGGCAAGAGTCTGTGCTATAACGTACCGGTCCTCGAATCCATGCTCACCCAGAAGACCAGCCGCGCTATTTATCTTTTCCCTACCAAGGCTCTTGCCCAAGACCAGCTACGGCGCTTCCATCAACTCGCTCACCCCGACATACTCAACCCTGACGAATACGCCACTTTCGATGGCGACACGCCGTCCGACGCTCGGGCGCGGATCAAGTCTAAGGCTCGCGTCATCCTGACCAACCCCGACATGCTCCATTTCGGCATCCTCCCCAACCATCAGTCCTGGATACGACTTTTGCGACAGCTCCGCTTCGTAGTCTGTGACGAAGCACACATCTATCGTGGCGTCTTTGGGTCACATGTGAGCAACATCATGCGCCGACTGCACCGGTTATGCCGCCTCTACGGGTCTTCCCCACAATTCATACTGTGCTCGGCCACCATCGCCAACCCGAAGGAGCATGCCGAGAGGCTGACCGGGCTACCCTTCGAAGTCGTTGTGCGGGATGGCTCACCACTTGGTCCCAAACGATTCGTGTTCTGGAACCCCCCGATAGTTGATAAGGTCAAGGCGACCCGGCGCAGTCCCAATACTGAAGCTACCTTCATTTTCAGTCATCTGATCAAGAACGGCCTCCGCACCCTCGTTTTCGCCAGAACGCGGAAGCTGACCGAACTCATCTACCGATACGTCAGAGGACGGCTCCCAGCAGAGTTGGCAGGAACAATCAGCCCCTACCGGGCGGGCTATCTCGTCGAAGACCGGCGGCGTATCGAGCGGGGGCTATTCAACGGTGACCTCCGCGGAGTGGTGGCAACAACAGCCCTCGAACTCGGTATCGACATCGGTGACCTCGAGGCAACCATCCTCACCGGCTACCCCGGAAGCATATCAAGTACATGGCAGCAGGCTGGAAGAAGCGGCCGGGACCGCCGCAAAGCCCTCAGCTTCCTCATTGCACAGAACGACCCCCTTGACCAGTATTTCATGAGACACCCGGATTTCTTTTTCGCCAGTAATTTTGAAAGCGCCCTTATCAATCCGGACAACCCTCAAATCCTGAAACCCCACCTGCTATGCGCCGCCTGGGAAAAGCCACTCGATGACTCAGACGTACCGCTCGTCGGAAACGCCTTCGAAGCCGCGGTCACCTCACTTGAGACCGAAGGCAAACTAAGAAGACGCGGCCGGCAATGGTATCCGGCCACATCGGTAATCTATCCGGCCCAGGACATCAACATCCGTTCCAGCAGTAACGACAACTACGCGCTCGTCAACGCTTCACACGGTTACCAGCTACTCGAGACCGTCCCATCAAATACCGCTTTCTCCCAACTGCACCCCGGCGCCGTTTACTTCCATCAGGGAGAATCTTTCCTCGTCACCCGCCTCGACCTTGAAACCAAGACGGCCGTTGTCGAGTCGGCGGATGTACCTTACTATACCGTCGCTAAAGAACTTACCGACATATCTATCATGCGAACTGTCCAAGAACGCACCGAATCTGGAGTCACGGTATGTTTCGGTGAGGTAGAAGTCACTACCATAGTCGTCAGCTTCAAGAAAAAGCGCCAGTACTCTGAAGAGGTTATTGATGAGCAGCCTCTGGATCTACCACCCCAGCGCTTCATGACTCAAGCTTTGTGGTTCGAACTGCCTCAAGGCGCCATCAACTTTGTAAACGAGCGGGGGCTGGACTTTCATGGCGGTATCCACGCACTTGAGCACGCCGCAATCGGCATCTTGCCTCTCTTTGCACTGTGCGACCGCAACGACATCGGCGGTGTCTCAACCCCCCTCCAGCTACAGACGGGCAAACCGCAGGTCTTCATCTATGATGCCCACCCCGGAGGCATTGGCATAGCTGAGAACGGATACAGGATACTTCCCCGCCTGTGGCGGGCCACTCTGCAAGCCGTCGCCGAGTGCCCCTGCCAGGACGGCTGTCCTGCCTGCATCCAGTCCCCAAAATGCGGCAATAATAATGAACCTCTTGACAAGAAGGCGGCATGTATCTTGCTCGAAGCACTGGTATTAGCGCAGAAACACACTCCCTGACCTGAAGCCGGCTCGATAGCTACCAGGCAACGTTTGATTGCCACAGGTACCCGTAGTAGAATCACGTATTCCCGTGTCAACAATAACCTAGAAAGTCAGGGGCATTCTCAGTTGTTTGACCTCTTCAAACGGACCAGCCAGGGCCTAAGCAAGAGCCGCCAGCAATGGTTCCAGCGCGTTGCTGGACTATTTCGCAGCAATATCGACGACGACACTTGGGGCCAGCTTGAGGAACTATTAATCTCAGCCGACGTCAGCGTTTCCACGACTTCTAGACTGCTGGAACTGGTGAAGACCGAAGCAAGCAAACAGAGGACAAATGATGGTACCCGGATCTATGCCTTGCTCAAGCAGGAAATGGTGAACCTTCTTAACTCCGCCAGATCTGCCGCTGTTACAGAACACCCGGTGAAAGGCAATCGGCGCCTCATCCTGGTAGTGGGTGTCAATGGCTCAGGAAAGACAACAAGCATCGCCAAGCTGGCCAACTACTATGCCAAGAATGATGGGGCGAAGGTTATCCTGGGAGCGGCGGATACTTTCCGCGCCGCGGCTATAGACCAGCTCAGACTCTGGGGGGAACGGTCCGGGGCCGATGTTATTGCCCACCAGCCGGGCAGCGACCCGGGCGCCGTTGTCTTCGATACCATTCAGGCGGCTCATGCCCGCCGGGCCAACGTGATCATCATCGATACCGCAGGACGTCTGCATACTAAATTTAACTTGATGGAGGAGTTGAAAAAAATACAGCGCGCCGCATCTAAGAGCGATGGCAATCTGCTACAGCAGGTGCTCCTGGTAATCGATGCTACCACCGGACAAAATGGCCTTTCGCAGGCCAGGAATTTCACCGAAGCGGTGGGGGTAAGCGGCATCTTTCTTTCCAAGCTGGACGGCACAGCCCGCGGCGGCATTGCCCTGACGATTTGCGACGAACTCAAAATACCAATACTATATATAGGTACTGGCGAGCAGCTTGAGGACATCGCGCCATTCGACCCGCAAATATTTGTCGAAGCCATGTTCCAAGATACTAAAGAGCAACACCGGTGAACGCTGTCATAACTGTCCCGGTAAACCCGATTGCCTTTCAAATTGGACCGCTGGCCGTCGCCTGGTACGGCATTATGATTGTGCTGGCCATGGTGGCCGTAGTGCTTTTTTCGGCCCGCGAGGCAAGGCGCTACGGCATCTCCAGAGAACAGATCTACGAACTGGCCGTATATGCCATCCTGGCCGGAATCATCGGCGCCAGACTCGTCCACGTCGTTGACTATTGGAGCTACTATTCCCAGCACCCGCTCGAGATTTTCGGCTTCGAAGGCTTCGCCGTCTGGGGAGCTATCCTGGGTGCGGTTATGGCTACAGGACTGTATGCCTGGCACAAGCGCATATCATTCTGGAAGCTCGGAGACACCGTTGCTCCCGGAGCCGTGCTGGCCCAAGCAATCGGGCGGGTTGGCTGTACCCTTAACGGATGTTGTTATGGAACGCCGACCGATGCGCCATGGGCATTCATATGGACCGATCCCAAAAGCCACGCACCAGTCGGTGTTGCCGTACATCCGGCCCAGGTGTACCTCCTCCTGTGGAACCTGGCCGTTTTCGGACTACTGTTATGGTTCCGCCACCGCACACGGCCGCAGGGGGCTCTCTTTCTTGTCTATCTGATTGCATACGCAATCGGTGATTTTGGTATCCGCTTCGTACGTGAGGGAGAACTACCACTAGCCGGTCTCTTACAGGCACAGGTCATCAGCTTGACGGTACTGCTCACCGCAGCGGCGATACTGCTCGTTCGAATGCGCCGCGCCCGGACCAATGTCCCCACATCCTCAACCCCTACTACTGACTCGGGGCCACACCAAGCAGGTTAAGCCGGAGCCTCTCTTCGCCACGCCAGCGATCCAAATCAAAATCATAGACTACGTCAACGTAGGGCCCAAGCCCGCTCTCCAGTCTTCCCAGCCCAAACCCGACGGCCTGCCAGACTGCGCTCTTATCCCTCAACTTCAGGTGCAGATGCTCGCCATCACCACCCATCCTGCGGGATTCAACCAGTCTGACCCGGCGGCTCAACAACACCGGAACCGGATTACCGACCCCAAATGGTGCCAGTTGCTGGATAGTGTCGTAAACACTTCGATTAAGAGAAGATAGTGGTACTTCGGCGTCAATGGTAATGTGCGGCCGCAGGTTAAGTCCCCGGAGCTGCCTGGATGCCAGATCGCGCATGCGGCTTTCAAACTCTGGCAGCTTCTGACTTGATACCGTAAACCCGGCTGCCCTCGAATGGCCGCCAAACTCAATAAGCAAGTCGGCACACTGCTCCAGAGCGGTCATCAAATCGAATTCAGGTATACTCCGAGCACTTCCACGACACATCCCATCACCCTTCTTTATGATACAGACCGGACGATAGAACTCCTCGACCAGCTTCCCGGCAACCAGTCCGACGACTCCCGGCGGGTATTCCTCTCCTCCGGCAAACAGTACCGGCGAAGTAACTTCCGTCTCTTGAATTATCGCACGGACACTGGACAGCACCGATTTGGTGAGTTGCTGGCGCTCGACATTACGCCGCTCAAGCTCCTCTGCCAGTCTGCCCGCCTCAGCCACATCCTTGGTGACCAGCAAGTCATAGCTGGGAATAGCTTCATCAAGGCGCCCCGCGGAGTTAAGCCGCGGCCCCAGGACCCAAGATACCGTCTCCGCAGTTATGCTTTCCAATCCAAGTCCAGCCCGCCGCACCAGCTCGCATAGCCCGGGACGTTGACCCAAGCGTAGAAGATCCAACCCCCTTTTGACCAGATAACGATTCTCTCCAAGGAGCGGCGACATGTCAGCAATGGTACCCAGTGCCACCAAGTCAAGGAATTTGTCGACCTCATTTCGCCGACGGGTCCCCCAGAACAGCGCCTCAAGCAGTTTGTAGGCAACCCCAACACCAGCCAAGTCCGGAAAAGGATACCGCGAATCCTTACGCTTCGGGTTTACCACGGCACATGCCCGTGGCAACGACGAAAGCGGCAGGTGATGATCGGTCACGATTACATCCAGTCCAATCTTCTGAGCGTACCTGACTTCCTCGATAGCGGTGATCCCAGAATCACAAGTGATCACCAGACTGACGCCAGCCTGCCGAAGCTTATCAAGGCTGGTAGCGCGAAGCCCGTATCCCTCGTTAATGCGGTGTGGGATGTGGGGTACAACCGAGGCCCCAAGTAAGGAGAGACCTTCCACAAGCAGGACTGTGGAGGTAATACCATCGGCATCAAAATCACCATAGACAGCAATCTTTTCGCTGGAAAGTAGGGCCCGGTAGATACGGCTGACTGCGGCATCCATGTCAGGCAGGGCAAATGGGTCACCGCCACTAGTGATATCCGCGGCTAGGAAAGCTCTGGCCTGGACAACATCCCTGACGCCGCGATTATAAAGGAGCTGCCGCAGTAGCGGCGGCAGCTCGTCAGATGACAGTACGTCGGTTGGTACCGGCGGCAGAATTCTCCAATCGCTCCTGATCACGCCGGCGCCCCGGTGTACCTTCTGAAGACCAGCACCGAGTTATGACCGCCGAACCCAAAAGTGTTTGACATAGCAACTTCGACCCTCACCTGACGTGCCTCATTAGGAACGTAGTCAAGATCACAGTCTGGATCAGCGTTAACCAGGTTGATAGTCGGTGGGACGATACCGTCCCTGATGGCAAGGATGGTAAAAACAGCCTCTAAAGCCCCCGCCGCCCCAAGTAAATGCCCGGTCATCGACTTTGTCGAGCTGATCGGGATTGAGCGGGCATACTCGCCGAACACTTTCTTAATAGCAATGGTCTCACACTTGTCGTTAAGCGGTGTCGAAGTCCCGTGGGCATTAATATAGTCCACGTCCGACGGCTGGAGGCCAGCTTTCTTCAACGCTTTCATCATAGCCCGACCAGCCCCATCACCGTCTTCCATCGGCTGAGTTATGTGGTAGGCATCGCTGGTCGCCCCGTAGCCGACTATCTCAGCGATGGGCCTGGCTCCTCTGGCCAGAGCATGCTGGAGCTCCTCAAGAACCAGTACCGCAGCGCCTTCTCCCATTACGAAACCGTCACGCTTGGCGTCAAACGGCCGTGAGGCTTTCTCCGGCTCAGAATTACTGGTCGAAAGTGCCCTGGCCGCGTGAAACCCGGCAATACCAAACGGGTTAATCGGGGCCTCACTGCCGCCGGTTATCATCGCTACCGCATCACCGCGCTTCACTATCTCATAAGCCTCACCGATAGCATCGGAACTGCTCGAACACGCCGACGTGGCGCAGAGATTTGGCCCGCGCACGCCAAGCCTGATGGAAATCTGCCCCGAAGCCGCATCAGCAATCATCATCGGTACAGTGAATGGGCTCACCCGGTCATGACCTCTTTCCACAAGCATCCTGACCTGATTATAGATAGTAAGTATGCCGCCGACACCGCTGCCGAACAGCACGCCAATTTCGTCCTGATTCGTCTCATCCACCTTGAGCCCCGATTCCTGCACCGCCTGGAGCGTCGCGGCCAGCGCGAACTGGCTGAACCTGTCCATGTGCCGGGCTTCTTTGCGGTCCATATAAGCGCCAGGGTCGAACCCCTTAACTTCCGCCGCAATTCTGACTTCATACCCGCTAGCATCAAAATGGGTAATCGGGCCAATACCTGACTTGCCGGCTATGGCATTCTTCCAGGTATCCACAACGTTCAGCCCGAGAGGACTGATAACCCCAAGTCCGGTAACCACAACACGACGACTCATAATCGCCAATGCCTCCATTACCCGGGCAGGACGCCCGCCACTAGTTCCGCGGTTTATACCACAAACGAGACAATCCTTGCAAAACGACTCGTATAGTCCCAGGCAGGGATAACCCTGACTTTTTTGACCGCCTGCCGGGCCAATCTTATAATGGCCATAACATGGGAGAATCCAAATTCATAAGGATATGCCTGCACACCCATGGCTGCAAGCTTAACCAGGCCGAGAGCGAAAGTATCGCCCTGCAGCTCGCCGGCTTTGGATATGCCGTGACTGATGATAGTCCCGCAGACGTGATGGTGCTCAATACCTGCACCGTTACCCACGTTGCCGACCGCAAAGCACGGCAGTGGCTCAGACAGGCGCGCCGGCAGAGCCCGAACAGTCTAATAATAGTCACCGGGTGCTACGCCGAAAGAGCGGCACCCGAGCTCAAGCGCCTCGGCGCCGACCTAGTCTGCGGTAACCGCGACAAAGCAAATCTCGCTCAAATGATTGCGGAACGCCTTGGCAACGATGCGCACAACAACACCGACAATGCACCCCAACCGCGATTCAGGACGCGCAGTTTTATAAAAATCCAGGACGGCTGTCACGGTTCCTGCGCCTACTGCATCGTACCAAGAATACGTCATGACGTGTATTCAAGACCGCCTGACCAGGTTGTGGCCGAGATAAACCACCGCATCGCTATGGGATACAAAGAGGTCGTGCTGACCGGAACGGAAATCGGCATCTACAACCACCAGACCGTTAACCTCGCCGGGCTTATCAGACGTATTCTCAATGAGACCTCGCTGGAGAGACTGCACCTGTCATCGCTCCAGCCGGGCCAGATCACGGCCGAGATGCTGTCATCCTGGCAGGACCCCAGGCTAGCCCGTCATTTCCATGTCGCCCTCCAGAGCGGCTGCGATGCCACCTTGGCCGCAATGAAGCGGAGTTACTCCACAAACACCTACCGCCAAACCCTAGCCATGATTCGCGAATATGTGCCAGACGCCGGCATTACCACCGACCTTATTATCGGTTTCCCCGGCGAGAGTGACCGCCACTTCGCCGAAAGCTGTGCCTTCGTCGAGGCGTGCGGTTTCTCTACCGTGCATGTTTTCCCGTTTTCGCCACGGCCGGAAACGGCCGCCGCCGGGATGCCGCAACAAGTACCAGTATCAATCAAACGGGAACGGACACTCAAAGCGTTAAGCCTGGCGCGCAACACAGCGAGAAAATTCCGAGAGAACATGATCAGTTCGGTCCAACGGATACTCTGGGAAACCGAGACGCTGCCGGGAAGCGGGATCTACTCCGGTTTGACTTCAAACTACCTTCGTGTCTTTGCGAAAAGCGAAAGGTCCATCACCAACATGTTCCTCCCTGCTCGGCTCGTTGGATATGCCAGCAACGGACTGTGGGGTGAACTGGTTTAACAGACCAGTCTCTCATTTTCTTTCCCATCCGGGTCCCAACACCTTTCTTCATCACATTGTTCCCGGAAGTCACTACGTTGAAAAGGCACGATTCCAGATGTAGAATAAACTTCGGGGTAATTACTTAGTGGTATCCACTGCCAGTCCCTGAAAGGTACACGTTGGGGGACATGAATGAGTCTTTTACAAAGGACAGCCAGGCTTGAAGAGGTCAGGAATAAATACCCCGAGAAGTTCCGCCTCGAGGAGGAGGTATTCAGCCATATTCACCGTGGCGACCGCATTTTCATAGGCTCCGCCTGCGGCGAACCACAGTACCTCGTCCGTGCTCTGATCAACTACGTCGAGACCCACCCCAAGGCTTTCTTCGATGCTGAAGTCATCCATATCTGGACTCTCGGCTATTCGCCCTACGCCGACGAAAAATTCCAGCACAACTTTCGACACAATTCTTTCTTCGTTGCCAGCAACAGCCGCGAGGCGGTCAACCGGGGGACTGCAGACTACACGCCCATTTTCCTTTCAGAAGTCCCCGAATTGTTCTACCGAAAAGCTGTCCCTATTGATGTGGCCCTAATTCAGACCTCCCCTCCCGACGAACACGGGTATATGAGCCTCGGAGTCAGTGTCGATGTCGTCAAGGCCGCCGCCGAGAATGCTTCCACCGTCATCGCTCAGGTCAACTCATTCATGCCCAGAGTGCACGGCGACGGCTTCATTCACATTAAAGATGTTAACTTCATCGTACCATACGATGAACCCATCCTCGAATTCAACAGCCCGACCGACGGCGAAGAGACACGGCGTATCGGCAAATACGTCGCCAGCCTGATAAAGGGCGGCGACACAATCGAGGTCGGCTATGGCGATGTACCAAACGCCATAATGCCGCACCTCGAAGGGAAAGCCCACCTCGGCGTTCATACCGAGGTGCTCTGGGACGGCATCGTTGACCTGATGAAGAAAGGCACGATCGATAACAGCCGAAAGAATGTCAACGTGGGCAAGACAATTGCCTCCTACTGCATGGGCAAGCAGGCAACCTATGAATTCATTCACGATAACCCTTCCATCGAGTTCCGCCGGATTGACTACACCAACAACCCGCTCGTTATCGCCCGGCACCGCAACATGGTAGCTATCAATAGCGCTCTAGAAATCGACCTCACCGGCCAAGCCACAGCCGAATCGATCGGTCAGACTTTTTACAGCGGTATCGGCGGTCAGGCCGACTTCATGCGCGGGGCTGTCCTCTCTCCCGGCGGGCGCACAATCGTCGCGCTTCAGTCGACCGCCGAGAATGGCGAGGTCTCCAGAATCGTACCGTTCCTTAAAGAAGGCGCCGGCGTGACGTTGAACCGGGGCGATATTCACTATGTCGTGACTGAATACGGCATTGCCTATCTCCACGGCAAGAACATCCGGGAAAGAGCCATGGAGCTTATTTCCATCGCCCATCCGAAATTCCGGCCCTGGCTCATCGAGGAGGCCAAGAAACGCCGTCTTATCTACCAGGACCAGAAATACGTTACGGGCAAGGGCGGCGAGTACCCGGAGCACCTTGAAACCTACCGCACCACAAAGTCAGGCCTTGAAATCTTCATAAGGCCGGTCCGCATCAGTGACGAGCCGAAACTTAAGGATTTCTTCTACTCTTTCTCCGATATAAGCATGTACCGCAGGTTCCTAAACCGCCGCCAGGATATGCCTCACGAACGGCTCCAAAGCTTCGTGGCGGTCGATTACAACCGAGAAATGGCCATACTGGCCACTATCAAACGCGGTGAAAGAGAAGAGATTATCGGCCTCGGCCAGTACTTCATCGATGACAAAACTCATCAAGCTGAAACCGCCCTGGCGATTCGTGACGATTACCAGAACAGGGGAGTCGGCACTGAGCTGCTAAAATACCTTACCTATATCGCGCGCCGCCAAGGGCTTCTCGGTTGTACGGCTGAAACGCTGGCTGACAACAGGGCGGTTATCCACGTACTATGCAAGTGCGGCTTCAATATCCAGAAAGAGGATGAGGGGATGTGTACCCTGAAGACAAGTTTCGAAGAAGAACCGCCACCCGACCAGACCAACGACTTCGGCAACCGCATGGCCTGACCGGCGAAATCAGACCATGATTCCGCTGTAACTTGGTTGTTTAGTTGACCCTCTAACAGATTGGCGGCGTTTAAAAACGCCGCCAATCTGTTTATCCGCGAGTTATGTGCCTTCAGCCCAACGCCACGCTACTTCGGTAAGCCGAGGGGTAGCACCCACCTGCCATACTTATCGTTAAAGATGACCGCCGCAGAACCGTAAACAGCCGAACCACCACAGATAAGTCCCTCCCAGCCGGCTATCTGCACCGGCCAAAAACCGAAGAAGGCGCCCGCCAGCAGGAAAAACAGCACCGTTAAAGACGCAAAGATGATGGTATGAGTAACCGAGACCTTGGTGGCCGGGAAAGTCATGTACAGGGTGAACAATCCCCATAACAACATGGCCCACGCTAAACCGGCGGAGTCCTTGGTATAGCCGAAAAAGTGCAAAAATGCCAGACCAATCCAGAAGAATCCGTAGGCGGTAAAGGCCGTGAATCCGAAGGTATCGCCCCGGCGGGCGTCAATTATGCCGCAAACGACCTGAGCCAGTCCTCCCCAGAAGAAAGCATACAGGATGGGGATATCGCCCTTGATGAGTCCGATGTTGTGGATTTGGAGCAGGATAGTGTTGAACCCGAAGCACATCAGACCGAGTGCTCCCGGGTGCGCCCACTTCACCTGTCCCGCGTCGGTGGAAGACATGTGTTGGAAAAACCTCCTTAGAACTTTTCTTTTGTGAGTCTTAGACTCTGCCTTTAACGAGCTGGTCAACCACGCTCGGGTCAGCCAGGGTGCTGGTATCGCCCAGATTCGAAACATCGCCGGAGGCGATTTTCACCAGAATCCGGCGCATGATTTTGCCGCTGCGCGTCTTGGGAAGAGCATCCGCAAACTGTATTTTCTCAGGCGCGGCGATGGGGCCGATGGTAGAGCGGACGTGGGCAATAAGCTCCTTGGCCAGTTCCGGGCTCTTGGACACGCCGGTCTTAAGAGTAACGTAGGCGTAGATAGACTCGCCCTTAATATCGTGAGGCATTGGCACAACAGCCGCCTCGGCAACCTTGGGATGAGAAACCAGGGCGCTCTCAACTTCAGCAGTCCCAATGCGATGACCAGATACCTTGATGACATCATCGATACGCCCGAGCAGCCAGAAATAGCCGTCCTCATCGCGGCGGGCACCATCACCGGCACAGTAATAGCCCGGAAACTTGCTGAAGTAAGCTTCCTTGAAACGCTTCGGGTCCCCGAAGAGCGACCGCATCATGCCGGGCCATGGCTTCCGTATGCACAGGTAGCCACCCTCATTTACGCCGACCTCACTACCATCCTCGCGCAAAATTACCGGGTCAACACCCATGAAAGGGAAGGTGGCCGAACCCGGCTTCAACGGGATTGCCCCGGGGATAGGCGCAATCATGTGGCCGCCGGTCTCAGTCTGCCACCATGTGTCCACAATCGGACACCTTTCCTTACCGATAACCCGGTAATACCACATCCAGGCTTCGGGGTTAATCGGCTCGCCGACGCTGCCAAGCAGCCTCAGGCTGGAAAGGTCCCTTCTATTCGGCCACTCATCCCCCTCCCTCATCAAGGAGCGGAGGACGGTCGGTGCCGTATAAAACACGCTCACCTTGAACTTTTCCACAATCTGCCAGAAACGGTCGGGTTTGGGATACGTCGGGACTGCTTCAAACATAAGACTGGTAGCACCGGCGGCCAGCGGGCCGTAAACACAATAGCTGTGACCGGTAATCCAGCCGATGTCTGCAGTGCACCAGAAGATGTCCTCATCCTTGATATCAAAGACCCATTTCATGGTCTGCAAGGTGTAAAGGAGATACCCGGCCTGGGTGTGCTGAACTCCCTTGGGCTTTCCGGTACTACCGGAGGTGTAGAGGATGAAAAGGGTGGAATCAGCATCGAGCACTTCGGCTGGACAATTGGCAGAAACGTCTTCCCTGGCCATCTCCTCGTGCCACCAGACATCACGCCCCGCGGTCATCGGGCATTCACTGCCCATTCTCTTGACAACGATGACCTTCTCAACTTTGGGACACTGGGCGACGGCGGCGTCAGCCCCGGCCTTAGCGCCGATGACCTTGCCGCTCCGCCAATAGGCGTCGGCAGTAATCAGCAGTTTCGAGCCGCAGTCGAGCATCCGATCACGAAGTGCCTCAGCGCTGAAACCGCCGAACACCACGCTGTGGATAGCGCCGATCCGGGCGCAGGCAAGCATGGCAATCGCCAGTTCAGGAATCATCGGCAGGTAGATTGAAACGGTGTCGCCGCTCTTGACGCCATTCCTCTTCAGGACGTTGGCAAACTTGCTGACCTCATAGAGCAACTGCTGATAGGTATACACCCTGACCTCGTTATCCGGCTCACCCTGCCAGATTATGGCAGCCTTGTTCCGCCGCCACGTCTTGCAGTGTCGGTCAAGACAGTTGGTCGAAACATTTATCTTGCCGCCGATAAAATGCCGCACTTCCGGCTTGTCTTTGAAATCATACTCGAGGTACTTATCCCACTTCTTAAACCAGTCGAGCTGGTTAGCCAACTCGCCCCAGAACTTCTCCGGGTCCTTCACTGATTTTTCCCAGAGGTCCTTATACTCCTTCATGGACTTGATCGCAGCCTTGCTGACGAACTCCGCAGGTGGAGGAAATACTCTTTTTTCCTCCATCAAGGAACTGATTTGCTTTGCTCCCTCTGCCATCTGTCAACTCCTTTTGATTACCTGTTATTTAAGTAACTTCGTTCCCCTTATACTTAGCCTTTTCAACAAATCAACCGCTCGGAGGCGGGGAGGCTAATTTGCGATAGTGTACTATCCGAATTCAACCGGTTCATCGGTATAAACACGTAACAATACACCTATTCCTATTACCACCATTAGTCCGGCTTGCCGGTGACCAGTGACCTCCCGGCTTGAAACGCCTCCCTAAGTATCTCCGGGTACCGCAAAACGATGCCCTTTCCTTCCTCATCCAGACCGCTCAGCAGGCCGACAAAGCCGGTAGCCACCACCGCTTCGATAGTCGGGAAACCGCGCATGCCCACCTTACTGGCGATGTTTTCGATAATATGCTCATAGGTGTCGACGTCGAGTGTGCCCCAGGTACCGATAACCATGCTGCGCCGCTCCGGCTTGATTGGCGTCCCAACACACTCATGATAGCGGGCCCACCTTTCCAAAAAGACCGTTACCTCATCCCCCTCCCAGCCGTTAATAATCGGAAACCCGATGATGATGGCATCCGCCGCCTGTATTTTGGCATAAATCTCCTGAATCCCATCCTGAAGGTCGCATTGGCCCTTTGTCCCATCACCAAAACCGCGCCCGTACTCGCAGTATGGCAGTTTCAGCGGCTTCACCACTTTCACCGCATTATAGTAATCGCGCTGGATTAGCACATTAGTACATCGCTTCAGTTTTAGATTGGTAAGATGTATCTTCTCAACTTTTGCACCGGCCGAGCTTGCCCCTCTCAGCGCCTCATCGACCAGCGAGTCGCTGTTGCCGCCGATTCGGGAACTGCCGCTGAAAGCCAGAACCTTCATCTGGTCCACCGGCTTTGGCGGCGGCACCAGCACCGGCTCCCACCGCTTCACTCGCCGCGGAGCCGCATAATAGGCGCCTATTTCCTGGTACGGTGCTTTGACCACTTCACGCTGACGGACCGTGGTACCGGCAAGAATATCGAAGCGTATCCTCAGGCTCGGGCGGGAAATGAACTTTCCTGCTTCGATTATGAGCGTTTTATCCGCCTCCCTAACGCCTCGCTCGGCCATCAGTGCCGCCGCCATACGCAGGAGCTTTTCCTTGCGGCTAGCTCTTACCACCGGCGGAAACCACGAGAGCACCGTCTCAAGAGTCCGCTGAGCGTCCTCAGTTAATACGGGCAACATAGAAACACCTCGTTAACAGCAGTCAGTAACCAAAGCCGATATTTTATAGGAAAGCCGCACCCCGCGCCAATCGACCAAACGGATGATCTGGCCGGTTCACTGTCGGCACAATCCCAACCGGGATGGTGCCTCCGGGAAAACGACTTCAGAGCACCGCAAGATGATTCTCGAAGTCCTTGACCCGGGGCGGCTTCCTTCCTTTGCCCGGTTCAATGGTCAGCCCTTCTTTTCTAAAACGCAACGCTTGGGCCTCAATGCCGCCAGGATACTTCTCGTTTAGTTCGCCGCCTGACTTAAGGGTGCGCCAGTATGGCGTGATGTCTTTCTCTCCTGCCGCCGCTTCTTCAGCGGCATGTGCCACCACCCAGACAAAAACGCCCGTCGTTATCGGGCACCCGATGCTGGCAAAGTGCTTCTCCGCCAGTGCCGTCCGTATTTCGTTGACAGTGGTAACTTTCCTTCAGGCACCCGCTTCATGAGCACGTCCACCTACCTCAGCGCCGGGATGACGACCGTACCTTTCCCCCAGCGCTGGCTCATTTTGTCAGTAATCGATTCGACCTTCGGCAGTCCCTGGTCATCGTTAAGCTTCTCACGCCATGATTTTCTCAACTTTGTTATTATTTCCCCTCCGTTATTCCAAGTTCTTCAATGTAGGGTCCTCGGCCCAAAGTATACAACACAGGCTTTAACCTGAATGAACACGTCGCCGGACCATGAGATGCGTTTTCAGCCAGTCTTACCGCTCGCCATCAAGTAGCCCTCGTTCAAGTCGGGAAGGATAAGGCGCGGCGGATCGCCGTCGGGCGTGAGGAGATACTGACATATTGATATGTAGTGAAAATTGATACGTCTTCAAACACGAAGTCTCGGAGATACCGGGAAACCTGCGGTTACAATGGCAACGCTGACACAAACGGTCCTCCCTCTGGCTAGTATCCACGGCCCGCGCCAAGTCGTGTCCTGACCGGTCGCCACTACGGCCGGGAACATCCGAACGGTCTCCGCCTCTTCACAGGCCGTACGTTGCCGTTGGACAGCGCCCCTGGACCGTTCGATCCGAGTCCCTAGCTAACGCCGTCGGGTGCTCTTGCCGCCATCCTGAAAAGTACCACACCAGTCAGACCTAAAGCTACTCCCGCTACTATCATGAATACAGCAGTCCCCATGACAACCTGGACCAGCCCAAAGGCAGTCACACCGAGATACAAATAGTTCTCAAGGTTCATTGCCTGCGCGTAGCTCAAATGCCGGGGGTTGGTCGGATCGTACCTGCCGCTGCCAAGCAGCTCCTGGTAGGATGGGGATATGGCCCGCCGGTGTCCGGCGATAAGGTCAGCAGCCTTCTGCGCATCGGCAGCACTCCGAATCGGCGTAAGCTGTTCCGGGTTTTTCGGATCAAGAGCAAGAGTAACTTTCTCGATGTCCATCTTTTCGACAAGCATATTATTGGTGACAATACCCTGGTACGCGAAAACCGCTCCAATTACAATGGCGACCAGACCCAGAATAGATATTCCCAATGACAAGGTTCGATTCACGTGTGTCTCTCCTTTTTCAGGTACTTTGGTTGCGTATCAACTCCACCTATTCCCTCAAACGGGGCATAGACGCGGCATGATCCGGTGTTCCCTCTTCTTACTTCACATCCTCATTCCTCATCTTCTGTTCGACCAACTATGCTGCGGGCACCATCGACCGGTATATGCGGCAGCGCCGGCATAGCCTCATCTTCTGCACCCAGCTTTCGCGCACAGAGCCACCGCAGAAAGTCCCGCTAACGAACCAGCAATAATCCCCGGAGCGGAACTCCCACGCAGGACATCTATCCCTGCGTGGAGCCGGACACTTCTTTATCTGCCAACAGGGACTCCTCTCCGCACCCGCAGACATCTTGCAAGCCAGAAGAAACAGCAACTGCCGTTCCGCTTCTGTCGGCACCCGTCTCCATCCCTGTTCAAAACTCTGTACCGCTTTGGGAGAAACGCACAGCAACTGGGCAAGCTGGTTCTGGGTCTTGCCAAGACGGTGCCTTATTCTGACGAACTCCCGGTTATCCATCTTCTATGCGTGCCCCTCCACATAAAAAAAATGGTACCACATTGTGGTAGTCCCTGTCAACTGCATCGACGGTACCCACGCAAACAGTAACACCCTGAATTAGACTGCTCCGGTAGAGAGATGTTACACTGACAGCATCGCGCACAACATACGCATATCTCCCTGCGCTCTTCGCCTCACCACGAGCAAAACAAGGAACCCAATACATGAGACGCCGGTCAGCCGAAAAACTCCTTGGGAATGGCGTGGCACCATAAAATAGGACTCAAGAGTCGAATAATCGAGACTCCATTCCAGGAGCCTTTTTTACAATAAGGCAGTCAACGCCTATCTCGCAATCATTTTTAAGCGAAGTTGATAACAGCGAAAATAGAAGGAATAAGATAGAGCCAAAGGTTAGAAATTCCGGACCCGACTAGTGGTCACAATACTACCTGATGGTGGGGAAGGGGGGACTCGGACCCCCACGCCTTGCGGCACATGGTCCTAAGCCATGCCTGTCTGCCAGTTCCAGCACTTCCCCAGACCTGAGGCGAGCCGTCTCCGATTTTACAACAGGAACCGGACGGCTTCCTAGCTTCCTGACCACATCCCTTTCTTGGTAAGCCTGGCATACTGCTCAAGCTGGACAAAAATCTGACGGTAGCGGTCACCCGGCTCAAACGAGTAGGCTCGGCCCAGACCTTCGGCAATCAGTTGGGCGTTAACAAACGTCCCTTCGACATAAACGTACCGCAGAATGCGCCCGAAATCATCCGTCTCGCGCCCGCCACGTTGAAGCTCAACGGTCTTCTTCTCGACCAGCTCGCGGTTTCTGGCGCTTGCCTCCCTGCCCCACGGTTGTTCTCCCTTCGGCGAACCGGCCACCTCCGGCGTGTCCACGCCGATGTAACGCACGCGACGGCCGTCGGCCAGTTCCACAGTATCTCCGTCAATAACGCGAACGACTACGGCCGTCTCGAATTCGCCGGAAACCGCCTGTCCGTGCCACGCGGCATAGCCGATGCCCAGGCCAACCAGAACCCCAATTATGAGAAGACTAACGGACTTCAATCTGGCCCGGATCCGTAACAATAATTTCCGGCACGCCCCGGTATTCCTCTACCAGACCGGTAACATGCACCGTCTTACCAGCGTAGTATTTCTCTGGGGCAGACGGGAATTTACTCCGGTCACGGCCCCAGATAACCACCGTGAAACCCTGCTCGGGATACGGCCTGCCGAGGTTGAGGAAGGTCGGTTGGCCGTTACTGCGCGCCGCATAATTGGTGCTGGCAACCGGCCCGTAGACCGTCATCCTCTGGCCAATATAGCTTGAAGCTTGGTCCCACGATATTGTTCTTGATGAAGATACCGAGGATGAAGGCACAGGCACCGCGTCGGGCGCGGGGGATGGAACTGACGGCGCCGGCGACGGAGAAACTGCCGACGCCTGCGGCGCAGTTGGCACCACCGGAGCATCCGAAACAGCCGAAGCACAACCGGACAGGACAGCGATGACCAGCAGTAAACAGATAAAGATCTTCATGACCGTGTCCATTCTAACATACCGCAAGAAAGCCGGAGCTATACCGGGAACGGCCCTAGCGCAGGATGCCCAGCGCCTGTTCTCCAACAATTACGGCAACCCCGGCAAGCACCGTAAGAACGGTCACCACCAACCCCACCTTCAAGAATTCCATGAACGGAACACTCACGTTCTCGCGCGCCGCGCCCTCGACTACGATGATGTTGGCCACGGCGCCGATGATGGTCATGTTTCCGCCCAGCGTCGCACCTGAGGCCAGCGCTACCCAGAGGACATCGCCCGGCACGTTCGTAATGACCGGTATTGCAAGCATCGTCAAAGGAACATTACTGACCACCTGAGATACCAGCACGCTGAAAACATTGACTGACAGAATGCCCCGAATGTCCGGAGTGACAGCAACATGCTCGAGAACCAGGTTAAACACCCCGGCTTTATGCGCTCCTTCAATTATTATGAAAAGGCCGGCAAAGAAAAGGAGCAGCACCCAGTCAACGCCGCCGATGATGCGCGAGGGACGAAACTTACTGACCAGCATGACGAGCGCGGCGCTGGCCAGCGCAATCACCGGAATTGAGAGGCCGATGAAGGTACTGATAAAGAACATGACCAGTGTCAGTCCCACAATCGGCACCGAACGCCACAGCGCCTGAACGTCATAAATGCCGGTTTTCGGCAGCGCCTCAACACCGACAGTAAACTTCCGACTGAAGTCATCACGATAGAAAGCATACATAACACCGATAAGGATGAAAGTCGAAACCAGCGCCACCGGCGCCAAGTACATGAAGAAATGCCCGAAGGTTATCCCCGATTTGATGCCAATGAGCATATTCTGGGGGTTGCCGACTATGGTGGCAGCACTGCCGATGTTGGCCGCCATCGCCTCGGCGATCAGGTACGGTACCGGCTTCAGTTTCATCAGGCGGCAGGTCTGCAGAATAACCGGCGTAAAAAAGAGGACCACGGCATCGTTTACGAGGAACGCGCTGAACAGCGCCGTGGCGCCAATGACGACAAGCAGGAGCTTCCGCGGTGAACCAGCAAGCGTCACTGACTTGACCGCAAGCATGGTAAAGAAACCGGCCTGCTGGAGGACTGAGACCAGCACCATCATGCCCAGGAGAAGCGCGATGGTATTGAAGTCAATCGCGCGGACGGCTTCATCAAAGGAAAGCACGCCAAAAACAATCATCAGGACCGCCCCGGTGAAGGCCGCCGATGGACGGTCAACGTTCACACGGGGCAGTCGCGTGAAAGCAACGCCGAGATAGCTGAGCGCGAGAATAATGGCGGCGGTAAGCATATGCCCCCGGAAGAATCAGACCGCGGCCAGACGCGGCTGGCGCAACGGACTATTTGCCGAGAGCCGCTTCTTCCTTCTTACGGATGGCGCGGGTGCCGTGCCCAAACTTGGCTTTGGAGAAGGAGGCTTTGTGCGCCGCCCTCTGCTGAGCCTTTCGGGTCTTGTTGCTCATTGCCTGTGCCTCCAAAAGCACCAATCAAAAAGCCCCTGCCCTACACGAGCGAGGTCGTGAAATTATAGGTTGGCGCCACTCATGTGTCAAAGCCGCCTTTACTTCAGCTTCTTCTGGAAGATGACCTTGGCATCGCCTTCCTTATAGAAATCGCTGACCACGGCCGCAACATGGTATCCCATTTGTAAATATAATTGCCTGGCTGGCGCGTACGGCTCCGTTGATGAGGTCTCAATTAACACCATGCGACCGCCGGTTCTCCGAACCTCGTCCTCGGCAAAGGCTATTAACGCCCGGCCGATTCCCCTGCCGCGCATCTTGCGGCTAACAGCAACCCAGTAGACATCCCAGACGCCTTCAGCAAGCGGTGTCGGCCCAAAACAGATGTACCCGACAATGCTACCACCCCATTCCGCAACGAAAGTCGGATATCCGGACCTCTTCGGGTCCTCAAAATAAGCTCCGAGCAACTCGCAGGCCACTTCAAAATCGACCGGTGCGAACTCGGCGGTGTCAGCAAGAATGGCAGTGATAAGAGGCCGGTCCGCAGGAACCGCCGGCCTGATGATGACGGACATCTCAATCGCTCTCAAGAGCCAGAGATACGATTTTTTCGATGAACCGGGTATAGGTCATGCCGGCGGCGCGCGCCTGACGCGCCGCACCATATCCCGGCGAGATGTCCGGGTTTGGATTGACTTCAAGCACCCTCGGCCTCCCGTCACCATCGAGACGCATATCGACGCGGGCGTAGCCACGACACTTCAGACACCTGCAGACAGCCAGGGCCGTACCGGAAATCTCATCACGAAGCCTGTCATCAACATCCGCCGGACAGACTGCCCTGGTCCCCGCATAGTAAGGGTCCTTCGGCTCCCACTTACCGGCGAATGTCAGAACTTTCGGCAGTCCCTCCGGCAGCGAATAGGTAGTCTCCGAAATAGGCAGGACTACGAATTCTTTATTGCCCATCACCGTCGCATTGAACTCCCGCCCCTCAAGGAATTGCTCCACCATGGCCTGCCCCCGGTAAAGCTCGCTGATTTTTTTCACCTGCCGCTCTAAACTGACAGCGTCATTAACTACACTCTCAGCGCTTATACCGTGGCTGGCATCTTCGGCAAGCGGTTTCACAATTACCGGGTAAGATAGCCTGAACTCGCCAAGGGTCGACGGGGTCAGCACCTGGTACTCCGGGGTCAATATCCCGGCGGCCTTCAGTAGCTCCCGGGCCTTCGCCTTATTCAGAGCCGTGGCCAGAGCTTCCGCGGGGCAGCCGGTATGCCTGATGCCCAGCTCACCCATGTATCCGGCTACTATCGACTCCGTCTCCGGCATACCGTCAAAACCCTCGAAGATATTGAACACAAAATCGGCGTGAATCTGCTTCAAGCGCTCTTTTGCCGCCGCCAGCGGCGGTTGAAGCGGCACGTACTCCACCGTGTAACCCAGTTCGACAAGCGACTTCCCCACCGCCTTTACCTCATCCAAGACCCCGATTACCGCCTTGCTCTCGCCAAGCTCGCTATAGCGGCCCTCTTCAGGTTCGTTATAGACAATGGCGGCCGCGCCCGGCATCAGGCGTACCTCGCCCTCGCGGCTTCAAATACCGCTGTCACCAGGGATTCATAAGCCCAACCCATCTTCCCCGCCATTATCGGGAGGTCACCGCTGTGTGGATTCAGCCCCGGGAGAGGATTTATTTCCAGAAAGTACGGCACGCCGCGGGAATTCACCCTGAAATCAAGACGGCCGAAGTCGCGGCACCCGACCACATGGAATACCTTGAGCGCTGAATCTTCAATCTTTTTCATCACGCCCGGGGGCAACTCCGCCGGGCATTCATACTCGACAAGTCTCTCCCAGTCCCGCTTCACCTCCAGAGAATAAATAAAGTCGGGATCAGGCTGGCGCGGAACGATGCGCATGATACCAATCACCCTGACGGGGTTATTACCGACCACACCGACCGTCACCTCGTCCCCCTGCACAAACTCCTCAGCCATCACCGGCTGGCGGTATGCCTTAAACAGGCGCCCGACTGCCTCGACAAGACGCTCAAAGCTCTCAATTCTCGAGGTCAGCCTGATACCCTTGCTGCTGCCTTCCCAGGCTGGCTTGACAAAGAGCGGAAAGTGGAGACCTTTCACTGCATCACGAGTGATATCCCCAGGCCGGTCAAAGACTGCCCACCGCGGTGTCTCCACTCCAGCGAGGGCCACCAGCTTCTTGGTCAGCGGTTTGTCAAGGCAGACAGCCAGACACTGAGGGTCCGCACCGGAGTACGGAATATCGAGCATCTCAAGTACCGATGGCACCTGCGCCTCGCGGCTCCGGTAACTGCCGGAACCCTCGGCAATATTAAAGGTGAAGTCAACCCTCTCTTTAAGAATGCTTTCAAGGAAGGCGCGGCCGCCGCCAAGCTTTATAACAAGATGCCCCTGGTTTCTGAATACCGAAGCAATAGCCTCTACCGTCTCCGGGGAATCATACTCCTCAAGGGCATCTTCTGTTTTCTGCTGGAGGTTTTGGGCCATGGCCTCCTTAAGGTCATATGCCAGCCCTAGCTTCACTTGGCGCCAGTCCTCTGTAATACCACCATTTCCAGCATTTCGTCCAGCGGCAGGGGCTGTGCGGTGGCCACTCTGGTTGAGCGGTGCGCCCTGCCGTTGGGTTTCGGGTTGCGGAAATGGAAAAGGCGGCCCTGATAGTTACGTAGTATGAGTTCGCCATCATTGTGCGCTACCACGTAATCCGGCTGCAAAGGCACCTTACCACCTCCGCCTGGCAGGTCAATGACAAAGGTAGGCACTGCCAGCCCTGACGTATATCCTCGAAGACCGGCGATAATTTTGACTCCCGTCTCGACCGGCGTCCTCAAGTGCTCCGTCCCCTGGACCTCATCACACTGGAAAAGATAGTAAGGTCTCACCTTGATTTTCAGAAGTTCACGGCACAGCTTAAGCTGGACCGGAACGCTGTCGTTAATACCTTTCAACAGGACCGCCTGGTTATTCACCGGAACACCGGCGCGGATCAGACGGTCGACCGCGGCCGCTGCTTCCGGCGTGATCTCATTCGGATGGTTAAAATGAGTATTCAACCAGATTGGCCCGTACTTCGATAGCATCGAGCACAACTCATCATCAATCCGCTGGGGCAGGACCACCGGGTACCGACTCCCGATGCGGATGATTTCGACGTGCTCGATCCGTCTCAGCCGGGATATGACAGATTCGAGCCTCCTGGTGGAAAGGCTCAGACAGTCACCACCGGAAATAATGACATCCCGGACTGCCCGGTTTTTACTGATGTACTCTACCATCCGGTCAACTTCGGCCTCGGTCCTGACCCAGGTGCCGCCACGCCATTCACGTTTACGCGTGCAATGGCGGCACAGCATCGGACAGATATCCGTGACCACCATCAACACCCGGTCAGGATACCGATGGACCAGACCCGGCACGACCGAGTCACGTCTCTCCTCCAGAGGGTCCTCCTGGCCCATGTCGGCCCAGGCTATTTCCTCAACCGCCGGAATTGCCTGCTTCCTGATCGGATCGTCCGGATCGCTGAAATCAATCAGAGAAATATAGTAGGGAGTTATCGAAAAGGGATACCTGAGACTGACGAGCTTAATCTGCGCCTGTTCTCTGGCAGTAAGGGGAATGAACCTGGTGAGATCCTCAACCGAGGTTATCCGGTTACGAAAATGCCATTTCCAATCATTCCAATCCTGATCAGAAATGGCCCCGAAAAGCCTGGCTCTGTTGTCTTTGCCCCGTTTACTTGGTGGGGGTTCTTCGTCTAGTTCGCTCCTGGCACCATCCGCCACCTCCACCATGCTTCTGATTGGCGACTTGGTACTAATTTGCTCTCCTCCTTATTAACCGATTTCAGCCTCAGCTTAAATCGTTTCTCAATTGTGGTTTATAACATCGTTACTGCCAACCGTCAAGGGGTTTTGAAGGGTCACCGCAAAAAATTTTTTGACCGATTTTTTACCCCCTTCTTGACCAATTATCGGGACAAAACATCAATGAGCTTCAACAGGGACGGATCGAGCTCTTTAGTATTTTTCCAGGTGGCCTCCAACGGGGTCAAAACAACATTCCCGCCGCGCTCACCGACCATATGCCCGCTATGGCCGTGGAGAAGAGCCTCGACCGCTGCTGCGCCGAGCCTTCCCGCCAGGACCCTGTCCCGGGCAGTCGGAGCGCCACCCCGCTGGACATGCCCCAGTACACAGACACGGTACTCCTCGTTAAGACAACTGCTGACGCGTTTGGCCAATTCCATGGCGCCGCCCGGCATATCACCCTCAGCCACCACCACCAGACCGCTCTTCTTGCCTCTGGCAAAGCGGTCCCTCAAGGTGCGGCACAACTCATCGACATCCGTCTCCGTCTCCGGGATGCAGATGGCGTCAGCGCCGCCTGCCAGTCCGACATGCAGGGCAATAAAACCACGCGTCCGACCCATTACCTCTATGAAATAAAGACGCTCCAATGAGGTTGCCGTGTCCCGGATTCTATCAATAGCATCAAGCGCTGTGTTTACCGCGGTGTCAAAACCAATAGTGTAGTCGGTGCCATAGACATCATTATCAATAGTCGTGGGGATGCCCACTACTTTGATTCCACCCTCTTTGGCCAGCACCGTAGCCCCGCGAAAAGTACCATCGCCGCCTAGTGTCACCAACGCGTCTATCTTTTCCTCATGGAGAACGGAGATAATTCTCTTACGCACGCTGGCTTTCAGCATGTCCGGATAGCGAGACGTACCGATAAAAGTACCACCCCGCTGGATGATGTTAGCCACAGTGCGGGGTTGAAGTCTGATGAACTCGCGCGGCAGTATCCCGGCGTAGCCGCGCCTTATGCCTATGACCTCCAGCCCTTCCTCCACCCCTGCCCGCACCACAGCGCGGATACAGGCATTCATCCCCGGCGCATCGCCGCCGCTGGTCAAGATACCTATCTTTCTCATGCGATTCCTCCGCGTAATATATTTGCTGGCTGGACGCATTATACACGATAACCGCTTTCCCCAGACTCCGGATCTTCTGGACGTGCGGCCTGGTCAGATATAGAATACCCGCAAGACAACTGCAATACCATACCGGGAAGGGCTTCTTTGCCGCTGGATTTCAGCCAGACCGTTGCACAAATCGATTCCATGGCCTCGCGGTTGGCCTCAGCCAGAGAATCCCGTCGCCAGAAACTGGAGACCGCCATGGCCGCCATGGCCGGTCACAGCCAGAATCTGCCGGCCCTGCGCGACCGTATTGCCGCCGCCATGGCCGCCAGAACGTCAACATGGCTCGCCGCTGGACTACTCGAAAGCCTTGACCTGCATATCACGCCGCCATCCATACCAAACGAGTTCACCGTAATCGCCGCCGACGGCTCCCACATCGATGTTGACCGGCACTATGCCGCTCATTGTTTCCTAATCAACATCGGCCTGGTCCGCCTGACCTACGGTCGCCATCCTGAAGCGATCCTGTCAAGCTCGCCTTTACTTTATTTCGATGATGAGGATGTTGTCCTCATGTCACCTTCCGGTGATGAGCCGCCGGAGCCAATCCAGGGGCCGCTCTTGGGGACCAAACGGAGCGTCGACGAATGCCAGGCACTGGCCAGAGCCGCCGCGGAATTAACAGGAGATACGACGACCGTCTGCCTGGTCGATGGCTCCCTGATACTGTGGGGGCTGACCGGTGCCGCTTACCCAAAGTTCGTCACCGATGTTCTCATCAGCGGCGGTCTCATCAAGCACTTCTCCCAAATCCAGAGGTTAAGTGCCCGGCGCCCCATCGGCCTGGCCAGCTATATCAGCTTCCCGCGCAACACCGAGGTAGTCAATGCGTTAAGACTGGCAATATGCCCTTTCGACAATATCGACTGCGACCGCAACTGCCCACCAAGAACGAAGAATAAACCATGCGATACTATTGGCGGCTTACTCGACCGCGATATCTTTCGCCACTTGCTCAAACCGGGCGAACGCTCCGCAGTCTTCGCCAGCCTGTCCAGCATCGTCACCGACCTTTACGGCCCGCATCAAATATGCTTTTTTTACCTCAATACCGGCGATGAAATCGCCCGCATCGAAGTACCCTGGTGGACGGCCAGTGATAAGAACGTGCTGTCAAGTACCCATGCTATAATTCTTGACCAGTGCCGACGCGGCAATGGCTATCCGGTCGCACTCAGTGAAGCCCACGAGCAGGCGGTGGTCACGGGCCGCGACCGCGAAGACTTCTGGAGATTGATAGAGGAATCACTGGCCGGGAAGAACATCTCTCTTGAGACATCGCTCAAAAGCCGGAGCAAGCGGACACGGTGGCTATAGCACAATCCGCCCCGGCTACTCTTTTGATGACAGGAAGTAATCTGGAATAGCAAATGGATCAGCCCTTAGCGCAATCTATCACAGATACGAATAAGATTGGCGAGGTAATCGAGGCCCGAACCGACCAGTTTCTGGCGCAGTGCTATCGGCTTCACGAAGCACCGCCGCTCGGTAGTCTGATCAAGACCCGTGAAGGCTCAATCGAGATTTACGGCATCGTTGCCCGGGCATCCACACATGCTCTTGATCCCGGCCGCCGTATCATCGCCCGGGGCGAACATGAGGAGACTGACGAGGCCGTCTTTACTGCCAATCCCCAGCTCGCCAGACTCCTTGTCAGCGACTTTACCGCCATTGTCTCCGGGCACAAGTCCGATGGCACCGTACGTTACTATTTACCACCACGGCCGGCCCGTATCCACGCCTTCGTCCACACCTGCCCGGCAGATGAAGCCCGGGAATTTGCCGCATCGCTTGACTTCATCGACTTAATAGCGGCGGCCCAGCGGGACTTCGCAGTTGACGAGGTCGTGGCCGCCTGCCTGCGCCGGCTGGCCGCAGTACAGACCGACCCCCAAGACTTCCTGGTCAGGGCCGGTAAGCACCTTACGGTACTCATGTCTGAAGAGTTTCAGAGACTCAACTCCATCCTCAGGAAACTGAAGTAGATGAACAAACAGGCCGAACCACAGAAACGCCTCGGCATCGTCGTTACCGGCTCCTCTGCCGAAGGAATCGTGGTTAAGCTCGACCAGGATGTGTCCGTCGAGGACATCGTCCTCGGCCGCTACGTGACGATCAGGGGTGAAAAACGACGTTTCTTCGGCATGATTACCCAGGTCAGCCTGGAAAGCTCCAACCCGCAAGTGCCGGTCATGCCCCCGGATATTTCCGACCCGTTTATCTCCAGAGTTGTTTCCGGCACTACCACCTATGGCTGTATCCGGGTCTTGCCGATGCTCACGGTCGGCACCGACGCCGCCTCATTACTTGAAGGCCCACAGCCGGTCAAGACGGTGCCGACTCACTTCTCAGAAGTATTCCCGGCATATCAGCATGATGTCGAAACCGTATTCGGCAAGGAAGGCGGCAGTCAGTTCTACATCGGCACCCCGCTCGACATGGAGACCAGGGTGTGCCTCAACCTTGAGGAGTTCGTCAAGCGCTCCAACGGCATCTTCGGTAAGACCGGCACGGGCAAGACATTCCTGACCCGCCTCCTCCTTATCGGCATCCTCCAAAGCCGGGCTGCAGTCAACCTCGTTTTCGATATGCACAGCGAGTACGGCTGGGAGGCGATGAATGAGAAGGGGTACCGGGTCAAAGGTTTAAAACAGCACTTTCCTGCCAAGGTACAGGTCTTCACCCTCGATGAAGAGAGCGCCCGCCGCCGCAAAGTCAGCGCCGATTCAGTCGTCAGAATCGCCTACAGTGAAATCGAACCTGAAGATATAGAACTCCTGAGGCAGACACTAAGGCTGACCGAACCAGCCGTTCAGGCGGCCTACCAGATAGCCCACAAATACGGGGATCGCAAATGGCTCGAGGCGCTTTTCAGTCCCGATGTCGAGGAGAACGAGAATTTCGCCAAAGACCTCAACATCCACGAAAGCACTTACCGCAACCTGCGGCGTGGGCTGGAAACTCTGCGGCGCTTCCCATTCCTGGTATCCGGTGGCGAAGGTAATTCCGTCCAGCGCATCCTCGAATCGCTTGATCGGGGCGTTAACGTCATCCTAGAGTTCGGCCGCTTCGAGGACTACACCGCATACATCTTGGTGGCCAACCTGCTCAGCCGCCGCATCTACGCCAAGTACCGCGAGAAGGTGGAGCGGGCACTGGGTGATGGCCTACCCAAACCACACCCCCTGGTGATCACCATTGAAGAAGCCCACCGTTTCCTCAATCCGGAGCTGTGTAACCAGACCATCTTCGGCACCATCGCCCGAGAAATGCGGAAGTACAATGTGAGCCTTCTCGTTGTTGACCAGCGTCCCAGCGGCATTGACCCTGAAATCATGTCCCAGCTCGGTACCAAAATCGCCTGTCTCCTCGATAACGAGCAGGACGTCGACAGCGTTCTGGCCGGTGTGTCCGGAAGAAGCGAGCTCAAGTCAGTTCTGGCCAGGTTGGAAAACCGACAGCAGGCGCTCATCTTCGGTCATGCCGTCCCTATGCCCGTGGTTGTCAGAACAAGAGAATACGGTTCTGCCGAATCCTATAGAGACCTTTACGCCAGCGGGAATAGGGCACCGGAGGAAGGCAAACCCACCGACGACCTCTGGTCCTAATGTGGGTCAACCCTTACCTGTGCCAGCAGTGGTATCCCCAGCGGTGAGTTTTCATAGTTCTTAACGTACGGCTTGACCAGAACATACTCCACATTAAACCACATTGGAAGACACGCAGCGCGCTCCACCAGCTTTTGCTCAACCTCCTGATACATCTTGAGCCGCACATCATCGTTCTGCTCGACCGCCGCACGGTCCATTATGGCATCCAGTTCCGGATCGCTGAATTCTCCGGCATTGTTCACCGCGCCGGTGCGGAACAGCAGGTCAAGGAAATTCTGTGGGTCCGGGTAATCCGCCATCCAACCGGCCACATACATCTCATTCTTCTCTCGCATCAACACATCCGGCTGGTAAAAGACCTCCGGCTCAAGCTGGCGCACCTTAACTTCAACGCCGAGATTCTCGCGCCACTGCTGTACCAGAGCACCTACATAGTCCGGAATATTGTTACCAAAACCAGAAAGCGTGATTGTTATCGGGGGCAGCCTGTCTGCGTACCTGGAGGCGGCCAGGAGAGCTTTGGCTTCAACCACGCTAAAATCGAGTCCCCTGATATCTTTGTTGTATCCGGGCAGACCGGGTGGGAGGATTCCCCGGGCTACGGTCACCGTACCCATCATCGTCAGGTCAATAATCCTCTGCCTGTCTACCGCGATGGTAAACGCCCGCCTGACGTTAACGTCATCGAACGGCGGCTTTTTGCAGTTGAAGCCGAGGTAGAAAAAGCTCAGTTGCGGGGTAACCTTAAGCTCTTTATAGAATGGACCGCTCTTGTCCCTGGCCCGCTCTATGAATGCTTGATGGACCTCGGCAACGTCGATATCGCCAGTTTCATACAGGAACATCGGGGTCCCGGCAAAAAGCTTGAAGTTAACACGCTGCACGCCGGGGATATTACCGTAGTAGGAGTCGTTTCGTTCCAGCACCACCAGCTTGTCTGGCTGCCAATCCCTGAGTTTGAACGGCCCGGTGCCGTTCGGCTTACGCCACCATTCCCGTCCTGATGCCACGTTCTGACGATCAACTATAAAAGCTGTTGAATAAGTCAGCTTGGAAAGAAAGTATGCCTTCGGTGCGTCAATCGTCACCTGAATGGTGTAATCGTCGATTACCTTAACTCCGGAAAGCTCCCGCGCCTTTCCAGAAAGCATCTCAGCCGCACCTACGATGTCAATCAGGTAGGTCCCCGCTGTCTGAGAGCCCGTTTCGGGCAGGCAGGCACGCTCCCATGAGTATTTGACGTCCTCGGCCTTGACCTCGCGGCCGCTGTGGAACTTTACATCCTTACGAAGATAGAAGGTGTAAGTCTTACCATCCGCTGACTTCTGCCACCGCTCGGCTACATCCGGCACCGGCTTCAGGGCTTTATCAAAGGTCACAAGCCCGCTGAAAATTAAGGTGACATAGGTGTGCGACGACATCTCTGCAGATAAAGCCGGATCAAGCGTTATTGGCCCGGTATCAAAGAGATTCAGTTCACCCCCGGAAAGCGGCTGGGATGCCGGCAAAGCAGGAATCGCCGGGCAGGCGGTCAGTAGCCCGGCCAGAACCAGAATGAATATCGCCGACAGGCACAATATCGTCTTCTTCATCATGGCACCAGTTTCCTGCCTTTCAGGCTGACATAGCTGCTATCACAGACAACAATGTGGTCGGTGACGCCAATTCCAATAATGTCGGCGGCCTGCAACATCCGCCGGGTAAGCCTAATATCCTCATCCGACGGCTCTGGGTCGCCCGAGGGATGATTGTGCACCAAAACTACCGAGGCCGCCCTCGCATCTATCGCCGGCTTGAAGACCTCGCGCGGGTGCGCCAGGCTGGCATCGAGGCTTCCCATTGATACCTCTTCGATACCGATGATGCGATTGCGTACATCCAGGAGAACCACCCAGAAATGCTCCTTCCTTTTACCCATCACCCTTGCCTTCACCATCCTGACAACGTCTTCGGGCGAACTCACCGGTTGGCTCGCGGTCTCTGCGGACTCTTCTTCAAGACGCCGCCCCAGCTCAAAAACCGCCTTAAGCTGGGCCGCCTTGGCCAGCTTGACTCCGGTCACTCCCTGCAACTCGTCGACCGATGCCGCGGCGATGCCGCGGAGACTGCCGAACTTGCTGAGCAGTTCCTGCGCCAGGGCCATGACCGGCTTCTGCGGCCCGCCCCTGCCCAGGACTAAGGCAATCAGCTCCTGGACCGAAAGCGCCTCGGCCCCGTGCCGCAGCAGCCTCTCGCGGGGCCGCTCGGACGACGGCATATCACGCACGGTAAAGACCCTGGCTGAGTTCATCTCAGGACCACATCCTACTTCGTCACAGTCGTCGGCGTTGTAAACGAGGCCAGCCATGCAGCGTACAGGCTGTCCTGATCCAGTTGATAGACCTGTTTCAGCGCCTCGTCTGCAGTGGCGCCGGTCTTGAAGGCTGAGAACAGCCTGACGAGTCTTTCCTTACCGTAATTCTTGACCATGAAGTCGACCACGCTGTAACTTTGAACGTAGGAAAGTGCCGCCTCTGCCGGGAGCGCTGAGAACGGGCTGGACAGGCTTCTGAGAGAGATAGTCTTCCCGGCCGCTACCAGCCGCTGCAGACTTGCCTGCTGGGCCGAATCAATACCCCCCTCAGCATACATCGCCATGCCCTCGTTCAGCCATGTCGGCATCGTCGTCTCGTACGGTCCGTAGGTAAGCTGGTTCACCACCATATGACCGAGTTCGTGGACGACTGCCCTCTTGCCCCATTCAACATCCCTGGTCGAAACACCGAGGGTAATGACACCGTACTCCGGATAAGCCGAACCGCCGGTCCACTCCCGGGGGGCAATCATCGCCCCCTGCATATCCCTGGCACTGGCGTACACATACACCCTGACCGGCTGCGCCAGACGGACACCGGTGTCCTCATAAAGTCTGCGGAGACCGTTCTGCGCCGAGGACAACAGCGCCCGAGCAAAGGAGGTGTCGCCGCTATACCAGAAAAGGCTCAGCGTCTCATCAGCAACCTTCTGCCAGGAATAGCGAGTATCATCAAAACTTGCAACCCGCCTCGGCGTCGCCAGCCTGTCACCACTCACGTTGGCTATCGTCCAATAGTACTCAACTTTGCTTGACGGCGGCAGACTGCTTTTCCTCATGTCCCAGATGTACCGCGTTTTGACCGCAGACGCCGGACTGAAGCGCGGCCAGACTTCACTGGTGACATCGGCAAAATTCATCCGCTCAACGTTATAATGCAGACGCATATCGTTAATCTGCACCGGACTCCTTGCTTCAATATGGAAGGCCATCGCCTGAGGAAACGACACCTGTACACCTTCATCGACGACACTGATGGTGCTCTCCGCCCCAACCGACGAAGGCGCAAGCAGTACCGCCAGAACGACCAGCACCGGCATCGCCAGCCAACCGATTCCAACGCGGCTTTCGACCTTGAATAGTCCGCCGATCATTTCTCACCCACTTTCGAGCGTAAGTATGCTTCGATAAAATCGTCCAGGCCACCGTCGAGAACGGCGCTGGCGTTACCCGTCTCGTGCCCGGTCCGGTGGTCTTTTACCATTTTATAAGGATGAAGCACATAACTCCGTATCTGGTTTCCCCAGCCAGCGTCGATACGCTCACCCTTCAATCTCGCCCGTTCCTGCTCCTTACGGCTCCGCTCGACTTCCAGCAAGCGGGCATACAACACCTTCATGGCGCTCTCCTTATTCTGAAGCTGAGAGCGCTGGCTCTGGCAGGTAGCGATGATGCCCGTCGGGATGTGGGTGATTCTGACCGCCGTACTCGTCTTCTGCATGTGCTGGCCGCCGGGGCCGCTCGAGCGGTAGAACTCAATCTTCAGGTCCTCCGGATTAATCTTAAGGTCTGCCTCGCCTTCCGCTTCCGGAAGTACTTCGACCAGGGCAAATGAGGTATGCCGGGCATGGTCGGCATCGAACGGCGAAAGGCGCACCAGCCGGTGCACACCGAACTCGGACTTGAGATAACCATAAGCATAAGCGCCACGGACTTCCAGAACGGCGCTTTTGATACCGGCCTCTTCGCCGGGTGAGGTGTCAAGTATCTCGGTCTTGAATTCATGCCGCTCCGCCCAGCGGAGATACATCCTCAAGAGCATTTCCGCCCAGTCCTGCGACTCCGTCCCGCCGGCCCCAGCATGAATAGCCAGGATAGCACTCTTGGCATCGTACTCCCCGCTGAGCAGAAGTTCGAACTCAAGTTTCTCCAGCCTGGCGGTAAGCCCTGCTATCTCGCCAGCCACCTCGCCTTTCATGGTGGCGTCATTCTCCTGAAGCCCGATTTCGACCAGTCCCAGCAGGTCGTTCACGTCCTTTTCCAACCCCCGCCACTTCTTGACCAGTTCTTTCTTCAAACTGAGCCGATGCATCAGCCCCTGTGCTTTGGCCGGATCGAGCCACAGGTCCGGGGTAGCGGCCTCGGTCTCAAGCTTGCCTATTTCTCGCTCCTCATTAGCGATGTCAAAGACGCACCATGATATCGGAAATCCGCCGCCTCAGAGCTTCAAGCTCTTTTTTCTGCTCTTCCATGTACAATCCTTTCAAACTATTAGACTATACCTTTATAGCCGTCAGCCGGCCCTTCGAAGCAAGATGGGCCACCCGCGTCGGCTCCGGAATACGGTAGCCGCGACAGCAGTCCAGCACCCATTGTACCGCAGATGAGAGACCGATTCGGTGCCCGCAAGACACATAAAGCGGTTTACTGCCAGTTTTGGTTCGGACAACTGCCCCGATCACAACACCGTCATCTGCTAGTTCGCACCACTCACCGGCCTGCATTCCCGGTTCATTACAGGTCCCGCACAGCCGCGACTTGGCACAGCCAACAGTTGGCCGATCCAGCAAAAGGCCAAGATGAGATGCCAGACCAAACCGTCTGGGGTGGGCATACCCCTGCCCATCAACAATAACAAGGTCCGGTTCAATCGTAAGTCTCTTAAAGGCTTGCGCCAACAGTGGAATTTCACGGAATGAAAGAAGTCCCGGGACGTACGGGAATACCAGCTCCCCTTCGATGGCCGCTAAATCAACCACCGCCAGTGAAGGGTAATCAAGCACCACCACCACTGCTCTGGCTGATCCTGATTGACCCATAACTGAAACGTCCGTTCCCGCGACACGCTTTACGTCCTTTGGATTACCGCTAACAACCAGCTGACCGGCAAACCTGAGCTGGATCTCACGTGCCTCGGCAATACTGACCTGCCAGCTGTGGAGCTTTCTTAACCTCATGCGGCTGATTATACCGAACGGCCGAGACACCGGGCAAAAACAGACAGCAATTCACCACCCGTTGCGGTGCACCCTTGCCTGATTGAACCGGGCAGAAGGCGCTTTTTGCTCTGCCGGGTAGCCTAGAGACACCAGCGAGAACGGTACGATGTGCTCCGGCATGCCGAGCATCTCGCGAATGGTAATGTATCTCTCCTCACGCGGGAAGACCCCGAGCCACACCGCCCCAAGCCCCTTTGCCCGTGCCGCAATCAGGATGTTCTCGGTAGCTGCGGCGCAGTCCTGCACCCACATGCCGCCACCGCGGTCCAGACTCACATCTCCGCATACAAGTATCGCCACCGGCGCATCCCTGAGCATCTGGGAATAAGGGTGGAACTTCGGAATCTCGTCGAGGATGCGGCGGTCGTCAATGACCACAAAGTGCCACGGCTGCTGGTTGTTAGCCGACGGCGCCGCCATCGCTGCAGTGAGAAGGTCATCAATGTCCTTTTGAGCTACCGGCTGTTTGGTATACTTCCTTATACTCCGCCGCGTAAGAATCGCTTCCATAGCATCCATCAAACGACTCCATTTAGGGAAACTGCCATATCATAATACACTCCGGAACATCATTTCGTCACGGTCGAATAAATACCATAGGCGACGCTCACCACAACGTCAAACAGCGGCCGACTTAAATTATTTCATCCGTCGAGCCTAGGTGAAGAAAGAAAAGAGGCTATTTCAGGTAGGTTATCCGCGCCGCTGGACGCTTCTTTATGTCGACGTCTATCCCCGCCTCCCCAAATAACTCCATAAAGGCCTTATCCGGATATTTGCCAAAGCTGACAAACCGCTTGATTTTAGCGTTGACCAGCATCTTGGCGCACAGCACGCATGGCGTGTGCGTGGCGTAGATGGTGCTTCCCGCCAGGCTGACCCCGTTGAGACTCGCTTGAATAATCACGTTTTGCTCGGCGTGGATGCCGCGGCATATCTCATGGCGCGTCCCAGATGGTATACCCAGCTCCTCGCGGAGACAGCCGAGTTCCAGACAGTCCTTAAGACCTGATGCCGCCCCATTATACCCGGTCGAAAGAATGTGCTTGTCCCTTACTGCCACAGCACCGACATGATGGCGCAGGCAGGTCGACCGCTCGGCCACCACCATGGCTATCTTGAGAAAATATTCGTCCAGCGATGGCCTGTCCGGGGCCTTCATTTCAATTCTGCCGCTATCTTCTTCGCCTGCGCCCGCAGGTCTTCAAGCGTGCCTTCATTTACAATCAAATAATCGGCCATGGCAATCGGGCCGCTTTTGTTGGTATTCTCAATCTCCGATTTATCACGGCTTCTGGCTTCCTCGAGCGTCAGCGGGCGCACCGGCCTGGCCGATAGCCTTCGATACCTCGTCTCCGGCGATGCCCATACTGCCACGACGCGAAACGAAGCGCCGTAGTATTCCTTCATAAGAAGATATTCCTCCCAGGAATACATGCCATCGGCAACCACGCCAGCACGCTCAAGCGCCGCATCCATGCGCGGCAGGTTGAGCTTCGCATAGGCGGCCATACCATACTCTTTCCTCAACGATTCCCGCACCAGCCGCTCACTGCTCTCGTTTAACATAAGCCCACGCCTCGTCACCTCCTCGTCGGTAACATCGCCAAACCTTACCCTGACGAAGCCGGTCTCCTCAAATACCTTCGCCACCTCGGACTTGCCGGACCCGGCCAACCCGACGACAGCGACGACCAACTTCTTCATGATTCTTCCCCCGCCCGGCCTGTGAATTCTCGAAACTCTTTTAGCATTGCCTCAGATGGCTTACCGTTAGAACGCTTTACCAGGTGTTCTTCTTTCGGTCCCTCAATATACCAGCGCCTGAGGACTTCAGCGGTCGATTCGGGCGCGGTATCAACCACATAAGTACCAAAGCCTATTTCCGCCCCGGCCAGGTCAACGGGCAGTCGCGAGCGCCGCGGATAAATGTGGATGTGCCAACGGTAATACCCCTGCGCGTGGCCCATTTCGGCGAAGGGCGCCATATGCACCACTATGTTCATATCGGTGATGCCGCGGTAGAAAAACAGGGCCGGAAATACCCCGAGTACCGGACGTATCCACTGTGTCCTGTCATCCGAGTCCGTCAGCAAGATGTGCGCCACCGATTCTTTGGGAAAGATAATCAACTCGTCAGCACAGGTCGGTGCAAATGCGGCCCCAATATAGACCTCATCGTTGTAAATGACGCGACGGCCATCCTCGGTCTCTTCCCTCACCAGAAGGTCAAATGGGTTCTTACCATACCTCCGGGCCAGCTCCCGGCAGTACTGAAGCTCCTGAGCCAGGCGCGGTGAGGAGACCGCAGTCATGCTTTTCCTCTGAGAATGCGGGTGCTGTTGCGAAGCGCCAGCGAAGGTCCCCCAGTTGGTGAAGTCTGCGAACTCAAGCACCTGCGGGTCACGGGCGCAGATAGAGGCCAGGTCATAAGACGACTCAATCATCCGTTCCAGGTCATCAAAGTAGAGGTCAGATAGGAGCACCTTGTGCTCTCCGAAAGGCGGGTAGATGGTGACCCAGTCGTACTTTTCCCAAGGATACTTGTTGGGCACCGAGACCGCGCCCGACTCGTGCTGGACCCGCTCGGCCGGAGTGCTTTTAGCATAGGTACAGAAATCACACTTTGTCGATGTCTTGATGCGAAGTTCGGCAGAGATGCCGACGTTGCGGTTAGCGCGCACCTCGGATATTTTGGCAACGTTGCCGGAAAGCGGGTCGGTCCGCGTGGTGAAGGTGATAGACCTAGTCTCGCCATCAACTGTATAGGGAACAGTCTGACCGCGGTACTCTTTGAGGAGCATCAATGCCTCCGAAAGTTGAAGTATTGTATCATAAAACCCCACGCAGGAAATGTTCGTCCATCATTCGTATTCACTGATTGTCCACACATACCACATGAACTATAATTGCCTTGTCACACAGCGTGGCGGCCGGTTAGACGGCCAGAATTGGAGGCGGTCTCGCCATGCAAACTTCCAGACACGAAATCCCCATCGAAAAACTGCGCTGGCGCTGCGACCCAACCCAGCTTACCTTCAAGTGTACCGAAAACCTGTCCCCCCTGAAGGACTTCATCGGTCAGGACCGCGCCATCAGCTCTCTGAGGTTCGGGCTTGAGGTGAAACGCCCCGGCTATAACATCTACGTGGCCGGCCTCACCGGCACCGGCAAGACCACCGTCGTCAAGGAACATATCCAGAGAGTCATCAAGGAGCAGGCTGACCACGAGGGAGTTTACCAGCCGGACGACTGGTGCTACGTGTACAACTTTGTCGACCCTGACCGTCCGCAAATTGTACGGCTCCCGAAAGGCAACGGACGGCAGCTTGCTACCCAGACGGCGGCCCTCCTGCAACGCCTGCGTGAAGACCTGGGCAAGGTCTTTTCCAGTGACGAATACCGGACGGAAAAGAAGCGCATCGTGGACGAAGGACAGGCGCGGCAGGCCGCGATATTCGAGAAGGTAGAGACTGAAGCCCGCTCTCACGGCTTTGTTCTCCAGATGACGCCGGTCGGGCCGATGGCTGTACCGGTCGTTGACGGCAAGCCGATGTCCCAGCAGGACTACATGGCACTTAAAGAAGACGAACGCCACGTCCTTGAAGAGAAGCGCATGTCCCTCATGAAACTTCTCGAAGCCAGCTTTGAGAAAGCCCGTGAGGTCGATAAGAAGACCACCGAGGCCGTCCACCAGCTCGATCTCAAAGTTGGTGAGAGGTCTATCCACGTTCTTTTCACGGAACTGCTGGGGGACTTACGCAAGCACCCTGATATTGACCACTATCTTAACCAGCTTGAAAAGTACACTCTGGACAACCTCGAGGTCTTCAAAGCCGCGGAACCGCCTGCTCAGCCGTCATCTAATCCGAGCACTCCCTCAATCCCCGGGGACAAAGACCCTTTCCTTCCGTTCCGTGTCAACGTTTTTGTCGACAACAGCGAGACCGATGGCCGGCCGGTCATCACTGAGAGCAACCCGACCTGGGGAAACCTGTTTGGCAGGGTAGAAAGGCGCTTTCTTTTCGGCGGCTATCTCACCGACCACACCATGCTCAAAGCCGGCTCTCTCAGCCGCGCTAACGGCGGCTATCTGCTGCTCGATATCAAGGACGTCCTGACCAAGCCCGGCGTCTGGGACGCGCTCAAACGGGCCATCCGAACCAGGGAAGTCCGTATTGAGGACCCGTTCGAACAGTTCGGGCTCATCGCGCCGGTAGGCATGCGGCCGTCACCGATGCCTATGGATGTTAAGGTAATCGTCATCGGTGACGCCATAATCTACCAGCTCTTGGCTAGCCTTGATGAAGAATTCTGGGAGCTTTTCCGCGTCAAAGCCGATTTTGACTACGAAATGGACCGCAGTCCCGAGAACATGGAAGCCTACGCCTGCTTCATCGCACGGTGCTGTGAGGAGGAGAAACTGCTCCATTTCGATGCCTCTGGTGTAGCTAAAATCCTCGAATACGCGGCACGCGCCGTGGCCGACCAGGAGAAGCTCTCCGCTCGCTTCGGTCAGATGAAAGAGATCATGATTGAATCTGACTACTGGGCGCGCAAGTCCGGGAGCAGCCTTATCTCGGCAGAGCATGTCCGGAAGGCCGCCGATGAAAAAATCTTCCGGCACAACCTCATTGATGAGAAGGTCCGCGAGCTTATTGACCGCGGAACCATCAAAATTGATACCCAAGGAGCGGTGGTCGGTCAGGTAAACGGACTGAGCATTTACAGCCTCGGCGACCTCGTCTTCGGGCGGCCGTCGCGAATAACCGCCAAGACATTCCTCGGCCGCAGCGGCGTAGTCAATATCGAGCGCGAAGCCCAGCTCAGCGGACCGACCCATAACAAAGGGGTACTGATCCTGAGTGGTTACCTCGGCTGGAAGTATGCCCAGAAAAAACCCCTCTCCCTTTCCGCCAGCCTTTGTTTTGAGCAATCTTATGAAGGCGTCGATGGCGATAGCGCCTCGTCAGCGGAGCTTTACGCGATACTCTCAGCGCTCTCCGGCGTTCCAATCAAACAGGGCATTGCGGTGACCGGCTCCATCAACCAGACTGGCGAAGTCCAGGCCATCGGCAGCGTCAATCACAAAATCGAGGGCTTTTTCCGCGTTTGCAAGGCCAAAGGCCTGACCGGCGACCAGGGGGTCATTATACCCGCCGCCAACATCCGCAACCTGATGCTCCACGAGGATGTGACTGAAGCCGCCGCGCAGGGCAAGTTCCATATTTATGCAGTGAGTACTGTGGATGAGGGTATTGAACTGCTCACCGGTATTCCGGCGGGACAGCGGCGCAATGACGGCCGGTTCCCCAAAGGCACCATAAACTATCTGGTTGACCGCCGGCTTAAAGAGATGTCCGAGTCCCTCAAGGCCTACCAGCCGGAAGCCCCGGGCAAACCGGATAAATAAGGGCGCTTCCGGATACACCAAACCCGACCAACCGAATAGCCAGGACTCACATCGGGCAGCGCAAGAAAGATGGCACGACCGACAGGAGTCAATCCCAAACAATAGCGATACTCCCGGGACCGTAATCGCAAACTAATCTTCTTCAGACGTTCCATCATCGTCTTCGTCCACCTTATTAACCTTAGACAATCCCGGAGGCACCACGTTCCCTTGTCAGCCAGTTTTTTTCCTCACGACCACCCTGCGGGACAACCGCACCATTCCAGCCAGTTTTCTTGCTCCTTGAGCTACCCTGACGTTCCACACCATTGCCACCCGGAGAGGTCTTAAGGTAGAATGCGGGTTCGTGGAGAGGTGACCGAGAGGCCGATGGTGCCGCTCTCGAAAAGCGGTGTGGCGATTTCGCCACCGCGGGTTCGAATCCCGCCCTCTCCGCCATAAGTTCTGCGGCTGGCGTATTTCGCGGAGAGGTGCTGGAGTGGTCTATCAGGCACGCCTGGAGAGCGTGTGTCGTCGCAAGGCGACCGCGGGTTCGAATCCCGCCCTCTCCGCCAGCTGAATCACTAAAGAGGCCACTGCCACATCCAATAATAGTCGTCCCTCCAGCTTCCTCCACTTCTGTCCCTGCTCTGTGTTACAATGCCTGCCAGCTATGTCCCAAGACAACCATCTTAAATACTGGGTGGCCTTCTCACGCATACCGGGCATCGGCCGGGTAAGGATGGCCCAGCTCCGCAGCCATTTCGGCAACCTCGCTCTAGCCTGGAAGGCCCCGGCGGCTGAACTTAAACAGGCCGGGCTTGATGCCAGAACTTCTGCGGTAATCGACCACCTGCGCCCGATGATTTCACCCGACGAGGAACTGGAAAAACTGGCCCGCTACCAGGTGCGGGCCATCACCTGCGAAGATCCCGACTACCCTTCACGTCTCAAGGAAATCTACGACTACCCGCCGGTACTCTATTTGAGGGGAATCGGTCCTGTACAGGACGAATGCACGGTCGCCATCGTGGGCACCCGCCGGGCTACCGTCTACGGCCGGCAGGTCACGGAAGAAATCGTCCGCGACCTTGTCGCCAACCGCGTCACTATCGTCAGCGGTCTGGCCAGGGGCATTGACGCTATCGCCCACCGCACGGCTCTGGAAAACGGCGGCCGCACCGTGGCCGTTTCTGCCTGCGGTCTGGACATGGTCTACCCGGCCGAAAACGCCCGGCTCGCCCAATCCATAATTGAGCACGGTCTCATTGTCAGCGAGCACCCCATCGGGACCAGGCCCAGGGCCGAGAACTTCCCCCTGCGCAACCGCATCATGAGCGGCATCAGCCTTGGCGTGCTCGTGGTTGAGGCCGGTGATTCCAGCGGGGCCCTCATCACCGCAATGCAGGCGCTGGAACAGGACCGGGAGGTATTCGCCATTCCCGGAAGTATCCTTTCACCGTCCAGCCGCGGCACCAACCGCCTTATCCAGCACGGCGAAGCCAAGCTCGTCTTGACAGGCAGTGATATTCTTGAGGAACTCAACCTGTCCATGGTGGCCCAGCAGATTGAGATGAAGGAGGCACCGGCGGTCGATGGGACCGAAGCCCGGGTACTGGAGTGCCTCGAGGCGGAGCCGGTACATATCGATGAACTCTGCCGGCGCGCCGGACTTTCGGCGGCAACCGTCAACAGCACGTTGACGGTGCTCGAACTCAAGGGACTTGTCCGGCAGTTCGGAGGCATGAACTTCGCACTCAGCCGAGAAGCCCGGGAAAACCATGGACAGAAGCCAAAGAGACTACGCGGGAAACGCCAGTCATGACAGCCAGAGATAACGGACACAAGCTCGTCATCGTCGAGTCGCCAGCCAAAGCGAGGACGATATCGCGCATACTTAAAAGCGGCTATACCATCAAAGCCTCGCTCGGGCACGTCCGCGACTTGCCGGAAAAACGACTCGGCATTGATATCGAGCATGACTTCGCGCCCCAGTACGTAGTGCCTTACGGAAAGAAGAAGGTCGTCGAGGAAATCCGTAAAGCCGCGGAAGGCGCCTCGGCCGTCTACCTGGCCACCGACCCTGACCGTGAGGGCGAAGCGATATCGTGGCACCTCTTACAGGCCGCTAAAATAGAACGCCAGCCAATACACCGCGTTGTTTTCCACGAAATCACCCCTGAAGCCGTTACCGAGGCCTTCAAGCACCCGCGCGGCATCGATATGAACCTCGTTGACGCCCAGCAGACCAGGCGCGTCCTCGACCGGCTCGTTGGCTACAAGCTGAGCCCACTGCTGTGGCGAAAGGTACAGAAGGGACTGTCCGCCGGAAGAGTCCAGTCCGCAGCAGTCAGGATGATTGTCGACCGAGAACGGGAGATTCAGTCATTCAAACCGACCGAGTTCTGGACCATCGATGCCGAGTTGATGAAGGCAGCCTCGCCTGAAGGAATCTTCCGGGCGCGCCTTATCGGGACAAAAGACGGTGAAAAGCTGGTCATACCTGACGGGGCCGAGGCTAACCGTCTCAAGGACCTGCTTGATTTGGCCGCATATTCCGTCGCCTCCGTCCAGACCAAAGACATGACACGCAACCCGGCGCCGCCATTCACCACCAGCACCCTCCAGCAGGAAGCCTGGCGCAAGCTCCGCTTCAGTGCCGAACGCACCATGGCTATCGCCCAGCAATTGTACGAAGGCGTCAGCCTGGGGAAGGAAGGCTCAGTCGGTCTCATAACCTACATGCGCACTGATTCCACCCACATAGCCGAGAGTGCTCTCGCCGAAGCCAGGGCCTTCATCAAAGAAAAATACGGGCCGTCGTATCTGCCGCCGCACGCCCGCGTCTTTGGCCGCAGGAGTAAGTTCACCCAGGAGGCCCACGAGGCCATCCGTCCAACCAAAGTTTACCGCGAGCCTGACCAGGTGAAGCCGTACCTCGACAGCGCCCAGCTAAAGCTGTACGAGCTTATCTGGAAGCGCATGGTCGCCAGCCAGATGGCCGCCGCACGGTTCGAAAACACCACTGTCGACGTGGATGCCGTGGTCAAAGAGCGGGAAATAACCTACCTCTTCCGCACCACGGCATCACAAATGAAATTCCCGGGGTTCATGACGCTATATGTCGAAGGCCGTGATGAGACCGAGTCGGAAACATCTGTGTTGACGCTTCCGACGCTCGCCGCTGGCGAACCGCTTGTCCTGGTCGCGCTTCTACCGCAGCAGAACTTCAGCAAACCCCCGCCGCGGTACACCGAAGCCACCCTGGTCAAAGCCATGGAGCAGAAGGGTATTGGCCGCCCCAGTACCTACGCCGCCATAATCTCAACCATCCAGAAGCGGGAATATGTCCATAAGGAACAGGGGCGGTTCTTCGCTGACAAGCTGGGCATGGTGGTCACTGACCTCCTCGCCGAGCATTTCCCCCAGGTAGTTGATCTGGACTTTACCGCCCGCGTGGAAGCGAAACTGGACGACATTGCCCGCGGCAGACTCAAATGGGTGCCGTCGATAAGAAGCTTCTGGGACAAGTTCCGCCAAAGACTGGAGAAGGCCAATACCGATATCCAGAAACAGACAATGGTGGAGGAGACCGATGAGGTCTGCCCCAGCTGCGGCAAACCGATGGTGGTAAGAGTCGGCAGGTTCGGCCGATTCCTGGCCTGCTCCGGCTATCCCGAGTGCAAGACCACCAGGCCATTCCTGGCTAAAATCGGCGTTAACTGTCCCGATTGCGGCCAACCGCTGGTACTCCGGCGCAGTAAACAGAAAAAGGCCGTGTTCTACGGGTGTAGCGGTTACCCGAACTGTAAGTTCGTGTCCCGGAACCGACCGCTTCCTCAGCCATGCCCGAAATGCGGCGGCCTCGTGGTCGCTTGGGGTAAATCTGGAACCAAATGTACCAGGTGCGACTATCGCGGCAAACTAAGCGATACTGAAGTGGAGGTAGTGGCAGCATGAAAGTGCTCGTGATTCATGGCCCCAACCTTAATATGCTCGGGAAGCGTGACCGCCGGTTCTACGGCGATAGAGCGCTGGCCGAAATCAACACGGCACTGGAAAAACTGGCGGAACGGCTCAAGGTCGACCTCGCCATATTCCAATCCAATAGCGAAGGCGCTATTGTCGATTTCATCCAGGAGGAACACGGGAAAGCCGATGGCATCATCATCAACCCCGGCGCTTTGGGTCATTATGGGCTGTCCCTGCGTGACGCGCTGGCCGATGCCAATCTTCCAGTCATCGAAGTCCATCTGTCCAATATCTACGCCAGAGAGGAGTGGCGGGCAAAGTCGGTCATCGCCCCCATCTCACGGGGTCAAATATCAGGACTCGGCTGGCGCGGCTACCTGCTGGCACTCGAGGCAATCGTAAGTGAAATCAAAGGTAAGGATTAATGCTCACCCGGGTTGAGAAACTACGTCAGGCGCTGTCAGACAACGGGCTCGATGGCTTTCTCGTCACCAACCTGACCAACTGCCGCTATCTGTCCGGCTTCACCGGCTCCACCGGCTGGCTTCTCATCACCAAGAGCCTCGCCGGCATCGCCGTTGACTCACGTTACGTGGAGCAGGCGAGGCGCGAATGTCCTGAATTTGTACTGATGCCCATCAAGGGCTGCTTCCCTGACTGGTTCTTCGAACTCGCCACGGGTACCGGCGCCGTAAAATGGGGCGTCGAACCTTCCGACATATCCATGTCCGCCTACCAGCAGATGACCGAGAAAATCGCCAGAGACCGCTTACCGCTCCAGCTCATTTCAACCAGCAGTATGGTTGAATCAATCCGCGCCGCCAAAGAGCCGGGCGAGATAGAGAAGATGACGCAGGCGGCGCAACTCACCGACCGCGCCTTCGAACACGCCCTGTCCGTCGTTCGGCCCGGCATGACTGAGCGCCAGCTTGCATGGGAGATTGAAAAGTTCCTGCGTGAGAATGGGAGCGACACGGTACCTTTCGAAGTCATCGCCGCCTCCGGGCCGAACGCGGCCATGCCCCACGGCCGGCCCACGGAGAGAGTCATCGGAACGGGCGAGCCAATCTTACTCGACTTCGGAGCACGCGTCGCCGGATACTGCAGTGACTTCACCCGGACCATCTGCCTCGGCGAACCGGACGCCGCTCTACTCAAAATACATACCATGGTCCTCGGCGCTCAGCTTACAGCGCTGACCACCATGGAAGCAGGCATGACCGGAGAACAGGCCGACCAGCTTGCTCGCACTGTGATAGATGCAGGGGGCTACGCCGATGCCTTCGGACACGGCCTTGGCCACGGCGTCGGTCTGGACGTCCATGAGCCACCGCGCCTCGGCACACGGTCCACCGATGTGCTCCGGCAGGGCATGACCTTCACGATCGAGCCGGGTATTTACATCCCCGGGTGGGGCGGCGTAAGAATCGAGGACACCGTAGTTATGGAAGACAGACGTGTCCGTCCCCTGACTACAGCCAGGAAAGCTCTACGGGTCTAATCCATGCTCAAAGCCGACCTGCATGTCCACACCAGCTACTCTTTCGACTGCACTACATCTCTCGACGACGTAATCGCCTCGTGCCTGAAACATGGCATCACCTGCGTGGCCATCGCCGACCATGCCACCGCCGAGGGCGGGCTTAGAATGAAACGGAAAGCGCCTTTCCCTGTCATCGTTGCCGAGGAGGTGCTTACGCCATCCGGTGAAATCATGGGGATGTTCCTGAAAGAGACCATCCCCAGTCCCAACTCGGTTAACGAGACCATCGCCCGCATCCGGGACCAGGGCGGCCTGGTCTGCATTCCGCACCCGTTCGACCGTCTGCGCCCGTCAGCATTCCGCAGGAACGACCTCCTGTCAATCATCGACAATATCGATGTCATCGAGGTGTTTAACGCCAGAAGCCTCATGCCTGGCGCTTCGGCACAATCACGGCGCCTAGCGCAGGCTTACGGTAAGCCGGTTTCAGCCGGCAGTGACGCCCACACGCCACAGGAAATCGGCAACGCCTACGTGGAAATGTCGGATTTTACCGGCCCCGGGGACTTTCTGAAATCGCTGGCCAGCGGTAGAATCGTAGGGCGGAAAGCTGGCCTGATTGTCCATCTCGCCAGCACCGCCGCGAAGTTCACCGGTCACTTTGCTAAGAGGTAGTGTCATGCTTGACTTCGGCTGGTTTTCCACCGGCAGGGATGAAGCGGCCCGACAGCTCCTCGAAACAGTCCATTCAAACCTGTTGAGCGGCGAAATCAAAGGGCGCATCCAGTTCGTCTTTGTTAGCCGGGAACCTGGCGAATCGCCGGAGAGCGATAAGTTCATCGCCCTGGCGCAGGGCTATGGTATACCGGTGGTCACCTTCTCTTTCAACAGGTTCAAGGCCAGAACAGCACCGCAGGCCGCCGGCACATCGGCCGGATGGCCCGAGTGGCGAACCGAATATGACCGGCAGGTAATGAAACTCCTCAAGGACTACTCACCCGGAATATGTGTCATGGCCGGCTACATGCTCATTCTCAGCCCCGAGATGTGCCATCACTTCAATTTCCTGAACCTGCACCCCGCCGTTCCTGACGGCCCCACCGGCACCTGGCAAGAAGTGATGTGGAAGCTGATCGAGTCCCGGGCCACCCATGCCGGAGCCATGATGCACCTGGTCACACCGGAACTCGACCGTGGACCGGCGGTAACCTTCTTCCAGTTCCCGATTCACGGCGGTCCCTTCGATGCCGCCTGGAAGGAACTCGAAGGCCGCCCCTTGAACGACATCAAGCGGCTGGAGGGAGAGAACAACCGGCTTTTCAAGCTGATCCGCCACCACGAGCTTATCCGTGAATTTCCGCTGATTGTCAAAACCCTAAAAGCCTTCGGCGACGGCAGGGTGGCCATCCGTGATCGCAAAGTGGTTGACGGACATGGAAAACTTATCCGCCCTTACGACCTCAGCCGCGAGATTGACGAGAGCCTGGCAGGAACCAGATGAAGCCCATAGCTTTTGACCTGGAAGGCCCCCTGTCCCCGCAGGACAACGCCTACGACCTGATGGGGCTATTCCCGGAGGGGCGAAAGGTTTTTGAAATCATCAGCCGGTATGATGACCTGCTTACCCTTGAGGGAAAGGCCGGCTATGAACCGGGCGATACCCTTGCCCTTATCGTCCCGTTCCTCGCCTATCACGGTATCAAAGAGAGTGACATCGCAGCGCTGGCGGACAGGGCGAGCTTCATCCCGGGAGCCGCCGACCTCGTCCCTGACCTTATCTCAGCCGGATGGAAGGTATTCTGTATCACTACAACCTACCGCCAGTACTCCGGGAACCTGGTCCGGCGGCTAGGTATCCCGCCGGAAAACCTGGCATGCACCGATTTCCCACTCGACCAGCTCGCCGGGACCGCTGTAGAGACCGACTTCAGCCTGGTGGCAAAGGTTGAACAGGAACTACTGAAGCTATCACCGTCAGACGACGATAGGATTAAGCGTCTCCTCGACCGGTTCTACTGGGAACAGCTCCCCCGGACAAAGTTCGGGCCTTTTGTCGCCGGGGTCAGGCCAATTGGCGGCCGCCGCAAGGCCGAAGCGATCCAGCGCTTTGCCAGCCGGGTCGCACAACCTCTTTCAGAATGGGTAGCGGTTGGCGACAGTATCACCGACTTCCGTATGTTTCAGATTGTAGAAAGGTCAGGTGGACTGGCCATCGCCTTCAATGCTAACGAATATGCGTTGCCGTACGCCACCATGGGACTCGCCACCACCGATTGTCGAGACCTTCTCCCCGTTCTCGTCCGCTGGGCAACCGGCGGCCGGATGGCGGTAGCCAATTTTGTAGCAGCGGAAGAACAGCGGGGCGGCACGGGCGACCGCAATCACTTCCACTGGCTATCCGGCAACAACCGCTGGACAGCGGCTTTGCCGGTACACAGGAGAATCCGGAGGCTGCTACGCGAATCGGCCGCCAATCTAGGCTGAAAACCACTGATAAATGAGCCGCCTCTTCCCTTGGCAAGGGAAAGCGGCAGAGGATAAGTTACCGTGGATGTAATCGGAATCGGCGCCATGAACATGGATCACCTCTACTCGGTCAGGAACCTGGTCCTTGACGGTGAGGATGTCGTTGACGAATTCGGCCTCTATCCCGGCGGCTCGGCCGCGAACACCATCTATGGTCTCGGCAAGCTCGGTCTCAGGACCGGTTTCATCGGAGTCGTCGGCGCTGATGCCGACGGGCATGCCCTGATTGCCGATTTGGAGCGCGCCGGAGTTGATACCAGCCACATAAGAATGGCACCGGAGGCGTCGACCGGCGCGGTGCTTGGTCTCTCCGACCGTTCTGCCAGGCGCTCGCTCTATGTCGCTCCCGGCGCCAACAACCTGCTCAACGAGTCGGACATCGACATGGAGTACCTGAGCTCAGCCCGGATGGTCCACATCTCTTCGTTCGTTCATGAAAACCAGTTCAGCCTGCTGGTGGAGACGGTGAGAAAGCTGTCACTCGACATCAGGTTAAGTTTCTCCCCCGGTTCACTCTACGCCTCAAAGGGCTTGAAGGTGCTTGGCCCGATTCTCGACCGCACCCATGTCCTTTTCATCAACCGCGCCGAGCTCGAGACCATGGCCGGTACCAGTTACACAAAAGGGGCCTGGGACTGCATAAAAAGGGGATGCGACATCGTGGTTGTCACCTTTGGCCAGGGCCTGCCAATCTCAGAAAGCCGCACCCTCGCCAGCTATATAAGGGACAAAAACCGCGAATACCAGATTGATGCTGTAAAGATGACCTGGCAACAGGGAAAGACCGAGACCACCGGGGCGGGCGATGCTTTCGCCGTTGGTTTCCTCTACGCCCTTCTCAAGAACAAGCCACCGGCCGAATGTGCCACAGCCGGGGACATTACGGCGCGATTTTCCATCCTCAAACGCGGCGCCCGTGCTGGCCTGCCGACACTTGACGAGCTGTCCCGGCAGTACCTGCAGTGCACTGGCAAACAACTTTAGAGACCATCTACTTCTTTTCCGGACCGGCCTGCTTCTTATCCTGCGGCTTTAAAATCTGGTCAATCAGCCCATATTCCACCGCCTGCTCCGCGCTAAGGAAGAAGTCTCGGTCGCTGTCGCGGGCGATTTTCTCGATAGGCTGTCCGGTATGCTTGGCCAGGATGTTGTGAAGTATGGTCTTTGACCGACTCAGTTCACGGGACATGATTTCCACTTCCGTGGCCTGTCCCTGGGCCGCACCCAGCGGCTGGTGCAGGTGGATCGTGGAATTGGGCAAAGCATAGCGCTTTCCTCTGGTGCCAGCGCAAAGCAGGACGGTGGCCATACTGGCCGCCATGCCCACACAGATTGTCGACACGTCTGACTTGATTAACTGCATCGTGTCGTAGATGGCCAGACCGGCATAGATTACACCGCCCGGACTGTGGATATACAGGTTGATGTCCTTTTCACTATCCTCACGGTCAAGGTACAGGAGCTGGGCAATAATAAGATTGGCCACCTGGTCGTTTATCGGGGTACCAAGGAAGATGATGCGCTCCTTGAGCAGGAGAGAGTAGATGTCAAACGCACGTTCACCCCGGGCACCGCTCTCAATAACCATTGGTATAATGTCATTAGGCAGCATTTTCGTTTTTCTCCTTCTCGACTGGCTGGACTTCACCCCTGGCGATTGCTTCCAGCCGGGCAATTATTTTCCGGTTGAGAAGATAATTCTTCACCGAGTTCCGGGCCTGGGGAAGCGTCCAGAATTTCTTCAACCGCTCGGCGTTATCCGGGTCTTCCTTGACCATCCTCTCGATTTCTACATCCACCTCCGCCTCGGTAACCTCAATTTTCTCCTCCTCGGCCACCTGGCGCAACACCAGCGCGCGCACCACTCGCTCCCTGGCCATCTCACGCAGTTCCTGCCGGTACTCTTCCATCGTCTTGTTAATGCTCTTGAGATAGTAGTCCTCCAGACCCCTCATGCCTTCCTTGAAATTGGCGGCCTGGTCTCTAACCAGATCATCAATTTCCTCATCCACCAGCGCCGGCGGGTACTCCAGCTCGGCGAACTTAACTACGGCGTCAACCAGCTTCGCTTCGAACTGACGCCGGATGCTCGCCTCTTTACGCTTTCTGAGCTGTTCCACCAGCCTCTCCCGCCACTGCGCCAGCGACTCAGCGCCATTCTCTTTGGCGAACTCGTCATTGAGCTCCGGCAGTTTCTTCTCCTTCACCTCATTAATCGTTACCCTGAAAGAATAGTCTCTACCGGCAATACGCTTGTTTTCGTGGTCAGCCGGGAATGACAGCGTGAACTCTCTGGTCTCGCCCTTACTGGCTCCGACCAGAGCTTCAGCAAAACCCGGCAACGGTGCCGGGGAGCCTTTTTTCAACTCGCAGAGGCTGTCTTTGTGGTCGAGGAACGTCTCCCCTTTCTCCCTGCCCTCGATGTTTACAATCAGCACGTCGCCGAACTGCGAAGCCCGATCGACAGGTACCAACGTGGCGGTCTGGTCCTGAATGGACCTGATAGCAGTGTTAACCTCATCCTCCGTGACCTCGACCTGGTCAGGCTGTAAACGCATTTCCGCCCTGTAATTACCCAGCCTGACTACCGGCTTCAGCGGCACGGTCGCTTTGAACGTGACCGGATTAACCTTCACCAGCTCTATTCGCGGTCGGGCCACTGGCTCCAGCGATTCTTTCTTCAACGCCCCTTCGTATGCTTCAGGTATCAGGTGCTCCAGTGCTTCTTCCATCATGGCCTGACTGCCGATATAGCGTTCAAGAACAGCCCGCGGTGCCTTTCCCGGCCGGAACCCCGGTACCTTCACCCTGCCGACAAGGTGCTTGTAAGCCTCCTGCATCCCTTTCTCAACCTCGTCAGGATCAAGTTCAACGCTGAGTATTGCCTGGCAATCTTGGATTCTTTCCGAAGTGGTCTTCATGGTAATTAGTCTCTATCCTTTTGTCCAGCTTCAGGCTGGCACTATCTTTCTGCCTGCTTCTCCTGCTTTATCTGCAAATGGAGTTCGTCCAACTGTGCCTGGCTCACAATATCCGGCGCATCCATCATGACATCAACAGCGTTCTGATTCTTGGGATATGCCATTACACTGCGGATGGTGTTCTCGTTGCATAGAATCATCATGAGCCGATCAATACCCGGCGCCACGCCGCCGTGCGGTGGCGCTCCAAACTCAAGTGCCTCAAGGAGGTGCCGGAACCTCCGGCGCGACTCCTCCCTGCTGTATCCCAGCATACCCAGAATCTTCATTTGCAAATCAGCGTTATGGATTCTAATACTTCCGCTGGAAATCTCATACCCGTTGCACACGAAGTCATAATGTCTTGCCCGAACTTTGCCCGGGTTAGTATCCAGCAGAGGAATATCCTCTTCTCGAGGCGCCGTGAACGGGTGGTGCGTCGGCTCCCAGCGCTTAAGCTCCTCGTTCCACTCGCACAGGGGGAAATCCAGTATGAAAGCAAACGCCAGCAAATCGGGGTCAATTAACCCCAGACGACCGGCCATCTCTCGACGCAGACCGCCAAGCGACGCGTTCACCACTTTATCCGGCCCGGCCACAATCAGGATAAGGTCACCCGGCTTGGCCTCACACCTGTCCACGATAGCTCTAAGCTGTTCCTCGGACAGAAACTTGGTTACGACCGATTTAACTTTATCCGAGGTCACCTGACCTGAATTACCCGCCGCCTCTCTGCCTACTGCCATGGTGACCAGTCCTTTCGCACCCCAACTCTTGGCCAGCTCGGTCAATTCCTCAAGCTGTTTCCGCGTATATTCAGCACACCCCGGGACACTTATACCCTTCACCTTACCGCCATTCCGCACCGTATCAGCAAACACGGCGAATCCGCTGGACGCAACAATATCAGTCAGATTCCTAAACTTCATACCAAACCGTATATCCGGCTTATCGCTCCCATAGTCTTCCATCACTTCAGTGTAGGAAAGGCGCGGGAATGGTTTGATAACCTTCTTCCACGGCGCTACCGTTTCAACAAGGCCGATAAACATATCTTCAAGGAGGCGAAGGATATCATCCTCTTCAACGAAGCTCATCTCGATGTCAAGCTGGGTGAACTCCGGCTGCCGGTCGGCGCGCGAGTCCTCATCCCGGAAGCACCGCGCCACCTGGAAATACTTCTCGAAGCCAGCGACCATAAGCAACTGTTTGAGAAGCTGCGGCGATTGAGGCAGGGCATAAAACTTGCCCGGGTAGAGACGGCTGGGAACAAGGTAATCACGCGCCCCCTCCGGCGTGCTTTTCATCAATATCGGCGTCTCAATCTCGAGGAAGCCGCGGGCATCGAGAAAATCACGCATGTATTTGACAACGCGGTGGCGAAGGATAATGTTGTCCCGCATCTTGGCCCGCCGCAAATAGAGATAACGGTAGCGCAGGGCAAGATCTTCCTCTATCTCGATATCCTCGTTAATATAAAAAGGAGGCGTCCTGGAAGTATTGAGCAGTCTCGCCTCGCTTGCCAGAACCTCGATTTCGCCGGTAGCCAGCGCCGGGTTCTCGGTACCGGGCGGCCTTTTCAAGACCTCCCCGGTAACCTGCACAACATACTCGATCCTAAGCTTGTCGGCTACATCATGCGCCGCGGGCGCCACCGCGGGATTGAAAACGACCTGGGTCAGCCCGTCGCGGTCGCGCAGGTCGATGAAAATCAGGCCGCCGTGGTCACGCCGACGGTGCACCCAGCCCGCCAGCGTCACACGTTTACCAGCATGGGAAAGCCTGAGTTCGCCACAGCTATGATCTTTGAGCAAAAGACACCCCCACTAAGGGTACCGGCAATTATAACACAACCCGAACACGAGCAGATTTGCTTTGAGAACTCAGGCGGGGCCGTTTACGCCGTGGTCGCCTTCTTACGACCGAAGGCGAAGACATACACGATTTCAAGGATACCAGCAGTGTTCACTATGAACATGGCGATGTACCAGCCAAGATGGCCGTTGCGCCCGGCTTTCCACAAAGCAATCCCCTTCCACACCATCGACCACATCAAGGCAAACCAAAAGATAATCCCCAGAGAACCGAAGTCAAGCGGCATCGAGACTTACCTCCATACTTTTAAATCATACTTTTAAATCATACTTTCTATAAATTCTATAACTATAATCAATTCCGAAACAAACCGGTCAGCCGATCCACATCCCGTGGGGCCCGAAAGGTCAGCCCCTATCTGAACAATGTCCCCCTTTCTCCAGGCAGACGACAGTGAAATCCCACAAAACCAGCCCCGCCATGGGGTGTATTTCCGAACCAGTCGCGGCTGACTGCACAAGCGCACAGTCATCAACCACGAGGTATGACGAGAAAACTTCTTTGCCAATAGGTAAAACCCGTGTATTCAGCGTCTCTCAGCAGAACAAACTACGCGCGATGCCTGGGTAAACCCCGAGCACCAGAGTGAACCAGGAACACGCCACGGTTATGTCTACAATCCCAAACCCGTATGATAGAATGGGCTACCAACCAGGAGACCGTAAATGACGCTCGCCATCATTGATACCCACGCACACCTGTATATGCCCCAGTTCGACCGCGACCGGGCTGAAGTTATTAACAGGGCACGTGAAGCCGGCATAGCCGCCATCGTCAACGTAGGGATCGACCTCAAGTCGAGCGAATACGCCGTGAAGCTGGCTGAGGTAAACCCCGGAGTCTTCGCCGCGGTCGGTATTCATCCCCACGAGGTCGCCTCTGTAAGCAAGGTCGACATCAAAAGGCTTATTGACATGGCCCATCAGAAAAAGGTCGTGGCCATTGGGGAAATCGGTCTCGACTATTACCGTAGCCACTCCCCCCGTGAGACCCAGCACAGGGTGCTGGAATGGCAGTTGGAGGTCGCCGGCGAAAGCCGTCTGCCGGTAGTCATCCATTCCCGCCAGGCGGAAAGGGACATGGTAGCCGTGCTCAAAAAATGGACCGCTTCCGCACAGCCACGGGATGACGGTATCCGCGGCGTCATTCACTGCTTCAGTGGCAGCATTGAGACGGCCCGCCAGTACCTCGATATGGGTTTCCACATATCCCTGGGCGCTTACATCGGTTATCCAACCTCCAAAAGCAGTCATGCGACCATACGGGCCCTTCCTTTAGACCGGCTCCTCATCGAGACCGATAGCCCGTTCCTACCTCCTCAGTCACGCCGGGGCCAGCGCAACGAGCCTTCATACTTGCCCGTGACCGTGACGGCCCTGGCAGAAATAAAAGGAGTATCCCCGGAAGTCATCGCCCAGGAGACTACCGCCAACGCCCGGCGCGTCTTTCATTTGCCATAGCGCCGTTAGCATTCACAGCTTTCATAAATACGAAGGAGCCCTCAGTTGAAAGACCTCACGGACATACCGGACTACTCGATCCTGGACCGCCCTGAAATTCTACAATTCGTCTTCTTCCCGAGGCGCGATTGGACACCGGCACCCCCCGGCACCATGGATTATCTTATCCCGGTCGAAAAAGAAGTAAATGTCTCCGCAAGGTTTTATCCGGCGGCCGACAGCATCGCCAGCGTCCTCTATTTCCATGGCAACGGCGAGATAGCCTGCGACTATGACTGGTTCGCCCCTGAATACAATCGCCTCGGACTCGACCTTTTCGTTGCCGACTACCGTGGTTACGGGCGCGGTAACGGGGAGCCGACCATCGCCAGCATGACCTCCGATTCGCTCAAAGTCTTCGACTTCTTCCGCAATACCGTGCCTGGAACGGGAAAAGGCAAAACGTTTATTATGGGCAGGTCGCTTGGCTCAATGCCGGCGTTGACAATGGCCAGCCGCCGCGCCAATCAGCTCGCCGGACTTATCATCGAAAGCGGCTTCCCTGCCGTGACTCGCATCCTGTACCATCTGGGCTTCCACACTCCCACCGGACAGGCCGCGGCACTCGAAAAAGCCGCTCTGGCTCTCGTCAGCTCAATCAGTCTGCCATCGCTCATCATTCATGGCTCCGAGGACACGCTCATACCGTATGAGGAGGGACTTCTCCTTCACGACACTCTGGCCTCACCGCTCAAGCGGATGGTGACCATCCCCGGGGCCGGGCATAACGACATCATGCTTGTCGGAAAAGAGCCGTATTACGCCTCTATCAAGGACTTTATCGCCAGCGTTCAGAGGTATCCTGTTAAGTAGCTACCGCCCCCGCTATCAACCCAGTCCACAGGCCCGCGCCTAAGTACTTTCCGTGTCATTTACACGGTACATTTACCAGACTGAAGACCACCGCCTTACCTGATTATCCCAAGCTATAAGCAATCATTTACCCGAAGTCTACTAACCGCGATTCAGTACGGGAACGGATGGTATCAGTAACGGCAGATGTTAGAGTTCAAACAGCGAAGGGTCATGAGGGACATATTCCTAGAGGAGGTATCGCAATGACGACGAAAATGATCGAGCGAACCGAATTCTCCAAAGCGGCGGCCCTGGGCGAAGAGGTCAATTTCTGGACCGGCAAGAACCCCTGCTGGGAGATGTGCCAGTGCCCGAAGGTGATCAAGGACGAGTGCCCGGCCAGCCGCTACACCTCATATCCGTGCTGGGAAATTGAGGGCACCTACTGCAAGCTGGACAGGACTGGTACCAACGGTAAAGATACCAGTATCTGCGAGATTTGCCGTGTCTACAAGCGATGGGGGGAGAACCAGCCGATCCAGCTAAAGCTCTTCGGACGTGGGATTGACTCCACCATAAGAACACAGTAGCTGGTATCCTCCGCGCAAACCAGTTAGTGACATCTGGTGCACCGGGGCACGGAGCTTAACGACCCGATGATACTCTGCCCACCTTAAGAGATGTGACTGAAGGAGTAAAGACTTGGAGAGACCAGCCAGCCTGACATTGCCTGGAAGTGAAGCCAGCGGCTATGCCGGCAAGGTATTCAAGCAGACCCAGAAGATAATGTCGGATACGCGGGGCCAGGCAGGCGCTCTTGTACGGGTGCTCGAGGAAACACAGGGCATCCTTGGTTATCTTCCCGTCCCTATTCTCAAGACAATCTCCCGGGATCTGCGGGTACCGCTGAGCGAAGTCTACGGCGTCGCCACTTTCTATAACTTTTTCACTCTGGCGCCTCGCGGCCAGCACATAATCCAGGTCTGCATGGGTACAGCCTGCTATGTCAGAGGCGGAGAAAGAATACTTGCTACTTTACAGAAAGAACTCGGCGTCGAACCCGGTGGCACCACCCCTGACAACAAGTTCACACTGGAGGTAGTAAGGTGTCTCGGGTGCTGCGGACTGTCCCCGGTAGTCGCCATCGGCGAAAAAGTCTATCGCCGTATGACACCCACCAGCGTTATGGAAGTACTCAAGAGCTACGCATGAGGTGAGTTTCGAAGTGCCCCGCATCACATCGCCAACCCAACTCGCCGAACTTTTGCGCTCTGCAAACGCCGCGCTCGCAAAACGCGAAAACGGCACGCAGGTCAAGGTACACCTTGGTACCTGCGGCATTTCGTCGGGCGCCAGCGAGGTGCTGGAGACCTTCGTACGCGAAGTCGAACGGCAAAATCTGACATCAGTCACCGTTGGTAAGGCCGCTTGCATCGGTCAGTGCGCCCGCGAACCCATCGTGACCGTGATCACACCCGACCGCAGTCGATGGGTCTACGCCGAAATGACCCCCGATATGGTGCCGCAATTAATCCGACAGCACCTCATAGCCGGCAAGCCGGTCAAGGAGTGGCTTCTGAACCTTGATGCCCCACTCTTCAAGCGCCAGGTCATCCGTATTATGCACAACCAGGACCATGACCCATCCAGCATCGAGGAATACATTGCCGGGGGCGGCTACATGGCGCTGGCCAGAGTGCTCTCCAGCATGACGCCGGAGCAGGTGATTGAGGAGGTCAAGAAATCTGGCTTGCGCGGCCGTGGCGGGGCTGGATTCTCGACGGCCACCAAATGGGAATTTGTGCGAAAAGCCAGCGGTTCCGAAAAGTTCGTCGTCTGCAACGGGGACGAGGGTGACCCGGGCGCATACATGAACCGCGCTGTTCTGGAAGGCAACCCGCACTCGATTATCGAAGGAATGGCCATCGGAGCCTTCGCTATTGGCAATGTCAAACAGGGCTTCGCCTACATCCGCGCTGAGTATCCTCTAGCCATCGAGACTCTGAGCAACGCTATTCGCCAGGCCCATGAGTACGGCCTGCTCGGCAGCAACATTATGGGCACCGGGTTCGATTTCTCTCTTGATATCTTCCCCGGCGCCGGCGCCTTCGTATGCGGTGAAGAGACAGCGCTATTGGCCTCCATCGAGGGCAAGCGCGGTATGCCCCGCCAGCGTCCCCCATTCCCGGCGAACAAAGGCCTCTTCGACAAGCCCACCACCCTCAACAACGTCGAAACATGGTCAAATATTCCCCTTATTATCAACAACGGCGCTGCCTGGTTCGCCTCGGTAGGAAACGAGAAGTGTAAGGGCACCAAGACCTTCTGTCTGGTGGGCAAGGTCAACAACACGGGCCTGATCGAAGTCCCTCTGGGTACTACCATTGGCGAGATGGTCTTCGACATCGGGGGCGGCATGCCCAAAGGCCGCCGCTTCAAAGCTGTTCAAATCGGGGGGCCCTCGGGAGGTGTCATCCCCATTCATCACCTCAATACGCCGCTGGATTATGAGGCCGTGACTGCCCTGGGAGCTATCATGGGCTCCGGCGGCCTGATCGTAATGGATGAAGACAACTGTATGGTTGATGTTGCCCGGTTCTTCCTCCAGTTCAGCCGTGATGAGTCCTGCGGCAAATGCACAACCTGCCGTGCCGGCATCCCCAAGATGCTTGATATTCTTACCAGAATCAGTCGCGGCCAGGCCACCATCGAAGATATCGACCTTCTCTCAGAACTCGGCGAGCTTATCAGTGCCGCCTCACTGTGCGGCCTTGGTCAGACCGCTCCCAACCCGGTGCTGAGCACATTGCGCCACTTCCGCGAGGAGTATGAAGCTCACGTCATCGACAAGAAGTGCCCGGCTGCAGTCTGCCAATCGCTCTTTCGCGCCCCATGCCAGCATACCTGCCCGGTCGGGCTTGACGTGCCTGGCTATATAGCCCTTATCAAAGCGGGCCAGTTCGACCAGTCCTACCGGTTAATTCGACAGCGCCTCCCCTTCCCATCTGTCTGTGGACGAGTCTGCCACCACCCGTGCGAAGGAAAGTGCCGACGCGGCCAGATTGATGAACCGGTAGCCATCCGACATCTTAAGCGAGCCGCTGCCGACTACGCTATGGCCAACGGTGTTGACTACATACCTGCGCCGAAGCCCAAAAAGAACCAGCACGTGGCCATCGTCGGCGCCGGCCCCGCCGGTCTTTCTGCCGCGTGGGATCTTGCTGCAGAAGGCTACTCTGTAACCGTCTTCGAGGCGCTCCCCGTGGCCGGCGGCATGATGGCAGTCGGCATACCTGAATGCCGTTTGCCGCGCGACCTTATCAAGCACGAAATCGAAACCATCTGCAAGCTTGGTATTTCCATCAAGCTAAACTCGCCCATCAAAGACGTGGTAGCTCTGCTGAAAGATGGCTTCCAGGCTGTCTTCATCGCCAGCGGTGCCCACCGCGGTGAAAAAATGGGCATCCCCGGCGAAGAGCTCGAAGGCGTCTGGGATGCCATCGAGTTCTTGCGTGAGGCTAATCTTGGCCACAAAGTGACGGTCGGCGGCAGAGTAGCAGTCATCGGCGGCGGCAATTCGGCCATGGATGCCGCCCGGGTCGCCCTGAGAAAAGGCGCCGGCGAGGTGCACGTCTTCTACCGCCGTGAGAAAACTGATATGCCAGCATTGCCTGAAGAAGTCCTTGCCGCCGAAGAGGAAGGCATCCAGGTCCACTCCCTGACACTCCCGACCAAGCTTATCGGCCGCGACGGCAGGGTAATGGCCATGGAATGTGTTCGTCTAGAACCGAAAGAGTTCGACCGCAGTGGCCGCAGGACACCTTATCCCATCCCGGGCTCTGAATTTACCGTGGACACTGACATGGTTATCGAAGCCATCGGTCAAAGCCCTGACACCTCCTTCTTGGTCGGCGACGGCTTCAAGCTCGGCCGGGGCGGGACGATCGTGGCCGACCCCAGAACACTGGCCACCGGCGTGCCCGGCATCTTTGCCGGCGGCGACGTCGTCACCGGACCACAAACGGTCACCGAGGCGATTGCCGCCGGCCAGCGGGCCGCGTCATCCATAAAACGCTTCCTCGAGGGCAAGCCGCTATCGCCGCTGGTTGAACGCAGCGACTGCGAACCGGTTACAGTACCTCAGGAGCCGCCAACCGAGGAGGAGCTGAAGCCAACCAATCGCGTCCCCATCAGCGAAATCGACATCTCCAGGCGCCGGACGACGTTCGAGGAGACGGTTGCGCCTTACACGCGCAGTGAGGCCATGATGGAAGCCTCAAGATGCCTTCGATGCGACCTTCAGGGAGAGCCGCAGTGACCAGAGAAATCAACCTGACAATAAACGGCCAGCTCGTGAAAGGTACCGAGGGCGATACCATACTTACGGTCTGCCGGAAGAACGGTATCTACGTACCCACCCTCTGCCATCTTGAGGGCCTCTCCGATGTCGGCTCCTGCCGTCTCTGCGTCGTCGAGATTGAAGGCGAAAGACGCATCAACCCGGCCTGTACCTACCCGGCACGTGAAGGTCTGGTGGTACGCACAAGTACCGATAAGCTTGAGAAGTACCGCCGTATGATCCTTGAACTCATGTTCACCGAGCGCAACCATCTCTGCGCTTTCTGTGCCGCCAGCGGCGAGTGCGAGCTTCAGGCTCTGGCTTACCGATACCGGATGGACCATGTCCGCTACCCGTATTCTTGGCCATCCCTGCCAGTCGACCCGGTCAATCCCCACATCATAATCGACCATAACCGGTGCATTCTCTGCGGCCGCTGCATCCGTATCTGTGCCGAGATTGTCGGCAACCATACGCTCGATTTCGGCCGGCGCGGCTGGAAAACAATGGTATGCGCCGACCTTAACCAGCCGCTGGGGGAGTCGTCATGCATATCATGCGGGGCCTGCCTACAGGCCTGCCCCACCGGCGCCATTTTCAGCAAGACTGACGCCTATCGGGGCAACCTCACTAACTGCAAGACAGTAAGGACTGTCTGTTCACAGTGCGGCCTCGGCTGTGAAATCGATGTCCTGACCAAAGACCAGGGGCTGGTACGCATTGATTCGCCGAACCTTGCTGTCCCCGGCGGCCAGCTTTGCGTGAGGGGCCGCTTCGAACAGCTTTATGAAAAGCACGAACGCATCCTTACACCAGCTATAAGCAATACGCGGGGTGAGTTCCGCAATGTAAGCTGGGTAGAAGCTGTCAACCGTGTAGCCCGGGGACTGAGCGACATTAAAAAGCGCTACGGCCCCGAAAGCATCGCCGGCATCGCCTCCAGCCGCGCTACCAATGAGTCTTTGCGGGCCTTCTCCGGCTTGCTGCGCGAGATCATCGGCACATCACGACTCGACGCCCTGGACGGGGATGCCTTTCGCACCGCAGTCAAGGGCATCACTGCCGCAGGCGCTTCACTGACGCTCTCTGTGGAGGCCCCCATCAACGAGATTCTCCAGGCCGACTGCATTCTGATTGTCGGCGCCGAGCCGCTCAAGAGCCATCCGGTTGCCGGAAGCTATATTCTGCAGGCCACCAGTCGAAACCGGGCACAGCTTATAACTCTGGACAGCCGGCCTGACCCATTCCACTATCGGACGCCGCTACAAATCAGACCGAAGCCGGGAGCCCTCGAACGGACATTGAAAGCCTTCATCGCCAGTATCATTCAGAAAGGTCTGGGCAAACCCGAAGCTTTGGGAGCCGATCTCACCTCATATTACGCCTCAATCGACGTGAACAGCGCCAGCCAGCTCTCCGGCATCGTTCTCAAAGACCTTGAAAACGCCGCCGCGGTCTTTGCCGCCGCTAAACATGCCGTCATCGTCTACGGCGATGGGGTGTTCGACACCAGGAGCCCCTCGATTATAGCCGACGTGCTCAACCTCGCGGCCATCACCGGGAATATCAAGGATGGCAAAGCAAGCATTATCGGCCTCAAGCCGAACGGCAACAGCCGCGGGGCCTGGGAGATTGGAATCGCTCATATGGAGCATAGTGCCCTCGAGGAAACCGGGCAGGATAAAATCAAGGCCGCGTATATCTTCGCCGCCGACCAGTATGTCGACAATCAGGACCTGATTGCCCGTCTCAAGAAAGTCAATTTCGTCGTCGTCCAAGCCAGCTATGCCTCGCCGCTGACCGAGATTGCCAGCGTCGTCCTGCCATCGCCGACCTGGGCGGAGCGCGGAGGGAGCTACACCACACTTGACGGGAGACGGGTGAAGAGTAATCCCGTCCTGAGAAGTCCCAGCGGCATCAGCGACGATGCGGCGGTCATCAATGACATCGCACTGCGCTTGAGCAAAGCGCACAGGAAGGCCCGGGCATGAGTAAAGTAAAGGTCGCCACCGTCTGGTTGGAAGGATGCTCCGGCTGTCACATGTCATTCCTCGATATTGACGAGGCCATTATCGACCTCGCCGGTATACTCGAGTTTAAGCGCAGTCCCATTACCGATATCAAGGAATTCATGCCGGTTGATGTTGGCCTCGTCGAGGGGGCCGTCGGCAATACCGAAGAGGAAGAGACACTGAGACACCTCAGGGCCAATTGCAGGATTCTGGTTGCACTCGGCGACTGCGCCTGCTTCGGCGCCGTCAACGCCATGCGTAATCCTTTTGACAAGCAGGATGTCCTCAAACGGGCCTATGTCGATTCCGAAAGTACCGTCAAGGGGAAGATTCCGGCTTCCCCGGAACTGCCGGTACTGCTCGAACAGGTCAAGCCGGCCAACCAGGTAGTCAGGGTTGATTGCTATGTGCCCGGTTGTCCGCCGACCCCGGAGGCTATCAAATACACCATTAAGGAACTGCTTGCCGGCAGAATGCCCATCCTGCCGGTAGAGATGATGCGTTTCGATTGAGTCAGAGGTCAAACAGCGTGCCAGAAACTATCAATAAGATTGAGATAAACCCCGTCAGCCGCATCGAAGGGCATGGAAAGGTCACCATTCAGCTCGACAATGCCGGAAATGTTGACCAGGTGAGGTTCAACGTCACCCAGTTCCGCGGTTTCGAGAAGTTCGTTGAAGGCCGAGTCTTCTGGGAAATGCCGGTCATCACTCCGCGCATCTGCGGCATCTGTCCCGTCAGCCACCACCTGGCAGCGGCCAAGGCATGCGACGCCATCCTGGGAGTGGAGATACCTCCGCCTGCCAAGAAGCTCCGTGAACTCCTCCATCTCGGACAGTTTATCCAGTCACACGCCATGCACTTTTTCCACCTCGCCAGTCCGGACCTTCTCCTTGGTTTCGAAGCCGACCCGGCCAGTCGTAATGTTATTGGCCTGATTGCCGCGGCGCCGGACATCGCCCGGCAGGCAGTTATGACCCGCGCTTTCGGCCAGACCATTATTCAGAAGCTGGCTGGCAAGCGGATTCATCCGAGCTGGGCTATCCCTGGTGGCGTTAACGCGGCCCTATCCGGCGAAGACCGGGACGAACTTCTCCGGAATGTCGATGCTGTCTTCCCGGTCATCCATCTTGGCATCAAGCTGATAAAAGAGTATTACGCTGCTCATCGGGATGAGGTCAACACCTTTGCCAATTTCGAGTCGGCTTATCTCGGCCTCGTAGACCGTGCCGGCAACCTGCAGTTCTACGATGGCCTCCTGCGGCTGAAAGACCGCAGGGGACTGGTCCTCGAGGACGGCGTTGACCCCGCCGACTATTTATCCCTGATTGAAGAGCGCGTTGAAGACTGGTCATTTCTTAAGTTCCCATACTACCGTAAGCTTGGCTACCCCGCCGGCATTTACCGCGTCGGCCCCCTCGGCCGACTTAATGTGGCTGACGGCATCTCCACGCCGCTGGCCAACACTGAACTGGCCGGCTTCCGCCGTTTTGCCCCGGACACGGAAGAAATGGTCAAGGGGTCAATGTACTTCCATCTCGCCCGTCTTATCGAGCTGCTCCATGCCGCTGAAAAGGCCAAATCCCTGCTCGAAGACCCGGAGATTCTCTCCACGGATATTCAGGTAACTTCAAACCGCTACAACGAACAGGGGATTGGCGTCATTGAAGCACCCCGCGGCACCCTCATCCACCACTACTGGGTTGACAGGACCGGCAAGATACTCAAGGCGAACCTGATTGTAGCCACCGGCCACAACAACGCTGCCATGAACCGGTCCGTCTACGAGATAGCCCGGCTGTACATCAGGAACGGCGACGTTCGGGAAGGGATTCTTAACCGTGTGGAAGCCGCCATCCGGTGCTACGACCCCTGTCTCTCCTGCTCAACCCATGCTCTTGGCCAAATGCCGATGGCAATAGAGATAGTCTCACCAGCCGGGCAACTGCTCCGGCGAATCGCACGCTAAGCGAGGGTCAGTCTCACACATTCAGCGGATCTATCAGGGCTCGCTGGTTCTCCGGTACGCCCAGTTCTTCCAGGACGATGTCCCTCATCGCGGAAAGCGCCACTCTGAGTTCACGCCGCTGACGCTTTGAAAGACGGGACACCACCCGGCGCATGGTCTCCCTTTTCATGGCTGAATGATATTTCTTTCGGCCGTCCTCAGTGAGTTTGAACCTTACTTGATTGTACCGTCTGATATCATTGACCCTTGAAATCAAGCCTTGCTTTTCCATTCGACACAGAATATTGGATATTGATGCAGGTTCGCGCAGGAGCCGCCGTGCTATCTCGGTCGGTGTAGCCCTGCTTCCAAGCCTGTCGATCATCCAGAGCATGGCTGACTGCTGGTTGGTAATGCCATATTGAGCAAGTTCCTCGTTTCGAAGACGGGTTATCGCATGGCTAACCAGGCGTATCAGATTCCAGATGATAAAGTAATCATTATCAGAGCGCCGATCTGCCATTGTCCTGAACTCCTCCTGCAGTTACTATCCGGACTTGATGCACGCAAAATAACCAATAACGACCAGCGAGCCTCATAGTTCAGAAGAGAATGCCGGCCTGCCTGTCAGTACTCTACTCGTCAAAGCTATCGCCGTTGACGCTACCCTGCGGATATTGACACGCCGTCATATCGCGTTTAAACTGGTTAGTGAATTCACTAAGTGAATTATAATACAGCGATCGGGCGGTGTGGTACAGACCTTTAGCTCCTGCCTTATAAATCGGGTCTTACGGTTCAGTTGGTTACGTTGGGTACATCGATGGGCATTGGTTAGGTCAGATACAACCCCTGCCCTGCAACGGGAGGTCTTTGTGGCAAATCCGTGTCTCGCAAAAGAAGGGGAGGCCGCTCTGGAAAGTATTGTGGGCTTCTGGCCGGTCATTGTCCAGAATGCTCAAAGGGAAAAAATGCTCCGCATCATATCCCTTTTGATGAAAGACCGCGGGATCTCGGAAGCACCCAAGGACTTAGTCATCGAAGCCGCAAGACTGGCGAACTCCAAGTTTCTTGACCCGGTCATTCACATGGCGGAGGACTGGGAAAAATTCAAACGAATGACCTCGCAACCATACCACGACAAAGACGCCTATTATGCGGTGCCCATCGTGGTCAAGCGGTGGCCTCCTGTCCGAATTGCCCCTACCAAAAGCCCTGATGAGACGAGGGTAATCGCATTCTGCGCCAGTCCGAGAAAGGGTGGTAACACCGAAATACTCATTAGAGAGACATTGCGGGGTGCTGAAGATGCCGGTGCGACGACGGAATACGTCCACCTGCAGTCCCTCAAAATAGGCTACTGTATCGGTTGCCGCCGTTGTAAAGACCCTGACTACGATGGTATTTGTGCCGTCAAAGACGACATGTCGCATATTTACCAGAAGATTATCGATGCCGATGCCGTCGTAATCGGATTTCCCGTTTATACCGGTCGAGAATCGGGGCAACTGGCTGTATTTCTCGACCGCTGGGACTGCCTCGCCAGAGTTGGCTCCAGGTTGCTGAAGCCTGGAAGAAGAGCCTTGGTCATCGGGACCTGGGGTTATCCCTACGACGACACTTACGACGACGTTATGTCTCGAGTAATGATTACTCTGCGTCTCCACCGTATCGAAACGGTAGAGGCAATTTCGGCGGGCGGTTTTGCCGGCATGCTGCATGGTCTGGATGATGACCGTAAAGCGATCATCCTTGCTCATCCGGAACAATTGCGCAAGGCGTACGAAGCCGGTAGGGCCCTGGTTTTAGGGAGTTGAACTACTTACTGGAGGTGCGGTATGAATGAACCACGGCTGTCACAAGAAGCCCAATCTATCATTGACGAAATGGTGAACCGCCGTCCACCCCTGATGCGGTCCAGCCGGCGGGCCTGCTACATGCGCTTGATATCTCTACTGCTCTGCGAGAATGGTGCGGAGGAGGCCGACCGCGCTACAGCCATCGAAGCCATAAAGATGGCCGAGAACCGCGGCCTTCAGCCAATTTTCGACCGCTGGGACGACCCGGATAGCTTCCAAAAACGGGTGCTGGATCCAATGCTTGACATCAATGCTTACAACGCCATCCCCATCCAGGTAAAGCGCTGGGAACCAACGCTGATAAGACCACCGAAGCCACCAGAGCAAATGAGCGTTTTGGCCTTCTGCGCCAGCCCCCGTGTTGGCGGCAACACCGACGTGCTTATTGATTATGCCCTGCAAGGAGCGGCAGATGCCGGTGCCAGGATTGAGAAACACAATCTTCAAAAAATGAAGATTAGCTACTGTCTGGGTTGCCGCAAGTGCAAAGACCCGGATTTTGAAGGCTTATGTTCAATCAAAGATTCCATGACCGGGATGTACGACAAGATTATGAAGTGCGATGCATTGGTCGTCGGCTTTCCCATCTACACCAGCCGGGAGTGTGCCCAGATGTCTACCTTCCTTGACCGCCTTGATTGCTTCGAACGTTTCCCCTATCGGATGACCATGCCTCCGGACAAGCGTGCCATGGTCATCGGCACATGGGGCTATCCCAACGTGGATGCCTACGACTGGGTAATCGAACGTGTGATGATAGTCCTCAACCTGCACAGGATACCTACCATCGAAGCGATATCCGCCTGCGGCTTTGAAGGGAAGCTCCATGGATGGGACGAGCATCACAAAGCAGTGATAACCCGATACCCCGATGAACTCAAGAAGGCATATCAGGCCGGCAGGAGTCTGGTGACCGGACAATAGCTAAGGTCGATAGCAAAATCCCATTGCTAATTCGGAGACTGCCAAATGACTGCTGAGCCAGCAACACCAAAGGTAGAACCCTACAACAGGAAACCACTGCCCAATTATGAGGTTGTCCCGTTACGGAGCGAGTGGATAACCGTCGGCGCCGTGCAGATGAAGACCTACAATGTGGATCCCGCAAACCCCCGGCCAATCCTTAAGAAGAATCTGGACCATATGCTATGGCTCATCGATACCGCCCAACGGAGAGGCCATACTGACCTGCTCGCCTTCCCTGAATTCAGTCTTCAGGGTACCGCTCAAGGTGTCTGGACACGCGAGCAACTGCTGAGAATCGCGATTGAGGTCCCCGGCGAAGAGACTGAAATTATTGGTCAGAAGGCAAAGCAGTACAACTGCTATATCGTTGTCTCCTGCTTCACCAAGCAGACAAAAGAATGGCCGGGTCATTTCTTTAACGCTTCCTTCATCATTGCCCCGAACGGACAGGTTATTTCGCACCACTGGAAAGCACATTATGATCCAGGAATGCTGGAAATCGGCACAACCGTGCACGATGTGCTTGACGAGTTCGTCAAGCGCTACGGTTGGGATGCAGTATGGCCGGTTGCCCGCACCGACATCGGCAACATCGGTCACTATACCTGTTCAGAAGGTTTCGCCCCGGAAACGGCCAGGGTCTACGCTTTCAAGGGCGCTGAAATCCTTGTGTGGTCAACCACCGGGGGCATGGGACGAGAAGAGGCACGGGCTATCGGTCAGACGTACTTCCGTCGGCAGGACGTCTACGGTATCCAGTTGGATGCTGCACTTCGCCCTGAGAATGATTACGCACCGGAACTGGGGGGTTCTGGCCTCACCTACATATGGGACCCGGCGGGCATATGCCTGGCGGAAGCACATTACCCCCATGAGACTATATTGACAGCATCAATACCGATAGGCGCCTTCAGAAAGCGTCATTCCATTCCGGTTCTGAGAAAGGAACTGTACGCTCCAGAATACGCCAGGTATGAGGGTAAATATCCGCCGAATATGTACGCCAAGTACCTTCCGAAGGACCCTTTAGACGGAATCAACTGGGCCCGTAAGAACGCCAGATGGTAGCACTACCGGCAGGGCCGCCAGACCAATGAAAGCTATCTGTCTTATTTTTTAAGAAATGGAGAGCGAAAAATGTCGGAACTGAGTGAACTGCTGGCGAAACGGATTAAGGCTGAGTTACCCCGCACAGAACTGGAAAAATACATCTCCGATTTTCTAAAGCAACAGACAATGTGTACCATTGCCACAACGGATGGCATTTGGCCAAGGGCCACACCCGTTGAATACTACTCCGAAGGTCTGACTCTGTACATTGCCGCTGACCGCGGCCAGAAGACCAAAAACCTGAAGATAAACCAAAATGTGAGTGTCGCAATAGTCAATACTGTGCGTCCTGATTGGACGGGAGACGATTGGAAACAGGTCAGGTCACTTCAGATTACCGGCAAGGGTTATCTCTTAGCATACGGCGACCCCGACTATCAGCATGCCCTGGATGTCTACAACTGGCGGCCGTTTATGAAGTTACTCGACAGGGACCCGGGACATATTTCCAGAGAGCGCCTGATGCTGAAAGTTGTGCCTGAGAAAATCGAGGTTTTCGACCTCGGACTTCTGCTGCGCGGCTTCAGCGGACGCCAGACCTGGACGCCTTGATATCGAGACAGCGGATATTGCCTGAACTGCATACCCCGGATACCGTGATAACTTTCGGGAGGTTATTAAATGCGCTTAAGCAGGCAACTCACAGAAAAAGAGCGCGAGGAATTCATCAAAGCAAACCGGCACGGCATACTGGCATTTGGCGGGAGAAAGCCGTATGCCATCCCGATGGGCTACATGTATCGAAATGGCACCATCGTACTGGGGTTTTTGACAAGACCGGCCGGCCGGAAGCTGGAATACCTGGCAAGGAGCCGGCAAATCTGTTTTACCATCTGCCGCCCCCGCTGGTTCACTCCTGACCTGCGACATCCCTGTACTACGGTCATCGTTGAAGGACGACTCGAAGAGATAGCTGACCATACCAAATACGGACTTACCGGAAAACTGCCCGAAAGCCTTAAGAATCGGGGGCTGAGACTGCTGGCAATCAAGCCAAACGCGCTTGGTTCACGGCAATGCACGCGCAAACCGTGTGAACTCTTTGAGCAAAAGGAGAGGCCATGAAATTAGACCTCATAGTCGTTGGCGGCGGTCCTGGCGGACTTATGGCGGCGAAGACCGCAGCGGAAGATGGCCTCAAAGTACTCGTCATTGAACGTAAACAGGCGGCAATAGCCTGCGGCTTCCAGGCCGTCAAAGCAATTCAAAAAGAGACGGATGGGAAGAAGGGCATGCGGGAATACGCGAAGTGGTGGCAGCAAGCCTTTGCCTTTAACAGGCAAGACCATTTCAAGACATTTGATATGGCCTACTCGCTAACAAGACTCTGCACCAGTGAGGAAATTGACCAGATTTACCGCCTTTTCCAGGATAAGATTGGCATTCCACCATGCCTGGTCAACAAGAATATGGGACTTATAAAAGAGAAATCACCGCAACTTTATGAAAAGCTGACAAAAAGCATAAATCAAACTACTATTTTGAAGGCGAACAGGCGGTAAAAAGGAAGCGGACGAGATACGCCGTCTGCAACACGCAAGCTTCCTCAATCACATTGAACAGGGATTGAGAACCCAACCCTGGTCCCTTTGCCGGGCTCGCTGCTGATCCAGATTTTGCCCCCGTGGAGTTCGATAAGCATTTTACTCAGCGGCAGGCCTATCCCCAAACCACCAAGCCTCTCCTGATCCCGTGACCTGCGGTGGTATGGGTCAAAAACGTGCGGCAAGTCCTCTGGGGCAATACCCCGACCATTATCCTGCACCTCAACTACTACCTGCCCGTTCGACTCGGCTCGAGCACTGACACGAATGCTGCCGCCGGATGCGGTGTACTTCGAAGCGTTCTCAACCAAACTCATGACAACCCACCGTAGTCGAGCTTCGTCACCATCGATCTGCGGAAGGGTCGGTGGCGCATCAAGATTAAGTGTCTGTGCCTTCCCAAACACCAACGGAGTCATTGCTGCCACCACATCTTGTAGAAGACGCTGGATATCCATCGGCTGCAATCTAATATCCAGCATCCCTCTTTCAGCTCGAGCCAGGTCGAGCAATTGCTCAATTCTCCTATCCAGATCCAGAGCGCCCCTGTGGACAATACTGGCAAGCTGACCAGTCACGCCCTGCTGTGATATTTCCTCTGCAAGCAGTTCACTCGCGGCAACCATGACTGTCAGCGGGGTCTTAAGCTCGTGGACAAGTGACCTGGTGTATTCCGTGCGCCGGTTGATTTCAATCTCAAGTTGCTGCCGGGAGCGCTGCTCACTTTCATAGAGGTGTTTCAATTCAGCCTCGGCTTTTCTCCGTTCGCTGATGTCACGAATCACACCGACCAGTCCGATGAGCCGACCTTCCTCATCCCTGAGAGCGCCGTACCTTGCTTCTACCGGCACGATGGAACCGTCCTTGCGTATCCATTCCAGTTCGAAGACCCGCGAGCGCAGAGGGTCACACCTGCCCGCTTTCTCAAGAGCAAGCTCTTCTGCAAGAACCCGGGAGACCTTCTCAAGTGAAGTCCCGGTAAACACTCTGTCTATAGGTACGTTAAGGGCCTCACTGGCACTGTACCCGAGCAACTGAGTGATACTCGGGCTGATATAGAGAGGTTTCATTGACAGGTCGGCCATGATGACCACATCCCTGATATTATCGGCCAGCAGGCGGCAACGTTTCTCGCTCTCCTCGAGCGCCTGCTCCGCCTTATTTCGCTCGGTAATGTCCCGGATGAGCACTAAAGAGCCGAAGGCACCACCGCGGCGCCTTGTCAAAGGCTGACTCCGTACCTCAAGGACACGAGCATCGCCGGTATCACGGCCCACCGTAATGACAGCAGTAGCTTCCCGCGCTGTCTCGACCACATGCTCCGGGCAATCCGGCCAGACTTCCAGTATATGTTTACCCACGCTAGGCCCCGTCAGGCCGATCATATGACGTGCGGCTGGATTAATGTCCAGCACCAATCCACCGCCGTCGACCACAATGAAGCCATCATCCATAGCTTCAATAACCATATTGCGTGCCACGGGCACCGGCCGAAAAAGGCGGAAACGGAAAATGGTCACCGCATAAATTAATCCGGTCACTGTGAAACAAAACGGGGTGAGGTCGAGGCCTCTGATGGGACTGAAGCCCGCCAGATAAACGCCGTTCCCCAGCAGAGGCACGCCCAGACCGATGAGCAGAGGGATAGTCTGCCGCCGATAAAGCTCATGGCGACGTATCACGGCCTTAGCCAGAACAAAAATTCCGGTCAATATCGCCACATAATCATAGGCGGCAGCGAACCAGAACCACCCGCCGTGAGTGTAGACCAGGTTCTGCGCGGGCGAGCCTACCGCTATATCAATGCTTGACCAGATAAGACCATGCCACTCATTAGTGAAAGCTAGAATGACGGTCACCCCGGGAACAAGCCACAAGAGGGCCATGAGGTGACGCCGCCAATGTACTTTGACACGGGCATACTCAATGGCAAACAGCAGAACGAGCACCGGTACGCTGGCAATGCCAAGATACTCCCACTTAGCCCAGAACACCTTGGCCCAGTATGGTTCAGCCGCCGCCTCCAATGCACGTGTGATTGCCCACTCAGCAACCGCAAGCATGAGGAAGGCGAAGGGCCGGGCACCGGGGTTGGACCGTCTCGGCCAGACAATAACAGCAAAGCTGATGGCGAGACCACCAGCCACACAGAAGGCTATCGCGTATAAGGGAAACGTTAAGGTCACGACATCTCCAGCGACTCAAGTCCGGGCCCAACAGTGGTGCAGCGAATAGGCGCCGCCGGCATTACTACATGGACCTGGACTCTTAGCCCCACCGGCGCCTGTTTGCCTTATTAAACTTAACTGACAGCATCTGTCAACTATTTTTTACCAAATATTCACCAAATATTTACGAATCCGGACGCAGTTCAATACCGGAACCGTTAAGCGGGGTAACGACAACTGTAGTGCTTAAATAACCAGGGGAGACTGTTACGAACAAATTAGCTGGTGAGCCGCCAGGGACTCGGACCCTGAACCTACTGATTAAGAGTCAGTTGCTCTACCGGTTGAGCTAGCGGCCCGTTCACGATTGCGGAAGCAAATTGTACCATACCGCACGCTCTTATGACAACGCTTTCAAAGCTTTGAAGACAGGGTGCTTTAAAGTCTGTCGCGCACCGGGAGACCCGGTCTTACCGCCGACAATACCAACCGTAACAGTAGTCTGGCACACACAATCACGCAGAAACACCTACCAGAACTGTGGTTTATACTGACCGGCTTCGTGGTATACTTTCCTAGCTAGGCGCCGAGAAGGCCCTCTGCTGGCCCGGGCTCCGGTGTCCTTACTACGTAGTCCTTGTTGCTTCGAACCCATCGCTACGTACGGAATGTGGCTCCCATCTCCAGACCAGCGCCCTCCGAACATCAGCATCTCGCGCCCCAATTAATCCAGGACGGTGAGGCAAGTGAAGACAAGGTCGGTTCTAATAGTCGATGATGAAGCATCAATCAGGGAATCCCTGGCTGAATGGCTGACGAACAAGAACTTCCAGGTTGCCACTGCTGACGATGGTGAACTGGCCTTGATGATGATTGCCGAGACACACTACGATGTCGTCGTGCTCGATATCCGCCTGTCCACCAAGAGCGGCGTCGAGATTCTCAAAGAGGCCAAAAAATACCGTCCCAATTTGAAAGCTATCATGATTACCGGCTACCCTTCAGTGGAGACGGCGGTTGAGACAATGAAGCTCGGCGCTATTGATTACCTCATCAAGCCGTTCGACCCCGAAACCCTCGAACTCAAGATTGAAGAGGCTATCAGGCCCAAGTTCTTCTACGCCTCGCTCCACAAGAAGGCCTTCGACGATTTCGTCGCGTCGCTGATGAGGGTGATGACAGTATACGGTGTCATGAAGCGCAACTCCAAGTTTGCCTTCGACCGGGTCGTAAATCCAAAAGACATCGTACTTGACTACGACGTCACCCTGCTGCCCCCGAAGAAGTATCTTCTCCCACAGGTCGAGACCCTGATGCAGTTCAGGCTCGGCAGCTCTTTCCAAGTAGCTCCATCATACGAACGTGACCAGCGCGTCCTCATCGGCGTTCACCCCGATGACCTCACGGCCATCGAACTGCTCGACCAAGCATTTCTGAAAACATCTCCCGACCAATTCTATATCTCGCGCCGCGAGAACACGACTATCATCGCCGTTGACAACCTCCATCCGTCACCCACTGCCTTCTGCCCCAGCGTCGGCACCGCCGTCAAAGAGAGCGGTTTCGACCTCCTCCTCACCGACCTGGGCGAAGAGTATGTAATAACCATCGGTAGCGCCAGGGGCAAGCATCTCCTGGAACAGCACGCCGATGCCGGAACCGCCAGCGATATTGAGGTTCTGGCGGCCAAGTCAGAGCAGTCAAAGGCAATCAAGCGGTACCAGAATACCCTTTCAGTCCCCATCAGCGAAATACCCCGCCTTCTTGACCGGAGCTATGACAGCAAGTACTGGGAAAGAAAAGCGGAGAACTGCCTCAACTGCGGTTCATGTGTCATGGTCTGCCCGACCTGCTTCTGCTTCGATATCCAGGACGAAGTGGCTGTTGACCTCTCCGAAGGAGTGCGAAAACGCCAGTGGGACGGCTGTGTTTTGACAGACTTCGCCAAGGTTGCCAGCGGTGAGAACTTCCGCCACAGCCGTGGGAGCCGCCTGCGGCACCGCATGTTCCGCAAGGGCAAATACATCTTCGAACGTTATGGCGCACTCGGATGTGTCGGTTGCGGCCGTTGCGTCGCCGCCTGTCTTCCTGACATCGCCAGCCCCCTCAAAGTATTCAATGAACTGAAGGAGCTATAAGGTGACCAGCCCAGCACCAACAAGACAGGACAACCTGTATCTCCCCAGGGCAGCAGAGATAACCAGAGTGCGCCCGCTAACGGCCACCGAAAAGCTTTTCGAAATCAGACTACTTGACGGAAAGGACCTCGGACACCGGCCGGGCCAGTTCATCGAGCTTTCCATTCTCGGTATCGGCGAGGCCCCGATATCGGTAACATCGTCTCCGACCAGAAAGGGTTCCTTTGAACTCGCGGTACGGGCCACGGGCAATGTCACCAACGCCCTACACAGGGCCGAGCCCGGCACCTTCGTCGGAATCCGCGGTCCGTTCGGCAATGGTTTCCCCATGGACAAAATCGTCGGCCGCGACCTGCTTTTTGTCGCCGGCGGTATCGGTCTATTCCCTCTCCGCTCCGCAATCAACTACGTACTGGACAATCGTAATAGCTACGGAAGAGTCATCATTCTCTTCGGTTCGCGCCGTCCCTCAGAGCAACTATTCGTCGAAGAACTCGCCGCGTGGCGGCAGAGCAACGCGGTCGAGTATCATGAGACTGTTGATCGCGAGGAGCCCGGCTGGAAGGGTAATGTCGGCGTCATCACCACACTCTTCCCCAAAATTCAGATTGACCCGGCACGCACCACCGCCATGATCGTCGGTCCCCCGGTAATGTACCGCTTCGTTATCGCCGAGTGCCTTAAAAAGGGCCTTAAGGAAGCTGACGTGATTGTCTCCCTTGAGCGGCGGATGAAATGCGGTGTCGGCAAGTGCGGCCATTGCCAGATCGATAACGTACTCGTGTGTCAGGAAGGGCCCGTATTTACCCTTGGACAGCTCCAGAGCCTTAGAGAGGGAGTCTGATGAAACCCAAAGTAGCGTTTTTCGATTTCACAGGTTGCGAGGGCTGCCAGTTTGAGGTCCTAAACTTCGGGCCGGAATTCCTCGACCTGGTGAAGCATGTTGATATTGTCAATTTCCGTGAAGCCTCCAGTGAACGCAACGATGATTATGACATCGCCTTCATTGAAGGGAGTATCACCCGCCCGTCCGAAATACCCCGCCTGCAGAAGATAAGGTCCCAGGCGAAGGCGCTGGTCGCGCTCGGTGCCTGCGCCTGCATTGGCGGCATCAATAGTCTCAAGAACCACATGCCAATGACTGATGTTCTGAAAACAGTCTACGGCCCTGATAGCAAGTATTACGATACTATTCCTGCCAGCCCTATCAACGCCTTTGTGCCGGTCGAGTATTTCGTAAGAGGATGCCCCATTGACCGCAACGAATACCTCAAGGTAGTGAAATCAATTTTGCTTGGGAAAAGACCGGAAATCCCCAACTACCCGGTCTGCGTTGAGTGCAAGCAGGCAGAGAACGTCTGCGTCTATGAGAAGGGCAAACACTGCCTTGGCCCGGTCACCCGCGGCGGCTGTAAGGCCATTTGTGTCAGCAACGGCCGGTTTTGCTGGGGGTGCCGGGGGCTTATCGATGAACCAAACATTTACTCGGAAATCGAACTTTTGCTTAAACAGGGGCTGACCCTGGCCCAGGCACTGGACCGGTTCCGTATTTTTAACGCTTCCGCCGAGGTTTTGAGATGACCCAGATTAATATCGACGTCCACCAGCTGGCACGAGTTGAAGGTCACGGTAATATCATTTTCAAAGCCAGCAACGGCACCATCGAAGAAGTCCGCTGGGAAGTAACGGAATCGCCGCGATTCTTCGAAGCGATGCTACGGGGACGCCACTGGGACGATGTCGCGCACATTGCCTCGCGCATCTGCGGCATTTGTGCTGTGGCGCACCATCTGGTTTCACTCCAGGCTACCGAGGCTGCATTCGGCGTTATCCTGTCACCGCAGACCAAACGTTTGCGCCAGCTCCTCTACGATGCTGAGATGATTCAGAGCCACGTTCTCCATGCTTATTTCCTGGTAGCTCCCGACCTTCTTGGCGTGCCGAGCGTACTGCCTCTGGCAGCAACACACCGACCGGTAGTGCTCCGCGCCCTCATGCTAAAAAAGCTCTCCAACGACCTTGCCGATGTCATCTGTGGCCGCAAAGTACACCCCATCTCCTGCATTGTCGGTGGCTTCTCCAAGCTCCCGGATGCCGACACCCTACGGTCATTCAAAGACAGGCTGGCAGCCGCCATACCCGACCTGGAAGAGACCGTCTCCCTCTTTTCCAAATTGGGATTACCCGAGTTCCACCGGGAGACTGAATACATATCTCTTAAAGACGCGCATGAATACGCTTTACTCCGGGGTGACATTTACTCGTCCGACGCCGGGGCAACGCTGGTTGAGAATTATCTTTCAGTCACCAACGAGTTCTGCGTGCCGCACTCGACCGCCAAATACACCAGACACCGCCGGGAATCGTACATGGTCGGCGCTCTTTCACGGTTTAACAACAACTATGACCAGCTTTCGGCAAAAGCGAAGTCTGCCGCGAGAGCGCTCGGGCTCAAGCCTCCCTGCCACAATCCCTTCATGATTACCCTTGCCCAACTCGTAGAGATCGTGCACTGCACCGAGCACGCTATCAGCCTCATTGACGATATACTCAGGGACGGCTTAAAACCAGAAGAGCCTGTGGTTGCACCCAGAGCAGGACGGGGCGTGTCAGCCGTCGAAGCGCCGCGCGGCATCCTGTTCCACGACTATACCTACGATGAGCGGGGCCGCATCACATCCGCTAACTGCATCATCCCTACCAACCAGAACCACAACAACATCCAGAAGGACATGGAAAGCCTGGCTCCTAGGCTGCTAAAGCGGCCCGAAGACGAAGTCAGGCTGACCCTCGAAATGCTGGTTCGTGCCTACGACCCCTGCATTTCCTGCTCAACTCACTAGCCGGTGCAAACCGCCAAAGGAAGACTATTCTTTTCCGAAGACCTTCCAAGCAACGTCGATTGCCTGTTTGCGGGCGTTCCAGGCCTGGAGCACCGCTTCATCGCGGGCTTTGAGTGCCTGCTGAACGCTGGATTCGTAGGCCGACTTGGCC